>Ga0136846_1216545_pt1 | contig 10788 bp, 8 predicted proteins | sample HopSoiMetagenom2_FD_96841 | JGI IMG/M metagenome (GOLD analysis project Ga0136846, IMG submission 96841) | Grasslands soil microbial communities from Hopland, California, USA - 2 Assembly 2016 (version 4) | ecosystem: Environmental > Terrestrial > Soil > Grasslands | place: USA: Hopland... | reverse complement strand
GCGGCATTCGACCAGCGCCCGCATCAGTGCGCCGAGCGTCTGCGGATCGTCGTTGACCCCGGCGAGCAGCACCGACTGGCTCAGCATCGGGATGCCGGCGTCGACCAGCCGCGCGCAGGCTTCGCGCGCGGCCTCGGTCAGCTCGCGCGCATGGTTGGCGTGCAGCACCACATAGGTCGCCTTGCCTTTGGTTTTGAGGGCGCGCACGAGATCCGGCGTGATGCGGGCGGGATCGGCGGCGGGCACGCGGCTGTGCACGCGGATGACCTTGACATGCGCGATCGCCGCGAGCCGCGCCATCACCTGCTTGAGGCGTCGCGCCGACAGTACGAGCGGATCGCCGCCGGTCAGCACGACCTCCCAGATCTCCGGATGCGTCGCGATGTAGCTGAGCGCACCATCGAGCTGCTTTGGAGTCAGGGGCGCGGCAGCAGGGCCGATCATCTCGCGGCGGAAGCAGAAGCGACAATACACCGCGCAGACGTGCGTGAGCTTGAGCAGCACGCGGTCAGGATAGCGATGCACGATGCCCTCGATCGGGCTGTGAGTATCGTCGCCGATCGGGTCGGCGCGCTCTTCTGGCCGAATCTCAAGCTCGGCCGCATCGGGGACGAACTGCCGGGCCATCGGATCGTTCGGGTCGGCACGGTCGATCAGCTCCGCCATGGCCGGCGTGATGGCGACCGCATATTGCGCGGCAACCTTTTCCAGCGCGGCGCGTTTCTCGGCGGCCGTCAGGCCGGCCGCTTCAAGTTCGGACAAATGGCGGAGTGTTTTCGGGGCGGCGTTCATGGCGCAGGCCTTGGATACAGAGTCAGTTTGAGAATCCGATAGCGTTGACCATCTTGCCCCAGCTTGCGACCTCGCTCTTGAAGTAGTCGGCCGTTTCAGCAACATTTTTGACGACGGGGTCGAAGCCGGCCTTGGCGATCTTGTCGAGCGAGTCAGGCTCCTTCATCAGCGCGTTAATCTCGGTGTTGAGCTTTTGCACGACCGCATCGGGTGTCTTGGCCGGGGCGAAGAAGCCGACCCAGGACTGCGAATAGACATTCGGATAACCCATCTCGCCGTAGGTCGGCACGTCCGGGATCGCCGAATTGCGCTTGTCGCTGGCCACACCGATACCGCGCAGCGCACCGCCCCGGATGTGTGGTGTCGCCGGCGGCAGCGTCAGCACCAGTGAGTCGACATGATTGCCGAGGGTGGCGGTGATCGCCGGGGCGCCGCCCTGGAACGGTACGTGCACATAATTCACCTTGGCGACCTCCTTGAAGAAATATTCGGCGCCGATCTGCGGGCCGGTGCCGACGCCGGCGCTGCCGTAGGTAAAGCTCTTGGTCTTGGCGTTGGCGATGAACTCCTTGAGGTCCTTGGCCGGATTGCTCGGATGGATGGCGATCACGTCTGGGCTGATGGCGACGATGGCGACCGGCCGAATGTCGTCCATCTCGAAGCCGCGGTTTTTGGAAGCTGTCATGTTGACGGCGAGACCCGTGGTGGTTGCTAAGAGCGTGTAGCCGTCCGGGGCTGCCGTGAAGACCGTCTTGGCCGCGATGTTGCCGCCGGCGCCGCCGCGGTTCTCCACCACGACGCTCTGTTTGAGGCGAGCTTCGAGCTTGGTCGAAACCAGCCGCGCAATAATGTCGGCGAGACCGCCGGCCGGAAAGGCGACGAGGACGGTGATGTTCTGTGACGGATAGGTTTGCGCGCGCACGGGCTGCGCCAGACCAGTCGCCATGACGACACCGACAATCAGCGCCTGGAGTTTCAGCATCTGTTTTTCCTCATATGATTTTGCACCCTAGTGTGCGCCAATCGCGAGCGTCAATGCGACGCATTACCGGTCGTCGCCGGCCACCGGTGCCCATAGCACCTGTTCGATCCGCGTGGCTCCGGTTGCCAGCATCACCAGCCGATCGAAGCCAAGCGCAATGCCGCTGCTGGGTGGCATGGCGGCAAGTGCGGCAAGAAAGTCTTCGTCGATTGGGTATTGTTCGCCGTAGCGTCGCTGCCGCTCTGCCATCGCGTTCTGGAAACGGCGGCGTTGCTCGGCCGCGTCGGTGATTTCGGCGAAGCCGTTGGCGAGTTCGACGCCGCAGGCATAGAGCTCGAAACGCTGAGCGAAGCGCGGATCGGCCGAGCGCTGCGCCCACGCCGCCTCGGGCAGCGGGTATTGGTCGAGCAAGGTCGGCTTGCCAAAGCCGAGTCGCGGTTCGATCCGCTCGACCAGTATGCGGCTGAACATGTCCGACCAGTTATCGTCGCCAGCAACTTGAATGCCGGCGGCCCGCGCCGCCGCGGCCAGTTTCCCGCTGTTGCCTTCGTCGCCATCGAGCGTTGCCACTAGATCGATACCGGCCCACGTCATGAACGCATCAGCGACGCTGAGCCGCTCGGGCGCCGCGTAGGGATCCACAGTGCGGTCCTTCCATTGCAGTTGCCGGGAGCCGGCCGCTTTGGCCGCTTCCACGAGGATGGCGGCGCAATCTGCCATCAGTGCCTCGTAGGGCTCGTTGGTCCGGTACCACTCCAGCATGGTGAACTCGGGATGATGCAACGGACCGCGTTCGCGATTGCGGTAGACGTGCGAGAGGCTGAACACCCGCGATTCCCCTGCGGCCAAAAGCTTCTTGCAGGTGAATTCCGGCGAGGTGTGCAGATACATCGGCGCGCGACCGCCGCCCGGCGTGGCGAGCTCGGTGACGAAGGCGTGCAGGTGAATTTCGTTGCCGGGGGACACCTGGAGCGCCGGTGTCTCGACCTCCAGGAAGCCGCGCCGCCGGAACCAGTCCCGCAGTGCCGACAGGATGCGGCCTCGCGCCAGCAGGAAGGGCCGCCGGTCGGCGTAGATATCGCGGTCCCACCAGGGGGAGGGGTCGATCATTTGACCTCGTCAGGGTGCGAAAAGGGCTGGCGAACCCGGCTGAGTTGAGTATGGTTCGGCCCGAAATCACGGGGTCCAGCCCCGAAAACCAAAAAGGAATAGCATCCGTGAAGGTTATCGCCAGCTCCGTCCGCAAGGGCAATGTGCTTGATATCGACGACAAGCTCTATGTCGTTCTAACTGCCGAGAGCTTCCACCCCGGCAAGGGCACCCCGACTACCCAGATCGACATGCGCCGCATCAGTGACGGTGTGAAGATTTCCCAGCGCTACAAGACCGTCGAGCAGGTCGAGCGGGCCGTGGTGGAAGACCGCGAGCATCAGTTCCTCTACAACGATGCCGAAGGTTTCCACTTCATGAGTTCGGAGAACTTCGATCAGATCACGCTGCAGGAGGACCTGGTCGGCGACGGCGCTGCCTATCTCGAGCCGGAGATGAAGGTCATGCTCAGCGTGCACGAGGGCAAGGCGGTGGCGATCCAACTGCCGCAGAAGGTGGTGCTTGAGGTGGTTGAGACCGAACCGGTCACCAAGGGCCAGACCGCTTCGTCTTCTTATAAACCCGCCAAGCTGTCGAACGGCGTGCGCACCAACGTGCCGCCGTTCATCGGGCCCGGCACCCGCATCGTGGTGATGACCGAGGATGGTTCCTACGTCGAGCGTGCCAAGGAATAATCCGCGCGCTCAGAATTTATTCTTCCGCGCCCTGATCTCGGCAAATACCTCGGCGGCAGGCTTGCCGGCAAGGCCGACGGCGGCGGCGACCGCCGTCACATCGGCGCGCAGGAATGGGTTGGCGGCCTTCTCTTCGTCGATCGTGGTTGGAATTGTCCATTGGCCGTCGGCGACCTGTTTTGCCGCTTGCGCAGCGCGCGCCTTCAGCGCCTCGTTGTGCGGCTCGATGCTCTGCGCAAACTTGATGTTCGCCAGCGTGTATTCATGGCCGCAGTAAACCCGCGTATCGCCCGGTAGCTCCCGGAGCTTCTTCAGGGATGCCCACATCATCTCCGGCGTGCCCTCGATCACGCGGCCGCAGCCGATCGAGAACAGTGTGTCGCCGGCAAACGCCAGCTTGTCGCCGTGAAACCAGAACGTGATGTGCCCTGAGGTGTGGCCCGGGGTCTCGATCACGTTGGCGGAGAGCTTGCCGACGCTGACCTTGTCGCCCTCGCTCACGGTTTCGTCGACCAGCGGGATCTTGCCGGCCTCCGCCTTTGGCGCCACCACGCGGCAATTGTATTTCTTTTTCAGTTCGGCGATGCCGCCGGTGTGATCTGCGTGATGATGCGTCACCAGGATGTCGGTGAGTTTCCATCCCGTCGCCTTCAGCGCGGCCTCGACCGGTGCCGCTTCTGGCGCGTCGATGGCTGCGGTCGCCCCGCTGGCGGGGTCGTGGATGAGCACGCCATAATTGTCCTTCAGGCAGGCGAACAACTTAATCTCGGCAGCCATGTTGAATCCTCGTTGGATTTTCCCGAGCGTAACATAACCAAACACCCGCCTTGAACGCCCGAATTCGTCAGCGGTTCATGGTACAATTGCCTCATGTCCATCGATGTCGTCGACTTGCGCGATTTCTACTCGAACCGACTGGGCGCGGTGGCCCGCCATTTCGTCGGCCGCGGGGTGCGCCGGCGCTGGATCGACACACGTGGACTGCGCGTCCTCGGCATTGGCTACGCCACGCCCTATCTTGGGCTGTTCCGCGAGGAGGCCGAACGTTGCCTGGCTTTTATGCCCGCGGCTCAGGGCGTGGTGAAGTGGCCGACCGCGCGACCCGCGCTCTCGGCTTTGGTCGACGAGTTCGAGTTGCCGCTGCAGGATGCGGCGGTCGATCGCGTGCTGCTGGTGCATGCCCTGGAAATGTCGAACGATCCCACGGCGCTGCTGCGGGAAATCTGGCGGGTACTGGCCTCCGGCGGGCAGTTGCTTGCGGTCGTGCCGAACCGGCGCGGACTGTGGGCGCGCATGGACACCACGCCGTACGGTCACGGCCGGCCCTATTCACGGTCGCAGATCACGCATCTTCTGCGCGATGCTTGGTTCACGCCGGTGGATTGGAGCGAGGCGCTATACGTGCCGCCGATTCAGCGCGGCTGGTTTCTGCGCTCGGCGGTGGCTTGGGAGCGCGCTGGAGCCACCATCTCGGCGCCGTTCGCTGGCGTGCACATCGTCGAAGCGTCCAAGCAGGTCTATCGCGCGCTACCGGCCAAGCGCGAGAAGCGGCGTCTGGTGCCGGCTCTGGAACCGGTGCTGGCGCCGTCACCCGGCAGCGCCGCAAGGCAGGGCCAATAGGCAAAAGGGCCAGGCGATGCCTGGCCCTTCGTAGCATTCAATCCGATCGCTTCTAGGTGTTGCCCGGTGCGTCGCTGCCGTCGTCCCTATGGAATTCCTGAGGCATGTTCGGCAGGTCCGGCCGCGGGCCGCCGGGACCGCCAGGGCCGCGATGACGCCGGCGGCGATGACGCGGATAGCGGTCGCCGCCCTGATTGTCGTAGCCGTTCGTCTCAGGGGCTTGTGCGTTCTGCTGTGGCTGCGAGCCGGTGATGAAGGATGGTAGTTGGCCGGCATCGGTGGCCGCGGCGGCTGGCTGCGACAACTGCTGTTGCTGTGGCGGCGGGGTATAAGGCTGGTTCTGCTGCGGGCGGCTCTGATAATGGTTTGAATTTGGTTGTTGACCACCGTAAGGCTGTGGCTGCTCCCGCGGTGGATAAGGCGGTTGCTGGTTGTTGGTGTAGTTCTGCGAACTGTTGAAATTCTGCGGCTGCTGACTACCGAAATTCGGCTGACCTTGCGGGGGCTGACCCTGCATCGGCTGTGCCTGTCCGGGCTGACCGCCACCGTCTTCGCCGCCTTCGAAGGTTTCGTCGCGAATCTCGCCCGGCGCCGGCGGTGCCTGGTAGTAGGGATTCTGCGCCCGAAACTGCTCCTGCGCGGCCGCGATCATGCGCAGATAGTGCTCGGCGTGCTGGAAGTGGTTCTCTGCCGTGACCGGATCGCCGGAGCCTTGAGCGTCGCGGGCTAACTGCAGGTACTTCTCGGCGATGTGGTGAGCGGTACCGCGGATCTTCACCTCGGGGCCGTTCGACTCGTAGACCCGCGTCAGCGGATTGTGATGGTGTCCGCCACCGCCGCCGCCGCCGCCCCCACCACCGTGATGGCTTTTATGATTGCGATTACGTCCCCGCATGCGCTTGTTCTGACCGTTTCTCATGGCTCGCCTGTCGCCGACTCCTGTTTGCGGCGGTTGTTACCCGCCGGTTCGTTCACCCAACTTCAAACCGCGCCTTCCGGCGGGCACGCTTGTCGGCTTGGACGATCCAGCCGGCACGCGACCTTCACCCTGGATATTCGGACCCTGATATTCGTTCGTTGGCCATTATGATTGCGTTGGCCGCAACAACCCTTTGACCGCGATCCTGTCGCGGCGGCGTTTGTCTCTCACCATACGAGTCGTTGCCGTTAATGCGTCGTAAATCCGATGCGCGTTCGACCGCTAGCTTTGCAGACCCGAATTCGGCGATCCTGTTTGCCGTCTGACCCGGCTCTTAATCCCATCCATTGCCTGCCTCGCCGAGCTTTCCGCTCCGGGCCCTGGGCAATGCGACCATCGGGTCGATTCCGTATCTGGAAGGTAGTCTCTCTGGGGCGACATTCCAAGGGCTTTTTTGCCTATCCGCAATGTTCAGAGGTCATGGCGTCATTGTGGCAACACGCGCCCGCAACGCACGTGGGATGCCCAAAAGATCGGGGCGTGCCGGTGACGGTATAAGCCCCACCGCGCGGAACAACTTGGCAACCGCCGGTTCCTGGCCGATGCCAAGCTCGACCACCAGATCACCGTCAGGCTTAAGCAATCCCTGCGCCTGTCCGGCAATGGTGCGATAGCAGTTGAGGCCATCGGCGCCGCCATCGAGCGCGGAGCGCGGATCGTGCCGCACTTCGGGAGAAAGCGTGTCGATGTCGGCGCTCGCGATGTATGGCGGGTTGCTGACCACGAGGTCGAAGCGGCCGGGGAGCTCGGCACCAAAATCGCAGATGGTAAATTCCGTCCGCGCGGCAATGCCAAGGCGGCTGGCGTTATCTCCTGCGACGGCAAGCGCGTCGCGGCTCACGTCGGTACCGATGCCGGTGGCATTCGGCAGTTCGGTGAGCAGCGCGATCAACAGCGCGCCCGACCCGGTGCCGAGGTCGGCGATGCGTAACGCGCGGGTGCGCGGACCAGCGCTATCGATTGCAGCCAGCGCTGCCTCAACCACGGTCTCGGTCTCCGGCCGCGGTACTAGGGTGGCCTCATTGATCCGCAGCGGCAGGCCCCAGAATTCCTTGACGCCGAGGATGCGGGCGACCGGCTCACGCTCAAGCCGCCGTGCGGCGAGCGCCACCAATACGTGTACCGCGTCACCGCCGAGGCTCCGTCCGCTGTCGATGGTCAACGCGGTGTGGTCGAGGCCGAGGGCGTGACCGACCAGCAGCCGCGCGTCGAGCTCCGGAGAATCCAATTCCGCCTGGCGAAAGGCATCGGTCAGCGCACGGCGCGCCTGTACGACGGTCATGCTAGGCGCGAACAATTCCTGCGCCCGCGCGGGCATCAATTGCCTTCGGCCGCCAGCAACTCGGCCTGATGCTCGGTGATCAGCGCGTCGATGATCTCGCTCAGCGCTTCGCCCTCCATCACCTTGGGTAGATTGTAGAGGGTCAGATTGATGCGGTGATCGGTGACGCGCCCCTGCGGGAAATTATAGGTGCGAATCCGCTCGGAGCGGTCGCCCGAGCCGATCTGATCCTTGCGCTCGGCCGCACGGGCTTTGTCGATTCTGGTTTTTTCGGCGTCGTATAGCTTGGCGCGCAGCATCGCCATCGCCTTGGCGCGGTTTTTGTGCTGCGAGCGCTCCTCCTGCACCATCACGACGATGCCGCTTGGCATATGGGTGATGCGGATCGCCGATTCGGTCTTGTTGACGTGCTGGCCGCCGGCGCCCTGGGACCTCATGGTGTCGATCTTGAGATCGTCAGGTTTGATCTCGATGTCGACGTCCTCGACTTCGGGCAGCACCGCGACGGTGGCGGCCGAAGTGTGAACACGGCCCTGAGCCTCGGTGTCGGGTACACGCTGGACGCGATGCACCCCGGATTCGAACTTCAGCCTGGCAAACGGTCCGCGGCCCTTGATCTCGGCGACGATTTCCTTGAACCCGCCTTTGGTGCCCTCGGTAAGCGACAGGATTTCGGTGGTCCAGCCCTGCCGCGCGGCAAACCGTTCGTACATGCGGAACAGGTCGCCGGCGAACAGCGAAGCTTCGTCGCCACCGGTGCCGGCGCGGATTTCAATGATGACGTTGCGCTCGTCCATCGCGTCCTTGGGCAGCAGCGCCACCCGCAGCTCCTCGACCATCCGCTCGCGCTTGTCCACCAGCATCCGCCGCTCTTCGTCAGCCATCTCGCGCATCGCGGCCTCAGTCTTGGGGTCAGCGATTAGCGCCTCCAGCTCGGCAAGCTCGCTAGCGACCTCGCGGTAGGCCTTGATCTTGGCCACCACCGGGTCGATCTCGGCGAATTCGCGCGACAGCTTGACGAACTGCTCCGGCGGCAACTGGCGCGACAGCTCGGCTTCCACCACCGAATGGCGGGTCAGCAGCGTGTCGAGCTTTGCTTCCGGCAGCGTCGTCACAACTGCAGCCCTTCGGCGGCGGCGAACGCTTCGAGCTTCTGCCGGATGGTACCGTCCGGTGGCGGGGTCTCGACCAGGGGGCGCAGCAGCGCTTCGGCTTTGCCGGCGTCGAGGTCGATCAGCATCGCCTTGACGGCGCCGAGCGCCGATGGTGTCAGTGACATGGCTCGGAAACCGAGCCCGATCAGCGCCAGCGCGCCGATCGGCTTGGAGGCCAGCTCGCCGCACAGGGCGACCGGCTTGCCGCCGGCTTTGGCCTTGTCGACGATCATCATCAGCGCACGGAGTACCGGCGGCGACAGCGGATCGAAGCGCTCGGCGACGCGTTTATTGCCCCGGTCGGCCGCGAACAGAAACTGCACCAGGTCGTTGGAGCCGACCGAAAGAAAATCCACCCGCGGGATCAGCGAATCGAGCTGGAACAACAGCGACGGCACTTCGACCATGGCGCCGACCTCGACCCGATCCGGCAGCTTGTGGCGGCGGCGGCGCAACGAGGTCAATTCGCGCTCGATTAGCTCTTTAGCCTCGTCAAATTCGGCGCAGTTCGCCACCATCGGGAACATGACCTTCAACTCGCGCCCGGCGGCGGCTTGCAGCAGCGCGCGAATTTGACTCCGCATCAGGCCGGGCCGGTCGAGCCCCAGGCGGATGGCGCGCCAGCCCAATGCGGGGTTCTCTTCGGCTTCGTGCCGCATGTAGGGCAGGATTTTGTCGCCGCCGATGTCGAGCGTGCGGAACGTCACCGGCTTGTCGTCGGCGGCGTCGAGCACAGAACGGTACAACGAAAGCTGATCGCTGATGCGCGGCATCTCGGTCGCGATCATGAACTGCAATTCGGTGCGGAACAGGCCGATGCCGCCGGCGCCGGTCTCGGCGATGTGCGGCAGATCGACCAGCAGGCCGGCGTTGATCATCAGCGCCACCGGTTGGCCGTCCTTGGTGACGCTCGGCCGGTCGCGCAGCGCCCGGTACTGCGCTTGGCGACGGGCGCGTAGCTTAACACGCTCGGCGTAGGCGGTTTCGATATCGGCCGCCGGCCGCAGGTGGACGTCGCCGGTCGAGCCGTCGACGATCACGGCGTCGCCGGATTCGGCAATTCCGGCGATATTGTCGATCTCGCCCACCGCAGCGATGCCGAGCGCGCGCGCCACGATTGCGACATGGGAGGTGGGGCCGCCTTCCTCCAAGATCAGGCCACGGAGCTTCCGGCGGTCGTAGTCGAGCAGCGCCGCGGGTCCCATCGAGCGGGCGACGAGAACGGCATTGTCAGGCAGTTGCTCGCGCGGCGGCGCGTGGTCCTGGCCCATGAGCTGGCGCATCAGCCGGTTGCCGAGATCGTCAAGGTCGTGCAGCCGCTCGCGAATGTACGGGTCGGTGACGCGCATCATGCGAGCGCGGTTGTCGGACTGAACGCGCTCGACCCCGGCTTCGGCGGTGAGGCCGGTACCGACCGCTTCGCGCAGGCGATGGAGCCAGCCCTGGTCGTGCGCGAAGCTGCGGTAGGCATCCAGCACCTCGCGGTGCTCGCCGCCATCGGCGACGTCGCGGCGCTCCAGCATGAGGTCGAGATCGGCGCGCAGCGCGGCGATCGCCTCGTCGAGGCGCTTCAATTCTTTCTGCACGTCGTCGGCGATGACATTCTTTACGGTGACGCGTGGTTCATGCAGAACGACATGGCCGAGCGCGATGCCCTCGGCCAGCGCCGCCCCGGTGAGATGCAGCCGCGGCTTGATCGCGGGTTCGGCGCCGGGCTGGGCGAGCGATAACAGCTCGCCCGAGGCAATCATCTCCGCCAGCACCATGGCGGTGGTCTGCAGCGCTTCCTCTTCCTCCTCGGAATAGGCGCGGCTCGCCCGGTTCTGCACCACCAACACGCCGAGGGTGTTGCCGGCGCGGAGCACCGGCACGCCAAGGAACGAATGATAGATTTCTTCGCCGGTCTCCGGCCGAAACGAGAAGGCCGGGTGGGTCTGCGCCTCGGACAGGTTGATCGGATTGGCCTCGCTCGCCACCAAGCCGACCAGGCCTTCATCTTGCCGCATCACGGTGTGGTGGACCGCCTCGCGTTTGAGACCCTCGGTGGCGTACAGCTCAAGCGTGCCGTCGACCCGCAACACGTAGACGGAGCAGACCTCCGCCACCATGTTGGCGGCAATCAGCACGACAATCTTGTCGAGGCGTTCCTGCGCGCTGACCGGTTCCGCCATCACCTCGCGGAGCCGGCGCAACAG
>Ga0136846_1209399_pt1 | contig 10789 bp, 7 predicted proteins | sample HopSoiMetagenom2_FD_96841 | JGI IMG/M metagenome (GOLD analysis project Ga0136846, IMG submission 96841) | Grasslands soil microbial communities from Hopland, California, USA - 2 Assembly 2016 (version 4) | ecosystem: Environmental > Terrestrial > Soil > Grasslands | place: USA: Hopland... | reverse complement strand
TTGATCAGCCCGGCGATCCCGGCCGCGGCGTCGAGATGGCCGATATTCGACTTCACCGAGCCCAGGCCGCAGAATCCCACCCGGTCGGTCTCCGCCCGGAATACGCGGCGCAGCGCCTCGACCTCGATGGCGTCGCCGAGGGCAGTGCCGGTGCCGTGGCCTTCGACATAGCCGATGGTGTCGGCGGCGACATCCGCCATCGCCAGGGCATCGGCAACGACCCGCATCTGGCCGGTCACGCTGGGGGCGGTGAAGCCGATCTTGTCCGAGCCGTCATTGTTGGCGGCATAGCCGCGGATCACCGCATAGACGTGGTCGCCATCGGCCAGAGCATCGGCCAAGCGCTTCAGCACGACCGCCCCGACGCCATTGCCGGGCACCGTGCCGCGTGCCCCGGCGTCGAAGGCGCGGCAACGGCCGTCGGGCGACAGGATCGAGCCTTCCTGGTAGGCATAGCCGGAGACCAGCGGCAGCGACAGCGAGGCGGCACCGGCGAGCGCGACGTCGCACTGGTAGTCATTGAGGTTCTGGCAGGCCAGGACGACCGCGGTCAGCGCTGTCGAGCACGCGGTCTGCACCGCCAAGCTGGGGCCGGTCAGGTTCAGCCGGTAAGAGACCTGCGCCGGCAGCCCCGCCATCTGGTTGAGCAGGAACATCTGGAACGGATCCGCGCCGCCGGTCGCAGCCGGATTCGCGAGCAGGTGGGAGTGGTAGTAGCTGCTGATCGCGGAGGACCCGGCGAATACGCCGATCCGCCGCCCCTCCGGCTCGGCCGGGATGCCGGCATCCTCGAGCGCATGCCAGGCGCATTCGAGGAACAGGCGCTGCTGCGGGTCGAGCAGCTCGGCGGTGCGCGGGTTGATGTCGAAGAAGGCGGCGTCGAAGCAATCGGCGTCCGCCAGGACGCCCTTCGCCCGGACGTAGTTCCGCCCCTCGGCCGTGGCCCGCTCGATCCCGGCGGCCACCAGCGCCTCGACCGTCGGGCGGGCGATCGAATCGATACCGGCATGAAGGTTGCGCCAGAAGGCGAAGACGTCGTCGGCGCCGGGGAAGCGGCCGGCGATCCCGACGATGGCGATGCCGGTCGCTGCGGCGCTGTCGATCTCGTCCACCCTGCCCCTCCTGACGGCCTCCGATGGCTTGCAACGGCAGGTGGTGAAATGACCGACGCTGCCGCGGAAGGCTCCGCCCGGTCCATTGATGACATCGCGCACCGTCGCTGGCTATGTTTTCCCATTGCTTCCATCTGGTGATTCCATGTCCCAGCCCGGTATTTCCCGCGTCGCCCTGATCGCCACGCTCCTGGTTGTGCTCAGCCCGCTCACCCTGGCGCTCTACGGCCCCAGCATGCCGGCGATCGCGGCCGCGTTCGGGACCACGCCGGCGATGGTCCAGCAGACCCTGACCGTCTATCTGATCGCCTTCGCCCTGGCGCAGTTCGCCTACGGCCCGGTGTCCGACCGGTTCGGGCGGCGTCCGGTCGTCATTATCGGGCTGTCGATCTACGTCGCGGGCTGCATCCTGGCCGGGCTGTCCCGGTCGATCGAGATCATGCTGGTCGCCCGGGTGCTGGAGGGCATCGGCGCCTGCGCCGGGTCGGCCAGCTCGCGGGCGATCGTGCGCGACACCCATATCGGCGCGCCCGCGGCGCGGATCATGTCGATGATCGGCATGGGGCTGGCGGTGGCACCGGCCGTCGGGCCGGTCGTCGGCGGCTACATGCAGGTCTGGTTCGGCTGGCAGTCGATCTTCGTTCTCCTCTCGGTCGCGGGGGCGCTGGTGCTTCTCGTCGCCGCGGCCTGGCTGCCCGAGACCAATCCGGCGCCGAACCGCTCGGCGACCCAGCTGGCGGGCATGACCCGCAACTACGGGTCCCTGCTCGGCAACCGCCGCTACCTCGGCTATGTCGCCCTCCTGGCCTGCACCTCCGCCGGGACCTACAACTACGTCGCGCTCTCCCCCTTCGTCCTGATCAACACGCTCGGCCTGACCCCGGCCCAGTTCGGCTGGACCCCGGCCGTGCTGATGGCGCCGTATCTCGTCACCTCCGGCATCGGCGCGCATCTGCTGGGCCGGATCCATGCCGAGACCTTCGTGCGGATCGGCTGCGGCGTCGCCATGCTGGGCGCGCTGCTGCTGTGCGGTGTGGTGCAGGCGGGCTTCGTCACCCTGCCGTCGATCATCGTGCCGATGATGCTGTGGATGGTCGGCATCGCCATGCTGACCCCCGGCGCCACGGTCGGGGCGCTGGCGCCCTTTCCCGCGATTGCCGGCAGCGCCGCGGCCCTGATGGGGTTCGCCCAGATGGCCGCCGGGGCGATGGGCAGCTTCGCCGCCGCGGCGATGGGCAGTGCGTCCACCCATACGCTCGGCGTCGTCCCGGCAGCGCTGATGCTGCTGGGGGTCGCGCTCTATGTCGGGCTGATGCGGCCGGCATCGCCATTGCCGGCGGCGGGGTCGTAGGCCGGCGGCGTCTTGCCTATCGGCCGGCGAGGATCCCGGTGATGCAGGCCGCGAGATCGGCCACGTGGGGCGCCCGGAGCATCGAGAGATGGTTCCCCGCAGTCCAGTGCAGGTCGAGCCCGCCGCCGGCCAGCGCGCCCCAGCCCAGCGTCTCGTCCGCAAAGGTCATAGGCACCTCACGGGCACGGATCAGGGTGATGCGGCCCGGATAGGGCAGCGGCCCATAGCTCCGCCCGGCATCGAAGCAGCTGGCGATCAGCCGGGCGAGGCGGCGGGCCTGCGCCAGGTCGAAATCAGCGGGGAACAGCCGGGCCTCGATCGCCCGCTCGACCAGCATGGCCATCCGCCCCCCGGGATCGGCACCGGACAGGTCGGCCAAGGCGACATCGCGTTCGAAGAGCTTGCTGTACATGCCGATGACGCGCTGGATGATGTCGGTCTCGCCTTCGCCCGCATGATCGAGGCCCAGCGCGGCATCGAGCACGATCAGCCGGCCCATTTCGCCGCCTTCGGCCACGATCTTCCGGGCCATGGCGAAGGCGACGACGGCGCCGAAGGACCAGCCGGAGAGGTGATACGGTCCGGTCGGCTGCGCTGCCCGGATCTCGTCGACATAGAGCGCGGCCATGGCCTCGACTGTCGACAACGGGTACTGGCCCTCCTCGAAACCGAAGGCCTGCAGGCCGTGGAACGGCTGGTCGGGCCCCAGGGCACGGGACAGCTCGGCATAGGGCAGCACCGTGCCGCCGGCCGGATGGACGCAGTAGAGCGGCGGCCGGCGGCCCGTCGCGCGCAGCGCCACCAGCGGAGACCACGCCGTCGGCTGCGTGCGCAGGGCCCGTGCCACCGTCTCGATCGTCGCGCCATGCAGCAGCGCCGCGATTGGCAGGCGGGCGCCGAGATCGCGAGCGATCCGGGCGACCAGATGGGCCGCGTGCAGCGAATCCCCGCCGAGGGCGAAGAAGTCGTCGTCGATCGCCGGGTCCTCGATGCCCAGGACGTCCTGCCAGATCAGCCCCAGCTTCTGCTCCAGCGGATCGCGCGGCCCCAGGCCGCCGCGCGATCCGACTGCCGGATCCGGCAGAGCCGCGCGGTCGATCTTGCCGTTCGGCGTCGTGGGAAGGCGGTCGAGCGCGACGAAGGCGGCGGGGATCATGTAGTCGGGCAGGCTGTCGGCGAGAAAGCGGCGCAGCTCGGCCGCCGACGGCGCGGCCGTGCCGGAGCCCGCGACCGTGTAGGCGACCAGGCGCTGCAGGCCAGCGCGGTCGGGCCGCGCCACCACCGCCACAGCCGCCACCGCGGCGTGCCGCGACAGCGCGGCTTCGATCTCGCCCAGCTCGACCCGGTGACCGCGGATCTTCACCTGCTGGTCGATGCGGCCCAGGAAGTCGATGCGGCCGTCCGGGCGATAGCGCCCGAGATCCCCGGTCCGGTACAGGCGGCCGCCGGGGCGGAACGGATCGGGCTGGAAGCGTTCGGCCGTGAGATCCGGGCGGCCGAGATAGCCGCGCGCCACGCCGATGCCGCCGATGGTGATCTCGCCCGGCATGCCGACCGGGACGACCCGGCCTTCGACGTCGAGCAGATGGATCTGCACATTGAGCAGCGGGCGGCCGATCGGCGGCGGGCCGTCGGCTGGGGCACACAGCTCCAGCGTCGCAGCGACCGTCGCCTCAGTCGGGCCGTAGCCGTTGATCAGGCGTCGGCCCGGCGCCCAGCGCGCCGTCAGCTCGGCGCCGCTGGCCTCGCCGGCGACGATCATGGCGAGGTCCGCCGGCAGCTCGTCCGGCGCCATCACCGCCAGCGCCGAGGGCGGCAGCGTGACATGGGTGATCGCGCGCCGGCGCAGCAGGTCGGCCAGCGACGGTCCGGGCCAGAGCTCGCCGCGCGGGGCAAAATGCAGGCTGGCGCCGGCGGCCAGTGCCATCACGAATTCCGATATGGACGCGTCGAAATTGGGCGAGGCGAATTGCAGGATGCGGCTGTCCGGCCCTACCGCCAGCGCCTCGCCTAGCGCCAAGCCCATGTTGACGATGCCGCGATGCTCGACCTCGACGCCCTTCGGCGTGCCGGTCGAGCCCGAGGTATAAATCACATAGGCGAGGCGATCGGGCGCCGCAGGGAGTCCGAGATCCGTACCGTCATGGGCCGCTATGGTGGCGGCGTCGGCATCCAGCAGCAGCAGATGGCCGCGGGACTCGGGCAGGGCATCCGCGTGGCTGCGGGTCGACACCACCACGGCCGGTCGCGCATCACCGAGCATGAAGGCAAGGCGATCCCTGGGGTAGCCCGGATCGAGTGGAAGATACGCGCCCCCGGCCTTCCAGATCGCCAGCAAGGCGACCACGAGCGCCGGCGAGCGCTCCATGCAGACACCGACCAGCCCCTCGGCGCCGACCCCGAGCGCCGCGAGCTGCCGGGCAAGCTGGTTGGCACGGGCATTGGTCTCGGCATAGGTCGCCGTCCCGTCCGCGTCGACCAGGGCGGGGGCTGCCGGCGTGTGCGCAGCCCAGGCTTCGAAACGTTCGTGCATGAAGGCCGGCCCCGGCCAGGTCCGGGCGGTGTCGTTCCACGCGGGCGGCGGCGCTCCATGGATCCGGCTGGCGTCGGTCTCGCCGGGAAGGGTGGCCAGGCTCATGGGCGGCAACATCCTGTCAGCCAAAGGCACTCGGCCCGGCGGCGCCGCATCCCGTGCTCCGGACACGCGCCGGCCGGGTGGGGCGCGGCGCGGCCGGCGCTACTGTCCTCGCTGCTGGTCCGAGCGCGGCGCCTGTGAGATCGATGGCAGCGCGCTGGCGAGAAGCAAGACGAGATACATCACGATCGGCGTGATGATCGCGCCAAGGAACACCGTCCCCCAATAGCCCAGCCGCGAACCCATCCCCTTGAACCCGACCAGGAGACAGAGCAGGAGGTAGATGGCGATCGGGATCATGGTCATGGCGCTCCGCCTCCGGGCTCAGGCGGCCGGGGCGGGAGCCGCAGTGGTGGTCGCCGCCTTGGAAGGCTTGGCCTCGGCCTCGGCCTTGGCTTCGTCGCTCACATCGGACGCGACCGTCTTGCCGCGCTTGAACATGGTGCGGAAGTACTCGCCATAGGCCTTCGGATTGAAATCGATGAAGGTGCCGCCCGATTCGAAATGGGCAATGAACACCTTGCCGAGCGCGTAGGTGAAGGCGCCCATGGTGACCGGCAGCCCGAGGGTACCGGCCACGGTGCCGACCACAGGCAGCAACTTGATCACGCTGGATCCGATCATCCCGGCCCCGAGCCCGCCGAGACTGCTGGCCAGGGACATGACGACGCCCTTCCCGACATTCTCGGAATAGGACACGCCATACAGCTTCGACAGACGTCCGAGCAGCGCCGCCTGGACCGCAAAGCCTGCGGCGAGGTCAATACCCGGTGCCGGGACGAAGCCTGCCGCGGTGGCGAGCAGCACGTGATCCTGCACGATTTTCTCGGCACTACGCACGCGTGCGCTCACCTCATCGACGGGCAACGCCTCAACCACCGGCGCCTCGTCGGCCTTCTTCACGGTATCCTTGCTCGCTGTGGCCATAATCCTCGCCCTATGTTCGCGGTTGAAGGAATGTGAATATGTGCTACCGGCCTCGGTATACTACGTGCGGGGCCGAAGCCTTGCAAGTCGCGGGCCGTTATGCCCGACTTTTAATTGCGTTTATTGCTTCTTGTCCGGGTTGGATGGCAGTTCCGGCGCCGGCTGCAGCGGCTCCGACGGCACCGCTGATGGTGAGGTTGTCGCCGCGTCCCCGTTCGCTCCGGCCGAATTGCCGTCGCCGGATGTCGAGTCCGCGCTCGATGTTCCGGGGAACAACGGCGGCAGGCGGTCGAGATCGGGCAGCGGGTTGCGCAGCGGGCTGACTGCCGCCGGCGGCGGCAGTGCGGGCAAATTCGCGATGTCGCTGCCGAGGATCAGGGGCAGTTGGTCCTTTCCGCCGCCCACGATCACGACCTTGCTGTTCGGCGACTGGGCGATCTCGACGGTCGCTTCCATGCCGCGCCATGTCAGCAACGAGGGCGTGAGCGAGTTGGCGACGATCGAATAGAAGGTCTGGATGCCGATGGCTTCGATTCGCTTGCGTTCGGCCTCGCGCTTCTCGCGCAGCACGCGGAAATCATAGGATGCGGCGACCTGTTCCTGAACCAGCTTCTGGGTGATCGCCTGGTTGACCTCCGTCGGCAGCGCGATCGTCCGGATGATCACATCCTCGAATTCGAGGTGCCGTCCGTTGTTGATCCCCCGCAGCCGCTCGAGGACCTTCTCCTGCATTTCGAGGTTGTTGGTCGTGTAGAGGTCGTGCGGACCGTAGTTGCCGACCACCTGGCGCACGGCCTCGATCGAGCTGGGATAGATGATGCGGTTCACGTAGTCCGGGCCGACCTCCTTGTGCAGGAGGCCCGCCTCCTCGGGGACGATGTGGAACAGCGTCGTCAGGTCGATGGTGATGATGAGGCCGTTCTGGCTGAGAACGACGGCCCGATAGTCCCGCGCCTGCGTCCTGACCTCGTAGGGGACGATGCTGTTGAACGGCCATTTGATGGCCAGGCCTTCCGGGAAGACCCAGGTGGTCTCGGTGCCGCCGCTGAACAGCCGGTACAGGACGCCGACGGAGCCGGGCGGCACGGCGACGAAGATCAGCCGCCACAGCAGCAGCGCCAGCACGCCCAGCACGAGGGCCGTGATGATGACATGGTCCATCACGCGCAGGCGCCAGGACCGGGGAGGCTTGGGATTGTGCATCAGGAGAGTCACTGGTGCGCCTCCTCCCGGATGATGAGTCCCTCTTCCATCACCAGAACCCGATCGGCCGCGGAGAAGTAGCGATCGTCATGGGTGACGGCGATCACCGTGCGCCCCTCGGCCCGCAGGGACGGCAGCAGGACCTCGTAGAAATAGCGGCGGAACACCGGATCCTGATCGGCCGCCCATTCATCGAAGATGCAGATCGGCTTGTCTTCGAGCCGGGCCGCGACCATGGCCAGCCTTTTGCGCTGACCGGTCGACAGGTCGAGATTGGTGAAGTGGCGGTCGATATAGCCGGTCTTGCGATCGAGCTCCATCTCGGCCAGCAGCGCCGGCACCCGCTCGGGGTCCGGCTCGTCCAGGCCATAGAGGCGGTCGAACAGGTGGAAATCAGCGAAGATGACGGCGAAGAGGTTGCGGTAGTCGGCTGCGTTGCGCCGGTCTACTATCACGCCGTCCCAGAACAGGCCGCCGCCCTGCGATTCGTAGAGATGGGCCAGGAGGCGCACGAGAGTCGATTTGCCGCTGCCGTTGCCGCCGACGATGAACAGGATCTCGCCGGCCTGCACGGTGATGTCGCAGGGGCCGACCGAGAATGTCCGGCCGCCGTTGCCGTCCTCGGAATAGGTGTAGGACAGCGCGCGGCCCTCGATCCGCGACATCGCCCGCGGCCGCCGGGGCGAGGGCGGGTGGTCCGCGCTGCGGACGGCCTCGTTGAGATCCGCTTCGAGTTGCGCGAGGTTGGCGATGGCCAGGTTGGATTTGGCCAGCATCGGCAGCGCCTTTAGCACGATCTCGATGGACGCGCCGACGAAGATGATGACGTTGATGACCTTGGCCGCGGTCTCCGCGCTATCGACATTCTGCGGCAGGGCGAAGACCATCGTGCCCATCAGCAGATAGAAGAACAGGTTGGTGATGTTGGTCCCGGCGTTGAAGCGCCGGCTCGATTCGATCTTGAGCGCCTCGGACAGGCGCGACCGGTCGGCGAGATGGTTCTCGATCAGGTCCTCGCGCCGACGCGAGTCCATCTTGACTTCCTTGAAGCCGTCCAGCAGGTGGCCGAGGCCGCGATTGAACTCGGCTTCGCTGTCGAGAGCGCGGCGCCACAGCATCGCACTGGTCTGCTGGCTACGCTTGTAGAAATAGACGGCGCTGCCGAACAGCACCACGGTGATGCCGAAGGCGAGCAGCGACAGATAGGCGATGTACAGCGCCGAAAACGTCAGCATGACCGCCGAGGAGGCGCCATGGACGACCATGGTCCCGGCCTCGGACAGTACCTGCACGTCACGGGTCAGAACCGTGTGGATCCTGGTCCGGCCGATGCGCTCGAACGACGCCAGATCGGCCCGCGCGATCCGTTCGGCGAAGCGCATCCGCAACCGATCGATGTAGGCCTCGACGATCCGGACCGTCGTGTTCAGCGCATAGCCCTTGGTGATCAGGAAACCGGCGCAGCCCAGGACGAACCAAGCCAGGAGCTCGACCTGGAGCCCCTCGGTCTTGGAGCTGTCGCTGACGGTGTTGACCACCGCCATGACCGCGCCCATCGAGATGCCGGCGGCAATGGTGCTCGCCACCAGCCGTGTACGGGCTTCCCCGGCCTCGTCCAGCAGGACCCGGACGAACCTCATCGACGCAACCGCATGGCTCTGCTGCCCTTTCGGCCCGCCCGCCTAAGCCGCACGCAGCTTGTCGTAGAACCAGTGATCCATCTCGAGCTGCGCCATCAGACCTTGCCGACCGAACCGGGCATCCGGGTCCGTGAAGGCGAAGTTGGGCGGCAGGAAATCGGCCGCGCGGAACAGGTCGAAAATGGCCTCGGCGGCATCGCCCGGGTCGGTCTGGCCGGATTCCACGCCCTCCACGATGCCGTGCGCCGACTGGATCAGCGCGGCGACACGGGGATGGTTCGGCGTCAGCGCGCCCGGCAGCAGCGGCGTGTCGAGCAGATCATAGGCCGACCGGTCGCCGCTGGCCTCGTAAGCGAGGAAGGCCTGGGCCAGGCGCATCACGCCATAGACCTGGGTCAAGCCCCAGATGCGGAACCAGGCGTTCCACAGGCGGAAGTCACGGAACGAGATGTAGGCGCCGTGCACCAGCCGGTCGTTCCAATCGACCGTCGCGCGCTGCAGCGTGTCGAGCGGGCGCAGCCGCTCTTCGCTGAAATCGTCGTCGCGGTGCGCCCGCAACAGCGTCTCGGCCATCAGGCTGACCACCTCGACCGTGTTGGACAGGCCGCGGGAGAACAGCGGATCGACGAAGCCGGACGAATGCGACAGCATGCACCACCGGTTGCCCGCCGCCTTCGATGAGGAATATTGCAGCCGTCCGGACGACACCCATTCGCGGATCGGCTTCGCATGCTCGAACTGGCGGACGATCTCCGGATAGGGCGCGATGAATTCGCGGAACTCGTCAAACGGGTCCTTATCCGCCGGCTTGGGGCATTGCCGCGGGTCGAGCTGCATGCCGACGCTGACCACGGGATTGACGTGGTCGGGGTGGTTGTTGAACGGGATCACCCACATCCAGCCCTCACGGAAGATGTGGTGCAGCGTCCCGCTGTGCCACGAGGCCAGCTTGGGCAGGCCGGATTCGTCGTTCATCACGCATTCGTCAAACGGCTTCACGTCGATCATATGCGTGAAGATCGTGCGCGACTGCGTGCGGACATTCGGCGGATCCTCGCGCACGCCGAACTTGCGAGCGAGGAAGGAGACATATCCGCTGCCGTCGACGATGCAGCGCGCACGCACGTCGAAGCCCTTGTCGGTGGTGATGGTGACCCCGAGGTCGTCGAAGGCGATCTCTTTGATCGCCGTTCTCTGGTGCACCTTGGCGCCATAGCGGATCGTGGTCTGCAGCAGGAAGCTGTCGACGTCCTGCCGATAGAAATGCGATTCGCTGAAATTGGTCCGCGCGACGCCGAGCTGGTGGCATTCGTGCAAGGCGTGCGGCTGGCCCGGCCGCTGGAAGACGAAGCCGAAATTGCTCTTCTTGCCACAGGTCCGCGCAACGGTCCGGCTGGCATCCTCGAACGAGCTGAGCCGGTCGAATTCCGGGATGCCGTAACGCTGCGACAGCGCCTTCAGCATCAGGGACGTCTGTGGGATCGTCGATTCGCCGATCGCGAATTGCGGATGCGCGTCTTTCTCCAGCACGATCACGTCAAGCCCGTGCTTGGCCAGGATCGTGCTGAGAAGACTGCTCGCGATGGCGCTGCCGACGATCGCGATATCGCACCGGGCAACGCGCCGCCCGTCCGCTGCTTCATCCATCGTCGCCACCCCGGTTCTGTCGTTGGATTTACGGCTAACATGATCCGTCGGAGGCGGGCAACACGGTAGATTTTTTCTCGTCACTTCGCCTCGACAGCGCCCTGCAAGATCTCGGCCAAACATAATGGCGTAATATCGCGAGTTTGAATAAAACTTCCTGATTTTGTTTATTTGCAAGCCTGGAGTCGCCGGTTATATTTGGATTGGGAATCGTTCACGCTTGCACGATCCTGACGCGGTGGCTCCGAGTTCGGGGAGCGTCCGACGCCATGGG
>Ga0136846_1210501_pt1 | contig 10790 bp, 7 predicted proteins | sample HopSoiMetagenom2_FD_96841 | JGI IMG/M metagenome (GOLD analysis project Ga0136846, IMG submission 96841) | Grasslands soil microbial communities from Hopland, California, USA - 2 Assembly 2016 (version 4) | ecosystem: Environmental > Terrestrial > Soil > Grasslands | place: USA: Hopland... | reverse complement strand
TTGCCCTTGCGCAACGCGGCGCGGCGCGAGACCATTTCTGTGCGGTCCTTGCTGCCGATCCGGCATATAAGGACGCTCAGGAGCGGCTAGACAAGCTCGGTCCTAACTGAGATACTTACCGACTAACAAAACGCACTTGAATCGATTAACGGATGAGGGCGAATGCACACTAAGAGCGCTAAGAAACGACATCGCCAAAGCCTCGAGCGGCGGGCCAAGAATCGGGCGGTGAAATCAGCGATCAAGACGCAGGTGCGCAAGGTCCGGCAGGCCGTCGCGGCTGGCGACACCGCTACGGCTGAGAAGGAGCTGCGACTGGCCGCGAAAAAGCTCGATCGTGCAGGCGCCAAACGGTCGATCCATCCCAACGCAGCAGCTCGCACCAAGTCGCGACTGGCCCATCTGATCCGCGCGGCGAAGTTATCGGGCGGCGCAAAGTCCTCTGTCGGTTCAAAGATCGCTGTCGCGGCAAAGTAGCTGGGTCACCATTCGACCATTTCTGCGTCGAATACCGGCCCTTCTACGCAGGTCCTCTTGTAGTCCCAGACGCCGTCGGGTTGCCGAATTTTGGCGACGCAGGTGAAGCAGATCCCGATGCCGCAGGCCATCGGCGTTTCAAGCGAGACCTGACAGGGCACGCCCACTTGATGAGCGATGGAGGCCACGGCCTCCATCATCGGCTCGGGACCGCAGCAGACGATTCGCGCGTTGTCATCGCCTTCTTTAAGAACGCGCTGCAACAGATCGGTCACGAACCCGTGATGTCCGCGGCTACCATCGTCAGTCGCCAGGCGCAAATCGATCCCCAACCGCTGAAAGTCGTCGATACCCGCCAGATAATCGACCGTCCGAGCACCGTAACAAAGCGTGATGCGGCTAGCACGCGGCGCAATTCGCGTCGGATCACCGTACTGCTTTTTGCCAAGTGCTTCCTGAGCCAGCGCAAAGAACGGCGTCTGGCCGATTCCCCCGGCCACCATAATCAAGTGCTTGTCCGAAGACGACTCGTGCGAAAATCCGTTTCCCAGTGGTCCCCAAACGTCGAGCTGATGACCGGGTGGCAACTGCCACAGCCGGCTGGTTAGCTTTCCTTTGACGAGATACACAACGTCAACTGCTGTGGGCTGACCGCTGCTGGAAAGAACCGTGTCGTAGAGCGCGAGTGGGCGGCCGATCAATGGATCGTTTACGCCCGTCAGCCGGAGCATCAGAAATTGACCCGGCAGAATTCGACAGGCGATTTCCGGGGAATGGATCCGAACACGATACGTATCGCGCGCAAGGCGCACGTTTTCGACGATTTCAACGGATTGCTGAACGGCATGATCAGCGTAATAGGCGGCGTGCAAGGGACTGGTCATCGGCGTCCTTTCCGCTTGTGCCCTTTGCCGAACGGTTTTTCCTGTTTTTGACCCCGCCGCTCACCGCGGCGCTGGTTGTCAGCGGCGTGCGGCTTGATCTTCGGCTTTTTGCGCTTGGGTCGAAAGCGAAAGTTGCCGCCTTTTTCCTCCGCCGGGCGACGGTCTTGCTCCTGCCGACCGAAGACCCGTTTGCCGCCGCCTTTTTTGGCGAAACCTTTGCGGCCTCGGCCTTCGCGCTCCGGGCGCGGAGCGCCACGACCGTGCTGACGGTCTAGATTGGCGTGTTTTCTCGGTCGGTGTGGCGGACTGGGCAGCGATTCGGAAAGATCGTCTTGGTAGTCGATTACGCCGCCATTCGCTCCTTGCTCTGACTCGGCCCCCGAACCGGTTATGGCGTCGCCAATGGGGCCTTCGTCAAGGTCGTCGCGTAACAGGTCGTCGAGCGACAGCGGTTCGGAGATTAGTGCTTGTTTCTGCAAATATTGATCGTCGTGTGGCTGGCGGCCTGCCTTACCGGCGCTTGCACTTCGAGCCGACGTCGGCTTGGGCCGCTTGCTTTCAATGCGGCGCTTTTGCTTCGCGGCATGAAGCAACATCGTAACTTCGTCTGGCATTAGACGCCGCCAACCCCCGACCGGCAGATCGCCAAGTTTTATGGGGCCGACGGCGGTCCGCTTTAGCGCAAGCACCTTGTGACCGACTCGAGCGAGGATGCGGCGAATTTCGCGATTCCGGCCTTCGCTGAGCACGATGATCAGGTCCGTGCTTTGGCCGTGTTTTTTCTTGACATGAATCGATTGAGCGCGGGCAAATCCTTCCGCCAGATGAACGCCCTTTTTCAGCCGAGCCAGCTGTCGCTGGTCGGGCGCGCCGGCGACCCGTACCAAATAGGTCTTTTCCACGCCATAGCGCGGATGCGTGATGCGGTTTGCAAATTCACCGTCGTTCGTAACGAGGATCAATCCTTCACTGGAGCGGTCAAGACGGCCGACTGCAAAGACGCGATGCTCGCTGGGCACCAGGTCAATCACCCGCGACCGGCCGCTCGGATCGCGATTGGTGGTTACGACGCCGACCGGCTTGTTCACAGCGAAATAGAGGCGCGTCGATGGGCGAAGCGACTCGCCATCAACGCGAATTTCCTGCCGGCGCGAATCCACACGGGTGCCGAGCTCCGTTACAACTTTGCGATCAACCTCGACGCGACCTTGGCGAATCAAGTCTTCACATTCCCGGCGGCTGCCAATGCCAGCGGCAGCAAGCACTTTTTGCAGCCGCTCCCCGCGGGAATGCTCGTCAGACTGAGAGGGGTGGTCCATGGAAGGTCCGTCAGGAATCGAATTTCTTTGCGTTACCGTCATAGTTTACCGCGATGCGGCCTGGCAGCGAATCGGGCTGATTGGAGGCAGGGTGGTAAGAGGTGGCGCGCGGGTGCAATTTGCTGCAACGCTTGTAGCGGCAAATCCGATATTTCGGCTGTCGCATCTACTCCAGCGACGGGCCCGGTCGATTGACCCTATCGATCAGGCAAAGCTTGCCGCCTTCTAACAACGAGGACTTCATGCCGCCCTCGATTTCCCGCCGCCAGTTCAGCCTGGCCACGGTCGCCCTTGGTTCATCGCTTTTGATTCGCCCTGCAGCTGGCCAAGGCGCTCGCAAGTATGCACCGGTTATCCCCGGGACTGGCATTCGCGTGGCACGGACAGGCGACGATTTTGAACTGGAAGACTGGACCTATTATCCTCAGCATCCCAAGAGCAGTTGGAATATCGACGAAAACGTTCGCGAGCCGGGGAGCAGTTCGAAAAACGGGATGTGGGCGGAAGGCGCCAAGCGGGGGACGCCCGACGTCGTCCGCCGCGTCGCTACGCCGCCCGGAGGAATCGACGGCAGCAAAGGAAGCATGCTGATTCAGACACTGCACTCCGGCATTCCCGGCACGCTGACGCATGAGCCCCAGCAGGATGATTTGCTACACAACAATCAGGCGACGGCGGGCACCATTCCCGTTAGCTGGAGCCCGAACGTCGTCTGCCGCGTATATGTGCCGCCGACGCAGCACTGGGAAAAGCGGAATGGGGCCACATTCGGCTACCGGACGGGACTAATCGCCAATGAAGAGTATTGGCCGGGCATTTTTCTGCATATGGAACGAGTTCAAAAGGATGGAAAGCTCATTCACCAGGTTCGAGCCTGGATCCGCGCCGACAACGGTGGTCGCGATTTGCCGTCGCTCACGTTCGAACCGGAAACGTGGATCACGATGGGCATGTCTCATACGCCTGACGGCGCGGTGCACTTCTTCTTGCGACCTGGAATTGACGATTTGACGAAGGAAGATTGCGTCGGCAGCTACTGGTGCTATGGCTACCGAGCGCACACGTTTCAGACGTTCTTTTTCAACGTCATCAACAATGACGATGGCCGCAGCGTCAGCACTCCCTGGATTGTCGATGATGCGTTTCTATTTGCGGCCAGTGCACCGGCCAGCAAAATTCGCATGGCGGGTGGGTCTCCGGCGCCCGCACAGCAATCGACGACGCGATAGCAGGCATCAAGCAGCCCGATCGACGAGTTCGCTTTGCGTTTTGCTGGTTATGAGCCGCTCCATCAGCTTGATGGTTCGGTCGGCTGCGCCTTGCTGTTGAATCACAAGTTGTTGTGCCCGGGCGCCAAGTTCATCGGCAAACGTCGGATCGAGCAGGCAGCGGCGTACAAAGGCTTCGAGCTCTTGCTCGCCGCGGACCACAATGGCCGCGTCTCGCTCGAGCATCAGCGAGACGACATCGCGAAAATTCCACGTGTTAGGGCCGAAGGAAACGGCCGCGCCGTAGGCGGCAGGCTCAATCATGTTTTGACCGCCGCGGCGGGTCAAACTGCCGCCCACGAAGGCGATATGTGCGGTGCCCCACCAGTGACCGAGTTCGCCGACGGCATCGACGAGGAGAACACGCGATGGCAAGGGATATGGAGCGGTGGACAGGTTAGAACGGCGTTGCCAGGAAACCTCGGTGCGATCGAGTAGCGCGGCGACATCGTCAAATCGCTCCGGGTGGCGCGGGACGAGGATTAATCGTAGTCGCGGGAATTCTATCGAGAGACGCTGGAAAACCGAGAGGGTCAGCGATTCCTCTGGCTCCTGTGTACTCCCGGCGAGGAAGACAATATCTTCAGGCCCGATGCCGGCGAGTGCTGTGAGTCGTTGCACTTCCGGGCTACTGCGGCTGGTGGGGGCGCCGTCAAACTTAATCGAGCCGGTGCGGTGGACGGTGCTGGACTGCGCTCCCAGCGATAGAAAGCGATCCGCATAGTCGTCGTTTTGGGCGGCGATCAGATCGAGCTTGAATAAAGTGGCGCGCACCAGCCAGCGGATTCGCCGATACCCCCAAAAACTTTTCTCGCCCAAGCGGCCATTAATGACAGCGACCTTCGCTCCGTGTCGTTTGGCGGCAAAGACCAGATTCGGCCAAAGCTCAAGCTCCGTTAGGACGAGCAGTGTGGGTTGAATGCGACGCATAGCCAGCTGGACCGCCCAAGTGAAGTCGAGTGGGCAATAAACGACCATTCGCGGGCCATATTTCTTGATGGCGAGCTGGTAGCCGGATTGCGTGGTTGTCGAGATGACGCAGTCCCAGTCGGGATGCAGGCGTTCCCATCGCTTGAGAATCGGCTCGAGGAGATTGATCTCGCCGACGCTCACCGCATGCAGCCAAAGGCATGGCTGGCTGCTCGTCCGCTGGGCCACTTCGCCCAAGAGTTTCGCCCTCCAGCCCTCGCGGTATTTTCCGTGACGAGCGCGCTGATAAAGCAGCCAGGGGAAAGCGACAGCAATCGCGGCCAGGTATACGACGTTTAACAGAAAACCCATTGGCAATCCTTTGCCCACGGTGATTATGCCATCATGCCGCCGCTGCCCTTGCGCAGGCAACAGTTCTTATATTTCTTGCCGCTGCCGCAGGGGCAAGGATCATTGCGGCCGATGCGTGTTCCACGGTTGCGGATCGGCTCGGGTTTGGCATCGACGTCCGCTCCGATATTGGACTGCTGCTGGCTGCGTTGAAATTCCTCGGTTGCGCCAGGTGCTTCGGCGTGTGTGGCGCTGGTCTCGACCCAGGTCGAGCCGACAAAATCTTCATTGAGCTGCTCCATCCTGAAGATCAGGCTCGTCGATTGATCACCGATGGAGCTCCACATCTGCTCGAAGAGCTTCATGCCCTCGCGCTTGTATTCGACTTTGGGATCGACCTGAGCATAGCCCACGAGGCCAACGCTGCTACGCAGGCGATCCATGACGAGCAGGTGGTCTTTCCAGGCCGTATCGACGATTTGCAGCAGCAACATCCGTTCCATCCGCCGCATCTCGGGCCGATAGCGGTCGTCGATGGCCGTCAGCAATCGCTGCTCCAGCGCGTCGCGATCGAGTTCGCCAATCTCGTCGCTGGTGAGCTTGTAGTTGAACGATTGGTCGAGCCAATGGGAGAGTGAGTCGAGCTGACCATTGGGTCCGGCGACGGCTCGCGCCGTGCGCCCAGCTTCGGCCTCGCCAAACATCCGGTCGAGACGTTGACGTACTTCGGCGATCGCTGTTTCAGCTTTCCGCTGGGCCTCCCGGCTGTGCTCGACAAGAACAGCGCGAATTTCTTCACGCTGCTTACTCTTGAGACTCTCGACATCCAGATCCGTGCCAAAACGTTCGCGTCCCCACGCGACGAGTCCTTCGCGATCGAGATGAGCCGAATGCCCCTCGCCGCTGGTGAAGCGGTAAATACCCGCCATCACAGGATATTCGGCTTCTTTTTGCTCATAAGCGGCTCGCACCTGACCCTTGATGTACGTCTTCAGGGCGGCGGGTTCGCGGTGCTTGATCTCGTCGAGCGGCAGATTTACTCCGAACCGGTGGTGGGCCCATTCGACGATTGTTCTCTGAGTAAAATCGTCGTCTAGCGCGGCCTTGCCGTCGGAGAGATCGACCTTCTGAATCGATTCGCGGGCTTTCTCGATTAGAAACTCGCCCACATGGTCGCGACCGAGCTTCTTCAGGTCGCGGTCGCGGAGCGAAAGACCCCAGCGGACATTGGCCATTTTGGCCATCGCTTCCCAATTCCACTCGCTCTGGTCGGCTTCGTCGTTCTCGTCACCAGGCAGGTTTTCATCGAGTCCGTCCTGCACGTGCCCTTCGGCGGCCCGCTCGGCCTCATTCTTGGCAAAGGCATCGGCTTCTTCGAAGGTCATGCCGCGGAAATCGCGCGGCTCGAACTCGGCTGCCAGGCGCTGACTGGCAAAGGCGGCAAATGCTCCTGGACCATAGTCGCGCTGCAGGAAGGCATCAAGCTGCTGGTCGATTTGCTTGTTGAGCATCTCCAGCACGACAGCGCGGCAATTCCCGCCGTCCAGAATTCGCTGACGGAAGCCGTAAACGCGTCGCCGCTGCTCGTCCATCACTTCGTCGTATTCGAGCAAATTCTTGCGGGCCTCAAAGTGCCGCTCTTCGACCTTCTTTTGAGCGGCCTCGATGCGGCGGCTGACCATGCGGCTCTCGATCCGCTCGCCTTCCTTCATGCCGAGTGATTCGAGAATCGTCTTGACCCATGGCCCGGCAAAAATGCGCATCAGGTCGTCTTCGAGGGACAGATAGAAGCGGCTGCTGCCCGGATCGCCTTGCCGGCCACAGCGGCCGCGAAGCTGCAGATCAATGCGGCGAGCCTCATGCCGCTCGGTCCCAAGTACATGCAGGCCGCCCAACTCGCGCACGACCTGTCCTTCGGCTTTCATCCCTTCACGCGCTTCGATTTCGCGGACGAGCGCCTCCCATTCGGCCGGAGGGACGTCGAGACGCGTGGGATATTTGTCCTGCAGGATAGCCCAGGCCATCGTCTCGGGATTGCCACCCAAAATAATGTCCGTGCCGCGACCGGCCATGTTCGTGGCGATCGTCACAGCGCCGAGGCGACCCGCTTGAGCAATGATTTCGGCCTCGCGCTTATGATGCTTGGCATTCAGCACCTCGTGCTTCACGCCGCGCTTATCCAAGAGGCCGCTGAGTCGTTCGCTTTTTTCGATGGAGACTGTGCCCACCAGCACCGGCCGGCCCTTGCGCTCGATCCGCTCAATCTTTGACTTTGCAATAACGTCGCGCTGCTTGCTTTCATGCTTTTGAAACTCAATCGACTCTTCGCTCTCCTTCAGCAGTGTGCCAATCAGGTCCGTGCCATCCTTAAGTAGCAGCACGTCGTGCCGATTCATTCGTTCCAGCTCATCCGCAACAGCGATGAATTTTTCTCGTTCGCCGCGATAGATCACATCTGGATGCTCAACGCGCCGCATGTTGCGGTTGGTGGGAATTGCCACGACGTCGAGCTTGTATATTTTCCAGAACTCGGCCGCCTCGGTCATGGCAGTGCCGGTCATGCCGCAGATTTTGTCGTAGAGCTTGAAGAAGTTCTGCAGGGTAATCGTGGCAAGCGTCTGTGTCTCTTCCTTGATTTTGACGCCTTCTTTCGCTTCCACAGCTTGATGCAGACCGTCGCTCCACTGGCGGCCTTCCATTTTGCGTCCGGTAAATTCATCGACGATGATGATCGAATCATCTTCGACGACGTAGCGCACATCGCGCTGATACAGGTGATGCGCCTTCAGCGCATTGTCGAGCAGGTGCGGCCACTCCATGTTGCCGGCCGTGTAAAAGCTTTCGACGCCGGCCAATTTCTCCGCCTCGCGTACACCCTCATCTGTGAGATTGACCGAGTGGTCCTTTTCATTGACGACGAAATGAGCATCCTTCTTCAGCAAGCGGGCGATGCGGTCTGCTTCGGCGTATTTCGCCGGATTGTCGAACGCGGGACCAGAGATAATGAGCGGCGTGCGGGCTTCATCAATGAGGATGTTGTCAACTTCATCGACGATCGCAAAATGCAGATGCTTTTGCGATTGCTGCAGATGCTTGGGATAACGCTCATCACCGCGGGCTGCGGGCCGCATATTATCGCGCAAATAATCAAAGCCAAATTCGTTGTTGGTGCCGTAGGTGATGTCGGCGTCGTAGGCTTTTTGCCGATCCAGGACTTCCATATTGCTTTGAATGGCACCGACCGAAAGCCCCAGGCCCAGATAAAGCGGCCCCATCCATTCCATGTCGCGGCGGGCAAGATAGTCGTTGACGGTAACGACGTGCACGCCCTTGCCTTCCAAGGCATTCAGATACGCCGGCAGCGTGGCGACGAGCGTCTTGCCTTCACCGGTTACCATTTCGGCGATCGCGCCGCTGTGCAGTACCATGCCGCCGATGAGTTGGACGTCGTAGTGCCGCATGCCCAAGAATCGTCTGCCGCCCTCGCGACAAACGGCGAACGCTTCATTCAACAGGTCTTCCAGCGTCTCGCCCGATTTCAGCCGCTCGCGAAACTTCACGGTTTGCTCGCGAAGCTCGGCATCCGACATCGCCTGGTAGGTCGGTTCCAAGGCGTTGATAGCTTCGACTTTCGCCTGCAACTTGCGGATATACCGGGCGTTAGACGTGCCGAAGACGGAGGTTACGCCTCGTTCGAAGCCGTGCATCAGGCTTCCCATGAAGTTCCCGACGCCATCCCAAGCTCGCTCAAGTAAATCCATAACTGCGTGTTTTTTCTGTCTGAAATAGCGGTCAGTCGTCTAATGCCGGACAAAGGCCAGGTGTGGGTTGCAGCTGTGCGGACTGGTCATCTAGGCCCACTTTAGGATCTCAATACGAGACTCGGGTGAGATGGTTGGCCCTAAGGCGATCAATTCGGCGGTTAGGCTCCATTGCAGCCCCTGACAACGGCAACGGAGGCGGCGCAAACCGCAATTGGTACTGCAACCACCGTTCCGGCGTAGGGAAGACCCGCCTTCGACCACAAGACCTTCAAGGCGCAAGCGCCAGCGCCATCAAAGTTTATTGCGACTGGGCGAATTGGTCAATTCGTCCTGGCAGCCAACCGATGATCCCGGGGCCTGCCAAAAGACAGTTCGCGAACCGCCCAAGATTCTTTGGCCCCGGCGGGGCATCCATGGGTTGGGCCTGGCAAAATGGCCAAAGGCGGTACATGGCGCAAAGTTTGCTATCGACACTGGCGAACAGGGGAGCTTAGTATGTTTGCGCTAAGTGGCGGGCATTGTTGGTGGAAGGAAGCGAGGACTCCGATGCGCAGTTGGCTCGGCAGGATGCCGTGCGTTTTCATCTGGTTCGCATTTATTGGGACCTCGCTTTTTGGGACGGCGCTTGGTGTGCCCCCGTCAGCGGATCAGATGCGATGCTGGATCGGGCAACTCGGCTCTCGTGACTTTGTTGTCAACGCAGAGGCGACTCGTAATCTCGCGGCTGCGGGCGACGCTGCGGTGGAATCGCTGCTTGCCAGCGCGGGCAAATCGGACGCAGAAGCCGCGTGGCGCGCGACCACTGTGTTAGAGCAGATTGCCTTGCAGGGGAACGAAAGTACTTTGCGAAAGATCACAGCAGGATTGGAGGAGCTAACTCGTCGCGGAAAGCCGGGCTTCGAAGGGTTTGTCGAAGAATTGCAAGCGCGGCAATCGCGACTTCAACGAGAACGGGCGGTATCGACGATTCGATCGCTGGGTGGTCGGTTTGAAAGTGACGAAAAGGCGCCTGCGCTGTCCGTTGCCATTTTCGCTTCGTCAACGCATGGCGATCCGAGCAGCTTGGAGCCGCCGCCTGAAAGTCCAGTGGGTCAGCCGGTGTTGGCTGTTGAGTCGTCCACGCCAACAGGTGGCAGCTTTATCGGCGATGCGTATGTATCGCCTGAATTCGTTAATGGGCGGGAAGACAAGGAGCCGGTGTTTCAATTGATGATCGACGAGCATTGGCGGGGCGGTGATGCTGGGCTGGCGGCCCTTTTGGAATTAGGAAGCGTCATGAAAGTTCGATTTCAGCGGGCACCGCTGACGGATGCTGCGCTTGATCAACTCGCAACGGTAGCACATCTTCAATCGGCCGAATTTGAGTGCTGCCATTTCTCCGTCAAGGCGATCGAGCGCCTACGGCAGCGCCAGCCGCTGACGCAGATTGTGGTCCACGAGAAATGAGCACCATTACGGCCCCTTGATGAGCCGCTGGTTGATGACTTGCATGATTTGCGCGGCGACAGTTTGTTTGGTTCCCGCTACTGCTGCTACAACACCGCCGCTTTTATCAAATATCTCCACTTGATTATCGGCCGCGTCCATGGCTGCAGGACCGTTCAGCACGATGAGATCGCAGCTCTTGCGTTCGAGCTTCGCCAGCGCACGAAACCGTTGATCGTCTGTTTCCAGCGCGAAGCCGACGAGCCATTGCCCGGGCCGCTTCGTGGCGCCGAGCGTCGCCATGACATCGGGTGTTTCAACAAGCTGTAGCAGCAACGGCTGACCCGTTTTGGTAATTTTGTGCTCCGCAACGCGCAAGGGCCGATAATCGCA
>Ga0136846_1226781_pt1 | contig 10791 bp, 8 predicted proteins | sample HopSoiMetagenom2_FD_96841 | JGI IMG/M metagenome (GOLD analysis project Ga0136846, IMG submission 96841) | Grasslands soil microbial communities from Hopland, California, USA - 2 Assembly 2016 (version 4) | ecosystem: Environmental > Terrestrial > Soil > Grasslands | place: USA: Hopland... | reverse complement strand
GCTAACTATGATTTAACCCTCGTTCATTAAATAGATCAAATACTTATTACTTTTCACCAATTCTTATCTATAAGTCATCAATAACCAACTTTAGAGCATAAGTTCATAATTTTTAGACATAAATATTAAACTTGTGTATGTAAGTAAAGGACTTTACATGAAATCTTGGTAACTTATGCTTCAATGTTATGAACTTATTAGTAAATGTTGTATAGATTTCCCCCAATTTAATGCAGGTTGCTCCAAAGTTTGTCAGATTGCTTCAAAAGTTACTAAGATGGCTCCAGATATTAATGAGATTGGTCCAATATTAGTTATTGATGAGTCATAATAAGTAATATATGCGGCATTTTACATTAGATGTGGGACAAATTTTGAAAGATATATTCAAATTTTACAAAAGAGGCTGCACTTTACAGCCTCTTTTTTTTATAGAGGTCAGCTCGGGCTCCAATTGTTTTTCTCCATAATTTGTTTAAGTCTTATTTTCTCGTTTTGCTCTTGCTCTGTTAGGTTAAGTTGGTCAATTAAGCTATAACTATTCAATACGGCGTCCTTAAACCAGGGCATTTCTTTGCTCAAATTCAGAAGTTTTACAAATCCTTTCATATGCTCGTTTGTTTGAAGTAAATGAAAAGCATATTGAGAACGAAAATGTGGGCTATAATAAAATTCTTCATTTGCCCACTCCCAGGTTTCGGTATTCACATTTTTATCAGCCTTCAACCAGGCTATCGCGTAAACTGGTGAATTAAGTATGTCTCCGTCAAAGCCAAGTAAATCCTGAATTGGTAAATTCATTTGCTTGTCTTTTGGAAGTTTTATGCTTAAAATTTCGTTGTAGATTTCGTGTGCTTTGTCTTGTTTGCCTGTTGTATGTAATACGTCTGCATATATTCTCTTGGTTCTAATACTGTTGTTGTCAAGTTGAATCGCCTTTAAACAATTCTGTTCTGCCTCGTTATAATTTGAAAGGATGAAATTAGTTCTGGCAAGTGCATTCCAATAATTTGGATTTTGTTCATCTCTTTCCTGTTTATGTTTATTCGCAATTTGCAATGCTCTTTCGGCGTATCTATCGTCATTAAATCTTTCAATAACCTGCCAAAGCTCTAATTGATTTCCAAATTGAGTATCCAGCAAAGAATAAACGATTCCTCGTCTGTCAGCAAGTGATTTAACGGTTCTCCATGGCTTAAATTGTTCCGGAAAACCAATTGCAAAAGGCATAACTTCATTTGTTTCCTGGTGTCTTGCCTTGATATTTACTTCCGCACCAGGTGTACATATATATCTTGGAATTGTCGCAAGAAGTTCTGTTTCAAATCGATCAATGTCAAGTTGTAGCTGGTCATCGACTTGTGACTGGTTGTCTATTGGAGAATTTTCAGATTGATTTTTCTTATTTTTTAAGAATTCAAATAGTCCCATAGGATTTGTCTGTTACTTTGTTTTAAAGGGTTCGGTTAAAATCGTTACTAACGCTTAAATATACACAGATGTTCATCAAAATGCAAGCCAGCCAGTGCAAAAAACAAATGTTATGTAAATTTTTGATCTCTGCTATTACAAAGGTGCTGTGCGTACTACCAATATTTTTACCGAGCCTAATTTAGGAGTGGGAGACAGAGTACAGGTACTATTATTAAAGTGCGGTCCTCGTTTTACCGGGCTTAAAGAAGTAAAATACTAACAACGGCCCGTGTCGGTTTTGTTCTATTTTCCGCTGGCGCACTGGGATATTTTTGGGTTCAATAATAATCGCATGTATTATGAACCGAATTATAACCGTTGCCAGCTTATTAATTTCCGTCATAGCGGGAATGGCGTATCTGCCTGCAAGCCGCGCATATGGCGGAATGGCCGCCAATTCTTCGCCGGTGCTGCTACCCAAACTATCAGATTATAATATTTTTACAGGCGACCCGCAGGCGCTTACTCCTGATAATGGGTTTCAATTGTACGAGCTGGCCACCGGCCTGTTTACTGATTATGCCGAAAAACAACGGCTCATTAAAGTGCCGGCAGGCACCCATATTACTGCAGTGAATGACGGTTTGCCACAGTTCCCTGATGGAACCATCCTGGTTAAAACCTTCTACTACTTCAACGATAAAAGAGAACCATCAAAAGGCAAACGCCTTATCGAGACCCGGCTGCTGATTAAAAATAATAACCAGTGGGTAGGTACCTACGTATGGAACCAACAACAAACCGATGCCACACTCGCCATCAGCGCGTCAAACACCCCTGTTAGCTGGATCGATGAAAAAGCTACGACCAGAAAAATTTCCTACCGCATTCCGGGCGCCCGGGATTGCGCCTCCTGCCACAACGCCAATAATACCATTATGCCGGTTGGGCTCAAAGTGCGCAACCTGAATATTTCTGTTGTGCGGAACGGCAGATCCATTAACCAGTTACTATACCTGCATGAAGCTGGCATTATGGATAACGTGAACCCGCAACAATTCTCCACCCTGCCTGCCTGGCAAAATAAAAAGTATAGTATACAGGATCGGGTACGGGCCTATCTGGATGTGAATTGTGCCCATTGCCATAGCGACCCTGGCTCCTGTGCCCGCTCCGCCGTACGCTTTGCCTGGGAAATACCGTTGTCTGCCACCCGCATTACTGAAAAGAACAACCGTATTGTGAGTTTAATGGCCAAAGGCAGTATGCCGCGTATTGGTACTACTATTGTTGATTCGGCAGCTCTTGCTTTAATTAAACAGTATTTTCAATAACAATAATATAATAACAACGTCCCATGAGTTTTGCAAACTTCACTTTATTGGCTACCGCTTTTACAACAGCGCTCATCGCCGGTCTTTTTTATGCCTGGTCCTGTTCAGTAATCCCCGGATTGGGCAAGCTGACTGATGCCAATTATCTCTCGGCCATGCAATCGATGAACCGGGAGATCCTGAACCCTGTTTTCTTTATGAGTTTTATGGGTACGTTGTTTTTGCTGCCGCTCACTACCTGGCTGCTGTACAACCCTTCAGCCCCGCTTCGTTTTTATTTATTACTGGGCGCTACCATCGTGTATGGCGCAGGAACGTTTGGCGTAACCATATTCGGTAATGTTCCGTTGAACAATATGCTGGATGCATTTCATCTTCAATCTGCTTCCCCTGAAGCGCTGAGTCAGCAACGGGCGTTGTTTGAAAAACCCTGGAACCAGTTACATGCCATTCGAACAATCGCCAATGCTATTGCTTTGATATTGGTATTGCTGGCTTATATTATTAAACAGGATGCTGCGAAAATAGAATAAGGCCTCCCGGTAAGCGGGAAGCCTTGATCTGTAGTATAACCAATAGACTGCGTATGAGACATCTTTACCAACCGGGAGCCTGTTTTAAGGCCGGATCTTTTGTAAGTTCATCCTGCATAATGGGAAAGTAAAAATGAGTAGGAGCCACAAACACCCAGGCCGCAACATAAAAGCGTTGCATACTGTATTTCTTTCCACCAATAGTTATTTTTCCATTGGGATCTTCAACCGGTTTCATCCCATTCACCATGCGCTGGCATTTGGGATAGGGCCAGAATTTCTGGGAGCGGGTATCATTATCGCCACCTGCTGCCTGCCAGGCCTGTTCCCGGGCCAGTTCTGTGGCACTGCTGGGTTCCAGGTATAGCCGGGCATTGAACCAACGTTTGTTCTCATAAAAGAATTCTACCCGGCGTTCCCGTTGAATGTATTCATTCGTTTTTACTTTGTCGCCTTTTATAACGGGGGGAACCGGCGCCATAAACGATCGCTGCCTGATGGTGTTGAGCAGGTTCACAATGTCATCGGCCGAGCCACCTGTTTCATTCAACGCTTCTGCATAAATAAGCATGATCTCTGGTAACCGGATGAGCGGGAAATGGATTTGAAAGCCAACGCCATTGCCGGGCCGATAATCTTCGCGGTAAAATTTGCGTAAGAAATAACCGGTGGTGGTAGAATTGGTAGCACCAATTTTGTCGGAACCGGTTGCGGTATTCTTTACCGAATTGCGAAAGGTGGCGCCATCATAAATAACATCACGGTACAGCCGGGGATCGCGTCGGATGCCTTCATAGGGGTTGGCATCGTCGTATCCATCGGTAATGGCGCGTGCATCGTAAACTGGATAACCATAACCATCAGGTGCAATGTATTCATATTCGTCAACCTGTTCCTGTACAGGCTGCTGACGCGAGCCACCGCCCTCTGAGGGGGGATAATTATCGCCCTGCCAGGCTTCGTATTTATCGTTCATGTTCATGAAAATGGCTTCCGTTTTAAATGCATTGAGATCATAAAAGAGTTGATATAAACGGGTGTACACTTTGTTGTTGCTACCTGAAACAAAATCGTTAGACCCATAATTGGTATACAGGCTGTAACGCGGCTGTCCGTTTTCCGATTTCAGGTCCAGAACCGCTTTGGCGGCGTCGCGTGCTGCCTCCCAGCGTTTGTTGTTGCGGGTGCTGTAATCAGCAGCGCCAATCCGGGTGTCGTTGGGCAACACCCCGCCATTATAGAGTGGGGTAGCGGCCATCCAGCGTACAATGGCTTTTAACGCAAGGGCGGTTCCTTTTTCTGTCCGGGCAAATTGCGGATCGGTTTGGTTTACCGGTAACAACGCTATGGCTGAATCGCAATCGGCGCAGATCTTTTCTACCAGGGAGTGAAATGTTTCCTGTGGTATGGCCAGATCGGCGTTGGGATCAACCAGGTGATCTATATAAGGGATCTCGCCATACAGCCGGGCTGCCAGGTAGTGGTACCAGGCGCGCATAAAAAAGGTTTCGCCCAGACGGATGTTTAGATCGCCGGTATTAAGTGGATTATCCGGCGTATTATACTTTCTTATTCCTGTTATGATCAAATTGGCTATCCGGATGGTAGCGTAAATATCAGCCCATTTATAACCCGATCCCGGTTGATCATATGTGTTCCACCCGCCTGTATTGAAAGCGCGCGATTGCCCGTTCTCAACGGTTGATCCGCGGCATTCATCCGTGATCGCGCTTAGGGAAAAATGCTGAAGGAACGCCAGGCCCCGTGCCCGGGAATGCAGATCGCCATATAAGTCGGTGACCAGCTTATTTACTTTTTCATAATCAGCAAAAACCTGTTGCTCGGTCATCTGGTCATCGGGTTTACGATCCAGGAAATCTTTCTTGCAGGCTGTCAATAGCAACGCAAGTATTATATATAGAGTAATGATTCTTGTGTTCATAAAAAAACTTTTACTTTCTCATTTTAATTTCTACAACGTAATATCTATTCCAAAATTCACCACCTTCATAATGGGATACCAGTTGCCATTGGCATCATTGGTTTCGGGGTCCACGTCTACTGTTTTGAGTTTATCGAAGGTTATCATATTCATTCCCTGAACGTATAACCGGGTTCGTTGCAGGCCTGCACGCTTCATCCATTTAGTAGGCAGGTAATAACCCACTTCAAAGTTCTTTAACCGCAGGTATTGCGCGTTGTATAAGAAAAGACTGCTGTAGTATTGTTTATTGTTGTCGTATTTGCCGTAATGCAGGGCCGGATAGGAAGCAGTAGCAGCAGTTTGCGGCGTCCAGCGTTGCAGGTGCATTGGCTTTACCTTTCCAATTTCATCGTTCTGGTAAAGAGGAAAATCATAAGTGGCAGGGCCGCCCAATAATAAAGAAGTATGGGTGGCGCCCTGCAAAAGGATGCTCAGGTCAAAGGATTTGTACCGGCAACTGATGGGAATGCCATACTGAATTTCAGGTACCCGCGGATAGCCTTTCGAGATCCGGTCATTCAGATCGGTGATCTGGCCATCCCCATCGATGTCAGTATATTTTACATCACCAGGTAATACCGTGCCCCACTTTTGAAACCCGGTACCATTATTCATTTGATTCAGCTCGTCTGCTTCTTTCTGACTACCGATAAAACCATTGAAGATATAAACAAACGGTTGTCCAACCGGCAGGCCGGTGCGATACTGCCAGGGATAGCTGCGGGCCACTTCCCGTTGATAGATGATCTTGTTTCGGGCATAAGAGAAATTTGGCCGAACCGTGTAAGTAAAATAGCTGCCTATTTTATCGCTCCAGGTTATTTCAAAATCAATTCCCTTGTTGTTTACAATACCTGCATTTATTAATGGCGCACTGGTGCCTACAAGTGAAGGGAAACCCTGTTTGTCGGAACCGCTAAGGTCGGTAATGATATCGTACCGGTGTTCATGAAACAGGTCAATTGTAACAGTTAGTCGCCTGTTCATAAATTCCATATCGATACCTGCATTGATCTTGCGCGCTTTTTCCCAGGTAAGCAACGGATTGGCCAAACGTCCCGGACGGATACCACCGGGATTGTTGTTGTTTTGGGTGCCGAAATTATACGCATCGCCGGAATTATTATAGAATTGCAGGTAACCGAACCGGTTATCACTTGGATTTGAGCTTGCCTGGTCGTTGCCCACCAGTCCATAGGAGCCTCTCAGCTTTAACATATTCAGCCAGCTCTGGGTCTGTTGCATGAATGGTTCATTGCTGACCACCCAACCGAGGGAAGCCGCCGGGAATTTACCATACCGGCGACCAGGTGCAAAATTCTCTGAACCATTATAACCCATGTCGAACTCAACCAGGTAACGCTGGTCGTAGTTGTAGGTAACCCGGCCGGAGATGCCCTGGTAACAGAATGGGACTTCGTTATTTTTTATTCTGATAGAACGGTTGGCCAGGATCAAACCCGATACATTGTGTTTACCGAATGATCTTACATAATCGAGCCTGAGTTGATAATAAGTGCGGCCTACATCATCATCGCGTGAATAGCTATTGCCCAGTGTGTTGTCGGTAGTGCGGCGCGGACTGCTGTACAACCCGGTATAGTGGCCGGCTTTCATGTACACATCAACTCCGTCATTGGGATAAAAGGTAGCATAGCCGGGATATTCTCGGTAGCCCTGGGATTCTGTAGGTACTGAACGGGTGATCCAGTATCCACCCTGGCGGTCGTATGAAAACATGCCTTCCAGCTTCAATCCTTTTGTTAGCGCATCGAGTTTGTAACCCATAACGAAGGAGCCGTCGAGGTAGTTGTCGCGCTGATCGAGATAACCTGTCTTTGACAATTCGCCAAGCATATTGAAACGATAGGTTTGGGTACCGAATAACATGCCATGGGGAAAGTTTACGTTATAGGCTTTATTGCCTGGATTGTCGTTGCTTTCGAGTATGATGGGGTAAATAGGTGGCTGGGTATTGGCAATTTCTATAACCCGGTTGGCGGTAGTGCCCGGTGCATTGCGGTCGGTGATGCGGGCGCCCAGGATCAGCGAAGCATACAGGGAGTTCGTGATGTCGACATCTATATTCGACCGAAAGTTATACCGTTTAAAAATGGCTTGTGTTTTATAGGCATCGCTTACGGTTTGTTTATAGTTTCCATTCTGTTGAAAATAATTGCCCATAATAAAGTACCGGGCCCTGTTGCTGCCGCCCTGAATGGTTAAGCTGTAATCCTGTTGGACGCCGGGTTTAAAGGCGTAATCAAAATAATTGATATTGTATCCCAGTCCATCGGAATTGTCGCCTTTGGCGTGTCGGAGATTGTCAATTTGTTCGGGTGTGAACAGGTTCAGGTTGGAAGGCGATACGCCGGGATTGTCATTTATTTTCGCCTCGTTGAACAGCGTGGCATAATCGGCAGAGCCGAGGTATTTGGGAAAATGAATAGGGGTATTGATGCCATCGGAGATCTTGAAATTAAGCGCGGCTTTTTCAGATGCTTTTCCGCGTTTGGTAGTAATAACGATCACGCCATTAGCGCCGCGTACGCCAAATACAGCGGTTGCCGAAGCGTCCTTGAGTATAGTGAAGCTTTCGATTTCATCGGCGCTTAAATAGTTTAATGAACGTTCTACCCCGTCAACGATCACAATGGGCCGCGCATTGCCATACGTACCAATACCGCGAATGTAAAGATCGCTGATGTCTACACCCGGTTCGCCGCCGGCAAACTGGTTAACATTCAGCCCGGGCAACCGGCCGGCCAGGGCATTGGTTAAATTGGCTGTGGGACTTTGTTGCAGCTCGCGGGATGAAATGGCCGCCACAGCGCCGGTTACCGTTACTTTCTTTTGCGTACCATAGCCAACCACCACTACATCTTTCAGGTTTTGCGCATCTTCTTTTAAGGTAACGGCCAACGCGGCGCGGCCCTGTAGGGTAACGTCCTGCGACTGGTAACCAATAAAGGAGAATACAAGGGTGGCTTCTGCATAAGGAACGGTAATGGAAAAATGTCCGTCCCGGTCGGTAGTAGTGCCTGTGGAGGCGCCGCGCACCATTACCGATACGCCTGGCAGCGGCATTCCTTTGTCGTTGAGTACCTGGCCACTTACCGTTAAAGGCGGGGACGTTGCATCAGGCATAACCTGCTCAACTGTTTTTTTTTGTCCTGCAGGTGCATTGTACAGCAGGATCTGTTTTTCATCAATAACGTTGAAGTTAATACCAATGGGAGATAGTACTGTGGTGAACAGCTCTGCAAGTTTCCTGTTTATTAATTTGCAGGAGACTTTTTTGTTCAGGTTAATGATATCGCTGCTATAAATAAAAGCTACACCTGTCTGGTGCTGAATTTCCCGAAGCAGTTTTTTTACTTCTACCTGTTCCAGGCTAAGCGTGATCTTTTTCTCCAGGATATTTTGCGCATTGGCCTGCACGGTATTGCTGCAGGTAATGATAAGCGCCAGTTGCCACAATAGGAGGCGGGCAACGATCAGGGAATGCAATCGTTTTTTTCTCATAGTAAAGTTTTTTTAGAACAATAAGGTGGTTTGCAGTTGTTGGTTTAATTGATGCAATAGCAGGCCCCGCCGCATTATGCAGCGCAACACATACCGCAGGAGGCCCGGTATTCCGGTTTAACAGATTTTAATGATGAATAATAATGATCCTGTTATGGATTACCAGTTCTGGTATCTTTTATGATTATTTGCGAGCCGTTTATCTCGTAAGTAGTTTGCGTTGTTTTACAGATATATTCCAGCTGCGAAAAAAGGCTATACTTTGACAGGTCGCCGTGAAAGTGGCGATTACCCAGTTGTTCCGTCTCGGTTTTAATAACAATGCCATACACATCGCTCAATGATTGTAACACATCGTGTAACAAGGCTTCTTCAAAATTAAGCGAAGGACCGGATGTAGGGGCGCTGACGTCAGGTTGCGGGGTTATTTTTTGCAGGGGCTTCGGATCATCAACAATGCCGGTGATCAGCAGATCCGAGGCGGCATTATAAGTGACTTTTTTATTTCGGGTCAGTAGTATACCTGCTGTGCTATCCAGTGCGGTATTCTCTTGCTGTCTGGGCTGCCGGTATACAAGCACCTTTCCGGTTACAACCGCCACCTCTATATTCCGGTCTGTATGTTGTTTAATTTGAAAACTGGTTCCCAGTACTTCAGTTGTTAAGCCATTATTCAGGTGCACTTTAAAGTGTTTGGCCGGATTGTGATACACGTTAAAAAATGCACTTCCTTTTAATGTCACTTCCCGGGTAGTTCCGGTAAAAGCCGGTGGATAATACAAGATGGCGCCGGGTTGCAGCGTGATCCGGGTGCCATCTGCCAGTTGCATCCTGCGGATGTTGGTGGTTGAATTCACCACGCTATCGTAGCTATCCCTGTCCCGTGCAGCCACCCGCGACTGGTTAATGACGGTTTGATGCCGGTACAGCAAAACAACGGTTGCTATTAACCCTGCTATAGTGGCGGCTGCGCTTACCCGAAACCAGGTACGTGCGGTTACCGGTCTTAATTTCGTTGGTGTAGTAGCTGCCGGCATTGCCTGCAGGTTGGTATGAATAGCCTGCCACATTCTGGCTTCTATCAGCGATCTGTCGGCATCTGACAAATGCAGATCACTGTTATGGACCATTTTTTCGTACCATTCCAGCACCAGCTTTTCTTCTTCTTCCGTGCATTCGCCGGCAAGATACTTTTGTAATAAGCGATCAAAGTTCGACTGGCTCAATTACGGTGTTTTATATATGACGTTAGGAGGGAAGCGATCCCTAAAGATGGGAAAAGAATTTTTTTGCCGGTTATAACAGGGTAAACCAGGTGTTCAGATAATTACGTAAATGCTGGCGCAGGAGTTTGAGCGAGCGGGTAATATGATATTCAACCGCTTTTTCGGTGAGCTGCATATGGCCGGCAATTTCCTTTACGGATTTATGTTCGTACCGGCTTAATTTAAATATGGTTTGTGTTTTTTCGGGCAGCTCGTGCAGGTGATTTTCGATAAGCACCAGTAGTTGTTCCTGGTCCGGTTCTTCTTCCATGGAGCTGCTGGCTGAAAGTGGTTGATAATTAGTAAGGAATTTATTTTTTAGCGACTGCTTGCGATGGAAATCGATCACCATATTCCGCAAGGATACGGTAAGGAAAGCGCCCCAGTTCTTTACTTGCAGCGAAGCGCGGTTGCGCCATATTTTTTCAAACAGGTTTTGTACCAGTTCTTCCGCGTCGGGGGCAGAGCTGGTATATTTAACGGCTACGCAATAAAGCTGATACCAGTATTTTTTGTACAGGGTTTCAAAGGCAGCTATGCCATCCCGTTGCAGGGAAATGTTATTTTCAATATGTGATGAAGAGGCGGCACACATATGACAGGATAGGTTTTGCTGTTAATTTACTTTGAATGTATGTGTTTTTCGTCAGATAAAAAACGATTTTGCTAAAAAATATAAACGGGTCTTGGGAATATCTGCTATTCCTGTGAAATATAATATTGAAGAACAGGCATAT
>Ga0136846_1222841_pt1 | contig 10791 bp, 16 predicted proteins | sample HopSoiMetagenom2_FD_96841 | JGI IMG/M metagenome (GOLD analysis project Ga0136846, IMG submission 96841) | Grasslands soil microbial communities from Hopland, California, USA - 2 Assembly 2016 (version 4) | ecosystem: Environmental > Terrestrial > Soil > Grasslands | place: USA: Hopland... | reverse complement strand
CGGCGACGGCCAGGGTGTGTGCGACGAAGGCCGAGGAGGGCTCGCTGTAGCGGCGGCGTGCCGACTCTCCGTGTCGCAGCCGCAACAGGCGTTCCCCGATGCTGCCGAGTTGCCAGGTGATTCCGGAGCTGCCTGCCCGCACGCCGCCGATCCGGCGCTGCAACCGGGCGATGAGGCGATGGGACTCCAGTCGGGTCAGCACGCGGATGGTCGCCACGCTGGCGGCTGGTTCGGTGGCGTGTCCGGGGCTCGGCTGCGTCGCCGCGTCGCTGGCGGTCGGGAAGTGCAGCGGCCGGATCAGGGCCGTGGTCAGGGCTCGGTATTTGCGTATAGATTCCAGGATGGAAAGGTCGCGTTCAGACAGTGATTCAAGTAGGCCGTAGATGTCGTTCTTGTTCATGGGGTCCCCTTTCTTCTCATAAGCACATTTGTTGTCACGCCGTATGTTCGGCGCCGCCGCCCTCCGTTCGGTTGTGAACCCCCCCGTATGGACTGCCTATACGGCAGTCAGTCCCCTCCTGGTTCAGCGGATAGCGGTGCTTGAGCTGCGGACATGGAACGGATGCGGGGAACGTGGAAACAGCAGCGAGGACAGGGGCGAAGACACAGGTTCGGATGTCACATAGCGGGGTGGTCATCAGGGTCCAGACTCCTGCCGGGGTGGCGGCGTACGGCGTTTGCGGCCGATGGGATGCATGACGCCCGGCTCGGCGACGGGTGGTGGCTCGGAAGTCTCCGCAGACGTATCAGTGGTGGAGCGCGGCGCATACCGTCTGCGGATCGCGGCGCGGACTTCACCGGGATCGCTGATTTCCGGTCCGGGCGGCAGGGTGCGAACCAGGCCCCAGCCGGACGGCGCACCATCGGCGACCAGGTTGGCGTAGGCATGGAAGCGTGGCAGCGCCACGAAGTCCTCGGCTTCCAGGTCTGGAGCCAGCTTGGCGAGATCGCGGGCGTCCTCGTACTCGGTGGCAAACGCGATCTTGCTACGGGCGTTGATATCCACGGCCAAGCGAAGCTCCGGCGGGAACTGGCTGCGGAACTGGGCCGCCAGGAACCAGCCGACCGACAGCGAGCGGGAAATTGCCAAGGCGTCGGCCAGGCTCACGGGGAGGTGCACAAATCTCGGCGCCTCGTCGACGTAGACCATGCCCGGCCGTGACGTCGCGCCTGGCTCGCTGGCCCGCTCCTGCGTCGCCTGCCAGACATCGGCGATGACCAGGCTGCCGAGGAGCGAGGCGGCACCGGGGCCAATCAGCCCCTCGTTCAGCGGTACCAGGACGACCTTGCTGGCCCGGAAGACATCCCGCAGCCGAAAGCGGCTGTCCCGCTGATCCAGCATCCGCACCAGCGCCGGCCGCAACAGGAACTGACGCAGCTTGTTCATCGGCGCCGCCATCACGGCAGCCTGCGCACCTGGACTCATGCCCTGGTACCAGGCCCAGAACTGACCCAGCGCCAGGTCGTTGTGGACCCGGCCGACGTAGGGACGGCGGAACAACGGATCGGAGAACAGCCTCGGCAGGTCAGTCAGCGTTGCCGGTGCGCTCGGGCGACTGCCACGGGCCAGCGTCCGTAATCCTGAACTAAACAGGTCTCCGGTTCGAGGGCCGTAGCCGTCGGCGAAGACCTGCGCGAAGACCGCCAAGATGCCATCAACCACCACGTCGGGGTCGCGGCCGGTGACATCCAGCGGGTTGAACCCGATCGGGGAGGCGTCGGCAGCGTTCAGCTCCACGACGTCGCCCAGGCGGTCGGCCGGTATGCGGGCCAGGATGTCGTCGATGAGCTGCTGCTTGGGGTCGAGCACGACGACCGGGCGGCCTTCGGCGATGTCGTTCAGGATCAGGTGCAGCAGGACGTTGGTCTTGCCCGAGCCGCTCGGGCCGTAGGCGACGCCGTGGAACGTCTGATCCGGGGCAGCGATACCGATCCGTCGATCGTCGCCTGGCACCGCACTCTCAGCGAAGACCCGTCCTTGCTGGTGGACGCGGTCATGGGCTCGGAGCAGCCGGGGATGCAGCCCCGGCAGGCCGGGCAGTTCCGTCTCTCCCAGCGGCCAGGCCAGTAACCCCACCAGTTCGGGCACTGACAAGCGAAGCGGCCACCACCACGGCCGCCGGGCAGCGTTCAAGCGCGACGGCCGCTCAGGCAACAGCCGAATACGTGTCCCCGGTCCCTGCGCCACCGTGAGCCCGGACAACACGCCGAGCAGCAGTGATGCCCGCCGCCGCCGAGACGACGCCACCACGCCGACCCGGATCGTGAGGTCGAAGCCGGGGTGCTCGGTTCGCTTGCGGAGCCGGGCCCGCAGCTCAGACCCGGTCGGCCGGTTGCCGATCACCAGGCGGTGCACCAGCGGCAGGCTCGGGTCGGGCAAGTCCGCGGGCAGGACACTCGGCAGGACGCGCGGGCCGAAGACCAGTTGCAGGGCCAGGGTCTCGCCCGACCGGAGCGGCACCGCCAGGGCTGACAACACCGCCCGCGACACCGTCTCGGGGATCTCCATATCCAGCGGCAAGTAGCCGGGCCGAATCCGTAGTCGGCCAGCGGCGTTAGCGGACGGCCGGAGGTCAAGAGGCACCAAGGCGGTATCGAGCCGACAGCCCGGCAGGAAGTCCCTGAGCAATTGCTCCAGGCGAGTCAGGTCCGATTGCCGGGCGCCGACAAGATAGGTGAGCTGGCCGCCACGACTGCGAACCTCGAGCACCAGCCGCCAGAGCTGCCGATCGGCCGCCAGCCGGCCAAGGCAGGCCAGGACCGCATCGGCGCTCAAGGGGCGCGGCAGATGCAGCGGGACGAACCGCAGCGCGCGGCTTCGGCTACCGCTCATCCGCCGTGTCTTCCTCGCTGTCGGGCTCCGGCTCGTTGCGTTGCTCAGCGAGCACGACGGCCAGAAGCGTCTGGGCGAGCTTGCGGGTGTCCGGCGACTCCCGGCGATGGCTCCATACCACGAACCGGCGGTCCTGCTTCGGCGCCTGCCGGTTGCGCCGGGTCACCGGTCATCTCCCGCCCCGGCGCCACGCGGCCAGTCGCTCGGAACCGGGTAGCCGGGTATGGCAATGTCGGCGTCGACCTCATTGCCCCAGATGAACCAGCCGCGCGTACTCGGTGGACGACGACGGGCGAATAGTTCCAGATACGGGCCCGGCGACACGCGCTCGATGACCGCGTAGAGCTCGTCAGGCTTACGGGAATGCTCCTCGACCGGCGCGTTAATCCACGTCGGTTGCGAACGAAAAAGCACCGGCGCCCGGCCCCGCGTACCGAACAGCACATGCTCCGTGCTGTTGCGCAGAAAGTGGCCGAGCCCGAGACGGAACTTAACCCAAGTCAGCACCGACCGAACCGTGAAGCCCCACGCTTCGGCGACGTCATAGCCGTCGCGCAGGCTGGCATTGGTACACCACAGCCACAGGTGCGCGTCCTCCTCGGCCAGGCCAGCGACCGGCATGGCCTTGATCCGCTCCAGGCTCATGAGCGGGTAGTGCATGACGGCGCCCTTCGCACCGTATTGCTGCTGATGCTCCCACGGGGGATCGGCGAGGATGGTGCGGAACCGGGTGGGTGTCTTGGATGATTCGTTTGTCACTTGTTGCGTTACCCTCCTTCTTCAAGCTCTGGCCTGTCTACTGAAGACCGAAGCCACCCATATATGTAACGGGTAGCGGCGATCTTGAAAATCGTTTACTCGGGTGAATGTTCGTGCGAATATTCGCCCGAGTAAACGCCAAGCGGCCCCTGTTAACCGGGTCGGTTTTGCACGGGATTTGGGTAGCGCCGAAAGCGTTGTGCTTTTTACCGGCGAACACGCAAGAAGCGGCGGATCTACCAGCGCCGCCGGCGAAGCAACGCCATCAGGATGAGCACGACGCAGACTCCGGTGATCGCCACCGGCACCAGGGGACGAAGCAACTCGTACGCCCACCGGGCACCGAACGCGGTAGCCAGCAGCAGACCGAGCGCCTCCACGACCCGGCGCCCGAGCCCTGACGGTTCAAGCTGCCGCACAGCCCTCACCTCCTCGGCGGTACCTTCGGAGAAGGGCCGGGCGTGTTTCTGCCACGTCCGGCCCGTTCTTGGTGATCACTGCGGTTCGCCACCGTGGGGAACGTAGTCCTCGTGGTTAGGCGGCGACCCGAACACATCGACGCCGTTGAGTTCCGCGGAGATCTTCTGCGTCGCGATGTTGGCCACTTGGAGCTGCCGGTGCTTCTTGGCGCAAAGTCGACGCCTCAGCTTGCGGTGCCGACCGATTGCCTTGAAGCGCTGGCCTACCAGCATTTGGAGCAGGCCGACCACGATGCCGATGACGTTGAGGATGTTGCTCATCGCGACCACCGACTCAACCGACGCAGCTGGTCCTCAGCACGCTCACGCCGACGACGGATGTCGTTCAGGGCGTCCTGCTTGGCCTGCTCGATGCGCCGGTGCTCGTAGTCCTGGTGCTTGGTGTTCCCGCCCCCGGACGATGACCAACCGAGGAACGAGAGCAGGCCGATGCACAGGAAGAAGAGAATCAGGCCGCTCACAGCGACGCCCCTAACTCGCCGACCGTGCGCAGTATGCCAGCGGCGGTCAGCTGGACGATGCTTGCCGCAGTCGGAACAGCGGCGGGGTTGGTCTTGGCCACGACGTCGAGGAGGCTGACGAGGTAGTTCACCTCGTACATTGCTTCCTCGCCGACTTGAGCCTTGGCCTTGATGATGCGTTCTGCGACAGCTTGTTGACGTGAGACCACGCTCAGTTCGCTGCTGATGCGGCGGGCGAGCTGGCGGTTGTCTGATTCGCGCACAGCATGTTCCTCTCGACTGAAGCCGCTGGGCCTGTTTTTGGCATGGGCAGACCAAGGACACATCCGCTTGAGCGGGAAGGGATCTTGGTTGATGCCGCCAGAGGCTCAACGGCGCTTGGACTAGCGAGAGAAACGGTAGGACTGGAGCTTCGAGGCTATCAAGATCAAGACCGAATGACCGACGAGAAGGTGCAGGTCAGAGACTTCAATGACCTCCAATGGCTGCACTGGAGGTCATTAGGGGCGGGCAACCCCGCATGGCGATCTACTCGCCTTGGGGTTCAGGATCAGCTTCGAACGAGCCGAAGTACTCCTCTGGAACGGCTACATGACCGTACTGATCCGAGACGAGAATCGGCTTGAAGCCAGAACGGTCTTCCGACGAGACCCCTACCTCCTCAGAGTCAGTCCAGAACCACTCCACAGGGACGGCCATGTGTCCATCCTGGTCAACTACCAGCATCGGACGAAAGGCAGGCGGGCCTAAGTCGTCTCGAGCCTGATCACCACTTTGTAGAAATTCACTCATATACAAAAGCCTTATTTAACTACCTTATATAAACATCTTTGCCTTTCGCTGTCAAGTGATCTTCAAATCAGATAGAGTCGACCGACCAATAGCACTCACCGCAAGAGGGAGAAAAGAGTGAGTGAAGGTGAGTCTGGCGAGCGTTCCGCCCTGTGGCTGGCGTTGCATCAGCTGGCTAGCAAGGCGGGGGTCCAAAGAGCGGATCTCTTGGAAGCGCTTGCCGGTGACTTAATCGAGCTTCAGCAGCAGTGGAGCGTCAACCTTAGAAATGGCGTTGACGCAGCACGTGGAACGGTAACGACCAATCTCATAGCCCATATCAACCGCCTGAAGCCTCCGAAACGAGGGCCTAAATCCGGTCTCACGCTGGATGCCCATGTGAAGAGGTATAAGTGGTGTATCGCCGCCTGCTTCAATATCCTCGACACTCCTGAGCTCCGCGCAACAACGGAAATTGGACAGCGTCGAGACTGGCTGGATGATGAGGCTCGCGGAAAAGGCCGACTAAGCGTCAGCACGAGTCAACGCTACCTTAACGACGCGGTCAGTCAGATAGAGCAACAAATCAGAGCGTCGAGATACGCGCCTGTAAGCATCGACGATGTCACCATCGAACGGCCGGCTCAGGAGGCTGTCACTGACCTTGAAAACGGTCAACTACCGCAGGAATTATTCAAGTCTTCTGACTTGCGAAGGCTGATTACTCCAGGAGTCGCACTGCTCGCAGCCGCTAGCATCAGTGCCGGACTAGCAGCAGGGGGGGTGATGTACTTCAAGCAGGACAGTCATACACAGACCAATGCATCGAGCGGCCAGACACCGACCTCAACGACACCATCTGCCAGGTCTATACCTGACCTCACACCACGGCCAGCTTCGGCCAGTGATCCACCGGTTCTGGTCGAAGGAGTCACGCCCTTGGGTGCCACCGACGATGCGTCTCTTATCTACGTGGTTCCCGAAAAAATAGATATGTCACCGACCGATCTAGCCGCCTTCGACAGAGACATGTCGGACACGGATAACTTGAAGGCTTGGATGAAAGACCACAAGGCGATTCGGCTCGGCAACCTAACCACAAAAGTTACCCTGGCCGGAAACATCAAGGGCGCTACGGCCACCATTACAGACATAGAGGTCATCAACAAGCAGTGTCACACCCCAAACGAAGCTACTATCTTTGCGTTGCTCGGAGGAGGCGACACGCCAAATACGCCCCTAAGCTTTGATCTCACTCAACAAGACCCCCATGCGAAGGACAAGTCCGGCGAGAACTTTTTTATGACGCTTTCAACCTCCCTGGCTTACGGCGAAGTTGAGAATTTTTCTGTAAAGATTAAAACCCAGGCCGAATGCACCTTCAAGCTCCAACTGGACGTCGCAACCTCAAGCGGAACGCTCACGCAAATTATCGACGACCATGGGCAACCTTTCCTAGTCACCTCCTATCCCGCCTCTGACAAACCCTACTCGATGTATCAAGAGGTCTACATGAAGGAGGTGGGTGCTAACGACCCGTGGACCAAGAAAGATCCGAAGCTTCTCCCGTAGCAGGACGAAACCTTCCGTGCAGCGTCGCTTAAGGTCGGCACTTTAGTAAGCGACCGGTCACTCGGTCGACGCATCGGTACATAGAACCGAGAGGGCGGCATATGTCGAAACGCTTTATCTTGCTACTCGTAAGCGTGGCTCTAGTCGCGTCGGGTACGACCGTCGTCGCGATGACCCAGCATGGGAAGTCAGCAGCATCTAGCACTGCTGGCGCGAAAAAGCCGGGGATATCTTCGACGACCCCACTCTACGCTTACGCCACTGGAGGCTTTTTTGTCCTTATGCGCGGGAGCCAAGAGCTCGCCCGGGTAAAACGATCGTTTGACAACGAAGATAGCGACAACAACCAGGTTGCATGGACGTTTGACGGCCGCTATGTCGCCTTCCTGTCGCGGTCAGTCGATAGCGGACACACGGATGCGGTTAGTACACCTGGGCAGCTCGATGTTGTGAACGCGACAACTGGCACGGTTAGTAGTTATTCGTGCCCCGACTGTGATACGCTCGCGGCGGTAGGCAGTGACACTATTTTGGCGCTTAGTAGAAGCGACCAGGGCTACCAAATGCATAGCTTCGACCTGTCATCGTCGAAGCCAGGTATGCCGGTAGATATGAGCGGCTTGCAGTATCCTGATGCAGCTAACGAACTCCTAGCCGGCGCAGCAGGGCAGACCCTCGTTGAGTATCAGGGCGCCAATGGTTACTCAGCTAACGGCCTCTACCTTATGAAAGCAGATGGCTCGTCGGGCACGTACTCGAGGGAGATACCCGACCAGGGGCGAGCTGTATTCTCGGCAGCAGCGGAGCAAACTACATATAACACCCCAGAGATGGCAGTCGTATTGCGCGACTACGACGGCTATAGGCGTGGGAAATGCTTGGAAACCGATAGCCTCAAGTTGATCAGCGCGTTGGGTACTGAGGTTAATGCCGATATGAGTACCGCTCGGCCCTCCACGGATGGAGACGCCCATAGAAACGGGTGGCGATTTGACGACCTATGGTGGGGACCTGATGGCCATCTCCATGCCATCATCTCGGTGAGCACCTGTGATGAGCGCGGTGTTCAGCAATCGGTCGCAGCAGATAGTCTGTATCGGCTCGATGGTAATCTTTGGATCCAGGATGATCCTAGCCCTGTGACCTTGGAACGCACGTTCTCGGGAACCGCTAAGGTAACATTGACTGAACAGGACTGCACAACTGATAAATCGATTCCCGAGTACTACTGTAATACGGGGCCGCTGTACTTTGAAGAGTCTGGAAAGCGGTCACTGGTCGCTGACCACGTCATCCTTATCTCTACCCCACCCTTTGCGTTCAAGGGGTCATCATCGATCTGAGTGTTGGTGGCGATCTCGCTTACACGGAGAAGACTCAGGGTGCTTCCTTGAAGCTTGCTATCATCTGATCGGCAAGCGCCGAATGACTCGGCTTCATCACAACATCAACGTTTACAGCGGCCTGGTTGTCGTGGCTCACGAGCGTGACGCCGCGCCCAATATCTCCTGCACTCTTTGGCGTTATGTCGTATTTTACTTCATGTGAGTTGACGATCACTCCGCCCGTATTCTTCGCAATGTTTTGTAGATAGCCCTCAATGTCAGGCGTCGGGCTCAGCCCGTTGACGTACTGTTGGCCGCCGATGCAGCCTGAACAGTGATCAAAGTTTACTACGGCAGATTCAAGCCCGTCGGGACTTGCAATAGTCCAGAAAGAGTATGACCCGCCATAGTTTGTATACGTCGAAGCCCAGTCGGCGGGGACCTGCATCGTGTAGCCGCCCTCATGCCACTGACGCATAGCGGTCGACGCAGTGGTTCCGCTCGACGAGGGGGTGCTCGTGCTCGGCGGCGTAGTGTTCCCGCCGGAGTCGCCCGAGCAGGCGACGCACGCCAAGCCGACAACAGCGGCAATCCCAAGTATGGGAAGACGATCTAGCGCACGAGCCGAGCTGCTCCGAGTCATGTCACCGAGGATAGAAGAGCTCTGACGCGGTGTCCGTCGCTTGCAGGGACCTCCCTACATCCCAACGACCGCTCACCCTGCGCCGCTCAAAGGCGGCAGATAAACCCCGCCCAAGATCTCCGGTCCCGTATACCGCTGACACCCGCACCCGGCAGCCTCTACCTCATGCGGAACGTCGAGCATGATCGCGCTCGGAGCCTCGTCTCTGGACTCCGCCGGATGGTGGCACCGCCCGCTCTCCACGTTGTGAAACGCCAAGTCATGCCCACACCCACAGATCGGCTTGACCAGCTCAGGATGAGTAATCTCCAGCTCCCGGCGCTTGGCCTTGAGTTCCAACTGCCGCAGTTCTTCCCGGTGCCGGTCCTTCAGCTCACCGCGACGCCGCAGAACAGCAAGTGCTCTGTCCGCGTGCCTGGCCAGCCAGATACCACCATCAGCGAGGCCAAAGAGCAGCACCACCGCGCCGCCGTCTTCAAGCACCTTCCAGAAGCCGGTCATGCCCTGGCCTTCGTCGGCTTCGGCTTCAGCACCACCGCCCAGATTGCCCGCGCGTACTCGTCTCCCGCCACATCCCACTTCTCGGCCAGTTCCCCCACCACGGCCAATCCCCAGCCGGCTATCTCACTGTCGTCGGGATCAGCAACGCCCGGCGTCTTCGGGCTGCCTTGGTCATCCACGCGGACCTGCCAGTAGTCGGTGAAGTCCGCCACATGCAGCACGAACACACCGTCAGGCTCGCCGCTCAAGGTATGCCGGATGGCATTGGCCGCCAGCTCGGAGACGACCAGTACGACGTCATCCACGCCCGGCCCGTCGCCTAAGACGTCCCTGGTGTACTGCCGGACGGCGGACAGCTGTTCCGGCACACCCTCATAGGTCCTCGACCAGTAGCTCACGTTCTCACTCCCCGATCTCGGGGTCGTCATGTTGCCCGAGCAAGCCCGCGGCCTCAGCGATGTGCTTGTCCACGATCGCCGCAGCTCTATGTGGCCTGCACTGCCGCTCCTGCATGACCAGACAGCGCAAGGCTGCATGCAAGCCCCGCAGGTGTCCCTGCCAGTCCATTTGTTCTTCCTCGGACTCGGGAACCAGCGTCGCGGGATCGGACTCCATAAGGGCAGTCAGGTGGAGCAGTGCTCCGTAGCTCTCGCTGAGGTCGAGTGGCTTCGCCAGGGCGAGGATGCGGAACTTGGGGGTGTCGCCCATAGTTCAGCCCACCTCAGTAGTCGGGGTGTCAGCGCTGGCGTTGGCGCCGTCGTTCACCACCTGCACAAAGCCGCCGTACTTCTCGACTCGCTCACACACCGCGTGGTAGACGTGCGTGGTGGCGCCCACCATACGGGCATCCGGCACCAGCACGATCGCCGCTCGCTTCTGGTGTATCAGGGCAAGCACCTGGTCAAGCCCGGTCCTGTCAAAGGCACCCACCCGCGCCCAGCGCTCGTAGAACTCGTTACTGCCACCGATGTCGCGGATGGTCTCCACCACGTCCCAGCAGAAGCGGAAGGCGTAGCCCTCGCATGCCTCAGCCAGTCCATCGAAGGTGGCCGTGGCTGTCTCGTCGTCCGGTGCCCACAAGTAGGTCACTGCTGCGGTTCGGCTCATAGCTCACCCCTCAGGCTCGGGAGCAGGCGGGGGCTGTTCGTCGTTCTCAGCTTTGGGCGCGGTCTTCTCCGCACTGTCTTTCCTCGCCAGTCGTGCCGCGATCAGCGCCTCGCACTGCTGCCGCTGTTCTTCGGTGACAGCGCAACACTCGCGGCCCTTTTCGCAGCCAAAGACGTCCTGCTCCACGGTCCACTCCGGTTCCACGACCACGAACCGTTCGCCGGCAGCCTCTGCTTCTCGGCCACCCTCCAAAATGTGCCGGAGGGCCGCGTACACGTCGTCAATGTATGCGGCAAAGGGTTCGGCGTAGGCGAGGGTCCATAGCGCACCCAGAATCTCG
>Ga0136846_1227690_pt1 | contig 10792 bp, 10 predicted proteins | sample HopSoiMetagenom2_FD_96841 | JGI IMG/M metagenome (GOLD analysis project Ga0136846, IMG submission 96841) | Grasslands soil microbial communities from Hopland, California, USA - 2 Assembly 2016 (version 4) | ecosystem: Environmental > Terrestrial > Soil > Grasslands | place: USA: Hopland... | reverse complement strand
TTCGTCGGCGAGTCACCGGTGTCGGTGGCGTATCAGCACGTCCGGGAGCAGCCGCTGCCGCCGTCGTCGTTCGACCCGGACATCCCGCCGGAGGTCGACGCGGTCGTCCTGAAAGCGCTGGCAAAGAACCGCGAGGAGCGTTACCAGAGCGCGTCCGAGATGCGCGCCGACATCCACCGGGTGCTGTCCGGTCAGCAGGTGACCGCGCCGATGGCGGCGATCGCCGAGACTCGGGCGATGGCTCCGACGGCGATCTCTGCGGCAGCGGCCACCCAGGCGTACCGGCAGACCCAGGGCGACGACCTGCTGCCCCCGAACGGCGACGACCTGGACGAGGCCGACGACGCGCGGTCCCGGCGCAACCGCGGCCTGGCCTACTTCCTGCTCGGGTTGGCGATCGTCGCGATCGCGGTCGGCGGGTACGCGCTGTTCACCAACCTGGGGAACAACAACAACGGCGGCGGTACGGCGACCACCACGCCACCCGCGAAGGTTGCGGTCCCGGACGTCACGAGCAAGTCGCTGACCGAGGCGACCGCCCTGCTCAGCGACAAGGGCCTCAAGGTCTCCGCCACCTCGGAGAAGAGCGACTCGATCGGCAAGGGCCTGATCATCCGGCAGACGCCGGACGCCGGCACCGAAGCCGAACCGGGCTCCACCGTCAACGTGGTGGTGTCGGCCGGCCGGACGGCGTTCCCCGTGCCGAACGTGATCGGCATGTCGGAGTCGAAGGCGCGCTCGACGCTGGAGAACTCGTCCGGGCAGTTCAAGGTCAAGGACCAGTCGGTCGAGCAGGAGAGCGATCAGAAGAAGGGTGTGGTCCTCGCTGTCAACCCGGACCCGAACGGCACGTACGCGCAGGGCACCGAGTTCACGCTGACCATCTCGTCCGGCAAGCAGGAGATCGAGGTCCCGAACGTCGTCACGGTTCCGGTCGACGACGCGACCAAGCAACTGAAGGACCTCGGCTTCCAGGTCGGCTACAAGTACGGCAACGACCCGAACTCGCCCGACCAGACCGTGCTCGAGCAGAGCGTCCCGGGCGGTACCAAGAAGCCGAAGGGCACCACGATCACGCTGACGGTCAACAACCCGCAGCAGCCGTCGAAGACGCCCCCGCCGAGCGAGCCGTCGAACACGCCGTCCGGCACCCCGGACACCCCCGGCATCACCATCGGCGGCTGAGCCCCGCCAACACTGCGCCATCCTTCGAGGGGATGTCCGCTCGGACTGTGGCTTCTCCCCTGGCACACCAAGGGAGAAGCCATCACTCGAGGGGATGTCCCCTCGAGTGGTTGATCAGCTGACGAGCGGGGCCATGCCGGCCGAGCGGGCGACCGCGTCCGGGTCGCCGCAGATCGTGAGCCAGTTGGCCAGCATCCGGTGGCCGCCCTCGGTCAGCACCGACTCGGGGTGGAACTGCACACCCTCGACCGGGAGGTCCCGGTGCCGGGCTGCCATGATCACTCCGGCCTCGGTCCGGGCCGTCACCTGCAACTCGGCCGGGACGCTGTCCTCCGCGATCGCCAGCGAGTGGTACCGGGTCGCGGTGAACGGCGACGGCAGTCCGGCGAGTACGCCGGCGCCTTCGTGGAACACCTGGCTGGTCTTCCCGTGCAGCAGTTCGTCCGCGCGGCCGACGACACCGCCGTACGCGACGCCGATCGCCTGCAGACCGAGGCAGACCCCGAAGATCGGGACCTCGCCGCCCTTCTCCTTCACGATGTCCACGCAGGCACCGGCCTCTTCCGGCGTACCCGGACCGGGTGACAGCAGCACGCCGTCGTACTCACCGGCCTGATCGGGGGTCACCTCGTCGTTGCGCAGGACGGTCGTGTCGGCCTGCAACTGCTGGAGGTACTGCACGAGGTTGTAGACGAAGGAGTCGTAGTTGTCGACGACCAGGATCCGCGGCATGCGCCTATTGTGACAGCTACCGGCCGGAGGCTGTGGGGCTGACCGAGGGAGTGCGATCGAAGCCGGGAACCGTGGCGCTCTGCAGGTCCAGGGTGCCTTCGTAGGCCGGCATCGAGATCGAGTTCTCGTTCTTCACCTCGTAGCCGAGCTGGAACTTGACCACGTAGTCCTGCAGGTTCTCGATGTACTGCGAGTCGTCCAGCGCCTTCTGCAGCTTCCGCCGGTCCCCGATCGCGGTGATGTGGTACGGCGGCAGGTACGGCACGCCGTGCAGGACGACCGAGTTGCCGACGCACTTGATCCCGGTGGTGGAGATGACCCGGTGGTTCTGGATCGAGATCGCGTCCGCACCGCCGGCCCAGAGCGCGTTCACCACGGCCTGGATGTCCTGCTGGTGGATCACCAGCCAGTCGGCGTCGACGTCCGGGTTGTCCTTGACCACCTCGGGGGGCGCGTCCTTCAGCGTCACGGTCAGGCCGGGGCCGGTGACCGGAGTGGTCCCGACCTCGTCGGACAGATCGGCGAGCTGCTTGGCCAGCTTCGGGTCGATCGAACCCTGCTGCGCCTGGAGCTTCTCGATGTCCTGGGTGAGCGCCGCGTGCTCGCGGACCAGGCTCGCGCTCCGGCGGCTCTGTTCCTCCACCAGACCGGCGAGCGTAGTGTTGCGACTGGGCCGTAGGTCGGTGCCACGGGCGTTGGTGGCGCTGGTCGCGAACAGCAGGCCGGCGCACAGCAGTGCCACCGGCGCGCCGACGCGCCAGAGCGAAATCCGCCTCAACCTACGCACCCGTGATCTCCATGTTGCTGTCTGCACTACGCTAACCCGGACCGGACCCGCACAGGTCCCAGCGGTCAGCTTATGCGTCCTTACAAGGAGTTCAGTCGTGCCCGAGTCGAGCAGTCGCAACAAGAAGAAGACCGAGAAGGTCAAGGCGGAGAAGACGCCGAAGAAGCCGCGCACCACCAGCCGCGTCTGGGTTGCGCCGCTGATGCTGACCTGCTGGTTGCTCGGGCTCGCCTGGCTGGTCGTCTTCTACGTGGCCGGCCAGAACATCCCGGTGATGGACAACCTGGGCAACTGGAACCTCCTCATCGGCATGGGCCTGATCGCGGTCGGCTTCGTCGTCTCCACCCAGTGGGTCTGAGCATCCCGGGAATCACAGCGCTGGAGTTATCCACATGGGTATCCCCAGTTGTGCACACCGATTCGGGGGAGTTGTCCCCAGCTCACGCCGTACTTCTCCACCAAAATCCGCCCACACCGCCCCAAATCTGTGGATAACCAGGGCCTGAACGCCTGAGTTTCCACAGCTCGCCGAACAGCCGCTCCGCGTGCACCACCTCCGGAATCTCCGCCAGCCCAGCCTCGCCACCAGCGGTGACCAGCATCGACCCGGCACGCTCCCAGGCGTAGCGTCGAACCAGCGACCTGGGGAGACCGGGGAGGGTCACCATGTTCGTACAGGTCATCCAGGGGCAGGTCAGCGACGCCGGGCAGGCACACGCCGCGCTCGACCGGTGGATGCAAGAGCTGGCGCCCGAAGCGACCGGCTGGCTGGGGACCACGGCCGGTGTCACCGCCGACGGCCGATTCCTCGCCCTGGCCCGTTTCGAATCCGCCGACGCAGCCCGGCAGAACAGCGAGTCGCCGGCCCAGGACAAGTGGTGGCACGAGTTCTCGTCCCTGCTCGGTGGCGGCGCAACCTTCCAGGACACCGAAGACGTGGTCGTCGAAATGCTCGGCGACCTGGACTCAGCCGGCTTTGTGCAGGTGATCCAGGGACGGGTCAGCGATCCGGCCCGGGCGCGTGCGCTGATGGCGGACAACTCAGAGGAGTGGGCAGCGTTCCGGCCGGACCTGATCGGCACGGTGTCCGCGATGTACGGCGACGACACCTTCACCACCGCGTTCTACTTCACCTCCGAGGCAGAGGCCCGGGAGGCGGAGAAGAAGGAACTGCCCGAGCAGCTCAAGCCGCAGCTGGACGAACTGAACTCGCTCGACCAGGTCGAACCGACCTTCTTCGATCTGACGCAGCCCTGGCTGTACTCAGCTCGCTGACAAACGTCTACATACGGATATACGTAGACATCTGCGTACCCTTCTGCGTATAGTTCTACGTAGGAGGAGAGAGCGATGCCCAACAAGACGATCTATGTGTCCGACGACGACCTGCCGTTGTACAAGAAGGCTCAGGAGCTGGCCGGCAACCTGTCGTCGGCGATTTCGATCGCCCTGCGGAAGTACGTCGAGGCCGAGGAAGGCCGGGCCGAGGGGTACGACGAGATCACCGTGCGGGTCGGCCGCGGCGCCGGTCGCAAGCAGCGGTTCCTCGGCGTGCTGCTCGCCGAAGGCGGCCGGTCGAGCAGTTCCGGCTACGAGGCCTTCAAGGTGTACCGCAGCCGGACCGGCAAGTTCGTGGTGTACGCCGACCGCAGCTCCATGTATACCGTCGGCGCGGACGACGAGCGGTACCTGACCGGCTGGCGCGCCTGGGTCGGCAACTGGAGCAGCGACCAGTCCTGGAGCATGGCGCAGGGCGAGGCCACCTTGTCGGTGGTCGAGACGGTTGACGAGCTCCGCGAGCTGATCCCGGCCGATCTCTACGAACTCGTCGAGGCAGCCGCCGACCAACCCGCGGTGGAGGACCTCGACATCTAGCCGAGACCACCACCTGAATCACCACACCTGAATCACCACCGGCGCCTCGGCTTCGAGGCCGGCCGGTCGGTCGGGCACGCCCGGATCCTCCTCCCACAGACCCTTCAGCCACCTGGGTCAGGTTCACCCTGCCCACAATCACCCGAGGAAGACTCATGTCAGCAGCGATCGACGTCCGGGGACTGCGCAAGTCCTACGGCCCGAAATCCGTGCTCGACGGCATCGACCTGACCGTTGCCGAAGGCACCATCTTTTCCCTGCTCGGCCCGAACGGCGCCGGCAAGACCACGGCGGTCCAGATCCTGTCCACGCTGATCGCCGCCGACGCCGGCGAGATCCGGGTGGCCGGGTACGACCTGCACCGCGACCCCGAGAACGTCCGCGCCGCGATCGGTGTCACCGGACAGTTCTCCGCGGTCGACGGCCTGATGACCGGCCGCGAGAACCTGATCCTGATGGCCGATCTGTACCACCTGGGCAAGCAGGAGGGCCGGCGCCGGGCGGACGAACTGCTGGAGCAGTTCGAGCTGGCCGACGCCGGCAAGAAGCTGGCGATGACGTACTCCGGCGGCATGAAACGCCGGCTCGATCTCGCCATGACCCTGGTCGGCCGCCCACGGATCATCTTCCTGGACGAACCGACCACCGGGCTGGACCCGCGCAGCCGGCACAGCATGTGGGCGATGATCCGCGACCTGGTGGCCGGCGGCGTCACGGTCTTCCTCACCACGCAATACCTGGACGAGGCCGACGAGCTGGCCGACCGGATCGCTGTCCTGGACCACGGCCGACTGGTCGCCGAGGGTACGGCGGAAGAATTGAAGCGGCTCGTCCCGGGCGGACATGTCCGGCTGCGATTCACCTCGCCGGAGGAGTTCACTCTCGCCGGGCAGGTGCTGCCGACCGCCGTACCGAACTCCGAGGCCCTGGTTCTCCAGGTGCCGAGCGACGGCAGCGTGCACGCGCTGCGCGACCTGCTGGCCCGGATCGACGACGCCTCCCTCGCGGTCAGCGAACTGACCGTGCACACCCCGGACCTGGACGACGTCTTCTTCGCCGTCACCGGTCAGCCCACCGCAGCACAGCACGAGGAAGTGATGACCAAATGAGCACGACTGTGTCCCACCCGGTTTCGGATATCGCCACGATGCTGCGGCGCAACCTTCGGCACGCGCAGCGCTACCCCGGCGTCTCGCTCGGCACCCTCGGGATGCCGGTGGTCATGCTGCTGCTGTTCGGGGTCGTTTTCGGCAAGACGTTCAAGGCTGGTCTCGGCGGCGGCGATTTCAACTACATCGACTACCTGATCCCCGGCATCCTGCTGATCACGGTGACGTCCGGGACGATGGGTCCGGCGATCGCGGTGTGCACCGACATGGCGGAGGGGATCGTTGCGCGGTTCCGGACGATGTCCATGTTCCGGCCGGCCGTGCTGACCGGCGCGGTGCTGGGCAGCGTGCTGCAGATCCTCACGAGCTTGGCGCTGGTACTGGGCTTCGCGCTGCTGATCGGGTTCCGCCCGAACGCGTCGTTCGGCGACTGGCTACTGGTGGTCGGACTGCTGGTCGCGCTGACGGTCGCGTTCACCTGGCTCGCGGTCGCGCTCGGCCTGGTCAGCAAGACGCCGGAGGGCGCGAGCAACATTGTCCTGCCGCTGAACCTGCTGTTCCCGTTCCTGAGTACGACGTTCATCCCGCTGGAGGCGATGCCGAAGGGCATCCGGTGGTTCGCGGAGTACCAGCCCTTCACGCCGATCATCGAGACGCTGCGGCACCTGCTGATCGGCACGCCGGCCAAGCCCGGTGACGGCTGGGTGGCACTCGCCTGGTGCGCCGCGATCGCCGTCGTCGGCTACTTCTGGGCGCAGAAGAACTACAACAAGGGGACCGTGGCCTAGGACGGCGCACCGAGCAGGTTCGCGCGGGTGCGGACGTGGGCGGGGACCAGGAGGTCGCAGTCCGGGTTGTTCTCCGGTTCGCCGGCGACGGTGTGGAGCGGGATCACGCCTGTCCAGTACGGCAGGTCGAGGTCCTGCTCGTCGTCGTTCGCCGGGCCGGAGCGAGTCTTCACCGAGGCCTCGGTCAGTGAGAGCGCGAGTACCGAGGTCTTGGCCAGTTCCTTGCGATTCGGCGGCCGGACCGCGGAGGACCGACCGGGGACGAGGTGGTCGACGATGCGGTTGAGGCCGTGCAACTTCTCGTCGGGGTCGGTGATCAGGCGAGGTACGCCGAAGATGACGGCGGAGCGATAGTTCACCGAGTGGTGGAATGCCGAGCGCGCGAGGACCAGGCCGTCGGTGTGCGTGATGGTGACGCAGACGGTCTGCTGCGGCGCCGCAACCACGCTGCGGGCCGCGACCGAGCCGTGCAAGTACAGCGTCCCGTCCGGTCCGCGGTCGAGGTCCACGCCGTACGCCGTCGGCAGCACGAGCGGATCGCCGTCCACCACGACACCCAGGTGGCAGAACATGCCCTCGAGCAGCACGTCGTACAGCTCCTGACGATCAGTGGCAGCCCGCTCCTTCGACCGCCGCAACGACGTCCGCGCAGTCGGCTGCAAGGGTGTGGTCATGGGGCCTCCCGGCCTGGACTGAGGAGCGGAGGGAGCGAAGCGACTGGAGCGACGAGGGAAGGCCGGGAGTCAAAGCCCCATGACCCCGCCGGCGCCGGAGGCCCGGCCAAAAGCACTGTCATATGGCAATCGTCGGTTGGCGAGTGGCATGCTGGCACGGTCCATTCCTGGAGGAATCAGGTAGTCCATTCGTGGAGAGTTCGCTTCCGCTGACCATCGACCGTGCGGCCGGTCTGCCGTTGCATCTGCAGCTGGCCGAGCAGTTCCGGACCGCCGTACTCGACGGGCGCCTGCAGGCCGGTCATCGGCTCCCGTCCACGCGCGACCTGGCGCGCGAGCTGTCGGTCTCCCGGTCGGTGCTGCAGGCGGCGTACGATCAACTGCACGCGGAAGGGTGGATCGAGGGCCGCACCGGTGCCGGTACCTTCGTCACCGACGTCGCACCGCTGCAACCCGCCGTGCGCCGGCACACTCCGCATCCACCGGATCCGTCCGCGGAGTTGCTGAGCCTGCGTCCCGGCATCCCGTACATCGGCCCGACACCCGACGCCGGTTGGCGGCGTGCCTGGCGGACCGTGTCGACGCAGTCCCCGCCGCGTGGGTACGACGACGCGGCCGGGCTGCCCGCTCTGCGCGCGGCGCTGGCGGACCACGTCGGGCGGGTCCGCGGCATCGCTTGCGGCCCGGAGAACGTGCTCGTCACCAACGGCACCGTCCACGGCCTGCGCCTGCTGCTCACCGTCACCAGCCGGCCGGGGGACCGGATCGCGATCGAGGACCCCGGCTACCTGAACGCGGTCGTCGCCGCTCGCGACCACCAGCTGGAGATCGTCGACATCCCGGTGGACCGCAACGGGATGCGGGTGTCCGCGCTGACTGATGACGTACCGACCGTCTATGTCACGCCGTCGCACCAGTATCCGCTCGGCGGCCGGCTACCCGTTGCCCGACGCAACGAATTGGTCCGGTGGGCGCGCCGGACCGGCGCGCTCCTGATCGAGGACGACTACGACAGCGAGTTCCGGTACGACGTCGCGCCGCTGCCCGCGCTGGCCCAGCTGGATCTGGAGCGGGTCGTCCATCTCGGCACCCTTTCGAAGACGCTCAGCCCGGCGCTCCGGCTCGGCTGGCTGGTCGCGTCCGAACCGATGATCGATCAGCTCGCGACCTTCCGCGCCGCCTCCGGTGACTGGCCCGGCTGGCCGATGCAGGCCGCCCTGCTCGCCATGCTGCGCGACGGCTACCTCGACCAGGCGGTCCGTCGCGGGCGACGGTTGTACGCGGACCGTCGTACCTACACGTGCAACGTTCTCTCGCCGTACGGCCGGATCATCGGTCAGGATGCCGGCCTGCACATCACCTTGCTGCTCCCCGACCACGTCGACGACCGCCGGACAGCAACCGAAGCCCGGGCGGCCGGGGTGGTGGTGGCGCCCCTGTCGGAGTACCGCCGTACCACTCCCGGCCCGCCCGGGCTCGTCATCGGCTACGCGACACCGTCAACGGCTGACCTGCACAAGGCGCTCGGCGTCCTGACGCGGGTCCTCGACGTCACTCGCCGTTGAGCGGATCGAGGTTCGGTACGACGCCCCAGCGGAAATTCACCGCGTCGGGGAAGGTGCCGGTGACCTTGCCGAGCCCGTTGATCACCGTGGACGTGCCGTTCGCGTGACCGACGGCGTACAGGTTGCCGGTCTTGGTGTCCTTGTCGATCCCCAGCAGCAGCGTGCCGTAGTTGCCGCACTTCGCCGCGACCAGCGTCTCGAAGCCCTGCCAGGTACCGCTGCGGACCTGCTTCACGACCGGCTTCATCGGCGCCGACGTCGGGATGTGGATGGTGTAGAGCGCACCGCCGCGGGTGTTGGCCAGGAAGGTGTCGTAGGTGCGGGTCTTGCTGATCAGCGCCATCGACTTGACCGACGCGAACCCCGGCGCGGATCCGGTCGCCTTCCACGCCTTGCCCACACTCCACCGCAGCAGCGTGCCGTCGGTACGCAGCCCGTACGCGGTGTTGCGGAAGATGCCGTTCGGACCTTCGTCGTACTGCGAGACCTCGAACGCAGTGAAGTTCGTCCAGCCGCCGCCGATCCGCGTCGAGATGTTCGAACCCTCGTTGAAGTTGTAGAAGCGGTAGTAGAGGCTGTCGCCGCGCACGACGTAGCCGTACGAGTCGGTGCCGCCGACGCTCGGCTCGTGGATGAAGGTGGAGCTGAGTCGGGCCTGGCCGGCCGGGAACGCCCCCGGCGTCGTGCCCACCGTGTCCTTGATCGGTGGTGTGGTGGCGGTGACGTTCGCGGTCGTGTGTGCACCGGCGGCGGTCACCGAGCCCGCACTCAGACTGCAGGCAGCGGCCGACCCCTCCGCGGTCGCCCCCGTCGCGTAGCTCGGCGTACTCACCACCGCCCCACCCAGCAGCGCGGCACCAGCCAAGCCCCAGAAAAGTTTTCGTCGCATCAAGATCTCTCCCCGGTTGATTGCGTTCGTTGATTTGATGCGGGCGGAACGCAGAAGGTTACGCCGCCGGGAAGGTTACGTCGGTGCCGTTCGAGCCTGGTGATCGCCGACTGTGGATTTGTCGACATGTGTCTTCGAGGGTGGGCGTCGCGTCGGACGCCCACCCCCGAAGGAGGGTTTACTTGCTCTCGTAGAACTTCAGGTAGTCGAAGGTTGCGACCGGTGGCGGGTTGGCGCCGGTGAAGTCGCCGTGGGCGAACAAGCCGAGCTTCGCCGCGGCGGGAAGGACCCAGGACGCACCCCAGGTCCAGTTCGTCCCGTCCACCGACGTACCAGCCCGGTAGACGTGCTCGCCGGCCGCATTCTTGTGGTAGGCCAGGCGCATCCACAGCGTTTCCGCCGACCGTCCGATCGCGGCACCGCCGTAGCTGGTCGCACCGTCCGACGGGCGCGCCGCGAGCTCACGTCCGTACTCCGTCTGGCGGGTCTTCCAGATCGCGACGTCGCCGAGCCGCGCGAAGTCGTCGTCGTTGAGGTACGCGATCATGCCGGCCTGCTGGTAGTTGCGGACGTCGTCCACGCCCAGGTCGAGGTGCAGCTTGGTCTCCGCGATCCAGCTGTCGCGGTCCGGCGTGGTGTGGAACAACAGCCCGGCATTGTTGCCGCTGCCAACCATATCCGCGTTCTCGAGCGGCCAAGACAACTTGCCATCGGCAACAGTTGCCCGCGCGTCCGGACGTACCCAAGACCACTCCGCACCGAGCGGCCCGTTGAAGTCGTCACCGGCCAGCAGCGCGCCGGTCCGGGGTACGTCGGCCAGCTTCGTCACCGGCGCAGCCACCGGACGCACGGTCAGGTTGTCCACCTCGGCCGACCCGAGCCACCGCACCGGTGCGGCCCCCAACTTCAGACCGGGTACGTCGAGTCGCGCCTCGGCGTACACGTCTCCTAGCCCGGCATCGTTCAGTCGGGCGGTCAGGGTTGAACCTGACACCTGGACGCTCAGCTTGTTCCACTGGGTGCGGTCGAAGTCGGCAGGCAGGTTCACCGAGCTGGTACGACGACCGGCAACCAGGGTCAGACGGTCATTTGCCACGGTCGCCACCACCTGATTCGCGAGCACTGTGGTGAACGACGTGCCGAGTCGGACGTCAGCCTCCACTCGGAGCGAGCCGCCGGGGGCCGCAC
>Ga0136846_1231047_pt1 | contig 10793 bp, 8 predicted proteins | sample HopSoiMetagenom2_FD_96841 | JGI IMG/M metagenome (GOLD analysis project Ga0136846, IMG submission 96841) | Grasslands soil microbial communities from Hopland, California, USA - 2 Assembly 2016 (version 4) | ecosystem: Environmental > Terrestrial > Soil > Grasslands | place: USA: Hopland... | reverse complement strand
TACGGGGACCGCAACGTGCTGCGGTTCTTCGAGGGCGAGGAAGTCGCGAGCGACACGCTGCGTCACCTCTTCACCAAGGCGGCGCTCAACGCCGGGTGGGCGTCACGCGCATCGCAGCAGGGCTACGTCAGGGTCGGAGCGCGGCTTCAGCTCCGCCGGGAGAACTACGCCGAGCTTGGCGTTCCGATCGACGATCGATCGTTCTTCGGTGAGCTGGCGGGCGTCGCCGAATGGAGTCGCTCGAACTTCTCCGTTGTGGAAGGGTACCGCGGGCTTGGCGGGCCGGAGGACGTGGATCTGAGCGCAACGGTGCGCGGAGAGCTGTGGGTCGCGCCAGCCCAGTGGGGATATGCGCGAGCCGGGCTTGGGCCGGCGCTCCGAGCGAACGTCGGCAAGTCGCTGCCTAACGGGTTCACGACCTTTCAACTGCGTGCGTCATCGCTCTTCACGAGCAAGGGACTCGATTCGGGAAGCGTCACCGGTCAGGGCGTGTTGACGCTGCTGCCAGCCTCGCGACACACGATCGTGTTCAACGCCCAAGGAGGTCTGCAGAAGAACGGGTATCCGGGCGAGGAGTTCGATCTCGGCCTGAACTTTGGTCCGCGCGCCTATCCGGCGCATGCCTTCACCGGTGACCGCGCATTCTTTACGACGGGCGAGTATCGCTGGGTTGCGTTTCCGGAGGTGTACAAGCTGGTGGCAATCGGCCTGGCAACGTACGTCGACTATGGCGGCGCATGGTATGCGGGTTCGCCCACACGCGTGGGAGCGGACGCCGGCGTTGGGCTGCGTCTGGGGTCGACGCGCGCAGCGTCGGGCAATGGAGCGACCCGCGTCGATCTCTCGTGGCGGTTCGCAACGGAGGAATTCGACAAACGATGGATTCTCTCAGTGGGAACAGGTTACCCGTTCGACATCTCGCGTTGACCGCGGTTTCGCTGGTCGTCGTGATGGTGTCGCCGGCCCAGGGTGGCGTTGCGGCGCGTGCCGCCGTGTCGGGCGTTAGGCAACACACCCCGGTCGAGGACTCGGCGGCCACCATCCTGCGTGACGCGGCGCGCACCGGGACGCTCTCGGGGCTTCGGTGGCCACGCTTCCCGTATTACCGCGATGAGCTCACCGCCCTCTATTCCGGTGTCGGGTGGCAGCCGGCGTGGACCAAGGATGGGCGCCCGACGCCGGCGGCGCGTGGCGCGGTCGATGTGCTCTCGAAGGCGGAGGAGCGCGGCCTGCATCCCGCCGACTACGATGCCGCGCTGCTGGGCCGGCGACTCGAGGTGCTGGAACGTGCATCCACCCCGGCGGCGCACGACGTCGGCTGGTTCGATGTCGTGCTCTCCGTCGGCGTGCTGCGCCACGTGTCCGACGTTCACATCGGTCGCGTAAACCCGAAGAATCTCTCGGTCGGCATCAACGTCGGGCGGAAGAAGCTCGATCTCGCGAAGGAACTGCGGGAGGCTATCGATCACGGGAGCGTGGCCGAGCTGGTCGGCAGGGCGGAGCCCACGTTCGTGCAATACCGGGCCTTGAAGGCAGCGCACGCCCGCTATCGAGCACTGGCCGCCGACTCGACGATCCCGACGGTCAAGGCGTCGGGCACGCTGCATCGGGGTGACGCGTTCGCCAGTGCATCCGCGCTGCGTCGGCGGCTGGCTGCGTTAGGCGACCTGTCGCCCGAGCCGACGACGGGGGATGACACGTATGACGATGCCCTCGCCGGGGCGGTTGCGAGATTTCAGGCTCGTCACGGGCTGCCACCCGACAGCGTCCTCGGGCGGGCAACGCTCGCAGCGGTGAACGTGCCACTCGCCAAGCGGGTCCGACAGCTCGAGCTCGCGCTGGAACGGATCCGCTGGCTGCCGGCGCTGGATAAAGGACCGTTCGTCGTCGTGAATGTTCCAGGCTTCGAGCTCTACGCGTTCGATTCGCTGAACGCCGACGGCGCGCCGGCTGTCACGATGAATGTCGTGGTCGGCAAGGCGGAGGTGGGGCGACAGACGCCGCTCTTCGAGCGCGACATGAAGTACATCGTCTTCCGCCCGTACTGGGTGATTCCTCCAGGTATCCTGCGAAAGGAGATTCTCCCGGCGATTCGGCGCGATCCGGGCTACCTGGCCAGCCACGACATGGAGATCTACAGCGGGTCGGGAGACACCGGGCCCGCGCTCCCGACGACGTCCGCGAATCTCGCCCGGGTGTCACGCGGCGAGCTGGGCATCCGTCGGCGTCCGGGGCCACGGAACGACCTCGGACTTGCCAAGTTCATCTTCCCGAACGATCAGAACGTGTACATGCACGGCACGCCCGCCCAGGCGCTGTTCTCCCGTGCGCGGCGGGACTTCAGCCACGGGTGTATTCGGCTCGAGGACCCGGCGCGGTTCGCGGTGTGGACGCTGCGCGATCCTAACGAGTGGTCGGCGGCCGCGGTGCGGAACGCGATGGACGGCCCGCAGTCACGCCGCGTGGACCTGGCTCGCCCGCTGCCGGTGCTGGTCCTGTACACGACGGCCGTGGTGCATCCGGATGGGGTGGTGGCGTTTTACGGCGACGTGTATGGGCATGACGCTCGATTGGAGGCGATGCTGGCGAAGGGGTATCCGTTTGGGCCGTAAAGCGGGGGACGGGCGGCAGGCGGCAGGCGGCAAAAGGCGCGTGTCATTCCGAGCGAGCGGCAGCGAGTCGAGGAATCGCCGTCGTCCCGAAAGAGGGGCGCGGTTCAGTTCCCAGTTCCTAGTTCCCAGTTCCCAGTTTCTCGCCAGTCGCCAGTCGCCCGCCGAAAGTCCAATGGTCGCAGGTCGCGTCCGGGGCGATGCTGAGCCGCGGCAACCAAGCACAGGAAAACCCGACGTAGCGAGGGGTTGCAGGCATCGCGCGTCGCACGACCGGAGGCAAAGAGAATGATGCGAATGAAAGCCATGACGCTCGTCGCCGCGCTGGCGGCGGTGTCGACTTCCGCGGCGGCTCAGGCGACCGCGGCGTCGAGCGCGGCGTCGAATGTGGAGAAGGTCGCGCAGTACAGCACGGACCAGCTCAAATCCGAGCTCAACCTCACGGCCGACCAGGTGCCGAAGGTTCAGAAGGTCAACGTGGCGACCGCGAAGTCGCTGCAGCATCTCATCGACAAGTACGACGCGGACACGAGCGCCAAGGCGGCTTCCGCCCTGACCAAGGGATTGGTCAGTGCCGTGCGGACGAACCAGACCGAGCTCAAGAAAATCCTAACGCCCGCCCAGTGGACCCAGCATCAGGGGAACAAGGCGCAACGTCTGGCGATGTCGCAGACCGAGGTCATGGCGTCCAACCTCGACCTCTCGCGCGAACAGATCCTCGACGTGCAGCGGATCAACATGGACGGCGCGAGCAAGTTGGTCGCCGCGCTGGACAAGCCGATGGCGAGCGGGAAGCCGACGCACACCGCGTTGCTCGAGGCGGCCAAGCCGGCAATCGATGCCCGAGACGCCGAGCTCCAGAAAGTCCTCACGGTTGAACAGTGGAAGCACATGCAGACGACCCGGAAGGCCTTCCGCTCGCTGCTCGTGGATCAGGCGAGCGCGCCGGCGCCTGCTGCCGCCGCCGCCGCACCGAAGCCGAAACCCTAACGAGCGGGATCCTGTCCGACACGCCGTCGCCCGCACCTCACGACCATACTCCCAACCGTCAACCGCTCAATCGGAGGTTTGTGATGCTCTGGCTCACTCGACATGCAGGCAGCCCGCGAGTCTCGGCTCGCCGACCCGAGGTTCTGCTTGCCGTCGCGGCGCTCGCGTTGGTGGGCTGCATGGGAAGCTCGATGAAAGTCTCCACCGACTATGATCGCGCGGCGAACTTCGCGCCGCTCAAGTCGTATTCGTGGCGCGTGGAGCAGCAGCTCCCCAATCCGCTCAACGCACAGCGACTCGTGGACGCGATCGACGCCAACCTCAAGGCGAAGGGGTTCACGAAGGTGGAAAGCGGCGGCGACCTCACGGTGACCTATCACGCCGCGACGGACAAATCGGTGGACGTCCAGTCGTTCCAGAGCGGCGGCCCGTACTCGTGCTGGGGTGGCTGCACGACGTCGACCACGGTCACGCCGGTGACCATCGGGACGCTTATCGTGGACGTCGTCGATGGGAAAACCAACAAGATGCTGTGGCGCGGCAATGCCACCGACACGGTCTCCGGCGACCCGAAGGAAAACGAGGCGAAGATCCAGGAGGCGGTGCACAAGATGTTCGAGAAGTTCCCGCCCAAGGCGTAAGGGCAGTCGGTCGTGACGGGCGGGGTACCCCCTGCCGAGTCGCGGTCAATGGCGGCGCCGCCGCCGCCTAACGTATCCGAATCGACACTGCTGGCCGTGGACCGCACCCGGCTAGCCCACGAGCGAACGCTCATGGCCTGGGTGCGGACTGCCACCTCGATGATCAGCTTCGGCTTTACGATCGCGAAGCTGGTTCCCGATCGGGACAAGGGGCGCGAAAGCTGGCTCTTCGACACGCACACGTTCGCGTCCATCATGATCGGCGTCGCGCTCGTTGCGCTGACGTTCGCCGCAATCCAGCACCGCCGCGAGATGCATTCGCTCCGCGCCCGGTATCCCGGCCACGTGCCCTACTCGAACGCGATGCTCGTCGCGTCGCTGGTGGCCGGCTTCGGAATCCTGGCCTTCGTTGGAGTGCTGGTAGGGCGTTAGGGCCTCAGAAGAGCTGGAAGCCGAGCAACACCTGGTCGTTGTGTCGCGATGCGACACCCGTGTTCCGCCGCTGGCCGTAGACGTATTCCAGGGCGATCGTGGTGTATTTGCTCGTCCGAAGCAGAAGGTTGGCCGACAGGAAATCGGTCCGCTCGAACGTGTCAGGGCCCGCATAGGGCGGTGCGTCGGCGTGCGCGGCGCCCGCCGCGAACACGGAGCGGAGCGACTCGCTCCACGGCTGCTCCCATGACGCGCTCGCGCCCCACGCCCGCCGTGTATCGATTTCACCATTGGGGCTCACGAAGGCGGCGCCCGCCTGGTCGAGTCCCTGCACGTAGCGGCCGATCCCGTCGCCCAACAGGCCCGCAACACGCAGCTCGTGCTTCGGTATCGGCTCGATGGCCGCACTGAGCTGAGCACCCCACGCGGTGGCCGACGGCGTCGAACCGTCCGCGAGCAGCACCTGCAACCGACGTGCGAGTCCTGATAGCTCGACGCGCGTGAATTTCCCGCGCTCGAGTGCCAGCGACGCCATCGCGTCAGGTGCCGGCGTTCGCGCCTGCTCGACCGCTCCGCCCACGTCGTCGCTGCTGGGATTTTCGACGGCGGCCGAAAAGGTAAGGTTTTTCGACAGGTGATCCGAGAACCGGATCTGTGCCTGACGGATCTCCGTAATGCCGCTCAGCTTCGACTCGCCCATCATCGGCGGCTTCACGCTGGCGTTCATGAACGTGGACCACGTCTGGCCGGCAACGACCTCGATGCGCTCGTTGCGCAGGCGAAGGTACGCATGCCGCAGCTTGGTGACCGACGGGCCGTTGAAGTCGATCTCGAGATACCCGCGCACGTCGCCGTGCTGCGTTCGCGCCCGCGTGTCGAGGAAGACCCGCGACAGACCGGCGGTCATGGCGTACATGCCGCCACCAATCTCGTTAGGTGGCAGGTCCTGGCCGGGGAAAAAATCGGGCGAGCGGTCGTTGGCGTCGGAATCGTAGAACCCCACCGCCTTGATGAAGCCGCCGATCGCGAGCGATACCTCGGTGCCTGGAATCACGAACGAGCCGGGGAACGCGCCGCCTTTCACGGCGTCCGCGTTCAGGTCGTCAACGCGGTCGCGTGTGTCGGTCGTGTCCCGCGCTCGCAGCGTGTCCCGCGCTGGCAGAGTGTCACGCCGCTGCTGAGCGAGCCCTGCCGACGCGATGAGCGCGAGCGCGACGACGAGCATGACCGTTCAGCCAGCGGTCAGGACCGGGACGCCAAGGAGACGCAGCGCCTCGACGATGGCCTGCACGCCTAACGCGACCTGGAGCACGGACAGGACGCTGCCGAGGATGCCCAGCGTGGGGCGGACCGCCGTCGTCGTCAGGATGCGGTCGGCCGTCAACATAGCGACGAGATCCCGCCCGAGGACGACCACCGCGATCCCAATGATCCTGAGCAGGATCTCGGTCTGACCCGCGCGCAGCGTCATGAGCAGGATCAGCAGCGCGGCGCCGTACGGCGTGATGATCGTCGGAAACGCGAGCGGCGAGAACGCCAGGGCAGCGACGGACGTCGGTCGCGCGACTGCGGAGGGACGGTCGGCTTTTTCGGCGTGTGCGTGCGGCTCGTACTGCTCCATCACGACGCGCAGCGCGACCAGAAACAGCACGAGCCCGGTGGTGAGCAGGAGCGCGCCGAGGGAGATTCCCCAATTCTGCAGGAGTCTCGAGCCGACCGTCGCCGCCGCAAATGCGCCGATCGCGGCGGTGACGATTGCCTGGAACGCGAGCCGTCGCTTGAGCCCGCGGTCCCACCCTGCCGTCAGTTTCGCGAACGGACCGATGACCTTGAGCGGCCCGATCATCACGAACAGGAACGTGAAAACCTTACCGAGGGAAAACGGGTCGGATGAACTCGGCTGAAAGAAAGGGATCACCAGCGCGTCGGGCGATGGTGTTCGCCGACGCGCTTCACGAGTGGTGGCGCCCACGTGCCGTCCAGCGCCGCAGGCTCCGGCCAGTACAGCCGCAGCGTCAGCGTGAACGGTCCCTCGCGCGGCGTGGGCAGCCAGTTGCTTTCCCTGTCCCGGCCCGGCGACTCGCGCTGGATGTACAGCATGAGCGAACCGTCGGAGTCATAGCGCAGATGGTCGCGGCTCCCGATCGCGTAGCGCTGAATGGGATTCTCCGCGAAGAGCTGCCGATCGTTGTACATCGTGAGCGACCAGAACGCGCGTGCGGGAGGAAGCCCGTTGCTCGGAAATCGGACCTCGTATTTCGCGTTCGAGTCGAACGGTGAGCCGTCCGGCATCGTGAACGCCGTCGGGAAGATCGCGTCCTCGACGGGGCTTGCGCCGAGCCCCATGAACGCGACCAGCGCGCGCTTCAGGTAGTCGGTGCCGTACGTCCCGACGGGGCTCGTCATCATGGCCCACCCGTTCATGATGCGAGCGGCGCGGGTGGCGTGGTCGCGGATTCTCCGCTGCGCGAAGGGGATCGCGCGGTCCAGCGCGGTCCAGGCGTTTTGCGACAGCCGCTCTCGCGTCACCGGCATGCCGGGCACAATGCCGAGCCGCCGCAACCGCTGCAGCTGCGGGTAGTCGTTAGGGTGCGGCGGGTTGTCGGCGGTGAGCTTGGCGAAGCGGCTGAAAAGTGTCGGGCCGTCCATCTTCGCGAGCTGACTCACGGGCGGAGCCGGAGGCATGATCGCGACAGGCGAGCCGGGGTCGGGAAGGACGCCCGTTGCTCGACCAATAGCCGAAAGGGGTACCGCTCGGAGCCCTGCCTGGAACGCGGTCACGTCGCCCAGGTCGAGCCCACCGTTCGTCTGGATCCGGCAGACGATCCAGCCCAGCGACGTCGGTGAGCGGAGGGGCTCGACGCCGTCCGGCAGCCTTCCCGTCCACCTCGGACCGACGATCGCGTAGCGCTGCGGCCCGGTCCCCGTGGTTCGCTTGCCGGGGGCGGCAAAGACGTCGCTCCACAGGTCGAACATGGTGAGGACGTAGTAGCGTCCCCCGGAATCCGGGACGCGCACGATGAGCGGGTCCTCGGAGACGTCGAACCACAGCACCGACTGCAGCGTGTCCACGTTGGGACGCGTACCAGCGGTAAACTGCGCGTCCGGGAGCGTCGGCGCGTGGGCGAACTGGTTCATGGGCGCGAGCGCCCGGAGACCGTCGGTTGTCGCGCCACGGGTGCTCGCGACTCGCGTCAGGTCCATGAGAACCAGCGGATAGGCGTACAGGTACGCCTCGATGGCGATCTCCAATGCCTCTTCGGCGGACAGTTGTCCGGCCGGTACGGGCACCTCACGCTCGATAGCGCGTCCACTCTCGATCTCGAGTGACCGGCGAGCGCGGTCCAGGTCGGTGACTCGCTCGGGTTCCATCGTCAGCCTCGTGTCGCTCGGGATCTCACGTCGCCGTCACTACAGCCCGCACACGTTGCCACTGCACTCCGCAAACCTGCCATTGGCCTTTCGCCTCCACCATGCACCGCCGTCACATCGCATGTCCAGTACCGGCACCCGAATCGACAGGGTGACTCGATCGCCGTGTCCGCCAGGTGCCATCTCTGCCGTCTCTGCCGTGGCGCGGTGGCGTTAGGCGCGCGCCACGGCCGCTATCACGAAGTCCTGGCAGGCTGGGGCGGCGCGGTCTCTCCGTCGTGGCGTGTCGTGAGCGAGACATCGCCCGGCCCCTGCGACATCCGAGTCTCGACGCCACGCTCGGGTGTTGCCAACGCGGCCGGCGACGTGAACCACTGATCACGCGGCACGACCTTCGGTATCTCCGGGTCACCCTCATACGCCGGCGTCATGATCTGCACACCGTACTCGTTGAAGACATCGAGGATGTTTCGATGCAGATCCGAGTAGGTCACGAGGAGTCGACGCGGCTCATCGGTGTAGGCGTTGATCTCGTAATTCACCGCGAAATCGCCGAGCGACCGCTGCAGCACGAACGGCTCGGGCTCGGCGCGAATGCCCGACGTACGACGCGCGGCCTGGATGAGCATCGCTTCTACCTGCCGCCACGGTGTTTCGTAGCCGATGCCGACGTTCGTGTGCACGATGAGCCCCGCGCCGCTGCGCACGAGCGCGCTGTAGTTCACGACCTCGTTGTTCAGAATGAGCGAGTTCGGAACCACGATCTGCTCGTTCTTGGGCGAGCGCAGGTAGGTCGTCAACAGCTCGACCTGGGTGACCTCGCCGATGGTGTCGCCAATTCGCACGCGGTCACCCACGCGGAATGCGCGCCGAAACGCGATGCCCAGGCCCGCTACCAGGTTGCCGATGACGGAGGCGGATCCGAGCGAGAACATCAGGCCGACGACGACGCCGATCCCCTTGAACGCTTCGGAGTCCGAGCCGGGGATGTACGGGTAAGCGATCACGAGCGCGAAGGCGATCATCGTGAATCGCACGATCCGCCCCGTCGGCTTTGCCCAATCTGCCTCGAAACCACCGAGCTCGGTCTCCCCGCTGGCCACCCGCGCGAAGAAAACCCCGACGAGTCGCAAAGCCCACCGGGTGATGAGTGTGAGAATGATCAGGAAGACGAGATCGGGTATGAACGACAGGAATCCTGTGGCGAGCGTCTGCAGCGGCTGAAGCAGGATGGTCGTGAGGCCGCGGCCGAGGGCTCTCGTCCACGGGAAGAGCACGAGGACGTAGTTGAGGTACAGGTACCCAGCGACCAGTGCGATGAGTATGGCCACGATCCGCACCGCGTGCTGGCCGGCGTTCCAGAGTTGCTCCCCGCGCACGATCTCGAGCGAGCTGACGCGCACGTCCTGCACCTTCGATCGATACCGGTCGACTACTGCCGCGCGGACTCGTCGCAGGGTGCGCCGATCCAGCTCCACGAGCAGGAGGAAGCCGAGGGTCGCAATCGCCGCGCGGTAGAAATCTTTCCAGAGCGTGGACGCTTCCCGCTCGCGCCGGAATTCAGAGATCGCTTCGGCCACGCGATCCCGGTAGGCCTGGGCCACGAGCTGTCTCGTTAGGCCCTCGAGCTCCGCGTCGGCGTCGAGCACCCCGAAGAGTCGCTGGCCTTTTGCCACCACGATCGATGCCGCTGGCGTATCCTGGACGATGAGCGAATCGACGGGGATCGTCGGGTCCCCCGCGACACCAGCGATGCGGTTCGCGATCTCCGCGGCGCGTCGCTCGGCCGGGTAGGAGGAGATCCCCCGGACGCGGAAGAGGGTGACCCCGTCGACGGTCACCGGCGCCGTGGGCAACTCGACGGGGGACTCCGGCGCTGCTCGGCGCTCGGCGGCCTGGGCCGAGGCCGAGTCCTGTGCTGCCGCCGCGCTGCCCCAGAGGAGTGCAGCGCCGACGATCCCGAACGAAAACCAACGCCCAACCGGCATAGTATGCCCCTCGACCCGGCGCGCGAAATTGGAGGCCCGGCAGCGCCCAGCAGGCAAGCCATCATGATGTCAATGCCGACGGCGGTGCCATTGAACCAAGGGCCAGCGGGCCCCGGAAATCGGCTTCGGCGTGCTGAGGGTTCGTGGTCTCAGCGAGTCAGACGCACGTCGTCTCGAGTCACCGGCGCTCGAGGCTGACCGTCGCCAGCGGATTTGCCATCGACGTAGACGAACTCGGTGGGCTGCGCGAAGGCGCTTCCGGAGGCCTCCACGATCGACGCGACGTCGAGAAACAACCCTTCGCGCACCGCGAGAAACTCCGCGAAGTCGGCAGTCAGCACGTACGCGAAGAGCTCCAGCTCGAGCGCGCGTTCTCCGAAGTTGATCAGCCGGATGCGCGCGGAGCCTTTCTCGATCTTCGGGTACGCGGCGAGCAGGTCGCGAACCGTGGCAAGGATTGCTCTGAGCTGGTCGGCGCTCGTGCCGTAGCGCAGGCGCATTGTGCTCTGTACGAGGATCTTCTCGCGCGAGGCAAAGTTCTCGATCCCGGCCTGGGCGAGCACGCCGGCGGGCACCGACACGAGGGTGTGGTCCAGCGTCCGCAATCGCACAGAGCGCAGCGTGATGTCCTCGACCGTGCCCACGCGGTTCGAGATGCTGCACACGTCGCCGACGGCGAGCACGCGGTCGCTCAGCAGGAAGACGCCCCCGAGGAAGTTCTCCACCGTCTTTTGCGCGCCGAGGGCGAGCGCCACGCCGCC
>Ga0136846_1227151_pt1 | contig 10793 bp, 8 predicted proteins | sample HopSoiMetagenom2_FD_96841 | JGI IMG/M metagenome (GOLD analysis project Ga0136846, IMG submission 96841) | Grasslands soil microbial communities from Hopland, California, USA - 2 Assembly 2016 (version 4) | ecosystem: Environmental > Terrestrial > Soil > Grasslands | place: USA: Hopland... | reverse complement strand
CTCGAATTTCGCGAACCCATTGCCGATTCACGATTGCCGCCCTTGCTACTTGCATCAGTACCTTGTATCTTTATCAAATGCTAAAAAAGTTGATCTTCCTTGGCTTTTTGTTCATATATAAAATAGTACCGGCTCAGTTAACCTATCAAAATCTGTATGTGGATTATGATAGCGCCGTGACGTACAAAAACTTAAAGATCATCCCCATCAGGCCGAAGGGTTTTGGCGGGCTGGGCATGATGGCCCCCGATGTGGTTTCTCTCAGCCAGGCCATTGCCAATGGAACGGCCGTAGTGACCGAACGCGGTACCGCTGCCACGGAAAATGTGCATTGGTTACGCATTAATAATAATGGCCCCAAACCTATTTACATAAGTTCAGGGGAAATTATTCTTGGCGGCCGGCAGGACAGGATAGTAGCCAAGGACACCGTGCTGCTGCCTTCGCCCAAAGATCAATACATCCAGGTAATGTGTGTGGAAGAAGGCCGGTGGAGCGAAAAAGAAAAAAAGTTTGCGTATAACAACTATGCCGATCCTGCCTTGCGAAAAGTGCTTGGACAAACGAATAACCAGGTGCTGGTGTGGAAGGAAGTGTTTTCGCAGATGGAACGCAGCAACACCAAAGCGCCTTCACTCGCTTACCTGGCCAGGCGTAACGATAAAAAATATACGCCCGAACAAAGTGCCTATCTACGTTACTTCCGGGAAAAATTTAGCAGAAGCGATAGTTCCATAACCGGTTTTGTGTGTATGAGCGGCGATAAGGTAATAGGTTGTGATATATACGCCGGTAATAATTTATTTTATGGCGAGCTGCTGCCCCTGTTACATGGTTATATTGAAGAAGCGATCTCGTTTGGAAATGCGCCCACTATCAGTAATGAAAAAATAAAAGAATATCTGGATCCCATTCTTACCAGTGAAAGTTCGCAGGAGGCATATCTTAAAAAAAACGGCAAGGTGTATAAGTACAAGGAGAAAGTGGTACACATTACCGGTTACGCACAGTAATTTCTATTATTTTTGTTGCAGATGAAAGGACTACCATGTTGTATTTTGTAAAAACTCCCTGGTGGCTGAAAAAGCTTTATCCGGGTTGTGTTTGGGACATACCCGTCAAGGAAAAAATTTTGTATCTCACCTTTGACGATGGTCCGCACCCGGAAGTAACGCCGTTTGTGCTTGACCAGTTAAAGCAATACAATGCAAAGGCTACGTTTTTTTGCATTGGAAAGAACGTTGCCGCACATCCGGAAATTTATCGTCGGGTGTTGGATGAAGGGCATCGTACGGGTAACCATACCAATAATCATTTGAATGGATGGAAGGTTACTGATGAATTGTATCTCCAAAATATTCTGGCTGCAGGAAAATATATCGACTCCCATCTGTTCCGACCTCCATACGGAAGGATCACCCGCTTTCAGGTAAAACTATTAACGGGTATCCGTAACTCCCCGGTGAATAATAACTTCAGTATAATTATGTGGGATGTTCTCAGTGGTGACTTTGATGTTGCCTTATCTGGAGAAACCTGTTCTATAAACGTAATTAAGCAGGCACAACCCGGTTCAGTAATCGTATTTCACGACAGTGAGAAAGCCTTCCCCAGGTTAAAAGAAGCACTACCAAAAACGCTGCAATATTTTAGTGAAAAGGGATATCGTTTTGAAGCAATAGGTCTGTAAAAATATCAGGTAATTCCTGGTGGGAAAAGCAGGACTTTGCGTCAGTATGTCCTTAAAAAAAGTTGGGCCTGGGTAGACACCCTGGCCCGTTTTTAATCCGTACCCTATGAAAACTGATTTAAAGGTATAAACTTTTTTGATTAATGCAAAGTTATTTCGTGAATCGAGCCATTTACCGTGAAAACAACCTTATTATCGCAGGTCCCGGAACCGTAGTCGAGCACTGCCACTGCGTCACTTCCTTTGCTCAAACTGATGGTTCCTTTCGCGATCCACGGGCAGGAAAATCTTTTCAGGAGCGGAGCTGTAATGGCGGTTGACCATTGAAAATACTTTCCGTTCAGTTGAACCGATCCACCGGCATTGCCGGTTACATTGTATGCATCATCAAGACCAATGAGGGGAGTTGATCCGCCTTCTACCTGGGTTACCGTTTTTTGGCTATTCCATTGAATGTAATCGCCATTCGATTGGCTCAGTTTAGCGTTGATAACCTGCGTAGTATAGCTCTTTTTATCAAGCGTGCCCGTATTGGTAAGCTTATGTGTACCTTCTACTTTAATATTGTCGAGATAATAATTATCGAAAATTGTAGTAGCCGAATTGCCTGAAATAACCAGGCTGCCGGTATAAACAACGGTGATCTTGCCTTTACGGGTTCTGCCATCCCTGGCGGTACAGCCGGTGCCAAAGTCGATGGTTATTTGTAAAGGGAAGCGGGTGGTATTGTTTAATTGTTTGATTGCCACTGTATAACAAGGGGTAGAATCAACTCCATCAATTCTTGCACCGCTCACATCCATGCGGCCAAAAACACCGGTTCCGCCAATGCCCACTTCTGGGCTTACGCCCATAACATTATTGAATACATCATCAAATACACCTTCGGCGGTGGCATCGGATTCGGAAGCAGCCATTGCAAATTCTTCTTTCCCTTTGGCGCCGGATTCGTCATCCTGTTTTTTACAAGCCGACAAAAAAAGCCCGGTAACCAAAACAGTAGTTAGTATAGTTTTCATACAATGAACCATTGCGGTGTATGACGAAGGTGGGTGTAAATAGTTTAAGAGAATCATAAATATTTTTAGGAATTTTGCGGCCGATATGAATCTTCAATTAATTGATACTCACACCCATTTATACGGGAATGAGTTTACAAAGGATATTAAGGCGGTTATTGAGCGGGCTGAAAACGAGGGTGTTCAGCGGTTTTACCTGCCGGCTATTGACAGCGAGACCCACGATGCCATGATACAGCTGGAGGCTGATTTTCCGGGTAAATGTTTTGCCATGATGGGGTTGCATCCCTGTTCGGTAAAAGATGATTACAAGCAGGAACTGGCGCTGGTAGCGGATTGGCTGGGCAAACGGGCTTTTAAAGCGGTTGGTGAAATTGGACTGGATTATTACTGGGATAAAACTTTTGTAGACGCCCAGCAGGAGGCCTTTCACCAGCAAATTGAATGGGCTTTACACTACCAGGTGCCGATCGTAATCCATTCCCGGGATTCGATGGCCGATAGTATTCGCATAGTTCGGGAGCACCAAAAAGGTAGTCTGCGGGGCATTTTCCACTGCTTTACGGGCACCCTGGAAGAGGCCCAACAGATCATTGACCTGGGTTTTTACCTGGGAATTGGCGGGGTGGTGACGTACAAAAATACCCACTTACGTGAAGTGGTAAAAGCGGTTTCTATGGACAATATCGTGCTGGAAACTGATTCGCCGTACCTGACGCCGGTGCCTTTCAGGGGAAAAAGGAACGAAAGCAGTTACCTGAAATATGTGGTAGAGAAGATTGCGGAGGTAAAAGAAATACCTGTAGAAGAAGCAGCGAGGCTTACTACAGAAAATGCAAAAAAAATATTCGGGGCCTAATGATTGAAAATGTATTTTTGCTGCCCTTTTAAAAACGGAGACTTGTCCGAGTGGTTGAAGGAGCACGCCTGGAAAGTGTGTATACGGGAAACCGTATCGAGGGTTCGAATCCCTCAGTCTCCGCAAAAGCAAAAAACGTCCCGCCAACGGCGGGATTTTTTATTTCGGAGCGTTCGCCGAGCTTGCTCGGGCGAATGCGCAGAAATAAAAAAGCAAGGCACGAAGTGCCGGACGTTTTTTGCTTTTAGCATCACCCCGCAGGGGATCGCCGCGGCAGAGGCAATCTCATCAGCTTCACAGGGAAGCGCCTACGTAGATCACACCTCTCAGGGAAAACTATTACTAATGTTAAATAAAAATACCAGGACGCATTAGTGCCAGAAATAAAAGGTACTTTTAACCCTTGTTATCCCATAAAAAACCGGTATATGTCAAAGGTCGTCTTCAATAATAAAAATGCAGTTTTTTTTCAGTCATTGAAAATGGCCGTAGATGGATATTTTAAAGAAAGTGATTTAAAAAAAACAGGTAACTGGGCATTGTATTCCAAAACAATCATCCTGATTGTAGTTTCAACAGCTTTATATCTTACAGCCATTTGCTTTTCCCTGCCGGTTCTAACTACCATTTTAATTGGATGCGTTTTAGGGTTTTTATGCGCCTGTATAGGTTTTAATGTGATGCACGATGCCAACCATGGCAGCTATTCCTCTAAAAACTGGGTGAATAACACGCTGAGTTTAACCTTGAATGCATTAGGCGGTAATAGTTTTATCTGGCGGCATAAACATAATATCATTCACCATACTTACCCGAATGTAGACGGTATTGATGATGATATTGCCAAAACGCCTTTTATCAGAATGTGCAGCTCACAACAATGGGTTCCCATGCACAGGGTTCAGCATATCTACACCCCGCTGTTGTACGCCATCAGTTCAATGATCTGGATCCTGTTCCAGGACTTTGAAAAATATTTCAAAAGGAAGGTCCACAACACTGAATTGCAGAAAATGAAAACATCGGACCATGTTGTTTTCTGGATCAGCAAAATTTTATATCTGTTCTTTTACATTGCATTGCCGATATACCTTACCGGCTGGGAACAATGGCTGGTGTTTTTTATCAGCCTGCATATTGGCCAGGGTTTTACACTGGCTATTGTGTTTCAATTAGCCCATGTAGTAGAAGAAACTGAATTCACTTTTGCGCCTGTAAACGAAACGACGCTTATCGAAAATGAATGGGCCATACACCAGTTAAAGACCACTTCCAACTTTTCGCCCAATAGTAAATTGATCACCTGGTTTGCCGGTGGGCTGAATTACCAGGTAGAACATCACCTGTTCCCCCGTATCAGTCATATACATTATCCTGCACTGAGTAAGATCGTAAAAGGAAAGTGTGAAGAATTCAATGTTCCGTACAATTGTATCCCCTCGTTCAATGGGGCCATACAATCTCATTTCCGGTTTATTAAATCATTGGGAAAGAAACCGGTTATGCACGCAGCCATTTAATCATGTGCGGGTAAGTGAGTAGATTGGAACGTTTGGCTTTTTTCTCATTGACAGTCATTCCTATATTTTCCAGCATAGCAAGACCAATATAATTTTTATCGCGGCAGCTGTCTGTTATAAAATCACGGCCTCCGCGATATCCCTCTTCATGAAAAACAAAAAACGGATCGATTGATAAATAGATGCAGGCAGCATAGGACCAGGCTATGGCCATGATCTCCTCACCTTCCCGATTCTTTCTTTTAATGATCTCTTTTTCTGATAAACCAAGCCGCTCAAAAGCTGGTACAATGGCAATATGGCCGGCTTCGTGTAAAATATCACCCGGATGCTCCAATGCCTCTTTGTCAATGATGATCGTTCCTTTACTGATCAAAAGACCTGGTAAGAAACTCTTATTGCCGATTTTTCTGAATGAAGTTTCAATTCCAACGATGTTATTTAAAAAATCAACACATTGTTCAAATAAAGCCATTTCAGAGGAATCGTTTTCCTTCATGTGTGGTATTAAAGGTGCAAACGGTGAATGTACAATTATTTCGGCGGGTGGCTTGCAGAATGTTTCTCTGTTATACTGCGGCGCTTTCCTGCTTCGAGGTAATATGTACAGGATTAACCCTTTTTGCCATTCTCTTTTTTCTTCCCACCCAAATTAAAAAACCTGTTATCGGTAGCGAGAACGCCACTAAGGCGGCCATCAGCGCTAATATCTGGGTAGGCCAGCCAAACAGTTTACCGGTATGAATGGGTAAGTTCATGCGGCGGATCTTACTGCCGGTTGATGAGTTTTTGAACAGGCTTTCTTTCAACAAGCGACCTGTGCCTTTTTCAAAATAAAGCACATCGACAATGTTATCTACAGCTGCTTCGCGATTCACTTTGTTAACCGTAATAGCCAGGCTGTCTTTTTCAGGGAAGAGAATGGTAACACGTCCTTTGTAAGGCAGTCGTGCATTCGCCTGATCATATAACGATTCATAAAAGCCGGCTTTAATAGGTTCTTTAACGGTGTTAGCCGGCACTTCTTTTTTGGGTGCAGGTTTGCCATCGGCCAACTGGTAAACGAGGTTACTAAACCAGGGATAGGCAAAAACAAGACCCGTTAAGCCTATTGCCAATAATACGATGTGTACATAAAAACCACCTACTGCATGCAGGTCCCAGTTCAACCGTTTCCATTTGGAAGACCAGGCAATACGAGTGCGTTGTTTTAGTATATGCCAGCGCTTTGGCCACCACAATACCAAACCGGTAATGACCATGAGTACAAAGATGAGGCAGGAGGCGTGTGTAATGGTTTTTCCCACTTCGTTCATACACAAATGGCGATGCAGGTTCAATACTACCCCAAAAAAACGTTTGTCCAGGTTCCTTGCCCTTATCACTTTACCGGTGTACGGATTAACGGCTATGTGCCAGGTATTTGCCTTTTTCTTTTTGGCATAGAAGATTACCGTTCTTTCAGGCGCTTTGCTTTCCAGGTAGATCCGGGTGATCCTGATGGAGGTGTCATATGCTTTGGCAGCATGGTACATGCTATCAACCGATACCCGTTGCGCATGTTGCGGTACGGCAACAACGAAGAAGTCTTTGTTGGCCCATTCGTCCAGCTCATCTTCAAACACCAGCAGCGTGCCTGTGCCGGCAACGATCAATACCACCAGCCCTGATGCCAGTCCCAACCATAAATGCAGTTTGCCGATAATCTGTTTCAACGTCATTGCTTGCTATTATATATAAATAAAAAAAGAAGTCCCGTTGTGACGAGACTTCCACTAATCAGAGCCTTAATCTGGTTGTATTTGATGTTGCTAAATATACAACCAGACAAAGGCTTATTATTTACTTACACAGAAGTTCCACTAAAATTGGTAAACAGCAAAAAAATTTGAGTACTGTTTGCCTGGGATAAATAAAACCCTTAGTTAGAACTAACTGTGTACACTGATGCAAAGAACTTGGCGGCCTATAGAATAAAGGTCTTTAATATATGTTAAACCTCTGCCTTAACGACAATTACGTCTTAAAACGTATAGGCTACGGTTGCCAGCCAGTTGCGGGGGGAGCCAGGGAACAATCGTAAATAATCGTAGCCCCCCACCCAATAGGTTTTATCAAGTATGTTGTTCATATTGAACTGGATCTGGAATTTATCAATTTTATAATACACGGCTGCATTCAATAATTCGTAGCCGGGAATTGATTGGGCCTGGTTCAGCGACAGATTACGTCTTGTTACGAAATTTCCGCCCATACCAATACCTACTCCTTTTAAAGCACGGCCTTTGAAAGAATATTTTGTCCAGAAGTTACCCATGTGCCTGGGGGCATTGGGCTTTTGCTGGCCTATGAAATCTTTATCAGGGCCGCCGGCTTCTTTTAGTTTGGCATCATTATAAGCATAATTCAACACCACATTCCAGTTGTCGGCAAGCTGCCCTACCACTTCGAATTCAAATCCTTTTGATACTTCATTTCCCACCTGAACCATGCTATCAGCAGGAGCCGGAGCAGGAGCGGGATACAAGGCATTTACCTGGTTTATCTGGTATACAGAAGTAGTTATGGATAAACGTTTGTTGAACCATTCTGATTTAAAACCGGCTTCAACCATTTTACTTTCTACCGGGTCAAATGGTCCGCCGGCAGTGGGTGATTGTGAGGCGGCTGCCTGAGGATTGTATCCTTGCGTATACAAAGCATAAGCGTTTATGTTTTGGTTGATGGCATACACCAGGCCAAGGCGGGGCAACACAGCGGTTTGGGTAACTTTCTTTTCTTTGGCTGTGGTATAATTAGTCCTGTCGGTAAACCATTCAAAGCGTAAACCCAATAATGCCTGTAATTTACCCAAGGTGATCTGGTCCTGTATATAGGCACCATTCAGATAGTTTAATTTCGGTATGGTTGCATCATTGTAGGCGGGCGTATACACATATTTCGAAACATCTTCCATGTTATGCTGATTCAGGGTAAGGTCGTAGGTTGATACGTTGGGCCTGGGGCCATATATTGTAGTGTCAACACCATTGTATTTGACAGTGTATTTCTGCATTACAAACTTTGCTGAATCAGCTGCTTTGTAGCTGCCTGTTGTACCATCTTTTTTCAGATAGCCGGAAGCCGTTTGCTGGGCGGCTCCAACGGGCAGTTTGTCCTGTGCATAATCGTAGCCTACTACTATCTTATGTTCCAGCGCACCCGTATACACGTTATGGGTAAAATAAGCAGAGATATTATCGTTGAACTCTCTTGATTTTCTGTCGAATACCTGGCGTTCTACCAGGAAGGTCACCTCTCTGCCCAGTGCATCTTTCAGGTAGGTGTTGTTGCTTCTGTGTTCAAACAGGTCTTCGGTATAACTGGTACGGATGTAAGCAATATTGAAGGAGGTATTGCTGGTGAAATGTTGTGTTAAGGAAGTAGTGATATTATACTGTTCTTCATTCAGGCGATCATTCACTGCATTCAGCGAAAGCGATATTGGGGTTGAATACAGATCGTTTGCAAAGGCTGATTGACCCCGGTCGACCCGGCTATTTGATTTGTTATACACCAGGTCAAAGTTCAGCCTGGTTTTATCATTTGGTAAGAAGCTGAGAGAGGGCGCTACAACAATATTCTTTTCAAACTGCAGGTCACGGAATGACAGCGAATTTTCATAAGCAATGTTCATTCGGTACAACAGCGTTTTGCTTTCATTCAGGGGGCCGGTAAAATCGGTCAGCGCTCTGAATGTATTGTAACTGCCGGTGATAAAGGAGATGGATTTTCTCGGTTGATCGAGTGGTTTTTTGGTAACCCGGTTAATGGTGCCGCCCGGTGAGGCATTTCCGAACAAGGCAGAAACGGGGCCTTTGATCACTTCCACTCTTTCCAGGTAATTCGCCGGTGGTTGTTTCCAAAAAGAAGCGTTTGCTCTTAACCCGTTCACCAGCATAGTGCCGTTACCGGCATATATCCTGAAACCTCTGATGGCAATGTCGTTATTGGCGGTAAACTGGTTAACGCCGCTAAAGTTTTTTACCACATCACCTACGCGGGCGGCGGCCTGGTCCTGCATTACTTCCTTGGTAACATAACTTACCGATTGAGGCAGGTCTTTCAACGGCGTAGCGGTTTTTGACCCAATGAAAGAAGTAGTGTTCTTGTAGCCTGTTTCGCGGCGACCGGTGATCTCTACCTGTTGCAGTTCGTATTTCGTTTCTTTCAGAATAAAGTCGATAGTTTGCGTTTCACCTGCTGCAATATTGATCTTTTGGGTGGCAGGTTCATACCCAATTAAAGAAACCTGTACAGTGTATGAACCGGGATTCAGATTTATTAATTCGTATTGACCGGTTGAAGTAGTAACGGTGCCTATTTTTTTTCCTTTGATAAAAACAGATGCGGAAGTAAGGGTGTCGCCTTTTTCGTTTTTCACAATGCCTTTTACCGTGGCTTGCTGAGCTATTCCATGTAGTGTTGCAAATAATAACAGTGCTACAGTGTAAATTCCTTTCATCTCAGATTTAATTCCTTTCATGATTTTTGCGCAAATAAATTTGCGCAAATTTCTCCCGAAAAAGGTGTTTATGCCTTACGCAATTGGAAACACCTTTTACGCAATAAGGAAAGAATTTCTGCAGAAGACATTTGGAAAAACAGCCATTTGTTATTCGGATTTATACTTCTGAACAAGGTACAAACCGGCTAAAGTCATTAGCATGCCGGCAACAGTAAAAATACCAATGGGTTCCTGCATCATAACACTGGCAATAATGAATCCGAACACCGGGCAAAGGAATAACCAGAAAGAAGCTTTTACGGCATTGTCCCTCAACAGGTACAACCAAAGTTGAACGCCAATGATGGATACCGGAATGGCCAGCCAGAGCACAGGCCACAGCAGGTTAGATCCCCAGACATTTTTTGTTTTGTCATATGTGGCAATAGCGAATGGTAATAAAAACAATCCGCCCAACAGGGTTTGCCAGCCATTGATGGTGAGGATGTGCAGGTTTCCCCAGTTTTGTTTGGAAAAGTAAATAACACCGGCTGAATAAATGATCATGCTAAGCATTAACAGACTAATGCCACCAGGTGTGGCAAAGCTGTGTTTAAACAAAGGCCAGGCAGCCAGTAATACTCCGCACATGCATAGAATAAGGCTGGTGATGGTAACCAGCCGTAAACGATGACCAAATATAACCGTAGCCATAAGACTGATGAGCACCGGGTTGGTGGCTATGGCCAGTGAGCCTAAACCGGCAGATATATGTTGCATGGCCAGGACATATATGCCGAGGTACAGCGAAATATTCAGTAAGCCATAAATGGCTAATTGTTTCCATTCGTGTTTTTGCGGAAAACGTTTGCGTAAAATGCCATGTGCAATAAACAGCATTAACAAACCGGCAATAAAAAAGCGGGTAATACAAAGCACAAAAGGTTGTGCAACCTGCAAACCATATTTGGTAGCTACCGCAGCAGAAGGCCATAGAATTGAAAACCCTATTCCTGTTAAAAACCATAACCAGCCTGCCGATTTCCTGTTGTTTACGAGATCCCCTTTCTGCTTCAATGCTTCATTTTTTGAATGGCAAAGGTAGTTCTAGTTTGGGAATCGGTGAAAAGGAAGGCGGGTGAAGCAGGAGGTAAGAAGAAAGAGGTAAGACGTAATTGGTAGCTATAGGAAGAAAAACAGGAAGTACGAAAATCGGGTT
>Ga0136846_1235914_pt1 | contig 10794 bp, 9 predicted proteins | sample HopSoiMetagenom2_FD_96841 | JGI IMG/M metagenome (GOLD analysis project Ga0136846, IMG submission 96841) | Grasslands soil microbial communities from Hopland, California, USA - 2 Assembly 2016 (version 4) | ecosystem: Environmental > Terrestrial > Soil > Grasslands | place: USA: Hopland... | reverse complement strand
GCGCTGGAAAACACTCTCGAAAAATATCGTTCTCTGTTAACCGCGTTTAAAGGAGATTCCATAATGACGAATGCGGTTACGGCAATTATTACGGGAAATCGGCCGCGTGAGTTGATGTTGAAGCAAACGCAACGGCTGGCTGCTTTCGACGGTCGCGTCACAGATCTGGGCCAGGATCTATCACCCGCATTCATGCCCCTGGTCAGCGACAACTGGCAGCAGTTCTTCCAATGGAATGGAACTGGTCCCTTTCCCGAAGCCGAAAAAGAAAAATTAAATAAATTCGTGGAAAAAGCGCACGGCGAACATCGCCGCCTGCGCTTTTGGGCGACGCCAGACAATCAAAAGACCTGGCAAGTGCTGCTGGACGCTGGGGTCGACCTGATCAACACCGACAAACTCGATGCTTTAAGCAGCTTTTTGAATAATCGATAGGTCAAAAAGCCTCTGCCTTTATGCATTCTGCGGTGCTCACCCCGTGACTAAACCTCTTTCCTCGGGTCTAAACAAACAAGCATCCTTTGGAATCTTTGGAACTTGAAAAACAAAAGCGCCGACGCCTTTGGCCCTGGGCCCTGCTGATATTCCTGTTGATTATCGCTTCCGGCGTGGCGGCTCTGCGAATCGTCGGCAAATCGGACACGGACCGGCAGATTCTCGCCCTCAGGCAAGCCGGTCTTCCCACCTCCTCCGCGGAGTTGAATCAGTGGTATCGGCAGGTGCCTCCCTCGAATAATGCTGCCTTGATCGTTGAAGACGCGATCGCTGAATATGTCGCGCCCGTTGGAATTCTTTCCACCACCTCGCCTCCTGCCGTCGGCGAAGCTCTCTCACCGGAGTTGAAAAAAGCCATCGCGCAACATATCGAAACGAACCACGAGGTAATTGAAAAATTGCATGCTGCCGCCCAACTGACGGAAAGCCGCTATCCCATAAATTTAAACCAAGGCATGAACACCCTTCTCCCGCACCTCGCGCACATTAAAGGCTTCACTCAATTGTTGCGGTACCAGGCCATGCTTCAGTCGGCCGGCAAAAGCACGGAAGAGGCGGTGCGCTCTGTCGCGACAAGCTTCGCCCTCGCGCGAACCCTTCGAAACGAGCCCATTCTCATTTCCGAGTTAGTACGCATCGCGTGCGTGGCCATCTCGATCGAAAGTCTCGAGCGCGTTCTTAGTGAGCATCAGCTCAAGGCGGATCAGCTCAAAGCATTTGATCGTGAATTGGCGCAGGCTGAGCGTGACGGACGAGAATCGGCGTTCCGAGGGATGGTGGGCGAACGGGCCGGCGTTCTCCCCTACTTTGCCTCCGTTGCCGGTCTGCAGCAACTCCAGGGACAAACCGGAGCGTCGCCAGGGTCACCTTTTCAGGTCATTGCTTTCGGCGCGTTTAACATGCTCGGGCTGCGTGAACGCGATCTTCGGCTCTACCTCGGATTAATGGAGCAGTTTACCGCCGCGGCAACGAACGATTTCCCTGAAATGCTGCGCAAAAGCGAACAAACCGAACAGGTCATGACCCAGCGCGTTTCGCATGGCCTGGGCAAGCTTGCCGTCATGACCCGAATGATGCTCCCCGCCATCGGCAAAGCGTTCACCAAAGAAGCGGCCCTCGCCACCCGGATTCGATGTGCCCGTGTCGCCATCGCGATTGAAGAGTACCGACTGGAACATTCCGGCGCGCTTCCCGCAACACTCGGCGCCCTTGTCCCCGATTATATGGAGAAGCCGCTCCTTGATCCTGTCCTCGGCAAGCCATTCACGCTCGAGCGTCTCAAAACCGCCGGGTACCAAATCTCGAGCGCTGAAGCTGGAAAAAAACTGCAAAACACCCGAACGGCCACGTTTTCTGTTTACCGCTAGCATCCGACGCTGCGTTTTGGATCGATTTTGATTTTTACACCGCCTCTTCCAGACCGCTCATTTCGACCGCTCTCCGCGCGGGCAGGGAAACTTTTAGCGCCGCGATTCCCACCAGCAAGACGATGGACGAAACCGCGTAAAGCAACGGCGAGTAAGAACCGTTCCATGCAAAACATTTCGCAAAGAGAACGGGGCCGAGCGCCGATGATATCACAGTCAGAAATTGCGCGGCCCCTTGGATTCGTCCCAGTTGGCGCGTCCCAAAAGCCTCTCCCCAAATCGCAAAAAACAGAACGATGATCATTCCGCCCGCCGAGCCAATAACGAAAGAAAGCGAAAACAGCACCGTTCGCGTGTGGGTCACCGGTATGATTGCCAATCCGATTGCGTAAAGACCGAGTGCCAGCGCGACCAACGTCCGGTAGGAAAGTTTTTTCGAGAGCGCCCCGCAAAGTCCCTGTCCCACCAGCGTGAACAGCGAACCCACTCCCAGAAAAATATGGAATGTCTTCTGATCAAATCCGTGCTCAGCGAGAATCGATTCATTAAACAAACCAAAACCGGATGAAACAAAATTGAACAACGCGGCGGCCCCGGCAAAAATCCAGAATGCCTGGGTCTGAAGCGCCTCCAGCAGGCTAGAGCCGCCAGCGCTTTCGCGTTTTTCAATTTGAAGTGCGGTCTGTTTACCGCGGCGGAAGAACAGCCCCGTCATTGGCGCCACCGCTAAAACGAGGAAGGCCGCGACAAATTGCCACGCGTTCCGCCACCCCGCGCTTCGAATCGCGTATCCCACCAGCCCAAAAGCCACCGCAAAGAAGATGCCGATCAACACCGAAAATACCGCCATCCTCGTCGCCATTTTTCCTCGGGAGGTCCTTCCCACCGCCGTAATGCTCGCGACCGATAGTGCGCTTTGACCTAGGCCGCGCGTCGCCGTTAACAGAACGAAAAGCATCAATGACGAACCGGCCAGTAACGTGATCGACGAAACAGCTCCTGCCAGCAAAAGAACAATTCCCAGTGTCGTCCACCGCAGCCCAAAGCGGTCGAACAACCATCCCGCCGGGAAACAAAACAGTGAGCCCAGCAACGTCGCCCAAAGATTGATATTCGCGAAGCTCACCCGGTCCAATCTTAGATCCGCCACCAGCGGTTCAGTGATCAACCCGAGTCCTTGCGTTCGCCCGGGCAATGTGCCCAGCATCACGACCGCTGCAGTTAAAATAAGCAGCCACGAGGAAGCGCCTCTCTGCTGGGTCCTGCCGTTAAGCCCCTTTTCCGCCATCAATCGGGCGGTATTCTGCTGCAAAACTCAACGGTAGGAAAGTTCAAAGCTCAACAGGGATTCAGAAACGGTTAACCGGGGCCGTCGCGGTCCGCGTCCTGATACGACGTGTTTGTTAAGGCGCTGACAACCCTCCGTCTTGCCCATACCACCCTTCCTCTGTTAAACCTGAGCCATGTATAAAATCTTAGGGACGGACCAACGGGAGTACGGTCCGGTGGCTTCCGACAAAGTGAGGGAATGGGTCGCGCAAGGAAGAGCAAATAGTCAAACAATGGTCAGCTTTGAAGGCGGGCCCTGGAAAGCTCTCGGGACCTTTCCGGAATTCGCCGATATTTTGCGAAGCGCCGCGCCTCCACCGCTCGCCCAACCGACTTATGTCACCGGCGCAGCCACCCTCAAGACAAGCACTCTTTCAAATTGGGGACTTGCTTGCAGCGCCCTCGGTTTTTGTTGTTTCCCTCTGGCCCTCGCCGGAATCGTTTGTTCGATCATGGGTCTCATGGAGATTAACAAGAATCCCCAGAGCTTTTCGACCAGCAAGACCGTGCCCATTATCGGACTTGTGCTCGGCCTTTTTCTGGTAGTGGGGAACATTCTCCTTTTTATTTCGGGGGCTTTCACTCATATTCTCGATAGATTTCCTCGATGACCACGGCCAACCAAACGCCTCCATTGGCTGCATCCATCGGCCGGAAGTGGGGCTTGACTCTCTTTCTGTCCGTTCTGCTTCTGCCGCTGGCCGCTGAGGTTCTTCTCAAGCTCGGCATTGCCTGGCCGTGCGCTTTTAAAATGATCACCGGTCTGCCCTGCGCCACTTGCGGAGGAACCCGCGCTCTCGCCGCTCTCGGCCGCCTCGACTTGCTTTCTGCGCTCCGCTTCAACCCGATGGTTGCGTGCGCCGCCATCGTCCTCGTTTTTCTTCCTTTTGTCCGCTACCGGCCCAATCCAAAAGTTTTCTGGCCCTTCTTTTGGACATTTGTCGGCCTGAACTGGCTCTACCTCATTTTTTTTCTGCCGCCCTGATTCAATTGACCGAAAGTACATTCAATGGGACTGGTTAAGAAGGAGGGACTGGTGATTGGTTCGTTGGGTAAAGAGGAGGTTAAGCAATTCTATCAGAAAGCATTCGGCAAGCCGCCTGCTCGTATCGTCCGCGCGCCCGGGCGGCTCGAGTTACTCGGCAATCACACTGATTACAACGGCGGTCTTGTGATGGCGCTGGCTGTCGACAAATACATCTATATCGCGGCCTCTCCGCGAAACGACGGCCAGATTGAACTGGTTACGACCTCCTTTCCCGAACGCGATACTTTTTACCTCGATAAAATCGAAAAAAATCCTGCCACCGCATGGGCCAACTACACCAAAGGGGTTCTGCTCAAGCTTCGGGCGCGCGGTGTCCATTTTACGGGCTTCAATGCCGCCATTCACGGCACCATTCCTTTCGGCGCCGGCCTGAGCAGTTCAGCCGCGCTCGAGATGGCTACCGCTTTGATTGTCCGCGAACTTTTTCCCTACCGCCTCGGGGAGAATTCCCTGGAACTCCCGCCCAAACGCGAAGCCGATCATCTGCCTGCTCTCTCGCCCACCGAAAAGTTGCGCATCGCCAAAGTCGGCCAGGCCGCGGAAAACGACTTCGTCGGTGTTAAATGCGGTTTACTTGACCAGATTTCATCGCTGTTCGGTAAAAGCGGCCAGGTCATCCAGATCGATTGCCTCAGCAACAGTGTCCAGAATGATCCCATGCCGCCCGGCGTCGCCATTGTCGTCGCTGATTCTGCTGTCAAACACGAACTCTCGGCCGGAGATTACAACGAACTCCGCGCGCAATGCGAAAGCGCCGCGCGCAAACTCGGCGTTCAATTCCTTCGATTTATCAACCCGCCTGCTCTCGAAAAAAATAAATCCAAACTGACCGAGCGCGAATACCAGTGCGCTTACCACATCGTTGGAGAAAATCAGCGCGTTGTCTTTGGCGAGCGCGCTTTGCGGGAAGGCGATGTCACGCAATTCGGGCAGTACCTCTTCCAAAGCCACGCCAGCTCTCGCGATTATTTTCACAACAGCACCCCTCAATTGGACACTCTTGTTGAGATTGCTCAGGGCCTCAAAACGTGTTTCGGCGCGCGCCTCACAGGCGGCGGCTTCGGTGGCGCCACCATTAACCTCGTCCGGCAGGACGCCGCGGATGAATTTGTTCGCCTCCTTTCAGATGAATATTTCGCCCGCACCAAAATCAAGATCCAGCCCTGGGTCGCGCAAATTGTGGACGGGGCAGGGTAAAGAGCAAAACGGGTGATTAAACGCCAGGTCCGGGCAGAAGACTTATGTCAGAAAAAGGAGTGCGATCTCCGGTGATAACACCGGGCAGGCAGAGGCGCAAGCGGCTCATCGGTGTAATTCTCTTTACCGTAGTTCTTTTTGCCATGCTTTTCTGGGGAACGAATTACCTCCTGCGCAGTTTCACGCACGAATCCACCGATGACGCATTTCTTGAAGGACACATCATTTCGATCAGCCCCAAAGTGGCGGGCCAGGTCAGTGCGGTTTACGTGACGCACAATCAACTGGTCAAAACCGGGGACCCGCTCTTCGACATTGATCCGCGTGATTTGCAGGCCGTCCTGGATCAGAAAAAGGCCGCTCTTGCTTCCGCTCAGGCCAACCAGGCTCTGGTCGCGGCCACCTTTGAACTGATGCGTACTCGCGTGGAGACCGCCGAAGCCACGCGCAGGCAGGCCGAGGCCGATCAGGCTGCCGCCGCTGCCGCTTCCGAACGCGCTCAGGCGGATTTCGCGCGAGCCGAAGGGCTGCGTCAGCAGAATATTCTCTCGCAGCAGGATTATGACGCCGCCAAAGCCGCGGCTGTGGCTACGGCAGCAAACTTGAAATCCACTCAGGAGAAAACTCTGACCGAAGAATCGCACGTCAAAGAAGCGCGGCAGCAACTCGAAGCGGCGCGAAGTGCATTCGACCAGGCAAAAGCGCAAATCGGTTCCTCCACCGCCGATCTGAAAGCTGCGGAGCTCAACCTCTCCTATACCAAAGTGTTCGCGCCGGAAACGGGCCGCATCGCCAGAAAAAATGTCGAACCGGGATCGTACGTCCAGACGGGCCAGCAACTGCTCGCCCTTGTTCCCGACAATCTTTGGGTCGTGGCGAATTTCAAGGAAACGCAATTGGCGAAGATTCAACCTAAAGATCCTGTCGAAGTGGAGATCGATTCGGTTCCCGGAAGAGTTTTCAGGGCTCATGTCGATAGCGTTCAACCCGGCTCCGGCGCCCGTTTCAGCCTTCTTCCGCCCGAAAATGCGGTCGGCAATTTTGTAAAAGTCGTCCAGCGCGTTCCAGTCAAGATCACTTTCGATGAACCGCTCAACACGCCACACATCCTTGGCCCGGGCATGTCCGTCAGCCCGTCCGTTCGGATCAGCGACGTGCGATTATCACCCGTGATCATCGGAATCCTAGCCGCTCTCCTCGCCATCGCCGGCGGCTTTCTGGCCTGGCTGCTCCTCTCCCGCAAAAACTCGAGTGTCGAGCCGCCGCAATGAGTGAAGCGTATCCACAATCGCAAGCTGCCTGGCATCCTCGGCACAATCCGTGGCTCATCGCCGTCACCGTCATGTCCGCGACCTTCATGGAAGTCCTCGATACTTCGGTGGCGAATGTCTCCTTGCCCCACATCGCCGGCAGCCTCGCCGTGACCACCGAAGAGTCCACCTGGGTGCTTACCAGTTATCTCGTCGCCAACGCTATCGTTCTGCCGATGACCGGCTGGCTCGGTAATTATTTTGGACGCAAAAAACTCCTGATCGCTTGCATTGCCAGTTTCACACTTGCTTCGGTTCTTTGCGGCATGGCCACGAATCTTCCCTTCCTCATCCTCGCCAGAATTCTCCAGGGTGCAGGCGGCGGAGCAATGGTTCCAATCTCTCAAGCCATCTTGCTCGAGAGCTTTCCACCGCAAAAACGCGGGGCAGCGATGGCCGCGTTCGCAATGGGCGTCGTCGTCGCGCCCATTATCGGCCCCACTCTGGGCGGCTGGATCACAGATAATTTCTCCTGGCGCTGGATCTTCTATATCAATTTGCCCGTCGGGATCGCCGCCATATTAATGGCCGAGGCCGTGGTCGAGGATCCTCCTTACATCGCCGACGCCCGCATCGAAAAAATCGACGTCATCGGTTTTGCCTTTCTCGCTCTTTGGCTCGGCGCATTGCAGATCATGCTCGATAAAGGAGAGCAGGAAGCATGGTTCGAATCAGGATGGATTCGTGGGATGGCCATTATTTCGGGCCTTTCATTTCTTTTTTTCATCATTCGCGAAATCAGGACCTCCCATCCGCTGGTCGATCTCTCCGTCCTGAAAAACCGGAATTTCGCCGTCGGCCTTCTCATGATTACGCTCGTCGGCGCCGTCCTCTACGGCACCACTGCGGCCCTGCCGATTTTCCTGCAAACTCTCCTCGGTTATTCCGCGCTCCAAAGCGGTCTCGCGCTCAGCCCTCGCGGTATTGGCGCTTTTTGCACAACCATTGTGGTCGGGCGAATTATTGGAAAAGTGAAGAACCGCTATCTTATTTTGATCGGCTTTTCACTCCTGGCGATATCCTCTTTTTGGCTCGGCCGCATCAATATGACGATCAGCCCCAAAGCAGTTATTTGGCCGAGCGTCCTCAACGGAATTTCCGTCAGCTTCATTTTCGTTCCACTGACCACGATCTCCCTGGGCCATTTGCGGCAGGAACAAATGCCTAATGCCACGGGTCTTTTCAACCTGATGCGCAATCTGGGCGGAAGCTTTGGTATCGCCGGCGTCACCACCCTCCTTTCTCGCGAAGCTCAAATCCGTCACGTCTCTCTCGTCGAGAACCTCTCGAGTTTTAACCCGGTTTTTCAGGAAAGATATGCGGCTGTCGCGCACAGCCTTGCCTCTCAAACCGGCAGCGAATCGACCTCCCAGGCGCTGTTTCTCCTCTATTCCCAATTGCATCAACAATCCCAGCTCTTTGCCTTCGTTTATGATTTCCGTCTCTTCGGCGTGCTCTGCATCTGCAGCATCCCCCTGGTGTTCCTGTTCAAGAGCATTCGAGGAAAAAAGGTTGCCGCCGGCGCTCACTGAAATATCGCGAGATCAACCTCTCCAAAGCGTTGCTTTGTTATTTAGTGGTTCAGCAAATTGACTCTCGCTCTATTTGTTCTTAGCTTCAGCGGAAACAGTTGTGCTTTTCCCAGCTCCAACCTGCAAAGAATCCCGCCGCGTGGTCGTCACGGGCGTCGGTATCATCACGGCCTACGGAACAGGCTGGGAAGCAAATGCCGAAGGCTTTCGTTGGGGACGCTCTGCTTTTAGGCCGGTAACTATTTTCGGCACCACCCGGCAGCGCGTAAAAACCGCCGCGGAAGTCGAATTCACGAACCCATTCCCTCAGACGCGGCTGACCTCTCGTGAGGTATCGCGCTTCGAACGTGCCGGCCGCCTTTTATTTTACGCGGCAGATGAAGCCCTGCGGCAATCCGCATGGCATTCCTCGCCGGGCACGCCTGTGATCCTCGGCACGACCAGTGGAGGCATGGCCAGCGGCGAAGAGTTTTATCGTGCCGCCATCCAGAGCCCGCCCATTCTGCGAAAGCAAGCTACCCGCGTCACTCATTACCTCTCTCAACGGCAGGCAATGAATCTTTGCGCGGCTTATGACCTGACCGGTCCCATCAATATCATCGCGAATGCCTGTGCGGCAGGAGCAAACGCTGTTGGGCATGGATTTGAAATGGTCCGCTCAGGACGCACCGAACGGGCCCTGGTCGGCGGCTATGATGCCTTAAGCCAGCTCGTTTTTGCGGGATTCGATTCGCTCCAGGCCCTTTCCCCCACGACCTGCCGTCCATTCGACGTGAACCGCGATGGCCTGGCTCTCGGTGAAGGTGCAGCGGTCCTCGCTTTGGAGACGCTTTCCTCGGCGCAAGAACGCGGGGCTCAAATTCTCGGTGAGGTCGCGGGTTATGGCGCATCCACTGATTGCCACCATTTGACCCAGCCACACCCACAAGGTGAAGCAGCTTTGAAGTCCATGCGCCTGGCGTGCGATTCCGCTGGAGTGAAGCCAGAACAGGTTACCTATGTAAATGACCATGGAACCGGCACCCCAATGAATGACAGTTCGGAAGCGGCTGCTATCAACACTTTGGCCGGAGATTGTGTCAGCCAGATTCACGTCAGCTCCACCAAAGCCGGCATCGGTCATCTTCTTGGCGCGGCCGGCGCGGTCGAAAGTGTCGTTTGTCTCATGGCCCTCAAGGAACAGTGGCTTCCGCCCATGATGACCACCCTCCATCCCGACCCGGCGGTGAAGTTTGCTCTGGTTCAGAAGCCGGCCAAAGCAAAGGAGCTTTCCCGTCCTTTCGAATTTGCGCTCTCCAACTCTTTCGGTTTTGGCGGAGCCAACGCGTCTCTGCTCTTTCGGAGGTGGTCGTGAGCCGCATCTTTATCTCCGGTTACGGCGCCGTTTCCCCCGCTGGCTGGGGCCTGCCCGCCATGCGAGATGCGATTGCCAAAGGCAGTTTGCCGCAGGCGCGCGCGCTTTGCCGCCCCGGCACGGAGAAGCCGCTCGACGTGCGCCAGGTGCCCTCGCCCAATCCGCGGCCCGCCTTCCTGAGTCATCCTCGCTTGCGACGCGCGAGTTCAATTTCCCAATACGCCCTGGGTGCCGCGCTCGAAGCGTGCGCCACCAGCCCGGGCGCTTTGGATCAAAAGTGCCTTGGCGTGATCGTCTGCATCTTCTCCGGCTGCGTTCATTACTCGCGCCCCTTTTATGACGAAACCCTCAAGGATCCTTCCACGGCCAGCCCCCTTCTGTTTCCCGAAACCGTTTTTAATTCGCCCGCCAGCCATATCTCAGCCTATCTCGGAAGCACCGCCATCAATTACACTCTCATTGGCGATTCCGGAACTTTTCTCCAGGCGCTCGCGCTGGCCGCGGCCTGGCTCGATGAAAAAAAAGTCACCGATTGCCTCGTCGTCGGCACTGAAGAAGTCGATTGGCTCACTCCCGAGGCCACTCGTCTCTTTGATCGAACCATCATTCCGAGCGAAGGCGCTGGTGCAATTGTATTGTCAACAACACCCACCCAGGTAGAATTAAAGCAGATCACTGACGAATTTCTTTATTCCGCGGAGGGCAAGGCAACCGCACTAACCAGAATGAAAGAAGCACTGGGACCATTCGATCAACGCGCACTCTTGCTCGACAGCACCTCCGGCTCGAAAGGCATTTTTCAGGAAGAGGACCATCTCTGGAGCAGTTGGCCAAATCGCCGTGTTTCTCCAAAGCAAATCCTGGGCGAGGGCCTCATGGCCGGAGCCGCATGGGAATGTGTCCTCGCCGCCGATGAATTGAAAAATTCCGAAGCCGCCGAGGCGATCGTCAGTGTCGCCGGATTTCATCAGCACGCAATCGGAGCGCGTTTCGCTAAAGTATTTTAGCTGGCGTGGCGACGCGATAATAAGTACTTAATCAGACGTGCCGATCGATTGCGCGCTGCCCCGAACCAAACGAGCTTTCCTGAGCGCCTCGAACCACTTCTCTTTTTCCGCCGGTTCCAACTCTTCCGCGGAACTGTAAATCAGCACATGCATTC
>Ga0136846_1217542_pt1 | contig 10794 bp, 7 predicted proteins | sample HopSoiMetagenom2_FD_96841 | JGI IMG/M metagenome (GOLD analysis project Ga0136846, IMG submission 96841) | Grasslands soil microbial communities from Hopland, California, USA - 2 Assembly 2016 (version 4) | ecosystem: Environmental > Terrestrial > Soil > Grasslands | place: USA: Hopland... | reverse complement strand
GCATTGCCAAGAGCATCAACCCCGTGGCGAAGTCGTAGCCCTATAGGCCGCATCGCCAGCATTGACGCGGGTTGGCGGGCGACGGCATGACCGAGCATCGGGCCATTCTGGCCGGTGAGCCCCGAGGTGCGGTTTGAGGCCTGCGCGGACGCGCAGGCAGGTCAGCGCCTGGCGGCGCTGTAGCGGCTAAGAGGAGGAAGCCCGGGAGCGCTCAGCCCCTGTTGAGCCAGGGCCAGCCCACGCGCTCGTAGTACTCCATGGCCAGGCGGCGCTCGTCGCTGCCGTTGCTGCTGTAGCCGTCCGCGCGTGGGTCGCTGGCCCAGTTCATGATGCCGGCCAGGTCGGCGATGAAGCCCTGCAGCACCATCTCCGGCGTGGCGCCATCGGCCTGGCACAGCTCGACGAACTCTGCCGGCAGGTCCAAGGTCAGGCGGTTGGGATGGCGGGGCTTGCGAGGCATGGGCGAGGCTTTCAGGGGTGGAGGTCGACCTGTTCGCCGTCTTCGTCGGCGTCGGCTTCGTCCGCCAAGGCCTGCAGGAGGGCCTCAGCGGCGTTTTGGGGGGCGGGGTCAGGGCTCGGCACGTCTGGGACGGTCTGCGAGGCCCTGAGCCTTCGTCTAGCGCCCGGGTGCGTGCTCGCGTGCACGAGCTGCAGTTGCCGGATGGCGACCTGGGTGTAAATCTGCGTGGTGCTCATCTCGGCGTGGCCCAGCATGGCCTGGATGAAGCGCACGTCGGCGCCGCCCTCCAGCATCAGAGTGGCCATCGTGTGCCGGATGAGGTGCGGCCCGCCGTGCTTGCCCAGCTCGGCCCGTTCGATGTAGCGCGCCACCAGCGTCGAGAGCCACATCGGATGCAACGGGTTGCCTTCGTTGCCGAGGAACAGGCGCGGCTCGTTCAGGTTCCAGGCCAGCTCGGGCCGGCCCCGCTCCAGGTACTGCTGCACCCAGTGCAGCGCCCGCTCGCCCAGCGGCAGCAGCCGGTCCTTGCGGCCCTTGCCCTCGCGGATGAGCACCACGCAGCGCCCGGCGTCCACGTCGCCCAGCTCCAGCCGCGTGGCCTCCATGCGCCGCATGCCGGTGGCGTAGAGCACCTCCATCAGCGCCCGGTCGCGCAGGCCCAGCGGCGTGCTGGTGTCGGGCAGCGCCAGCACCGTGTCCATCTCCTGGGCCGTCAGCACGCTGCGCGGCAGCCGGCGGATGCTGCGCGGCAGGTCCAGGTCCGCCGCCGGGTTGGCGGGGATGGCGCCCGAGCGGGTTAGCCACTTGAACCAGCCTCGCAGCGGCACCAGCTTGCAGCGCTGGCTGGAGATGGACAGCGGCGCGCCGTCCGCCTTGCGGTAGTGGTACAGCCAGCGCTGGTAGCGCTCCAGCACCGCGCGGCTGACGTGCTGCGGGTGCGTGACCGAGCGCTCGTCGCACCAGGCGATGAAGTCGCGCAGGTAGCGCTCGATGCTGTAGAGGCCCAGCTCCGTGCTGCCCAGGATGGCCCGGTGCTCGACGTAGCGGCGCATGGCCGCATAGAGGCCCGTGGCGTCGCGCGGGTCGCCCACGCTCACGGCGAAGCGCTGGCGCGGGTTGGCCTGGTGCTTGTAGGGGTGGCTGCCGGTGCGCATCGTCAGGCAGCGACTGAGGGTAGGACCAGGACCGGGCGCTCACGCGGGAGCAGTGCTTGCGCGTCCTCATGCCCGTTCATGCCTTCTGCATCGGGCGGCAGGCCGCATGGCGCCTGGGTTTTCGAGGCATCGGAGCTGGCCCGACCAGGCACCGACCGAGGGCCGACCACGCCCCGACCGGAGGCCGACCGAGCGGGCGCAGGCCCCGACCGACCGCCGTCGTACTGCTGTGCATCCAGGTCGCGCAGGCCGCACAGGTGCGCTCGTAGGGCCTCGCCGTCGTCACCGTCATAGAGCAGCTCATAGGCATGCGTGAGTCCCCGGCGGTGCACGGCCAGCAGTTCCATCTCGACCAGGCGCGCCAGGTGCACCTTGAGCTGGGTGTCGCCCCAGCGCAGCGCCTCGCGCAGCTCGCGCCGCGTGAAGCGCAGGTCCGCCTGGCCAAGGCTGCGCGCCTGGCACTGCTCGCGCACCCACTCGCGCACGAGCGTGAGCAGCTTGCGCGTCTGCGGCGGCAGCTCGTCCAGCGAGCGGCCCAACACCTCGTGCGCAACCTGGTTGGCGAGCTGGATGTCTTCGCGCGTGGCCTCGATGTAGCCCAGGGCCTGCCCTCGGTGCATCACGGTCTTGGCCGGGCGCTGGTGCTGGTGCAGCAGCGCGATGGCGCTGATGAGGCTCAGGTACTTGGCGTGGTCGCGGCGCGCGCGGGTCTGGTGGTCGCCGAAGCTCAAGGCCTCGGCGAAGGGGTTCACGACGGCCACGGGCTGCAGCAGGCGCTGGGCGTTGCGGTGGCGCTCGATGAGGCCCTCGCGGTCGCTGGACGCAAGCAGCCCGGCCAGGGTCTGGCGGTGGCGCTGGCGCTCGTGGATGGCGCGGGTCTGCTCTCTAGACTCGTTGACGGTGAGCACCAGGCAGCGGTTGAGCAGCTCTTCGTCGATGTCGATGGCCGTCGTCGTGAGCATCAGCATGACGGGGCCTTGCACCCGGTACTGCTTGGTCACCAGGTTGCCCGTCGCCTCGTCCTTGCCCGTGCTCGCGATGGTCAACTCGCCGTCCGACTGCAGCAGCTTCAGCGCATAGGCGGCCTGGCGCACGCCTTCTTCCTCGGCGATGGCCAGCACCTTGTGCCGGAGCTGCGTCTCGCCGAGATAGAACAGGCTCTGCCCGGTCATCGCGCTGTACTGGATGCGCTCTTCGGGCGGCATCATGGTCAGCACCGCGTCCATGAGGGAGGACTTGCCGGCCGCGCTCGAACTCTGGATGAGCACGGCCAGTGGCGCCGCGAGCTTGCGGCTCGTGGCCGCCAGGTAGCCGGCCAGCAGGTTCATCGCCTCGCCGACGACGCCGCAGGCCTGCAGGTCCGCGACGATGCGCGCGGCCAGGTTCGGGTCTCGCAGCAGTGCCAGGGCCTCGCGCTCTTCCTCGACCGTCAGCACCGGCGCCGTGGTCTTGGGCGCCTGCGCGGCCCGCAGGGCTTCGTCCTGCAGCAGCTCGACCTTGAGCAGCAGCTCGCCGAGCGAGCGCTTGAGGTCTTCCTCGGGCTGGCCCAGCTCGATGCTGGCCTGGCGCAGGTAGACCGCGCGGGCCTTGGCCTGGTAGAGGTCCAGCGTGTCAACGTGGAAGCTGCCCGCTGCCTCGTGCCGAACCAGCAGGTTCACGCGCATCTGCTCGGGGCTCGCGTTCTTGCGCCAGCCGCGCACGCGCCACTGGCACGCGCCCAGGCGCAGTTGCAGCTCGTCGCCGGCCGCGTCCGGCGGCGGCTCCGCCGCGACGGGAGTAGCGGCTAAGGAAGGAGGCTCGGGCTCGGGAGCAACCACGGGCTCAGGCTCGACGGGTGCAGACGCCTCGGCAGCCGACTCGGCAGCCACGCCCCGACCTAGCCAGCGCGCCTGACGCAGCACCATGCCCAAGGCGTGCGCGGCCGGCTGCATCTTGCGGGCGTACTCGTTGGCATCCATGCCGCGCGGGAACTGCACGCTCAAGGCTTCGATGCCCACGGCCATCAGCCGCTCGGCCAGCGCCTCGGCGCCGCGCTCGCCGGCCGCGTCGCGGTCGAAGGCGATGAACACGCGCTCGATGCCGGCCGCCTGGATGGCGGCGCGCATGTCGTCGCTGAAGCCCTCCACGCCGTAGGCGCTGGTCACGTTCGTGAAGCCGTGAACCCAGAAGGTCAGCGCGTCGATGAGCGCCTCGCAGACGATGAGTTCCCGGGCGCCGGGGCCGTCGTCACGCCTGGCACCGGCCTCGATGACTCCGGCCAGGTTGAACACGCCGGCATGCGGGCCGGGCAGGTAGAGGTGCTTGGGCGTGCCAGGCCGCAGGTCATCGCGCACCTTGCGGCCGTAGACCTCCACCGCATGCCCCTCGGCATCGAGCACGGGGATGACCAGCGAGCCGTTGAAGTGCTCGTGGCCGCTCTCGCGCAGGATGCCGATGCGCTGCAGTTTGGCGCGCACGTCGGCGCCGGCCGCGCGGTTCTTGAGCGGCAGCCGCAGGCCCAGCGTGCGGTTGGCGTAGCCGAGCTTGAAGCGCTCGACCAGCTCGGGGTGCGCCAGGCCACGGGCTTCGAGGTAGGCCAGCGCCTCGGGGCTGTCCTTCAGGGTCTGGTGGTAGTAGTCGATGCACTGGTCCAGCAGCGCCTGGCCATCGGCATCGAGTGCCACCGGCGCCGGCAGCGCCCGCACCGTGGGGCGTGCGGCAGGACCAGCAGCTAAGGAGGGGTCGGCCTTGAGCAGCTCGACCGCGTGGCGGAACGACAGGCCCTTGAGCTTCATCACCCAGTCGATGGGACCGCCGCCGATGCTGCAGCCGAAGCAGTGCCACAGGTTGCGCGCCGGAGTGACGACCAGGCTGGCGGTCTCGTCGGCATGGAAGGGGCAGCGGCCCAGCAGGTCCTTGCCCGCCTTCTTCAGCTCGATGCCGGCGTCCTCGACCAGGCGCTGCACGCTGACCTCGTTCTTCAGCCGCTCCAGCTCGTCGTTGGGGATGCGCGCCATCGTCAATGTCCCTGTGCGTTGCTCGGTCTTTTGTCCAACAGGACGGAGTAAATAAATAACTCCATTTCAGGATACTCTACCGTAGAGTATTCACAAGGCAACGAGACGCTTTCACCCTCCAGGCCGGACCTAAGCTGATGCGCACCACAACCCCTTTACCCCCGGCCGTGAACGTCAAGGACGAGTCGTTCTTCAAGGACCTGGGCCAGCGCATCGCCCTGGCCCGCAAGGAACACAACATCACGCAGGTGCAACTGGCCGCCACGCTGGGCATCGCCCAGCAGACGCTGGCGCACTACGAGGGCGGGCGGCTGCGCCTGCCGGCCTCGCTGCTGCCCACGCTGTCGCAGGAGCTGCACACGCCGGTGGATGTGCTGCTGGGCCAGCCGGCCAGCGCCAAGACGCCGGCCAAGCGTGGCCCGACGCCGCGCCTGCAGCAGCGCCTGGAGCGGCTGGCGCAGTTGCCGCTGCCCCAGCAGCGCCTGGTGATGAACATGCTCGACGCCGCTCTCGGTCAGCCAGCTCGCTGACCCGCCGCACTTTCTTAGCGGCTATCGAAGCCCCGCAGCAGCGGGGCTGGCGGAGCGTTTTCTCTTTCGAGAGAGCAGGACGGGCACCGCCCGTCCCTTGGATGACTATGACTAACTATCCCCCGCTGGCCGTCCCAGGCCGGCGGCTGGCCTTCGCCGTCCTACCCTTGCCAGACGCGGCTGCACCTATCTGACCTTCGGTTGTCTCGTCCTCGCTCGACGCCTTCGGCCCCAGCTCCCAGCGCACCGCGCGCGTCACCACGGCTTCGAGCACGCAGTCGATGCGGTGCTCGCCTCGCTCCACCAGGCACACGCCCTCGATGCGCGCGCCCAGCTCGCCGTAGCGCGTGACGGTGGGCACGGTGTAGAGGCGCGCCTGCAACTGCGGCTCGTCCCCGAGTTCGAGCTGCTCGGCCCTGGCCGCCGCCAAGCCGCCCATCGCCCGCAGGAAGCCCGGCGCGTCGCCGCGCTGCTCGCCGGTCTGCACGTAGCCCTCGGCCGTGCCGCCGCGCGCCAGGCGCCACAGCTCGTGGAGCTTCGGATGCACCGGCGCCGTCTGCACGCGCCGCAGCTCGTCCCACAGGCTCAGGCAGTTGCGCACGCCGAACACCTGGAACGAGCGCATGCGCCACACCGAGCGGTGCGCGTCCACGCTCTGCTGCGTGCGCAGTTGCTTGCGCGCCTGCTTCGCGTCGAGCTTCTTGTCGCGCAGCTTGCCCGTGCCCGGCCCCAGCGGCTCGACCAGCCCCTCGTAGGTGGCCTCCGGCAGCACCGCCTTGAGGACGTATTTCAGGACATAGCCCGCGCGCGAGCCCTTGTCCTTGTCGATGACGACCACGTCGACCTGCGCGCCTTCCTTCGCGTGCGTCAGCGGCCGGCGCCGACCGTGCTGCGCGTCCTCGCGCGTGGCGACGATGGCGTCGCCCTCGGGCGTGTCGCCGCGCAGCTTGAGCTTGCCCGGGAAGTGCTTGAGGAACGCCGCGAAGACCGCGCGCTCCTGGTCGGGGTGGTACATGAGCCAGTGGTGGCGGTGCGGGCAGCCGTCCGCGTGCGGCTCGCCGGCCCACAGGCCGCTCAGGCGCACGCCGCGCTTTTCCAGGTCGCGGCGCACGTCCTGGAAGCGCTGCCCCAGCTCGCGGTTGGCCTGGGCGGGCGTCGCGCCATTCCAGCGGTGGCCCTCGCGCTTGAACTGCGGGTTCGCGTGCCATTCGCCTTCCAGCGTCGTCGTGAGCATCACGAGTTCCAGGTCGGCCTCGTCGCCCAGTTCGTCCATCGCGGCAATGAAGGCGTACAGCTTGGCGAGCTTCTGCCCCGCCGTCTTGACCACCTTCGCCAGCGGCATCTCGACGAGTTCGCCGTCGATGGTCGCGCGCAGCACCGTGTCCTTGAGCCACTGCGCCTGCTTGTCGAGCTGCAGGCGTCGGTGGCTGCGCGCTTCGTCACTGCAGTACTGCCGGCCGCCGGCACCGACCAGGCCGAGTTTGAGGTGCAGGTGTTCGCGCGCTTCGCGCACGCGCCGCACGAGGAAGCGCCGCCAGTAGCCGGCATGACGCACGCGCGCGGCCTGGGCCTTCACCGTCTGGCCTGGCACGGGCTCGCCGAAGCGCTTTTCAGCGGCGGCGACGAGCCGTGCCTCGTGCGTCGGGAAGCGCTCGTGGCGGCTCAGCTCGTACAACTCGGCCGGCACGAGCTGCGCCGCGTCGCGCAGCTCCTGGTGGGTGTGGCCCAGGTAGGGCAGCACCGGGCCGGCGTGTTCGAGCAGTTGCGCCAGCCACTCGGCCCAGCTGAGCCGGGGCGGCTCGGGGGCGTCGAACAGCGCGGCCTGCGGCACAGGCTCGGGCTGGCGGGCGATGAAGGGGATGTTGGGGGTGTGGCCCGCGTCATAGGTGGCGTGGGCGGTTTGGAGGGCCGAGGCGATGGCGCCCGGCAGGGTCTGAGGCATTTAAACGGCTCCGTGCAAGGGGGAGCCGCGTCTAGGAACGCCTCGTTATCCGTCGCGCTTTAAACGCCCAGCGGGCCTATCAGGGCTTCAGCGCGCGCAGGACTCACCAATGACCGACGGCCCCTCGCGGGGCCGTCGGGGTGGGTTCTGTAGACCCACCGAATCAAGTTGCACGGATGGCCTCGCGTTGCTGCTGAGGTGTCCTGACCCGTATAGGCACCGCCGGTTTAAACGCGCGGCGTCAGGCGCAGCGGCGTCTCGGCACAGCCTCGCCACACCAGCGGCAAGCCGATGTCGGCGGCGGCCAGCGTCACGCGCGACGCCAGCAGCGCCTGGTCGGCCGCGCTTAAGCTGCCCCAGCGTTCGCGCGCCGCCTTCGCCACCCGCGCCGCGTGGTTCAGCGTCGCGTCGAAGAGCACGACGACGCCGGCCAGCGTGTAGGGCAGCTCGGGGTGCAGGCGCCGGCCGACGTGCTCGGCCAGGCTGACGATGCGCACGAGTTCAGCCGTCGCCTTCGGAGCCGACTCGGTTTCGACGAGCCACAGCTGCGTGCCTTTGACGAGCACGGCGTCGGGCATCTTGCGCAGCCGCGTGCGCAGCTGCTGCGCGCTCACGGGCGCTTGGCCCGTGAGGACGGCGTACTCGCTCCAGGCGTCGAAGCCCTGGGCTTGCTTGTGCAGGCACCACCTGGCCGTGAGCGCGTGGTGCGCGTAGGTCGGCCCGCTCACGCTGGCCAGGTCCAGCCCGTGCCGCGCGGCCACGCCGTGCAGCTCCAGGGCTGCGGCGCCGGGGCGCGTGAGCACGTAGCTCGTGCTCCCGTGCGCGTTGCGCCGGGCCAGCAGCTCGCCGGCCTCGACCAGGCCGCGCACGCCGCGCTGGGCCATTTGCAGGCCGTAGCGTGAGCCGGGCCAGCAGGCGGCGGCCAGGTCGGCGCAGCGCAGATGGCCGTGCGCGGCGACTGCACGCAGCACCGCCAGGCGGTTCGCCGCTGCGCGCTCACGCGAGGTGGGCTGTTTGGGTTTGGGGGGCGGTGGCCGCAGCAGGCCGGCCAGGGCATCGGGGGACAGTCGCATGGGTCTACACCTCGCATCGGGATGCGACGTGTAGCGATGACGCCTCTGCCGAGGCGTCTGGAGCTGGTAGATGCTCGTGGCAGACGCCACCAGCACCCGCCAACTCCGGGCGGGCGACCGTGTGCTCTTCGGTGGCCTAGGGGCCACACGCACACTCGCTGGGCTTGGAGGCCCAGCGTCTCCCGTCGTCGCCTCTGTTCGCTGTCGCGCCCAGCGGCTCAGGAGCGCCGCTGCCTGCACGCCACACCGCCTTCGTCGGCGCGTCGCGCAGGAAGCCACCCCGGCTGTCGGGCGCCTGTGCAACGTGCCGTTGCGCTGGCTCTGCGCTGGACGCTTCGCCGCCATCCAGGGTGGCTTCCTGCGCTGCGCGCCGGCAGCGGCGGACCTCACGCCTGCGGCTGCTGTCCCGGCTCAAGTCGTGCGGCTGGGGCCGCACCGGCGCTTGGACCGCGCCTCGACCTGACCGGCTCCCCCGGCGCCCTGCAGCGACCCCACTGGGGTGGGGCGCGCTTACGGGTCAGCCCCGGCGCCTGCCGGGACTGACCGCTGTCCTGCGGCAGCGGCTCCAACCCATCCCCCCGCCCTTCTCAGAAGGAGCGAGTCGCCCTCTGCCGTCAGCGGTGCCAGCCACTTCGTCTGCAGGCACCGCCCACGGCGAGCGTCGATGGGCGCGCCAGCGCGTCAAGGCCAAGCCCTCACGGGCGGCCGATGGCCGGCCTGGACTCGGGGCTCGCCTCTCGAAGCCAGCGCGTCAGCCGCCCTCAGCCCCGCGCTTGTTCAGCAGCGCGAGTAAGTCAACGCCACCTTTCACCCAGAACTTGCTGGACGCAGGGAACAGCTCTTCGGGATATTCCGTCGCGAAGTCGATGAACCGACCAGTCCATCCATCTGGAACATAGCGCTCCATCGCGGCACCCTGGGAGTAGAACGCGCCGACCTCGCGCCTGTCGAAGTCAACGAACATCACCGGGAACAGGTCGCCCACGTCCCACCAGGAGCGTGCTGTCTGGTACCGCTTGGCAAGCTCCATCGCGAGGGCGTCCGGCGCGACCTCGTAGTCCTTCAAGCACGCCAGGAACTCTCTCGCATTCTTCTCGTCCACGACCTTGAACCCGAAGCGATATGCGTCGTTGAACTCCGGCACGGCATAGCCGTTTTGGATGAACTCGTTGCGCCACTTGTTCACGTCCATGACCCACCAGTCCCGGTCGCACCGGAACCAACGAATACGCCCTTCGTAGCGAACAGCGACCACAACGTTTTCAACGTCCATGGTGCTCATGGAGTACCACCTTTCTTGACCTTGCCCGACCCAGGTATCGCGACCTCTTCAAGCCATTTTGCCCAGATGTCTGGCAACTCGTAGGAGCGCCCGGGCGTCGTTGGGTCAACCACCTTCGGAGCCAAGCCACCCTGGTTCGCCGGGTTCTTTGTGTAAAACGCCTGCGGGATGGCCTGCTCGTCGATGAAGTCGCCCATCCACTTGGGAATGTCGAACGACGTGATGTTCGCTCCCGGCCGCTTGCTCAGGAAGTACTCCGCATGGACCGGGTCGCCCATGCTGACGTTCAACGTTGTCCGACTAATCAACGGATTGCCGTTCGCGTCGATATCAATCAGCTGGCGGCTAGCGAGCGGTGGTGTGCCTCCCTGAACTCGGAAGACCGTGACCGTCTCCCCGGCGCCATCGGCCGTGCCGGCTATGGGCGCGATATTTCCGGTACCAACAAACCTCGAAGTACTGGCCGCCTCCGTGAAGCTCAACGCGCTCCAAGCCCGCGTGGTCAATGAGTACGCACTCGTGGCCAGCGACGGCAATGCTGCCCCGAACGAGGCCATGGTCATCACGTCGTAGGCATCCACGTTCCCGCTTGACAAGTACTGCCACGCAGCCGTGCCGCCGCCGAGCGTCGCCGCCCCAGCGAAGCCCCATCCCGTGAAGAGCAGAGGCACCGTGACAGGGGCCGTAACGACAAGCCCAATGAACCGATTCTGGTCTCTGTCAATCTGCTCCAACGTGCGCGAGTCCCATCGAGTCATGGAACTCGTGCCGTCCGAATTGGCGCCCATGTAGCTCCAGCCTGCTCCCACATCGAACGACGGCGGATTCACCGTTTGGCGTGGCACGCTCGAATACGTCGTGAACTGCCCCGAGACGCGGCTGGCCTCGCGGCTCGCGGCTGCGTAGCCATCAGCCATGCTGTTGTAGGTCTTGGCGATGGCGCCGCTGCCGGCATTGGCAGCATGGCCGCGAAGCTGCCTGCTGTAGTCCAGATACCGCCCAGCCAACGCCAGCCCTTCCTGGCGACCGCTGATTCCGCCAATTTCGGCTGCGGTTTCAGAGGTAAGTCCGGATGAAGCGCCCGCGCGCGAGCCCGTCACCACCACCCGAGGCAAGTGTTCGATGACCACCGGCCCCGGCAAATTCGTGTCAATGTCGAGCGACGGCGAGTCCGGCAGTTTGCCAATGTCGATGCGCTCCATGCGCTCGACGGCTGGCGTGGTGTCTTGCAGCGTAAGCCCCGGGTCGCTGAACCGCACAGCGCTCTGCCCGCCGTTCTCACCAAGGCGTCCGCTCAGCGCGTACGGGCTCGGCTGCGACTGGCTCGCGATGCTCTCCCCAATTGCGTTGCCAAACG
>Ga0136846_1209973_pt1 | contig 10796 bp, 11 predicted proteins | sample HopSoiMetagenom2_FD_96841 | JGI IMG/M metagenome (GOLD analysis project Ga0136846, IMG submission 96841) | Grasslands soil microbial communities from Hopland, California, USA - 2 Assembly 2016 (version 4) | ecosystem: Environmental > Terrestrial > Soil > Grasslands | place: USA: Hopland... | reverse complement strand
TCCGCCCGGAAGGCGGAGACGAAGAGGCCGTCCACGGTCACGTCGAGCTCGATGATGCGCGAAAGGGCGGCCTTGGTCACGACCACGTCGTTGAGGACGTCGCCCGTGGTGTCGGTGCTGTCCCGCTTGCTGACGCGCGCGCGCAGCATACGGCGCTCCTCGTACCGGTAGTCGCCCGCGAGCACGCCCTCGAGCGTCGGGTAGAGCTCGGCCATGGTGATCTCGGTCAGGAACCCGAGGCTCCCGAAGTTGACGCCGAGGACGGGAACCGGCCGCTCCACGAGGTGGCTCGCGGCCAGGAGCGTCCCATCGCCGCCCATGACGACCAGGGCGTCCGCGGTGGCGGCCAGCTCGCGTCCGGAGGCCACGCGGCAGCTCACGCGCGAGCTCATCTCCACCATCTCCGCCGTGCGCTCGTCCAGGCACACGCCGATGGCGCGCTCCTGGAGCCAGCCGACGAGGTCGCGCACGGCGGGACCCGCCCGGCCCACGTCCGGGCGTACGAGGATGCCGATCGTGCTCACGCGCGCGCTCGCGCCAATCGCCGCCGCCTCATCCCTGCACCACCATCCGCGCCAGCATCTCCACGGCGCCCTGCTCCATCCGCTCCCCGCTCGTCCGCAGGTGCAGGAAGAACTCGCGGTTGCCTTCCATGCCTTCGATGGGGGAAGGGCAGGCGCCGGCCACGACGAAGCTCGCCTCCGCCTGGGCCGATACCGCCACGTCGCGCAAGGCCTGCAGGTGTCGCTCCGGGTCCTTGACGATACCACCACGGCCGACCTGGCCGCGTCCCACCTCGAACTGCGGCTTCACCAGAACCACCGCCTCCGCCTCCGCCGCCAGCACCGCGCGCACCGCGGGCAGGATCTTGCGCGCCGAGATGAACGAGACGTCCACCGTGGCCAGCCCGCAGGGCTCCGGCACCTCGCGGGCGGAGAGATGGCGCGCGTTGACGCGCTCGAGGACGACCACCCGCGGATCGGCGCGGATCCGCTCGTGAAGCTGGGCGCGCCCGACGTCCACCGCGTACACCCGCGCGGCACCGCGAGCGAGGAGGGTCTCCGTGAACCCGCCGGTGGAGGCGCCGACGTCGACGCACACGCGTCCGCGCGGATCGATGCCGAGCCGGTCCAGCGCGCCCGCGAGCTTGATCGCCCCCCGGCCGACGTGCTCCGGCCCCGCCGCCACTTCCACCGTGGACTCCTCGCGCACGGCGACCCCGGCCTTGGTGGCGGGCGCGCCGTCCACGCGCACGCGGCCGGCCATCACCAGGGCCTGCGCCTTCTCCCGGGTGGGGGCGAGGCCCCGCTCGACGAGCCACACGTCGAGGCGCCTCGCCCTCAGCGACTCCTCACGCGTGCCGCTCCACGATCAGCGTGGCCAGGGCGCCGAGCAGGCCCGCCCGCGCGCCCAGGGGAGCAATGGCCTCTCGCGCCTCGTCGAGGAGGCCGCGGCTGGTGGCGCGGGCGCCCTCCAGCCCCAGCGCGCGCACGTAGGTGGCCTTGCCCGCGGCCGCATCCTTGCCCGCGGTCTTCCCGAGCTCGGCCGCGCTGCCGGTGGCATCGAGCACGTCGTCCACGACCTGGAAGGCGAGGCCGATGGCGGAGCCGTAACGTCCGAGGCGCTCGAGGTCGGGCGGGGCCGCCCCCGCCAGCACGCCACCGCCGACCACGCAGGCGCGGAGGAGCGCGCCCGTCTTGGCGCGGTGCAGCGCCTGCAGCGCATCGAGCGGGATGTCGCGTCCTTCCGCCTCCAGGTCCGCGACCTGTCCGCCGATCAGACCCGTCGTCCCCGCCGCCTCCGCCAGCACCGCCGCCGCCTGCAGCCTTCGCCGCGCCTGGTCGGCGGGCGCTCCTCCGGGCAGGTCCACCAGGACGTGGAAGGCGCGCGTGAGGAGCGCGTCGCCGGCGAGGATGGCCATGGCCTCGCCGAAGACCTTGTGCGAGGTCGGCTTGCCGCGTCGCAGGTCGTCGTTGTCCATGGCGGGCAGGTCGTCGTGGATGAGGCTGTAGGTGTGGATCATCTCGACGGCGCAGGCCAGCGGCATGAGCGCGTCCGCGGCGCCTCCTACCGCCTCGCCCGCCCCCAGGACGAGCAGAGGCCGGATGCGCTTGCCACCGGCGAACAGGCTGTAGCGGGCCGCGCGGTGGATTGTCGCCGGCCAGGCGGATTCGGGGGGGAGCGCGGCCTCGAGGGCCTCGTCCACGGCCCGCCGGCGCACGTCCAGCTCCGCGGCGAGGTCCTCTCTCAGCGCCTCACCCGTTGCCGCCGGTGAACGGCGTCTTCTTCGGATGTCCGGCGGCGTCGAGCGCGATCTCGCCGCGGTTGTCCTTGAGGAGGAGCTCGATCATGCCCTCCGCCTCCTCCAGCTTGGCGTGGCACAGGCGGGAGAGACGGATCCCCTCTTCGTAGAGCACGAGCGACTGCTCCAGGGGCAGGTCGCCCTTCTCGAGCTTCTGGACGATCTCGTCGAGCTTCTGCAGGGCGGCCTCGAAGCTCGGCGTCTCCTCGGCGCTCACGGCTCCTCCTTCCCCGTCACGCGGGCGGCCAGCGCGCCCGACTCGAGGCGGATGCGCAGCACGTCACCCGTCTGGGCGGCGGCGGCATCGCGCAGGAGCCGTCCCGAGCCGTCCCACACGAGCGCGTATCCTCGCGAGAGGACGGCCAGGGGCGAGAGCGAGTCGAGCTTTCCGGCCAGGGCGGCCAGCCGGCTGGCGCGGGCCGTCGTCCGCTGGCGCACGAGCGTGGAGAGGCGATCCGTCCGGGCCTGCACGCGTGCGCGCCGCTCCGCGATCTGGCGGTCCCAGCGGAACGCCTCCAGCCGCTCGCCGGCGCGCCGCTCCCGTTCGCGCGCTCGCTCCAGGCGCCGCCTCAGGCCCGCCTGCGACCTCCGCCCGAGGTCGTCCACGCGCTGGGCCTGGTTGCGCAGGCGGCCCCGCTCGGCCTCGAAGACCCGATGCTGCGTGAGCGCGGAGACACGCGCGCGCACGCGCGCCAGCCGCAGGCGCAGCGCCGCTTCCGCCCTTCGCTGGAGCGCGTCCACGCGCGCGCACAGCTCGTCCTTGGCCCCCACCACCAGCTCCGCGGCCGCTGAAGGCGTCGGCGCCCTCACGTCGGCCACGAAGTCGGCGATCGTGAAGTCGGTCTCGTGGCCGACGGCGGAGATGGTCGGGATCTTCGAGTCGGCCAGCGCCCGCGCCACCAGCTCCTCGTTGAAGGGCCAGAGGTCCTCGAGGCTTCCGCCGCCGCGGGCGACGATCAGCACGTCGAAGCCGCCCACGCGATTGACGGCGCGGATGCCGCGAACGATCTCCGGGGTCGCCTCCGGCCCCTGCACGCGCGCGGGGTAGATCGCGATCTCCAGGTTCGAGTAGCGTCGCTGCACCACGCGCAGGATGTCCTGGATGACGGCGCCGGTGGGCGAGGTGAGCACGGCGATGCGCCGCGGCAGCATGGGCAGCGGCCGCTTGCGCTCGCGCGCGAACAGGCCCTCCGCTTCCAGCTTCGCCTTGAGCTCCTCGAAGGCCTGCTGCAGCGATCCCTTGCCGAGCGGCTCGACGACCTCGACCGCGATCTGGTACTCGCCCTTGGGCGGGTAGACGCGCACCGCCCCGCGCACGAGGACCTTCATGCCGTCCTTGGGCCGGAACTTGATCAGGCGGGCCGCCGTCTTCCACACGACGGCGCGCACCTGCGCGTTTGCGTCCTTGAGCGAGAAATACCAGTGCCCGGAGGCGGGCGTGGTCAGGTTCGAGACCTCGCCTTCGACCCACACGTCGAAGAACTCGGTCTCCAGCACGCCCTGCAGCCGGTCGGTGAGCTGGCTGACCGTCCACGTGCGGCGCCGCGGTCCGGGCTTCTCCGCGCCTGGTCCGAAGTCGAGCCCCTTCTGCTCCATCTCGACCGCATTCTACGGGAAGAGCGGGAAGTGATCCGCTGGCGTCCCAGACCGATCGTGGGCAAGCAGCGAGCGGCGAATTCACTCCGGCGCGAGCGGCATGGGGGAGGGCGAGCAGCGAGCGACGGATTCACTCCGGCGCGAGCGGCAGGGGGTAGCCCGAAGGGCGTAGGGGGTTGCATTCACCGCGGGTGGAGCAACCCCCTGAATAAAAAGAAGGGCGCCGGGCCCGATCTGGCCCGTGCGCCCCGTACGGCCCGAATCGATGAAGTGTCGGCTACTTCTTTTCCGGAGCGGCCACCTTCGCGGGCGCGATGGCGACGATCTTCTCGTGCTCGCCCTTCGCGTTGTCCCAGCAGGTCACGGTGACCTTGTCGCCGGCCTTCACGGTCTTGAGCGCGCCCGCGGCCTTCGCGTCCACCGGAGCCGTGTGGTTCTCCTTCTCGCCCTTGAGGGTGATCGTGCTCTTCTCGGCGTCCACGGAGACGACCTCGGCGGTGACCTGATGCGTCTTGCCGGCCTCCTTGGCCTTGGCCGTCTCGGCCTTCGCCTCGGTCTTGGCGGCGGCGGCCTGCTCGGGCGCCTTGGCGGCCTCGGGCTTCTTCGCCTCGTCGGCGACGGCGACGCCGGCCACGAACACGAGCGTCAGCAGCAGCGCAAACTTCTTCATGTGTTTCGCGATCTCCTTGGCATCGCGGGGCAAATCCGCCCCGTGTGCGGCGACAGTCACGAGCAAGGGGGGTGCCACGCCGACGGTTTCGTCGGCGGGGTGGCTAACGCATGCAGACGCCGAGGATTAAGGTGGCCGGGAGAACCGCCGGATCAGGGCCCGCCCGCACCTTTTGGTGCAGGCGGTGCCCCTTCCGGGGCACCCTGGATCTTCTCCAGCCGGTACTGCAGCGTGCGCCGGCTGAGGCCCAGGAGCCGCGCCGCGCGCGAGACATTGCCGCTCGACTTCTCGAGCGCCTTCACGATCAGCGAGCGCTCGAGCTCCTCGATGTCGATGCCGGACTCGGGAATGTCGAGGTCCATCAGGCCGCGGCGCGCGCCCAGGCCGGAACGGATCGCGGCGGGCAGGTCCGCGGGCTGGGTGCGATCGCCTTCGCCGAGCAGCAGCGCGCGCTCGATCACCGACTCCAGCTCGCGCACGTTGCCCGGCCAGTCGTAGGCCACGAGCGCCTTGAGGGCCTCGTCGCTCACCGAGCGCTTGCGGCCGCCCGCGTACTTGGCCACGAAGTGATCGACGAGGAGGGGGATGTCGGTGCGGCGGTCACGCAGCGGAGGCAGCGCGATCGGGATGACGTTGAGGCGATAGTAGAGGTCCTCGCGGAAGCGTCCCTCCCGGACCGCCTTCTCCAGGTCGTGGTTCGTGGCGGCCACGATGCGCACGTCGATGCGGATGCGCTCGGTGCCGCCCACGCGCAGGATCTCCCTCTCCTGGAGCGCGCGCAGGAGCTTCACCTGCAGGTCACGCTTGAGGTCCCCGACCTCGTCGAGGAACAGCGTGGACCCCGAGGCCTGCTCGAAGAGCCCGACCTTGCGCGCCTCCGCTCCCGTGAAGGCTCCCTTCTCGTACCCGAACAGCTCGGCCTCGAGGATGCTCTCGGGCAGGGCGGCCACGTTCACCGCGTAGAACGGCCGTCCGCGGCGGTCGCTCTCGTGATGGAGCGCGCGCGCGACCAGCTCCTTGCCCGTCCCGCTCTCGCCATAGATGAGAACGGTCGAGGTGGAGCTGGCCACCTTGTGCACGATGCGGAAGACGTCCTGCATGGTGCCGTGGGCGCCCACGATGTTGTCCAGCCGGAAGCGGTCGCGGAGCTGCTCGTGGAGCATGCGGTTCTCGCGCATGAGGTACGCGCGCTCCATCGCCCGCCGCAGGGTCAGCAGCAGCTCGTCCTTCTCGAGGGGCTTGGTCAGGTAATCGAACGCGCCCTTGCGCATCGCGTCCACCGCGCTGTCGATGGTGCCGTGCGCGGTCATCAGGATCACGCAGGGTCCGGCGGGTGGCTTGGGCAGCTCGGAGAGCAGCTCGATGCCGTTCATGTCCGGCATCTTGAGGTCGGTGAGCACGACGTCGAAGAGCTCCGCGCCCGCCGCCTGCAGGGCCTGCCGCCCGTTGGAGGCGGCGGTGGTCTCGTAGCCCTCCGCCTCCAGGATCATCTGCAGGATGTCCCGCTGGCGCCGCTCGTCGTCGACGACGAGGACTCGGCCTCTCATGGACAATTCAGGGGGGTGCGCCTCGCCAGATTGATGCACCCCCCTGCGCCCTTCGGGCTACCCTCCCACCCGCTCGCAGCGAAGTGAATTCGCCGCTTGCTGTTCATCACGAAACGAGTGCCTCCTGCGAGGGGTGGGGCGCGTGGTCGGCGAGGAGGGGCAGCGTGATGCGCGCGGTGGTGCCGGCGCCGGGAGCGCTCTCGAGGGTGATGGCGCCCCCATGGTCGGCCACGATCTTGCGCGTGAGCGCGAGGCCGAGCCCGAAGCCCGTGTCCTTGGTCGAGAAGTAGGGTTCGAAGGCGCTCTCGATGTCCTCCGCCGACATCCCGTGGCCGCTGTCGCGGACGGTGACCACGAGCATGTCCCCCGGCTCCGCGGCCGCTCGCCTCACCGTCAGCTCCATCACGCCGCCCTCCGGCATGGCATCGACACCGTTGATCATCAGGTTCAGGAAGCAGGTCTTGAGCAGCTCGGGGTCGGCCACGATGCGCGGCAGAGAGGCGTCGGCCGCGACCTCCAGCACGATCCCCTGGTCCTTGGCCTTGTGATCCACCAGGGAGGCCACGTCGCGCAGCACCTCCTCCACCGAGACCAGGCGCGGATGGAGCCGCATCGGCTTGCCGAAGGAGAGGAAGTCTCCGACCAGCCGGTTCAGCCGCGAGATCTCCGCCTTCATGTGGCCGAGGATCCGGTCGAAGTCCTCGTGCCGCTTCGCCTCCTCGGGGGCCAGGCGCTCGCGCACGTGGTCGATGGAGAGGTTGATGAAGTTCAGCGGGTTCCGGATCTCGTGGGCCACGGCGGAGGCCAGGCGCCCGAGCGCGGTGGTGCGCTCGGCGAAATGCAGGCGCTCCTCCAGCGCGCGGTGCTCGCGCAGCCGCTCGACCATCTCGTTGAAGCTGCGGGCCAGGGTCGCGATCTCCTCGCCTCCCGTCGGCGAGACCTGCACGCCGAGGTCGCCGGCGGCGACCTTCTGGGCGGCCGCGGTCAGGCCGTGCAGCGGGCGGATGAGCGACCAGGACAGGTACAGCGACACCAGGATGCCGAGCGCGAACACGCCGAGGGTGACGAGGAGGCGGCTCACGAAGGCCTCCTTGGAGAGAATCGAGAAGTCCTCCAGCGTGCTCCGGATGAGGAGGGTCCCGATGCGGCGCTCGCCCACGACGATGGGCACTGTCAGCGTGGTGGTCTTGGAGCCGGCGCCGAGGTTCTCCTCCCCGAGCACGCCGCGGATCACGTACTCGCGGGGGCCCTTCTTCTTGTTGGTGCGGACCACGTGCTTGCCCACGTTCTGGGGGTCGGTGGAGGCCTGCACCTCGTCCGAGGTGTCCGCGAACGACACGTGCACGTCCTTGACCCCGAGCTGGCGGAGCTTCTGGGCATAGGCGTCGAGGGTGGCCTGTACGTCCCCGCCCTCGACGGCGGCCGGCTGCTCCTGGGCCACCTCGACCGCGGTGGAGAGGTCCTCGGTGTAGTCGCGCAGCTGCGAGATCAGCCGCCGCTCGCTGTAGAGGTGGAGCAGGAACAGGCTCGACACCGACAGCAGCAGCAGGGAGACCATCATCAACAGCAGCTTGGTCTTGAGGCTGACGTTGTGCAGCTTGGAAGGAGCGGCGGCGGGGTCCGGCATCGTGCCTGACAGGATAACGCCATATGACCATAATGGCGCATGCCGGACCGCCAGCCCCTCGCGGGGATACGGGTCCTCCTCGTGGACGACGACGAGGACACGCGCGACATCATCGAGCGCGTCCTGAGCCGCCGGGGCGCGGAAGTGGTGGCGGTCGCCTCCGCGCCGGCCGCCCTCGAGACCTTCGGCGGGCAGCCCTTCGACGTGCTGCTCGTCGACATCATGATGCCGGGCATGGACGGCTACGAGTTCATGCGCAAAGTGCGCGCGCTGCCGCCGGAGAAGGGTGGGCGTGTCCCCGCGGCCACCCTGACCGCGCGCTCCGTCATCGACGACCGGCTGGAGTCGCTGCGCGCCGGGTTCCAGAACCACCTCGCCAAGCCCGTGGAGCCGAGCGAGCTCGTGGAGGTGGTCGCCGTCCTGGCCGGGCGCGAGCCGAAGTAGCCGCGGCGACGGCCTCGCCTGCGCGTGCCCGGTCAGAGTCGGCCGACGTCCTCCTCGCGCAGGAGCATGCGGTCGATCCCGGTGGCGCGGCCGGTCTTCGGGTCCACCGACACCACCACCGCCGCGAAGCGCGGGTCGCCCTTGGCCGTCTCGAACCGGCCCGGCATGGCGGTGATGAAGCGGCGCACGATCGTCTCCGCCTCCACTCCGATCACGGAGTCGTAGGGCCCGGTCATGCCGAGGTCGGTGCAGTAGGCGGTGCCCCGCGGCAGCACGCGGTGGTCGCAGGTCGGCACGTGGGTGTGCGTGCCCACCACCGCGGAGACCTTGCCGTCGAGGTGGTATCCCATGGCCACCTTCTCCGAGGTCGCCTCCGCGTGCATGTCCACCACGATGACCGCCGCCTCCTTGCGCAGGACCTCGACCTCCCGGGCCCCCAGCGTGAACGGGTCGTCCATCGCCCCGTTCATGAACACGCGGCCGCTGAGGTTGAGGACGGCCACCGGGACGTGCGAGTCCTTGCCCCGCCCGATGTAGCTGCCGCGGCCGGGCTGCCCCTCCGGATAGTTCAGCGGCCGCAGGAGCTGCGGGATCTGGTCCATCATCGGGATGATCTCGCGCTTGTCCCAGATGTGGTTGCCGGAGGTCATGCAGTCCACGCCCATGTCCAGGATCTCGTCGCAGATCTCGCGGGTCACGCCGAAGCCGCCGGCCGCGTTCTCCACGTTGGCGATGCAGTAGTCCACGTCGTACTTCTTGAGGACGACGGGCAGGGCCTTCTTCATGACCGTGCGGCCGGGGCTGCCCACCACGTCACCGATGATCAGGATGTTCATGCCTGTCCATGCTGGACTGCGAGGCGCGATGGCGTCAAATGGATCCCGCTATAATCGGGTCCCTCCCGGGAACCAGTGGATCCAACCGACACGCTGCTCGCCCTGGCGGCCGCCACGACGTGGGACGGTGGCGACGGCGTGGTGTCGGCGCTGAAGGCCGCCCTCGTCACCCTCGCCCCCTTCGACGCCGGTGAGCTCGCCCTCTCCATGCCGACCGGCTACCGGCGGTGGACGTTCACCGAGGACGAATCGCCCCTGGCCGGCGACGACCTCCTGTTCACGATGTGCCGTCGGGACACCACGGTGCGCATCGACGAGCCATCCGGGGCCGCCGCCTACCCCGAGACGTCCGCGCGTCTGCGCCGCCGCGGGTTCATGTCGCTGCTGGCGGTGCCGCTGCACGCGGCGGGCGGGCCGGACGGCGCGGTCGTGCTCGCCCGGCGGTACGGCTGGGCCTACGCCGGGACCTCCATTCGCACCGTCAACGTATGCGTGGCCATGGCCGGGCTGTGCCTCGAGCGCGCGCTCGCCCTGTCCGCGCTCCGCCGCGAGCTCGAGGCGGCCGGCCACCGGCTGCGCGAGCTGGAGGGCCGGTACCGGTCGTGAGGGACGGCCGATGGGGTGCGGGGCGCCGTGTCGCCCGGTGACGCCGTCGCAACCAGGGAAGTTGTCGCCGCCGGCGAGCCCATCAAAGCCGGCAGGGCGTTCACGACAGCGGGGACCGGCGGCCCGCGCGGGCCGCCTCGATACGGCTGTAGATCGCGTCCTCCGAAAGGCCCAGGGCCTTGCGACAGTACGTGAACCTGGAAGAGAACCCGGCAGGTTCATAGAGCCGCCTGGCGTCGAATTCCGCGAGGTAGACGGTGAACGCAACGCTCGCATTTCGCTCATCGATGGCTAGCCGAGCCAATTCGGTCGTCAATCTCACGTCATCCAAGTGAGCAGCAGGAGTGACATTCATGGCCAATGGGAGCATGCGATCGTGACGTCGGAGGTCCGCTCACGGTAGCGAATCGATTAATAGGTTATTCAATGAAAGACGAACGAGCGTAGTTGAAATACTTGAACGTGTACTGCCGATAAGCTGTTCACCCAGTGGGTCTCTGGAGTGCGCGGCGCACGGCGAACGTGGGCCCTCTCGTGGCCCTGGCGCTCGGCAGGGACCGAGCGCGGGCCGGAACCTCGAGCGCGGGCGTGCGGCCACGCGATGCCGAGCTCGTTCCAGAACGAGTCCTCGCGCCTGTGCGCGAAGGCCGTCCTTCGCGGGGAACTCCTAGACGGTGACCGGCTTCGGACGCGGCTTGGCCGGGAACGTCCGCGGCGTGCTCTTCGGGCCGAGCCCGCCCACCGTGCGCGGCTCCAGCGGCGGGATGAGGGCCAGGCGCAGCACCTCGTCCACCTCGTCCACGAGGTGGATCTCGAGCCCGCGCTTGAGATGGGGCGGGATCTCGTCGAGGTCCTTCTTGTTGAGCTTGGGCACGAGCACCACGGTGATCCCGGCCCGCCGCGCGGCCAGCATCTTCTCCTTCAGCCCCCCGATGGGCAGGACGTTCCCGCGCAGCGTGATCTCGCCCGTCATGGCCACCGCGCGCCGCACCGGCCGGTTCAGGAACACCGAGACCATGGCCGTGGCGATGGTGATGCCCGCGGACGGCCCGTCCTTCGGGATCGCGCCCTCCGGCACGTGCACGTGCAGGTCGTGGGTCGCGAAGAAGTCCTCCTTGATGCCGTACAGCCGGGCCCGCGTGCGCGCGAAGCTCAGCGCGGCCTGCGC
>Ga0136846_1214136_pt1 | contig 10797 bp, 6 predicted proteins | sample HopSoiMetagenom2_FD_96841 | JGI IMG/M metagenome (GOLD analysis project Ga0136846, IMG submission 96841) | Grasslands soil microbial communities from Hopland, California, USA - 2 Assembly 2016 (version 4) | ecosystem: Environmental > Terrestrial > Soil > Grasslands | place: USA: Hopland... | reverse complement strand
CGACGACCATGTCTACTGCTTCCTGGCGCCCGCTGGCCAGGGGCGTCGTGACGCCGGGGTAGAGCCGGACCGGGCGCAGGTTGACGTAGTGGTCGAGTTCGAAGCGCAGCCGCAGGAGCAGGCCGCGCTCCAGCACGCCGCTGGGCACGCTCGGGTCGCCGACCGCGCCGAGCAGGATGGCGTCGTGCCCCCTGATCTCCTCGAGCACCGCGTCCGGCAGCGTCTCCCCGGTGCGGTGCCAGCGCTGGGCGCCGAGGTCGTAACTGGTCTCGTCGAAGGTGACCCCGGGGGTGGCGGCGCGCAGCACCTTGAGCGCCTCGGCGGTCACCTCGGGACCGATTCCGTCGCCGCCGACGACGGCAAGCCTGATCGTTCGTGAATCCATGCCAGAACCTTACTGGCGGGCCTGGCTGGCTGCGGGCAGAGTCGCAGCCTGTTCGGCCTCTCCCCCGTTGTCGCGCCGGTCGAGGGCGATCTGGACGGCCTGGGCCGGAGGGAAGTCGCGGCGGGCCGTGGCGGTGGTTGTGGCGGTGGCGGTCTTGCGGGAAGTGTTCACCGAGCGCAGGGGCCGGGGGGGATACTCTCCCTGGCTGGCGGAATCCCAGGGATACATGTCATACATGAGGACGCTCCTGATCGTGAGCCAGAACGGTCATACGGCCAGCGGGAGACCCCGCAGCGGGTCGCTGGCCTACCTGGATGCCGGTCTGGATCAGGTGCTTGGGAGCCCGCTGCGGCTGGCTACGAATACGAAGCGCCGCATAGTGCTTGCCAATTTACCTGAGCCAGTCCCGGGGCAGACACGCCTCAAGACGTCGGTCTCAGTATCCGAGACACTATTTTTAGTTCCTAGTTCATCCCGGCGAGGCCTCGGGTGGCTGCGTGCAGGCAGCGCCGGAACCAGATCGATGGCTTCGAGAGGCGGGGTGCAGGCAGCGCCGGAGCCGGATCGATGGAGCATTGAGCCGGTCATCGCCGGATCGATGGAGCATCGAGCCGGTTGGGACCAGCGCTGGCGCGGGGCGGCTGAGCTGCGTGAGGCGCACGGGATGTTTGGGGATGGCGGGTGCTGGCAGGGGGGCCTGGCGCCCCGGCCTTGGGGCAGGCCGGGGCGGCCACTCGGGGGGTGAGGTGCCCGGGACGGCTGTGGAGTGACCCGGGCTGGGTGGCGGGCCAGGAGAGCCGGGTGGAGCCAAGGGAGCCCGTGGGCCAGGAGCTGGGTGGGGCCAGGAGCCGGGTGCGGGTCAGCAGAGCCGGGTGGGGGGTTAGGAGGGCAAGGTTGGGTGGCTGGGGTGGGTGGCTTTTTTCCAGGTGGTGCGGGCGGTGGACTGGAGCTTGGCGGCGCGGTGTTGTTGCTGCTCGTACAGGAGGCCGTAGGTGAAGGCGTTCTCGCCGGCCAGGTGGGCGCCGATGCCCAGGTCCCGGGCGGCTTGCCGGGCGATCACGGTGTCCTGGTGGTCACCGATGACGGACTGGACCTTTTTCATCTGCTTGGCGAAGGTGCGGGCCTTGCGGCCAATCACCGGGCTGGCGGCCTCGGCCGCGTAGCGGGCGCGCCGGGCCGACTTGCGGGCCTCGTGCAGGACGACGTCCCGGCCCGGGCCGGTGGGCTCCTGCCTGGCCCGCCGCATCCGCTTGCTGGCTTGCCGGTACGCCTTGCTGACCGCGGCCGGGAGCACGTCGCGGGCCGGGGCCCCGGCCTGCGGACCCAGCGGCGGATCGTGGGCCAGCATGTCCAGGTCGACCAGGAGCTTGGCGTAGCGCACGGAGTCAAAGGCCTTGATGAGCTCTTCGCGGCCGGAGGCCCGCCGGGGGGCGAAGTAGCCCTGCACGCGCGCCTGGACCGGGCCGATGAGCAGCTCGACCGGGAGCGGCTCGAGGCTGTCATGCAGGTGCTTGGACAGCACCTCGGCGTCCCTGGCCTCGCCGAGCAGGCCGCCGAGCCACTTGAGCTCCGCGGCCGCCTTCTCGGTCCGGGCCCGCGGGATGACCTTCCCGAACGAGCGCAGGGTGCTGCGCAGCCTGCGGGTCGCCACGCGCATCTGGTGGACCGAGTCGAACTCGTCGGCCCGTACCTTCGGCTCGAGTGACCGCAGCTCCGCCACGTGTACCTTGAGGTACGCCGTCACCACCTCGGCCGCTGATGCCGACGCCCGCGGCTTGGTCCCGGCGATGGGAGCGGGGAGCGTGCGGAGCGGAAGAGCCTGCCCCGGGCGGGGGCGCCGAGCGGGGACGGCCGGGGTCGCCGGGGCCTTCGCGGCGCGGGGGGCGGAGGTGGTGCTGCGGGTCTTGGTCTGCGTGTTATTCACTGCCATCTAGACCCGGTACCCCGCCCGGGGCGCTTAAACATGCTTTTACTCGTCCTCGGCGAGCCAGGACATCAGCGGCCGGAGCCTGGCGCCGACCTGCTCGATCTGCTCGTTGTGCTCGGCCTCGCGGCGCTTGAGGAAGTTCGGCTTGCCGGCGTCGAACTCCTCGACCAGCTCGCGGGTGAACGTACCGTCCTGGATCTCGCCCAGGATGCGGCGCATCTCCTCGCGGGTCCGCTCGTTGATCAGCCGCGGGCCGCGGGTGTAGCCGCCGTACTCGGCGGTGTCCGACACCGACCAGTACATCTTGGAGATGCCGCCCTCGTACATCAGGTCGACGATCAGCTTCACCTCGTGCAGGCACTCGAAGTAGGCCGACTCGGGCTGGTAACCCGCCTCGACCAGGGTGTTGAAGCCCGCCTTGATCAGCTCGGACAGGCCGCCGCAGAGCACAGCCTGCTCGCCGAACAGGTCGGTCTCGGTCTCCTCGGTGAAGGTGCTCTTCAGCGCGCCGGCCCGGGTGCCGCCGATGGCCTTGGCGTAGGCCAGGGTCAGCGGCCAGGCGTTGCCAGTAGCGTCACGCTCGACGCAGACCAGCACCGGCGTGCCGCGGCCCTGCGAGAACTGGCGCCGCACCAGGTGGCCGGGGGCCTTCGGCGCGACCATGCACACGTCGACGCCCGCGGGCGGCGCGATGAGGTCGTAGCGGATGTTCAGGCCGTGCGCGAAGAACAGCGCGTCGCCCTCGACCAGGGCCGGCGCGATCGCCTCGGCGTACAGCTGCCGCTGCAGGTGGTCCGGGATGAGGACCATGATCAGGTCGGCTTCCTCGCACGCCTCGGCGGGCGTGACGACGCGCAGGCCGTCGTTGGCCGCCTTCTCCCGGCTCTTGGAGCCCTCGGGCAGCCCGACGCGGACGTCCACGCCGGAGTCGCGGAGCGACAGCGCGTGCGCGTGCCCCTGGCTGCCGTACCCGAGGACGGCCACGTGCCTGCGCTGGATGATGGACAGGTCGGCGCTGTCGTCGTAGAAAATCTCTGCCACTGAAACGGGCCTTTCTTGAAGTGTTGGCTGGGAAAACTTAAGCGCTGCGCTCCACCGGACGGAGCGCCCGGTCGGTGATGGAGCGGCCGCCGCGGCCGATGGCCACCAGGCCGGACTGCACCAGCTCCTTGATCCCGAACGGCTCGAGCACCTTGATCAGCGCGTCGAGCTTCTCCCGGTTCCCCGTCGCCTCGACGGTGATCACGTCGAGCGCCACGTCCACGACCTTAGCCCGGAACAGGTTGACGGTCTCGAGGACCCGTGACCGGCTCTCGGCGTCGGCCCTGACCTTGATCAGGATCAGCTCGCGCTGCACGGTGGCGCCCGGCTCGAGCTCGACGATCTTGAGCACGTTGATCAGCTTGTTGAGCTGCTTGGTCACCTGCTCGAGCGGGTGCTCGTCGCAGTTGACCACGATCGTGATGCGGGAGATCTCGTCGTGCTCGGTGGGCCCGACGGCGAGGGACTCGATGTTGAAGCCGCGGCGGGCGAACAGGCCCGCGACCCGCACCAGGACCCCCGGCTTGTTCTCGACCAGCACTGACAGCGTGTGCCTAGTCATCGGAGGAACCTCCCCAGTCGGGCGCGAGGCCGCGCGCGAACTTGATGTCGTTGTTGGACGTGCCGGCCGCGACCATGGGCCAGACCATGGCGTCCCGGTGGACGATGAAGTCGACCACGACCGGGCGGTCGTTGATCTCCATGGCCCGCTCGATGGTCTTGTCGACGTCGCCGGCTTCCTCGCAGCGGATGCCCTCGCAGCCGTAGGCCTCGGCGAGCTTGACGAAGTCGGGGATGCGGGTGCCGGCCAGCTTCCCCGCCGTGCTGACCGGCGGCAAGCTGGCGTCGGACGGATGAAGATCGGTGTTGGAGTAGCGCTCGTTGTAGAACAGCGTCTGCCACTGCCTGACCATGCCGAGGCTGCCGTTGTTGATGATAGCGATCTTGACCGGGATGCCCTCGATGGCGCAGGTGGCCAGCTCCTGGTTGGTCATCTGGAAGCAGCCGTCGCCGTCGATCGCCCACACGGTGGTGTCCGGGCGGCCGACCTTGGCGCCCATCGCGGCCGGCACGGCGAAGCCCATCGTGCCCGCGCCACCCGAGTTGATCCAGGTACCCGGGTTCTCGTAGTCGATGAACTGGGCCGCCCACATCTGGTGCTGGCCGACGCCGGCCACGTAGATGGCCTCCGGCCCGGCGATCTGGCCGATGCGCTCGATCACGGCCTGCGGGGCGAGCGTGCCGTCGTCCGGCTCGTCGTAGCCCAGCGGGTACGTCTGGCGCCACGAGTCCAGCTGGGCCCGCCAGGCGCCGATGTCCGGCCGGCGGCCCTGCTCATGCTCGGCCTTCACGGCGGCCACCAGGTCGGTGATCACCTCACGGCAGTCGCCGACGATGGGCACGTCGGCGCGGCGGTTCTTGGAGATCTCGGCCGGGTCGATGTCCGCGTGCACGATCAGCGCGCCCGGCGCGAACGTGTCCAGCTTGCCGGTCACCCGGTCGTCGAACCTGGTGCCCAGCGCGATGAGCAGGTCGGCCTGCTGGAGCGCGCCGACCGCGGCCACCGTGCCGTGCATGCCGGGCATGCCCATGTGCTGCGGGTGCCGGTCGGGGAACGCGCCCCGGGCCATCAGCGTGGTGACCACCGGGATGCCGGTCAGCTCGGCCAGCTCGCGGAGCTGGGCGGAGGCCCGTGCCTTGATCACGCCGCCGCCGACGTAGAGCACCGGGCGGCGCGACTCGCCGATCAGCCGGGCGGCTTCGCGCACCTGGCGGGCGTGCGGCCTGGTCACCGGGTGGTAGCCGGGCAGCTCGACCGGCTCGGTCCGCGGCTCGTAGTCGATGTCGGCGCGCGAGAGGTCCTGCGGGATGTCGAGCAGGACGGGGCCCGGGCGGCCGGTCGAGGCGACGTGGAAGGCCTCGCCGATGGTGCGGGCGATGTCCTCGGGCCTGGTGACCAGGAAATTGTGCTTGGTGATCGGGATCGTGATCCCGGAGATGTCGGCCTCCTGGAAGCCGTCGGTGCCGATCAGGTTGCTCGGCACCTGGCCGGTGATGGCCACCATCGGGACCGAGTCCATGTAGGCGTCGGCGATCGGGGTCACCAGGTTGGTCGCGCCCGGCCCGCTGGTCGCCATGCACACGCCGACGCGCCCGGTGGCCTGCGCGTACCCGGTGGCCGCGTGGCCGGCGCCCTGCTCGTGCCGGACCAGGATGTGCCGGATGATCTTCGAGTCGAGCAGCGGGTCGTAGGCCGGCAGGACAGCGCCGCCCGGGATCCCGAACACGGTGTCCGCGCCGACCCGCTCGAGCGCGTACACCAGCGCCTGCGCCCCGGTCGCCCGGACCTTGCCCGGGCTGGTCACCTGCACCCGCGGCGTCTCCGCCGCGGCGGCCGGGGAGGAAGCCGGGGCGGAAGCCGGCACCGGGGCCTCGGGCGGGCGCGGCGAGCCGTCGGCCCGAACGGCCGGGTGATGCGCTGAGCGGGCGGCCAGGTCTCGCGGGCTGGGTCCCGGAGGACCCGGAGTCCCGGGAGTCATCTGCTCGGTCATCGGTAAGTCTCCATTAGCTGAGTCCATCGGCTGGGGTCCGGTGGCATAAAAAATCCCCTCGTGCCGGACGGCAGTCGAGGGGAGCGCGCAGTGAGCTGCTTGGTCAGCTGCCTGCGCGCCGGCCAAGTACGAGGATCTGCGGGTACTTCACGGATAACACCTTACTGCCATCCGGAATCGCCGCGTCAACTACTGACGCGACTTGTCTCACATTCCGAGACGGAAGGACGCCTTTCCTGGTCATTTCCGGCATCGCCCGACGGCTTCGGCACGGGCGGCGTCAGCTCGCTGGCGGGAAGCCCGGCCGTCTTGATCAGGGCTTCCACCCCGGGCGCGCCCATCGGCCGCGCCACCAGGAACCCCTGGCCGAACTCGCAGCCCATCTCGCGCAGCGCGCTCAGCTGCCGCGGCTGCTCGATGCCCTCGGCGATGACCCGCAGCCTGAGGTCGCGCCCGACCTGGACCACGGTCCTGGTCAGCAGCGTGAGCCTCTCGTCCTGGCCGAGCCCGGCCACGAACGAGGGGGCGATCTTGATGATGTCCAGCGGGAGGTGGTGCAGGTAGGCCAGCGAGGCGTAGCCGGTGCCGAAGTCGTCCAGGGCCAGCTTCACGCCCAGCTGGTGCAGGCCGGCCAGCCGCTCGATGATCAGCTCGTCCTCTTCGACCAGGATCCGCTCGTTCACCTCGACGGTGAGCGCCTCGGGCGGCAGCCCGGTCTCGGCCAGGATCGCGGCCAGCCGGGCGCCGAAGGCCGGCGCGGTGATCTGCCGGGCGGACAGGTTCACCGAGATCCCGATGTCCCAGGAAGACCCGCCGCAGGAGTGGCGCCAGGCCGCGCCCTGCGCGCAGGCCTCGCGGAGCACCCACTCGCCGAGCGGGACGATCAGGCCGGACTCCTCGGCGACGCCGAGGAACTCCCGCGGCGAGACCACCTGGTCGCCGCGCCACCAGCGGACCAGCGCCTCGGCGCCGGTCACGCGCGAGGAGGCCAGGTCCACGATCGGCTGGAACTGCAGCGTGAGCTCGCCCTCGCTGATGGCCCGCTGCAGGTCGCTGACGATCTCCAGGCGGCGGACCACGTCGGCGTGCATGTGGGCGGCGTAGACCTCGACCCGGTCCCCGCCGCTGTCCTTGGCCCGGGACATGGCCACGTCCGCGTTGCGCAGCACCAGGCCGGGCGGGTCGCCGGGGCTCAGGTCGGCCAGCGCCATGCCGACGCTCGCGGTCAGGGCGATCTGCTGGCCGGCTACCCGGAACGGCTCGGCCGCGACCGCGCCGGCCAGCCGGTCGGCGATCTCGGCCACTTCCTGGTCGCTCCCGGCGTTCTCGACCAGGACGGCGAACTCGTCGCTGCCCCACCGGGCCACCGTGTCGTGCACCGGGACGACGGCGCGCAGCCGCCGGGCCGCCTGGGCCAGCACCAGGTCGCCCGCGCCGTGGCCGACCGAGTCGTTGACCGCGGTGAAGCGGTCGATGTCGAGGAAGATGACGCCGGTCCGGCCCGCGTCGCCGGCCCGGGCCTGCCCCTGGTCGTGCCGCCCCTGGTCGCGCTGGCCGGGGCCGCGCAGCACGTCGCGGGCGCGCTCCTCGACGTAGGCCCGGTTCGGCAGCCCGGTCAGCCCGTCGTGGAACGTGAGATGGGTGACCTGCTGGCGCAGCGCGACCTGGTCGCTGACGTCGCGCGCGGTGACCAGCATCTGGATGGGCTCGCCGGGCGCCTGGTAGCGCAGCAGGGTCGACTCGATGTGCCGCCAGGTCCCGTCGGCCGCCCGGACCCGGACCCGGAACCGGCCGGACGCGCCGGCTGCCCCGGATCCCTCGGCGCTCTCCCCGGAATCGGAGTCCGGCCGCGGCCCGGCCGGTCCCATGCCGGACGGCTGGTAGCCGCCGAGCGCGAGCCGGACCGAGGCCAGCACGGCCGACCGGTCCTCGGGGTGCACGTACTCGAGCAGGCGGCGCCCGGTCAGCGTCCCGGGCGCGTAGCCGTAGTCGGCGACCGTCGGGCTCGCGTACCGGACCGAGCCGTCCAGGTCGCAGACCAGGACCACGTCGCTGGTCCGGCTGGCCAGGTCGCGCAGGCTGCGGCTGGATTCGCGCCAGATGCCGAGGACGGCCAGGTTCTCCCGGACCAGCATGAAGACCCGGCCGGCGAGCACGAGGACCCCGGCGCCGCCGGCCACGATCAGCGCGACCCCGGAGGCCGGCGCCGCGGCCAGGCCGTTCACGATCACGAAGAGGGTGGCCGCGGTCGCGGCCAGCGCGGCGACGATGGTCGACGCGGCCGAGCTCGTCGCCCGCCGGGTCCAGTTCGACCCGAAGCCCTCGGTGACCCGCCACGGGGCCGCGCCGAGCAGCAGCGCCGCGAGCACCGGCAGCAGCCGGGCCGCGATGCCGGGGTGACCGCCGAGCACCCGCTGGCCCACGGCCAGCGAGTCACCGACCGCGATCACGACCAGGGCCAGGTAGGGCAGCATCGCCCGCCGCCAGGCGGCGGTGACCATGGGCAGCAGCGCGCCGAGCACGGCCAGGTCGGCCAGCGGGTGGACCAGCGCGAGCAGGAAGGTGCCGGGCCGGTCCCCGGACTTGTGGAACTCCGCGCTGAAGGTCGCGGTCCAGCCGATGACCAGCAGGGCGACGGCCATCACGTAGCCGTCGGCCAGCCCGGGCAGGACCGAATCGCGGGCGCCGGCCGGGACCGCGTGGCCGTCGCCTCCGTCGGGTGCGTCCGGTCGCGGCGAGCGGCCGTCCCGCTCGGCGGTGGCCAGCAGCGCGGTGCCCACCGCCGTGACGGCCAGCGCCAGCAGCGCCGGCAGGTTGGTGAAGGAAAGGCCGGGGGCGGGGTTCAGCGTGCCGCCGAGGAACTCCAGCACGACCAGCCCGCAACCGTACAGCGCGGCGCCGGCGGCGAGCCACTGGTAGGCCCGCCCGATGGCATGGTCGTAGCGGCGGGCGCCGAGCCACAGGCTCACCGCCGCCGCGAACCACGCCAGCATGCCGAAGACGGTCATACTCGGCGCTCCCAGATCCTGAAGCGCACCCGGGCTCCTTCCGTTCCGCCCCGCTGTTCTGAAGTACTCAACGCACGCCGGGCAAAAGCGGATAGCTAAGTCACGCTTTCGTTACCTCGTCGTAACGAAACGTCGCGGTCGCCGCGCAGGTCCTTGCGTCTGCGAGCGCGCGATTCCCTGCCCGCTCCAACTTCCTTCATTCGGAAAATCCAGGCGGACACGGTCCTAAAACGACGGTCTCCCAACCGGTCTGATGCTTACTCTACGTACCCGAGATCACACTTCGGTTGAGGAAGGGAGTACAGCGGGCGACAAACTCGCTCCAGCGCCGGGACCGCGCGGCTTTTACCGGGTAGATGGACATGCTGATGGTTATGGCAGCATGGGGTGACCCATTGATATTTCTGTGCTGCTGAGAAAGCTGGGAGGCGGTAGTGCGCAAGGTGCTGATCGCGAACCGCGGGGAGATCGCGGTGCGGATCGCGCGGGCTTGCCGTGACGCCGGGCTGGCCAGCGTGGCGGTGTACGCCGAGCCCGACCTGGACGCGCTGCACGTACGGATGGCCGACGAGGCCTACGCGCTGGGCGGGGCCACCAGCGCCGAGACCTACCTGGACATCGACAAGATCATCAAGGTGGCACTGGAGTCCGGCGTGGACGCGGTACACCCCGGCTACGGCTTCCTGGCCGAGAACGCCGGCTTCGCCCAGGCGGTGACGGACGCCGGGCTGACCTGGATCGGCCCCCCGCCGGCGGCCATCGAGGCGCTCGGCGACAAGGTCAAGGCCCGGCACATCGCGCTGGAGGCCGGGGCGCCGCTCACCCCGGGGACCCCGGACCCGGTACGGGATGCGGATGAGGTCAAGGAGTTCGGCCGGGAGTACGGCTATCCGCTGGCCATCAAGGCCGCGTTCGGCGGCGGCGGGCGCGGGCTCAAGGTGGCCTGGACGGAAGAGGAGGTCGCCTCCCGCTACGAGTCCGCGGTGCGCGAGGCCACCGCGGCGTTCGGCCGGGGCGAGTGCTTCGTGGAGCGCTACCTGGACCGGCCGCGGCACGTGGAGACGCAGTGCCTGGCCGACACCGAGGGCCACGTCGTGGTGATCTCCACCCGGGACTGCTCGCTGCAGCGCCGGCACCAGAAGCTGGTCGAGGAGGCCCCGGCGCCGTTCCTGACCGCGGAGCAGACCGAGACCCTCTACCGCGCCTCCAAGGACATCCTGCGGCGGGCCGGCTACGTCGGCGCGGGCACCTGCGAGTTCCTCGTCGGCCAGGACGGCACCATCAGCTTCCTCGAGGTCAACACCCGGCTGCAGGTCGAGCACCCGGTCAGCGAGGAGGTCACCGGGCTCGATCTGGTGCGGGAGATGTTCCGCATCGCCGAGGGCGAGCCGATCGGCTACGACGACCCGGCGCCCCGCGGCCACTCGATCGAGTTCCGGATCAACGCCGAGGACCCGGCGAAGAACTTCATGCCCGCTCCGGGCACCATCACCGGCTGGAACCCGCCGTCCGGGCCCGGCGTCCGCATCGACACCGGGTTCACGGCCGGGATGACGGTGCCCCAGGCGTTCGACTCGATGATCGCCAAGCTGGTGGTGACCGGCGCCAGCCGGGAGCAGGCGCTGCAGCGCTCGGCCCGCGCGCTGGCCGAGTTCGAGGTGGGCGGCATGCCCACCGTGCTGCCCTTCCACCGCGCCGTGGTGACCGACCCGGCGTTCACCGAAGAGCCGCTGCGGGTGCACACCCGCTGGATCGAGACCGAGTTCGACACGCCCATGCCGGCCCAGGACGCGGCCGGGGTGTCCGAGCCGGCGGGGCGCGAGGCGGTCACCGTCGAGGTGGGCGGCAAGCGGCTCGAGGTCATCTTGCCTGCTGGGGTGTGGG
>Ga0136846_1212610_pt1 | contig 10797 bp, 11 predicted proteins | sample HopSoiMetagenom2_FD_96841 | JGI IMG/M metagenome (GOLD analysis project Ga0136846, IMG submission 96841) | Grasslands soil microbial communities from Hopland, California, USA - 2 Assembly 2016 (version 4) | ecosystem: Environmental > Terrestrial > Soil > Grasslands | place: USA: Hopland... | reverse complement strand
TACGCCCGCACCCCCGACGGGATACGCCGCGAACTGCTAACCGTCAAACAACTGACACACCACTGTGAGGCCCGGCAGGCCGCAGCGGCTGTAGCTCCTGTCGCCAGCGGTTCATCCGTCGATTTGCGCTTTCCTTGCGGATCCGTCGGGGTGGCCATGCGGTCGGGGGCTCAGGGTCGTTGCTGTCGACGGGAGACCCCGCTCGTCAGGGCCAGACCTGGAGAAGCTCGTGACACTCCCCCGCGACCAGCCCGACCGGCTCTATCGGTTCACCGTGCGCGCCGCGCCCCGCGTGCTGGTCGTCGACGACCACCGCACCTTCGCCGAGCTTCTTGCCGGCGCACTCCGGACAGCCGGGATGGACGTGCTGGCAACGGCGCACTCCGCTGCCCAAGCCATCAACATGGCACAGGACATGCAGCCGGACGTCGTGGTGATGGACATTCAGATGCCCCGCGAGGACGGGTTGTCCGCGACCCGTCGGCTGCGTGCGGTCGCCCCGCTCGCCGTCGTCGCGGTGGTCACCGCTCACCGCGACCCGGAATGGGTGGTGCGCGCGACCCAGGCCGGTGCGTCCGCCTTCATCCCGAAGGACGGTTCACTGGCCGAGATGATCGACGTCCTCACGCGGGTACGGGCCGGGCAGATGCTGATCGCCCCGTCCACGTTCTCCACCGCGCCAACCGCCGGAACCCGCCCGGCGCCGGAGAGCGAAGCCCGGCCGCACCTGACCCGCCGCGAGCAGGAGGTGCTCGACTGCCTGGGCCGCGGGATGCAGATCAAGGCCATCGCCCGAGTTCTGGGGATCACCCTGGAGACCTGCCGCGGCTACACGAAGTCCCTCTACGCCAAGCTTGGTACCCGGTCCCAGCTGGAGGCGGTCGTGACGGCCCAGCGACTCGGATTGATGGCCTCGGCCCACGAGTGACCGACTCCGGCCTGCTCAGGGCTGCGGCTGGCGCCGGTCGTAGCTCTCGCGGGCAGTGATGACGTCGCCGATGTGGTCGCGCGCCCAGGCCTCCAGCGCCGCGATCGGCGCGCTCAGCGTCCGCCCCAGATCGGTCAGTTCGTAGTCGACCCGGACCGGCACGGTCGCCTGCACCGTGCGGGTCACCAGCCCGTCCCGCTCGAGCCCGCGCAGCGTCTGGGTGAGCATCTTCTGGCTGATGCCCTCGACCCGCCGGCCCAGCTCGGTGAAACGCTTCGGGCCGTCGGCGAGCACGCCCAGGAGAAGGACGGTCCACCGGTCACCGATGCGGTCCAGCACCTGCCGGCTCGGGCAGGCGGCGGTATAGGGGTCGGGCTGCAGTTCCACCACGTCACTCTCCTCCAGGTACCTACCGCACCTTGAAGTGCCTGCTCTCCAACAGGAAGTGACCCGTTGACCTTCCCGTTGCCGCGAAGGTGCCGCGAGGTCCGCGGCGCGCAGAACTGAAGGAGCACACCCCATGTCAATCGTCGTCACCGGCGCCACCGGCCACCTCGGCCGTCTCGTCGTCGAGGCCCTGCTGGCCCGCGGCGTCCCGGCCCAGGAGATCGTCGCCACCGGCCGGCGCGTCGAGACGCTCGCCGACCTCACCAACCGTGGCGTCGTCGTCCGCCGGGCCGACTACACCGACCCGGCCTCGCTGCGAGCCGCGTTCGATGGCGCCGAGAAGCTGCTGCTGGTCTCCGGCAGTGAGGTGGGACAGCGCGTCGCGCAGCACGAGAATGCCATCGCCGCGGCCAAGGACGCCGGCGTGCGCCTGATCGCGTACACGAGCATTCCCAAGGCCGACACCTCGACGCTCCGGCTCGCCCAGGAGCACCGCGCCACCGAGCAGGCGCTGGCCGCCTCCGGCATCCCCTTCGTGCTGCTGCGCAACAGCTGGTACCTGGAGAACTACACCCCCCAGCTGCCCGTCTACCTCGAGCACGGCATCGTCGGCGCTGCGGGCAGCGGCCGGGTGAGCGCGGCGACCCGGGCCGACTACGCCGAGGCAGCCGCCGCCGTCCTCAGCACCGAGGGGCACGAGGGCGCGGTGTACGAGCTCGGCGGCGCGCCGTTCTCGATGGATGACCTCGCCGCCGCGGTGTCCGCGGCCACCGGCCGGACGGTCACCTACACCGACGTCCCGGTCGAGCAGTATCAGCAGATCCTCGTCGGCGCCGGCGTCCCCGAGGCCGCCGCGGCCGTGTTCGCCGACGGCGACCGCGGCCTCGCCGAGGGCGAACTGCTCGTCGAGGGCAGCGACCTGGAGAAGCTGATCGGCCGGACGCCGACGTCGCTGGCCGACGCCCTGGCCGCAGCGGTCGCCCAGGCCTGACCGATCTCGCACGCTGGTGCTCTGCCCACCGTGGTGGGCAGAGCACCAGCGTCGCGGACGACGACGGCCTCACCCGGCGCGGGTCTCGCGCAGGCACAAGGACTCCTCCGAGGTGCTCACCGGCGCATCCTCGGCCACGGTGGCGACATGGCACTGGTCCGTTGCGACTTCTTCTCCGACGTGCTCGGGCTCTCCACGTCCATGACGGTGGTGCTGCCGCAGGCGACGTCGTCCCAGATCGGCATGACCGGCACCGCGGGCCGAGGCGCCGCCCCCACGCTCTACCTGCTGCACGGCCTCAGTGACGACGACACGATCTGGCTGCGGCGCACCTCGATCGAGCGCTACGCCGCACCCCTCGGCCTCGCCGTCGTCATGCCCCAGGTCGGCCGCAGCTTCTACACCGACGAGGCCCACGGCAACCGCTACTGGACCTTCCTGTCCGAGGAACTGCCGGCCATCGCGGGCTCCTTCTTCCACCTCTCCGACCGGCGCGAGGACACCTTCGTCGCCGGCCTGTCGATGGGCGGCTACGGCGCGGTCAAGTGGGGCCTGCGCCGGCCCGACCGGTTCGCCGCGGCGGCGACCCTCTCCGGTGCGGTCGACCTCGTGCGCCTGCAGGACGAGGATCACGAACCCGGGCGGGTCGCGCTCATGGACACCATCTTCGGCGGACGTACGGTCGCCGGCACGGACGACGACCTGTTCCACCTGCTGGAGACCGTGGACCCGGCCCGGGCGCCGGCGCTCTACGTCGGCTGCGGCACCGAGGACCGGCTGTGGCCGCACAACGAGCGGTTCCGCGACACGGCACGCGCCCGTGGCTTCGACGTGACCGACGACTTCCGCCCGGGCGAGCACGAGTGGGGGCTCTGGGACTCGATGATCCAGGACGTCCTGGGCTGGCTGCCGTTGCGCCCCTGAGCGTGACGGAACGCATCCGCCTGAATACACAGAGGGTGTGGGACCGCGCACGCACGGTTGGCGGCGGCTCGAACGGGGAACGGTCCCGACACCCGACTCGTGGGTCTCCATGAGAGCGCCGTTACGGGGAGCACGGGTTACCGTGCTCGAGCACACGTCCCGTTCCGGCAACGGCGCCGGGCGACGGAAGGTGGACGAAGAACGATGGAGACGACTGTGGTCGACGTCCCCGAGCGGGGGCGCTTCGAGATCCGACTGGGCGACCGGGTGGTCGGGCTGGCCAGCTACCACGTCGAGAACGGCACCATGACGCTGCCGCACACCGAGATCGACCCCAGCGTGGGCGGCCGCGGACTCGGCACGGCGCTGGTGTCCGGCGTGCTGTCGGCCGCACGCGAGCGCGGATTGCACGTACTCCCCTACTGCTCGTTCGTCCGCCGCTACATCCAGCAGCATCCCGAGGACGTCGACCTCGTCGCCGAGGACGACCGGGCGCACTTCGGCCTGGAGACCGCCGACCGCTGAACCGAATCGGTCGCACACAACTAATCTGGCGCGGTGCCCGAAGGACATACCCTGCATCGGCTGGCCCGCCAGCAGACCGCGCTGTTCGCCGGCCGCCCCGTGCACGTGACCAGCCCGCAGGGCCGGTTCGCCGCCGGTGCCGCGCTGCTCGACGGGCGGGTGCTCGACCGTGTGATCGCCCACGGCAAGCACCTGTTCGGGCACTTCGGCGCCGACGTGCTGCACGTGCATCTCGGCCTCTACGGCGTGTTCACCACGGGCGTCGGTGCCCCACCCGCGGCGCGCGGCGCGCTGCGCATGCGCTGGGTGGCCGACGGCCCGGACGGCGCCGGCGTCTGGACCGACCTGCGCGGGGCGACGGTGTGCGAGGTGCTCCCCCGGCCGGAGGTCGCCGGCATCCTCGCCCGGCTCGGCCCGGACCCGCTGCGCCGTGGAGCGGACGGCGGCCTCGCGTTCCGCCGGGTCGCCGCGAGCCGGACCGCCATCGGGGCGCTGCTGATGGATCAGTCCGTGCTCGCCGGCGTCGGCAACGTCTACCGCGCGGAGCTGCTCTTCCGGCACCGGGTCTCCCCGTTCCGGCCCGGCCGCGCCGTCGACACCGACCTCTGGTCCCGGATGTGGACCGACCTGGTGACGATCATGCGGGCCGGCGTCCGGCTCGGTGGGATCGTCACGACGCTGCCCCGGGACCGCAAGCGCCGGCGGGGCCCGGTGGACCCGACCGACGCCCACTACGTCTATCGGCGCACCGGACTGCCCTGCCGGGTCTGCGGTACCCAGATCCGCACGGAGCTCATGGTCGGCCGCAACCTCTACTGGTGTCCGGTGTGCCAGGCGGCCTGACCGCCGGTTCCCTCGGAAGGGTCGCGGGGTGCGTGTGACTCGGCCGATGTCGCGCCGGATCCGTGTAGCTTTCGGGCGATGAGACGTGCACTGCGGGCAGTGCTCGTCACGGTGGCAGCCGCGGTGACGAGTGTCCTGGCCCTCCCGGCGGCGAGCGCTTCGGCCGCGCCCTCGACCGTGGGCTACGACGTGTCCCACCCGCAGTGCGGCCAGACGCTCCCCACCGGCCAGGCCTTCGGCATCGTCGGCGTCAACGGCGGCCTCGCGACGACGGCCAACCCGTGCCTGGACACCCAGCTGCGGTGGGCCTGGCGCTCCTCGGGCGCCGTCGCTGCCCAACCGCGCGCGCAGGTCTACGTGAACACCGCGAACCCCGGCGAGATCCGCGACCAGGTGACGACCTGGCCGTCGTCGGGGAGCACGCCCTACGGCGCCTGCGACGGCCGCAACACGACCGCGTGCTCGTGGCAGTACGGCTGGGAGCGGGCCCGCACCTCGGTCACGTCGTTCTTCGGCCCGGCCGCGCAGTCCGCCGGCGTGGACACCGACCCCACGCACTACACGTGGTGGCTGGACGTCGAGGACGCCAACACCTGGCAGTCGGGCTCGACGGCGGCCCAGGGCCGCAACCGGGCGACGCTCGAGGGCATGACCGCCTATCTGATCGCCCGCGGCGCCCCGGTCGGCCTGTACGCCGTCCCGACGCAGTGGCGGCAGATCACCGGGACCGTTCCCGCCGAGAGCAACCTGTACCGCCTCAACAGCTGGCTGCCCGGTGCGAGCACGCTCTCCGGCGCGTCGGCGAACTGCCGCAAGGCCCCGCTCACCAGCGGGGGCACGGTCACCCTCGCGCAGTACGTCAGCGGCGGCCTGGACCGCAACCTCTCCTGCGGCTGACGCCTGCAGCGAGCCCTTCTCGGGGTCACCGGCCGCGACCGCGGTCAGCCGCCGGACATCGGGCGCGCCCGTGGCCTGGTGCACACCCACCGCTCCGGGTCAGGATGCCTCACGTGACGAACGACGGTGCCGGACCAGCCCCCTCCCCGGACCGCCCGCTGCGGGTCGCCGTCATCGGCGCCGGACCGGCGGGCATCTACGCGGCCGACGCGCTGACCCGGCAGGACGCCGTCCCGGTCGCCGTCGACCTGGTGGACCGGCTGCCCACCCCGTTCGGGCTGGTGCGGCACGGCATCGCGCCCGACCACCCGAAGATGCGGGCGATCCGCGACACCCTGTACCGCAGCCTGGACCACCCGCTCGTGCGCTTCGTCGGCAACGTCGACGTCGGCCGCGACCTCTCCCTGGAGGAGCTGCGCCGGCACGTCGACGCGGTGATCTACACCTACGGCGCCTCCGTCGACCGGCGGCTGGGCATCGACGGGGAGAACCTGCCCGGGAGCCTGGCCGCCACCGATCTGGTCGCGTGGTACTGCGGGCACCCCGACGCCGACCGGGAGCGGGTCGAGGACGCTGTCCGGCACGCGCGGTCCGTCGTCGTGGTGGGCGTCGGCAACGTCGCGTTGGACGTCGCGCGGGTGCTCGCCCGCGCGCCCGAGGAGCTCGATCCCACCGAGATGCCACAGCACGTGCTCGACGCGCTCGCCGCCTCGCCGGTCGAGGAGATCACCGTGCTGGGCCGGCGGGGCCCCGCCCAGGCTGCGTTCACCACGCAGGAGCTGCGCGAGCTCGGTGAGCTGGCCGGAGCCACCGTGCTCGTGGACCCGAAGGACCTGGAGCTCGAGCCGGACGCCGAGGAGCGCGCCGCCGCCGACCGCGTGGTCGCCCGGAACCTCGCGGCCATGCGGGACTGGATCGACCACGTGCCCGAGCCGGGCCGGCCGACGCTGACGCTGCGGTTCTTCAGCCGGCCCGCTCGGCTGATCGGCAGCGACCGGGTCGAGGCGGTCGAGATCGAGCGGACGGCCGTGGACGGCGACGGGCGAGCCGTCGGCACCGGCGAGCTGGAGGTGCTGCCCGCCGACCTCGTCATCCGTTCGGTCGGCTACCGCGGGGTGTCGCTGCCCGGCCTGCCGGTCGACGAGCGCACCGGGACCGTGCCGAATGAGGGCGGCCGCGCGCTGCGCGACGGCGCGCCGTCGCCCGGCGAGTACGTCGCCGGCTGGATCAAGCGGGGGCCGACCGGCGTCGTCGGCACCAACAAGCACGACGCCCGGGAGACCGTCGCGCACCTGCTGGCCGACGCCACCGATGGCACGCTGCGGGTCGGCGGCCCGGTCGACGACCTCGTGCAGACCCTGGTCGCCCGGGGTGCCGAACCGGTGCTGCTCGACGACTGGCGGGCGATCGACGCCGCCGAGGTCGCCCTCGGCGCAACCCGCGGCCGGGCTCGGACGACGCTGCACGAGTGGGACTCCCTGCTGGCCGCGGTACGTGCGGCCGCGGCCTCGGCCGGCTGAGGTCAGCCGCCCGCGGCCGCGACCAGACCGGAGAACAGCCGGGCGTCGTCCCCCACCTCGGGATGGCCCTGCACGCCGAGGACGAACCCGGCGCCGTCGAGCTCGGCCGCCTCGATCGTGCCGTCGTCCGCCCAGGCCACGGCGGTCAGGCCGGCCCCGAGGACCTCCACGGCCTGGTGGTGATGGCAGGCCCAGGTGGCCTCGGTGCCGATCAGGCCGGCCAGCCGGCTGCCCGACTGGATCCGCACGCGGTTGTCGCCGTAGACGCCCGGCTCCGGCACGTGCGCGTCCGTGCCGACGACGTCGGGCAGGTGCTGCAGGAGGGTGCCGCCACGCAGCACGGTCAGCAGTTGCAGCCCGCGGCAGACTGCGAGCACCGGCAGATCGCGCTCCACCGCAGCGGCCAGGAGCGCGAGCTCGGCGTCGTCGCGATGCGGCTGGGCCGGTCCGGTGCGCGGCGACCGGCTCGCGCCGTACCGGGCGGGGTCGACGTCCGCGCCGCCGGACAACACCAGTCCGTCGAGCCGGTCCAGCACCGCGACGGCATCGGGCAGCGGCGGCAGGAGCACCGGGACGGCGCCGACCGCAGACACCTGCCGCACGTAGTCGGCAGGGACCAGGACGGCCGCGCAGTTCCAGACCCCCCACCGGGCGGTCTCCTGGTAGGTGGTGATGCCGACGACGGGGCGTCTCACAGCGGCGTGACGTAGGCCCCGGAGATCCCCCCGTCGACGAGGAACGTCGACGCGGTGATGAACGAGGCGTCGTCCGAGGCGAGGAACGCCGCGGCGGACGCGATCTCCTCGGGCTCGGCGAAGCGGCCCATCGGCACGTGCACCAGCCGACGAGCGGCGCGCTCGGGGTCCGTGGCGAACAGCTCCCGCAGCAGCGGCGTGTTCACCGGTCCCGGGCACAGCGCGTTGACCCGCACACCCTGCCGGGCGAACTGCACGCCGAGCTCCCGGCTCATCGCCAGCACGCCGCCCTTCGAGGCGGTGTAGGAGATCTGACTCGTGGCTGCACCCATGACCGCCACGAAGGAGGCGGTGTTCACCACCGCTCCCCCGCCGCGCTCCAGCAGGTGCGGGATGCCGTACTTGCAGCACAGGTACACCGAGGTCAGGTTGACCTCCTGCACCCGCCGCCACGCATCCAGCTCGGTCTCGAGGATGGAGTCGTCGTCGGGCGGGGAGATGCCGGCGTTGTTGAAACAGACGTCCACGCCGCCGAACCGCTCCACGGCGGCGGCGTACATGGCCTGCACGTCGTCGGCGTCGGTGACGTCGGCCCGCACGAACAGGCCGTCGATCTGCTCCGCCAGCGCCTTGCCGTCGGCCTCGGCCAGGTCGGCGACGACGACGTGCGCCCCCTCCGCGGCGAACGTCCGGGCGCTCGCCCGACCGATGCCGCTGGCGCCCCCCGTGATGACGGCGACCTTGCCGGCCAGTCTGCCTGCCGGTGTGCTCGGCACTCTCCTACCTCCAGTCCAGTCGGACCTGTCACGGTTCCGTCGCCAGGAAGACATTCTTGACGTCGCTGAACGAGTCGAGCGCGTCCGGCCCGAGCTCACGGCCCAGGCCCGACTGCTTCATGCCACCGAACGGCGTCCAGTACCGGACGGAGGAGTTGGAGTTCACCGACAGGTTCCCCGCCTCCACTGCCCGGGCCACCCGGAAGGCGCGGCCGAGGTTCTCCGTCCAGATCGAACCCGAGAGCCCGTACTCGGTGTCGTTGGCCAGCCGGATCGCCTCGTCCTCGTCGTCGAACGGGACGACGGCGACGACCGGACCGAAGATCTCCTCCCGCCACGCGGGCGAGGCGGGGTCGACCGGCGCCAGCACGGTCGGCGGGTACCAGAAGCCGGGTCCCTGCGGTGCGCTGCCGCGGAAGGCCACCGGTGCGTCGTCCCCGACATAGGACGCGACGCGGTCGCGCTGGACGGCGCTGATGAGCGGGCCCATCTCGCTGTCCTCGGAGGCCGGGTCCATCACCCGCAGCCCGGTGACCGCGCCCTCCAGCCGGGCCAGGAAGTCCTCGAGGACCCCTCGCTGCACCAGGATCCGCGACCGGGCGCAGCAGTCCTGGCCGGCGTTGTCGAAGACCGCATACGGCGCCGCGGCCGCGGCGCGCTCCAGGTCGGCGTCGGCGAAGACGATGTTGGCGCTCTTGCCGCCGAGTTCGAGCGTCACCCGCTTCACCTGGTCCGCGCAGCCGGCCATGATCCGCTTGCCGACCTCGGTCGACCCCGTGAAGCACACCTTGCGCACCGCGGGGTGGGTGACGAACCGCCAGCCCACCACCGAACCCTTGCCGGGCAGCACCTGGAAGACGTGCTCCGGGATGCCCGCCTCGCGGGCAAGCTCGGCGAGCCGGATCGCGGTCAGCGGCGTGATCTCGGCCGGCTTGAGGACCACAGTGTTCCCGGCGGCCAGCGCCGGCGCGAACCCCCAGCCGGCGATCGGCATCGGGAAGTTCCAGGGCACGATGATGCCGACGACGCCCAGCGGCTCGGCGAAGGTGACGTCGACGCCACCGGCCACCGGGATCTGCCGCCCGGACGCCCGTTCCGGCGCGGCCGAGTAGTAGTGCAGGACGTCGCGGACGTTCCCCGCCTCCCACCGGGCGTTGCCGACGGGGTGCCCGGAGTTGACCACCTCGAGCTGGGCCAGCTCCCCGAGGTGGTCGTCGACCAGCTCGGCGAACCGGCGCAGCAGCCGGCCGCGGTCGCCCGGCGCCACAGTCCGCCAGGCGGGGAAGGCAGCCGCCGCGCGATCGATCGCGGCGTCGGTCTGCGCGAGCGAGGTGAGCTCGACGGTGGTGACGATCTCCTCGGTGGCGGGGTTGACGATGTCCAGTACAGAAGTCACAAGGTTCACGGTTCGACTCCGGGCTCGTTCCGCTCCTCGGTCGCCGGCGCTCCCTGCGATGCTCGCTCGCCCGTCGTTCTCACAATCGCTCGAATCCCCGGAATCTCTCCCAGTCGGTCACGGCCGCGTCGAAGGCGGCGAGCTCGACGCGTGCGGCGTTCGTGTAGTGGTCGACCACATCGTCGCCGAAGGCGCTGCGGGCCACCGAGCTCTTCTCGAACAGCTCGCAGGCGTCGCGGAGCGTGGCCGGTACCCGGGGCTTGTCCGACTGGTACGCGTTGCCCGGGAAGTCCGGCTCCAGCGGCAGCTCGTTCTCGATGCCGTGCAGGCCGGCCGCCACCGTCGCGGCCAACGCCAGGTAGGGGTTCACGTCGCCACCGGGCACCCGGTTCTCCACGCGCAGCGACGACCCGTGCCCGATCACCCGCAGCGCGCAGGTGCGGTTGTCGAAGCCCCAGGCGATGGCGGTCGGCGCGAAGCTGCCCAGAGCGAAGCGCTTGTAGGAGTTCACGTTCGGCGCGGACAGCAGCGTGAGCTCCTGCAGGCAGGCCAGCTGCCCGGCCAGGAAGTACTCGAACACCGGGGAGAAGCCGTGCGCTCGGTCGCCGGCGAACACCGGCCGGTCGTCGTCGTCCCGGAGGCTGACGTGCAGGTGGCAGGAGTTGCCCTCCCGCTCGTTGAACTTGGCCATGAAGGTCAGGCTCATCCCCGACTGGGCGGCGATCTCCTTCGCGCCGTTCTTGTAGACGACGTGGTTGTCGGCGGTGCCGAGCGCGTCGCGGTACCGGAAGGCGATCTCGTGCTGGCCGAGGTTGCACTCACCCTTGGCCGACTCGACGGTCATCCCGGCGCCGGCCATGCCGTTGCGGATGCTGCGCAGCAGCGGCTCCACCCGCGCCGTGCCGAGCAACGAGT
>Ga0136846_1243584_pt1 | contig 10799 bp, 10 predicted proteins | sample HopSoiMetagenom2_FD_96841 | JGI IMG/M metagenome (GOLD analysis project Ga0136846, IMG submission 96841) | Grasslands soil microbial communities from Hopland, California, USA - 2 Assembly 2016 (version 4) | ecosystem: Environmental > Terrestrial > Soil > Grasslands | place: USA: Hopland... | reverse complement strand
GTTGAAGGCGGACGGGGTCCGCGTTATCGAACCCGCCGAGGGCGACATGGCATGCGGCGAGTTCGGGCCCGGGCGCCTTCCGGAGCCCCAGGACATTGTGGATCAGCTTTCCGATCATCTGAAGTGACATTGGCGGGCAAGCACATCCTCGTCACCGCCGGGCCGACACATGAGCCCATCGACCCGGTTCGAGTGATCGCCAACCGATCGTCAGGGCGCCAGGGGTTCGCAATCGCCGCGGCTGCAGCCGAGGCCGAAGCGCGGGTTACCCTGGTTGCCGGGCCGGTTTCGCTAACGACACCGTCAGGGGTCACTCGGGTCGACGTCGAGACCGCCGAGCAGATGGCCGATGCCGTGTTCAACGCACTGCCTGCCGATGCGGCGATCCTCGTGGCGGCTGTTGCCGACTGGCGGGTCGAGCCTTCTGCAACCAAGCTCAAGAAGGGTCTGGGGCCGCCACAGCTCCGTTTCATTGCGACGCGCGATATCCTGGCGGAACTCGGCGCGAGCGCGGACCGTCCGCGGCTGCTGGTCGGATTCGCCGCGGAGACCGACAGCGTTGTCGATCAGGCGGTCGCCAAGCGTCGATCGAAGGGTGCCGACTGGATCGTCGCCAACGATGTTTCGGGCGATGTGATGGGGGGCCACCTGAACCGCGTGCACCTGATCACGGCGGATGGCGTGGAGGATTGGCCCGAAGCGGCGAAGGATGAAGTCGCGCGACACCTCGTCACGCGAATTTCGCAGGAACTAGGCTGAGCCGCAGACCCCGCACAGCGGATCCGGCGGGATCCGAATCGTACGCCACTCCAGCTTAGCACCGTCGAAGACGTGCACGTTGCCGGACTGATCCTCTCCGATGCCAACGAGCGAGTTGATCGCCAGCAGTGCCGCGAAGCTGCCGACGGTACCGGTGAGCGCTCCGAGAACGCCGAGTTCGGCGCAATTGTCGCAATTGTCGGCATCGAAGGCGTCGCCGACGAAGCAGCGGTAACAGGGCTTCGAACGGAAGAATCCGACCTGCCCCTGGAACTGTACCGCTGCCGCGGAAATGAGCGGCATGCCGAGGGCTACGCATGCATCGCTGACCGCAAGGCGCGTAGCGAAATTATCGCTTCCGTCGACAACGAGGTCGTGGGCCTCGAGGAGCGCGGCGGCATTCTCGCTGCCGATGCGAGTCTGCACCGGCGCGGCATGGACAAAGCGATTGAGGCGCTGAACGAACTGCAGCGCCAGGTCCGCCTTCGAATAGCCGGCGTCCCGTTCACGAAATAACGGCTGGCGATGCAGGTTTGAGAGCTCGACAACGTCGGAATCGATGATCGTCAGCTTGCCCACACCGGCCCCGGCGAGCGCAGGAAGGACAGCGCTTCCGATCCCACCTGCCCCGATGATGGCGACGTTCGCCGCCTTAAGCTTCTTCTGTCCGACGCCGCCGACCTGCGGCAAGACGATATGGCGCGCGTACCGCGTCAGCTCTTCGTCGGAGAGGTTCACCGTCCGGTTGAGCCGAAGCCCCCGGCTCCGCGGTTGGTTCCGCCAAGAACTTCGACCTCGCGGAACGCGGCCTTGGTTACCCGCGCCGGCACCAGTTGCGCGATACGTTCGCCGCGGTGCACCTCGAACGGTTCGGAACCGAGATTGGCCAGAATGACCTTCACTTCCCCACGGTAGTCATGGTCGATCGTGCCGGGCGTGTTGAGACAGGTGATGCCGTGCTTCAGCGCCAGACCGGAGCGGGGCCGGACCTGGATCTCATAGCCTTCGGGAATGGCGACCGAGAAGCCCGTGGAGACCGCGTGACGCTGCCCGGGCGCGAGCGTCAAATCCTCGGCCGCGACGACGTCCAGTCCAGCAGCGCCCTCGGTTGCGTAAGCCGGCGGCGGGAGCCCCTCGCCGTGCGGCAGCCGCTGCAGCTCGATATCGATCATTTCGCCTTCTTTCGTCCCGTGCGGCGGCCCTTCTTCGCTGGCCCTTTCGCGGCGCGCTCATCGATCAGTCTGACCGCTTCGTCCAGAGTCACCTCCTCGGGCTTGGCGTCCTTGGGCAAAGTGGCGTTGGTGGCGCCGTCAGTAACATAGGGCCCGTAGCGGCCAGGCATGACCTTGATTTCGCCGCCGCCGGCCGGGTGCTTGCCGAGAACGGCGATCGGCTCGCGCGACGCCCCTTGGCGACGTCCTGCACCAGATGCCGCATCGGCAAGTTTCGAGACCGCCGCGTTCATGCCAGTTTCGAACACCTCGGCAGTCGAGGAAAGCTTCGCATATTTGCCGTCATGAGCGAGGTAGGGCCCGTAGCGACCGATCGAAGCGGTGATCGGCTTCCCCGACTCTGGATGCGGGCCGATTTCGCGCGGCAGCGACAACAAACGCTCGGCAACTTCGGCATTCACGTCCTCGAGCGAAATATCCTTCGGGATGGAAGCACGCTTGTCGCCCCGCTCAACGTAGGGACCAAAGCGGCCCCTCTTGAGCAGGATGCCGTCCCCGAGTTCAGTCGGGCCTTCGGTCTGCGCCTGTTCGCCGCCCTGGCCGAACTTTTGGGTGTATTTGCAATCAGGGTAGTTGGAGCAGGCGACGAACGCGCCAAACTTTCCGCCGCGGAGGCTTAGACGACCATTGCCGCATTGCGGGCAGATGCGCGGATCGCTTCCGTCAGCTCGCGGAGGATAAAGCCACGGCGCGAGGAACTCATCGAGCGCCTGAGTGATTTCGCTTGGCTTCTGCTCCATGACCTCGCCGGCCTTCGGCTTGAAGTCACGCCAGAAACCATCGAGCAATTTCTGCCAGTCGAGCCTTCCCCCGGAAACGTCGTCGAGCTCCTCCTCGAGCTCCGCGGTATAGTCGTAGCTAACGTAGCGGTCGAAGAAGCGCTCGAGGAACGCGGTTACGAGCCGACCACTCTCCTCGGGCACGAAGCGGCCCTTTTCGATACGCACATACTCGCGATCTTTCAGCGTCTGAAGGGTCGCCGCGTAGGTCGACGGACGGCCAATGCCGAGCTCTTCCAGGCGCTTGACGAGGCTTGCCTCCGAATATCGCGGGGGTGGTTGCGTGAAGCTTTGCATCGCATCCACACCGGTCTTCGCCGGCGCATCGCCTTCACGGAGCGCGGGCATTCGCGCGCCCTCCTCGTCTTGCGGGTCATCGCGTCCCTCGTCGTAGAGCGTCATGAAGCCGGGGAAGAGCACCACCTGGCCGCTGGCGCGAAGCACTGCCCTGCCCGCGCCATCGGTCAGCTCGACAGTCGTCCGCTCGAGCCGAGCCGAAGCCATCTGGCTCGCCAGCGCCCGGTTGTAGACCAGTTCATACAGCCGCGCATGATCGCCAGACGCTGCGCGCGGCCGGTCGAAATCCGTAGGCCGGATTGCCTCATGGGCCTCTTGCGCATTCTTGATCTTGCTCTGGTAATGCCGCGGCTTGTCAGGGACGAAGCCGGAATCGTAGCGACTGGCGATGGCTCGGCGCGCAGCGCTGATCGCCTCCGGGGCCATGTCGATGCCGTCGGTACGCATGTAGGTAATCAACCCGTCCTCGTAGAGGCTCTGTGCCACGCGCATCGTATGGCTTGCGGAGAAGCCGAGCTTGCGCGCAGCTTCCTGCTGCAACGTCGACGTCGTGAACGGCGGCGGCGGATTCTTCGAGAGAGGTTTGGTCTCGACAGAGGAGACGGTGAACCGCGCGGCTTGCACCACAGCCTTGGCGGCGTCCGCATCGCCGCGGTTGCCGATGGTCAGCCGGTCGATTTTGCTGCCGTCGAGATGGACCAACCGGCCAGTGAACTGCTGTCCATCAGATTCAAAGGTCGCGCTAACGGACCAATATTCCTGCGGCCTGAAGACATCGATCTCACGTTCGCGATCAACGATGAGCCTGAGCGCAACCGACTGCACACGACCCGCCGACTTCGCGCCGGGCAGCTTGCGCCATAGAATCGGCGAGAGGGTGAAACCGACTAGATAATCGAGCGCGCGCCGTGCTTTGTAAGCGTCGATCAAATCCTCATCGAGGCCGCGCGGCTTCTTCATCGCTTCGGTCACGGCGGAGTTGGTGATCGCGTTGAAGGTTACGCGCTGCACGTTCGAGGGAAGCGCCCTCTTCTGCCGCAGCACCTCCTGCACATGCCAGCTGATCGCCTCGCCCTCGCGGTCGGGATCGGTGGCGAGGATCAGCGTGTCGGCATTCTTCGCCTCGTCGACAATCGCCTTCAGCTGCTTTGAGCGGTCTGGCGAGACCTGCCACAACATCTCGAACGCCTTGTCGGGATCAACCGAACCGTCCTTTGGGGGAAGATCGCGCACGTGCCCAAAGGACGCGAGTACGCGGTGCCCGCTTCCGAGGTATTTCTCGATGGTCTTCGCCTTGGCCGGCGACTCCACGACGACCAGCTTCATGATTGCCCCTCACGCATACGCGTAAGGTGGGGACTGCGGATTCGCCTCGTCAAGCGGGTCTCAGGCTGACCTTGTTACCGGCATGTCGATCGAGTCGCCCTGCCAGGTCCAGTTCGAGCAGCGCCATCTGCACGGCTCCCGAGCGTGCTCCCGACAAGCGGATGATTTCGTCAACAGGTACGGGCGACGGGCCGAGCAACTCCTCGACCACGCCAAGCGCACCGTCGCCGTTTGCTTGCCCAGCAGGTTCATAAGTCATCGGAATCGAGTGAACACGATTCTCGAACGGACGGACCGCTTCCACGATGTCTGCGGCGCTCTGAACCAGAGTGGCGCCGTCCCGAATCAGCTGATTGCAACCCCGCGCTCGAGGATCGAGCGGCGATCCCGGCACGGCCATGACCTCCCTTCCCGCCTCAGCCGCCAGCCGCGCGGTGATCAGCGACCCGGAGCGCGGTGCGGCCTCCACGACCACCGTCCCGCTGCCCAGGCCCGCGATGATCCGGTTGCGATACGGAAAGTGTCGAGCGCGAGGCTCCGTGCCGGGCGGCATCTCGGCGATCACCAGCGCGTGTTCGTACATCGCCTTCTGGCGCTCTTCATTTTCGGCGGGATAGAAGACGTCGATACCTCCGGCGATGACACCGATCGTACCGGATCCTAACGCTCCGTCGTGGGCGGCGCTGTCGATGCCTCGGGCGAGACCCGAAACGATGACGAGGTCGTGCTGGCCCAGGTCATATGCCAGCCCGCGCGCAAAGCGGCATGCTGCTGCCGACGCGTTGCGCGCGCCGACGATTGCGACAGCCTGCCTGTCGAGCAGGTTCAGATTGCCTTTGGCGATCAGCAGCGGTGGCGCGTCCTCGAGCTCCGCGAGGAAGCGCGGATAAAGGCCTTGCCCCAGACACAGCCACTTCGCGCCGAGCTTTTCGACTCGTCTAATTTCACGTTCAGCATCATCTCGGGTGCGGATCGCAGGCGCCTTGCCGCCACCGCGTCGCGCGAGGTCTGGAATCGCATCGAGCGCCGCTTCCGGAGTCCCGAAACGCTTGATCAGCTGGCGAAAGGTGACTGGCCCGATTCCTGGCGTTCGCAGCAATCTCAGGCGGTCGATTAAGTCTTCGATCAAGCTCTCGCTCTCCCAATGCGTGGCTCGGTGCCCTGGAAGAGGCGAAGGATGTTCGCGCGATGCTTCCAAAGCACCAGCACAGCGAAACCGAGCAGCATGGGAAAGTAAGTCGAATGAAGGACGAGGGCAGCGACCGGTGCACTTATCGCGGCGCTCATTCCGGCCACTGACGAGATTCGGATCGCCAGGAGCAGGAGGATCCAGACGGCCGCGTATATGATCGCCGCCGGCCAGAGGAGGGCGATGAGGATACCGAAGAGGGTGGCGGCGCCCTTCCCGCCGCGAAAGCTGAGCCAGACCGGATAGAGATGGCCGACAAGCGCCCCCGTCGCGGCGAACGCGCCAGTTTCACGACCAAATAGGAGCTGTGCGGTGACGATCGCTGCAGTGGCCTTCAGGCAGTCCAGAAGCATTGTGAGCACTGCTAGCGACTTACTCCCCGTGCGAAGGACATTGGTGGCGCCGATATTTCCGGATCCAATCTGGCGGATATCGCCCTTCCCTGCGAGCCGCGTGAGCACCAGCCCGAACGGTATCGACCCGAGCAGGTAGCCAAGCGCTAGGGTGAAGAGCATCTCGCGCGTCATTCATGGATTGGTAGCAAACCGGAACGGCGGCGCAACTTGCGGCCATGGTTCCACCGCGCCAGAGAGCCCACGTGGACGTGAACGACCCCATCCTGTTTTTCGACTCTGGTATTGGCGGGCTGTCTGTGCTCGGACCGACACTGCAACTGCTGCCCAATGCGCCAGTCGTTTATTGTGCGGATAGCGCGGGCTTTCCCTACGGCAAAAAGAGCGACGCCGAACTGGCGAGCCGTGTGCCGGCCCTTCTTGGCCGGCTAGTCGAGCGCTACCATCCGCGGCTGGCTGTGATCGCGTGCAATACAGCCTCCACGATCGCTCTCGACCATGTGCGAACTGCGCTGGATTTGCCGGTGGTGGGCACAGTTCCCGCAATCAAACCCGCAGCGGAGGTGTCCAAATCCCGCATCATCGGCGTGCTCGGGACCGAAGCGACGGTGCGCCAGCCCTATGTGGACGACCTCGCAGCGAGGTTCGCCCCGGACTGCACGATCATTCGCTACGGTTCGCCCGAACTGGTCGAGCTCGCCGAGTCAAAACTCGCGGGCGGAGACGTCGCCCTCGAAGAGGTGCGCGCCGCATCTGAGCCGATGTTTGACGGTGCGGGGGGCGAGGGAATTGATACTGTAGTCCTTGCCTGCACACATTTTCCTCTCCTTCGGGATGAACTCCGAGCGGCCTTTCCCGAAGTGATGTTTGTCGACGGGAGTGCTGGCATCGCGAGGCGCGTTGCCCACCTCACCCATGACCAGCCCTGGCCGGCATATCCGTCTCCGGGCCTGATGCTTTTTACTGGGCCGAGTCGGCACCCAACCCCAGGCTCGCTGCAAGGTTACGGGATTGGCGAAGTTAAAACCCTGTAATGCGAGCCAGTTGCGAGTCGTTCGCAATGGCCTTGTCGGAATCGCGTGGTTAAAGGGCGCCAGCGAAAGCCTGTAGCCTTGGATTACGACCGCATCTTCAAATCCGCGATCGAGCGCCTTCACGATGAGGGCCGCTATCGCGTGTTCATCGATATCCTTCGAACGAAGGGACAGTTTCCCAACGCTCACTGTTTCGGCGGCAATGGCCCTAAGCCCATCACCGTCTGGTGTTCCAACGATTACCTTTGCATGGGCCAGCACCCGGCCGTCGTCGAGGCGATGGAAACGGCACTGCACGAAGTCGGCGCCGGATCGGGCGGAACTCGCAACATCAGCGGTAATACGCATTACCACACCGAACTGGAGGCGGAGCTCGCGAGCCTTCACAACAAGGAAAGCGCGCTGCTGTTCACAAGCGGCTACGTTTCCAACGAGGCAGCGCTATCAACGCTGGGCAAGCTTCTCCCCAGCTGTGTAATCTTCTCCGACGAACTCAATCATGCCTCGATGATCGCCGGGATCAAGCATTCCGGCTGCGAAAAGCGAGTGTTCCGGCACAACGACCTCGAACATCTCGAGGAGCTGCTGGCTTCAGAGGACTCCGAGACTCCGAAGCTGATCGCATTCGAGAGTGTGTATTCGATGGACGCCGACATCGCCCCGGTTCCGGCGATCTGCGACCTCGCCGACAAGTACAACGCCCTCACCTACCTTGATGAAGTCCACGCGGTCGGGATGTACGGGGATCAAGGCGGCGGCATCGCGGAACGCGAACAGGTCGCTCATCGCCTGACGATCATTGAGGGAACGCTCGGCAAGGCGTTCGGTGTGATGGGCGGCTACATCGCTGCCGACCAAACGATTATCGACTGCATCCGCAGCTACGCGCCGGGATTCATCTTTACGACCAGCCTGTCACCTGTGCTTGTGGCAGGCGCGCTGGCAAGCGTCCGGCACCTCAAAGCCTCGAGCGACGAGCGCATCTTGCAGCAGGAAGCAGCGGCGATGCTCAAGGCGAAGTTCGCAGCTGCCGAGCTGCCCGCGATGCCGAGCGCCACCCATATCGTCCCGTTGCTCGTAGGGTGCCCGATCAAGGCGAAGCAGATTAGCGACATCCTGCTTGCCGAATACGGGCTTTACGTGCAGCCGATCAATTTTCCGACGGTCCCGCGTGGGACCGAGCGCCTTCGTTTCACGCCCGGACCGCATCACAGCGCCGAGATGATGGACGAGCTGGTCGCTGCGCTTGTCGAGATCTGGAGCCGACTGGAGCTCCGGAAGGCGGCCTAGCCATGAACGTCGAAACCTCGCTGAGCCTGGGCTCGCGATCGGGCATACCCGTCGAGGACCAGCTCGTCGGCGCCGTCTCGAGGAGCTCGGTTCGGCACACGCCTTTCGATCACGTCTACATGGAAGAAGTGCTCGATCGCGAGAGTTACCAGGCGCTGCTCGCCGCGATGCCGGACCGGCACTTCTATCATGACCTCAAACATCGGGACGCGGTGCGCAAGGACGGCACCAGCACTCGACTGAGGATGTATCTTTATCCGGAGCTTCTGCGCCGCCTGCCGACCAAGCAGCGGCGTGTGTGGGTCCCCGTCGCGCGAGCACTTTGCTCGCGTGAGTTGCAGTTGGCATTCAAACGGAAGTTCCGCGCGGCACTTGAGGAGCGCTTCGGCAAGCCTGCCGAAAGCATCGGCATGTACCCGGTCCCGATCCTCCTCCGCGATCAGCCGGGCTACCGGATTGGGATCCATAGCGACGTGCCGAAGAAGGCAATCACGGTTCAGTTTTATTTGCCCGCGGATGAGGGGCAGCGCGATATCGGCACCATTTTCCACGAGGGTGACAAGGGCTCTGCCGCCAAGCGAACGACGCGAATGCCGTTCATGCCCGCGAGCGGCTACGCATTCCCAGTTTCGCTGACGAAGAGTTGGCATAGCGCCGCGACGAGCAGTGAAAAGGACGGCGAGCGGGTGTCGATGATGGTCACTTACTATGTCGCCGACAGTTTGGCTCGGCGCCTCTTCTGGAAGGCCCGCCGGGCTTTGTTGTCGCTCGGCATCCATTCGGATCATTGAGCGAGCCTAGGCTGGCGAATCCTGCGGACCTGCCTTACTCATCGCGCATGCGCATCGCCGTTTCCGCCGACCATGCCGGGGTCGACCTGAAGGACCTGATCGCAAGCTGGCTTCGCGAGCAAGGCCACGACGTGCTCGACCTTGGCACGAACAGTCACGAAAGCGTCGATTATCCCAGATATGGCGCGATGCTCGCCGAGGCGCTCGCCGACGGGCGAGCCGAGCGTGGGATCACCGTATGTGGGTCGGGCATCGGCGTCGCGATCGCTGCGAACCGCAGCCCGTCGTGCCGTTGCGCCCAGGTTGACGAGCCGCTGTCAGCCGCGCTCTCTCGCCGACACAACGACTCCAACGCCATTGCCCTGGGCGCGCGATTGATCGGCCCAGAAATGGCGATCGCCTGCGTGAAGGCGTTTCTCGAAACCGAATTCGAAGGCGGACGGCATCAACGTCGCGTCGACCAGCTCTCCCATCTCTCGCAGGAACCCGCCTGATGGCCACCGCAGCCGACCTCGACCGTCCCGCCAGTTATCGTGTCCCGGAAGGGTTTTTCACTAGGAAGCTTTCGGAAAATGACCCGGCGATCGAAGATGCCATCCGTGCCGAGCTCGAGCGTGAGCAGACGCAGATCGAGCTGATTGCGTCGGAGAACATCGTCTCGAAGGCGGTCCTCGAAGCGCAGGGGTCGGTCCTGACCAATAAGTATGCGGAAGGCTATCCTGGCCGCCGATACTATCAGGGCTGCGGCCCATCGGACGCCGTCGAGACACTGGCGATCGAGCGCGCCAAGAAGCTGTTCGGCTGTCAGTTCGCGAATGTGCAGCCCCATTCGGGAGCGCAGGCCAACGGCGCGGTAATGATGGCCTTGCTGAAGCCTGGCGACACCATCATGGGCCTCAGCCTTGCCGCCGGCGGACACCTGACCCACGGCGCTCCGCCCGCGCAGTCGGGCAAATGGTTCAACGCGGTGCAATACGGCGTGCGTCAGGACGATCACCTGGTGGACTTCGATGAGGTCGAGCGACTCGCAAAGGAGCATCGACCCAAGCTGATCATCGCTGGCGGGTCGGCCTATCCACGGCACTTCGACTTCGCCCGTTTCAGGCAAATCTGCGACGAGGTCGGCGCGCTGTTCCTGGTCGACATGGCCCATTTCGCGGGGCTGGTGGCCGCAGACGAGCATCCCACGCCCTTCGGGCATGCCCATGTCGTGACCACCACCACGCACAAGACCCTTCGCGGGCCGCGCGGAGGCATGGTGCTGACCGACTACGAAGATATCGCAAAAAAGATCAACTCCGCGGTTTTTCCCGGCCTTCAGGGTGGTCCGCTCATGCACGTGATCGCCGCCAAGGCTGTGGCGTTCGGCGAAGCGCTGCAACCGGAGTTCAAGGATTATGCTAAGGCGGTGATCGCGAACGCGCAGACCTTGGCCAATCGGCTAAAGGACCGCGGCTCTGACCTCGTTGCCGGAGGGACCGACACGCACGTTGCGCTCGTCGATCTTCGGCCGCTTGGGCTTAACGGCAAGGACGCCGACGAGAGCCTCGAGCGCGCCGGAATTACCTGCAACAAGAACGGCGTTCCGTTCGACCCGCTGCCGCCCGTGAAGACCAGCGGAATCCGCGTGGGTTCGCCGGCCGGCACTACCCGCGGCTTCGGCCAGGCGGAGTTTCGCGACATCGCCGACATGGTTGCCGACGTGCTTGACGGGCTGGCGAAGAACGGGCCGGAAGACAATAACGAGGT
>Ga0136846_1213832_pt1 | contig 10799 bp, 4 predicted proteins | sample HopSoiMetagenom2_FD_96841 | JGI IMG/M metagenome (GOLD analysis project Ga0136846, IMG submission 96841) | Grasslands soil microbial communities from Hopland, California, USA - 2 Assembly 2016 (version 4) | ecosystem: Environmental > Terrestrial > Soil > Grasslands | place: USA: Hopland... | reverse complement strand
GCCTCGGCGGCAGCGACCGTGTCCGGCGTCACGCCCGACAACAGCGTGTGCAAGGCGCGCACGCTGACCTCGGGATCGGCCACGGCGTGATAGATGGGCGGGATCACCCTGTCGACGCCGAACAGGCCGTAGACGGCATGCATGGCGGAACGCACCGAGTATTCGACGGTGAACACGCAGTCCTCCGGGATTTCGACATACTGGCCCATCAGCGCGAAGTTCAGCGCGCCCTGCGGAATCACCGCGGGCCGGTCGTCGACGGCGCGTCGCTCGAACTCGCTGGTGATGTAGGGCATCATCACCGGAATCACGGTGGTGCTCGCCCGCACGTCCTCCAGGAGGTCCTCGAAGCCCAGCTGGTGCATCAACTCGGTCAGCAGCTCCTGGCCCGTGCAGGCGGCCATGGGCTTGTGCACGTAGTCTCCCGGCTGGTCCACGAACAGGCCGTAGCCCCAGAGCGTGTGCACGCCATCGGGCTGGCCCGCGAAGTGCGGCGCGTGCGGCACCACGATCGACATCAGCCACGACGAGTCCTTGAACGTCATCAGGCCACCGGTGCCCGGCTCGTTGCCGCTGAAGGCCTCGATCCGTTCGAGCAGCAGCGGACTGCGCATCGTCAACGTGAACGACAGCCACTTCGTCTCGTCCACGTTGCCGCAGAACGTGTTGGGCCGTCCGAGGCCGGGCAGCTTGCGCGCCATGTTCTCCCACAGCGTCCACGCGCCGTCGCGCTTGTCGCGCACCAGCGGTGCGGGCCAGCCATCGCCGCCCTGGGTGGCGTCGGCCGTCATCGAGCCCACCGTGAACAGCACGACGTCGTCGTCGGCGATCGCATACGCCAGCGCTTGCCCGTCACGAAGCGCATCGAGCCTCGTCACCCGATGTCCGTCGGCGTTCGACGCGAATTGCGCGTCGATCACCTTCGTCTCGTGCACGAAGCTCACGCCTTGTCGCTCGAGCCAGCGGCGCATCGGGCGAACGATCGTGTCGTACTGGTTGTAGCGCGTCCGACGCACCCCGCCCAGCGTGTGGATGCGCGGGAACTCCTGCAGGAAGCGGAGCATGTAGCGCTTCAGCTCGATCGCGCTGTGCCAGTTCTGGAAGGCGAACGTGGTGCGCCACATGGTCCAGAAGTTGGTCTGGAAGAAATGCCCGGAAAAGACCTCCTCGATGCGCTTCGTGCCGAGTGCCTTTTCCGACGTGGCCAGCAGGCGCATCAGCTCGACCCGATCCTGGATGTCGAAGCCCAGGCGCCTGGCGTCGAGGATGCGATGTTCGCGGTCGATGAGGCGGGCCCTGGCGTGCGGCACGTGCTCGGCGTTGAACGCCCAGCAGTCGTCCTTGACCGACACGCCGGGGCGATCGAGCGACGGAATGGCGTGGAGGACATCCCACAGGCACACGTAGGTCTCTTCCGTGAGCATGCGGCCCCCTCGAGTCACGTAGCCGGACTGCGCATCCCCCTTGCCGTCCAGCGCGCCGCCGGGAAGCGCCGTCTCTTCCAGGACATGGATGCGCCGGCCGTCGACGCCCGCATCGCGGATCAGGAGCGCCGCGGCCGACAGCGAGGCGATGCCGGCACCGACCAGGTACACGGTCGACGAAGGGGAGCGCGTCATGCAGATTTCCTTTCTTGCTCTCGATGCGGGAGGCGGGCGGCCCCAAGGGCGCCCTTGGACTGACCTCGACTCTAGGAAGAAGTCCATGCGGGCTGCTTGACGTTCCGCAAGAAGCGCGGATTTCGCGGGCGTCGCCGCGCCGCCGCAGGCCCCCTTGGCGCGTCACGCGTCCCGTCGATCGACGACCTGCAGCACCGGCGGGCGGGCCGCGATCCACGACGCCATCGAGTGGGCGCGCGGGGCCGATATCGTGTTTTCCGCCCGCCGTCACGATCGGGGATGACAATCCTCCTGTCGCCAGACTGTCGCGTCCTGCGAGAATCGGCGCGGAGTGGGACCAAACGAGGGGCTGTCGCCGTGCTGGACGAGGAACTGCGTTCGCTGGATGCCGCCGTCGAAGAAGGCGGCGGCGCGGCGCTGCCTGCCATCCAGGCCGCGGCCGGCCGGATGCGAGAGCGCGGCGAGGGCGACCGGCTGATGTGGCTGTCGCCCCTGCTGGCGCGGGCGCTGGCGTTCCACCGCCAGTACGATGCCGCCGAGGCCGTCGCCAAGGAGGCGTTGTCGCACTTCCGCGAGATCGGCTCGCCCCGCGGCCAGGCGATGGCGCTCATCGTGCACGGGCTGTCCCACGTGATGCAGGGACGCGCCGCGCCCGCGCTGGACGCCGTGCTGCGCGCGAATGCGCTGGCGCGCGCCGCGTCCGACCTGTCGTTGCTGGCGCGCGCCGCCAACGTGCGCGCGATCGCGCTGATGAACTTCGGCCTGGTGTCCGAGGCCACGCAGGTGCTGGAGGAGGCGCTGACGCTCACTGCCCGGCATCCCGACGAACCCGCGACGCTGCGCCTGCGGTCGAACCTGAGCTGGATCCTTGCCCGGACGGCCATCGACACGCGCGAGCGCCATGGCGCCGAATCGACCTGGAAGCCGATGGCGCAGCGGGCGATCGCGATGGCCGAGGGCGTCGCCAAGGCCTGGATCGGACGCGGCAACCAGCACGAGGCCTACGAGGCGCGCGATTGCCTGGCGCTGTCGCACGTCGCGCTCGGCCAGCTCGACCAGGCCCATGCGCAGCTCGACGCCAGCAACCAGCGGCTGCGCGGCGAGATCCCGGCGTTGTCGGTCGTCCCGTACCACGCCATCCGCGCCCGCGCCTACCTGCAGGCGAACCAGACGGCGCAGGCGATGAGCGCCATCGAGCACGGCCTGGTCATGGCGCTCGAGCACGACAGCGAGATCAATGTCGAGGAGCTGTGGCGCCTGAAATCGGCCGTCCACGAGGCCCAGGGCGAGCCGGTGCAGGCGCTGGAGGCCTACCGGCGCTTCCACGAGCTGCACGAGTGCCAGGTGCTGCAGCGCGTCGAGCGCATGCAACTCGAGGCGCGCCACGATGCGCTCACGGGGCTGGCGAACCGGCGCCGCTTCGACGAATACCTGGCGGGCGTGCTGCCGCGGGCGGGCATCGAGGCGCCGATCTGCCTGGCGCTGATCGACGTCGATTTCTTCAAGGCGATCAACGACCGCTTCGGCCACCCCATCGGCGACGCGGCGCTGCGCTGGGTCGCCGCGCAGATGGAGGCGCTGAGCCGCCAGACCGACCTGCCGGTGCGGCTGGGCGGCGACGAGTTCGCGTTCGTGCTGTCGTCGTCGCTGGCCGATGCCCAGGGCGTGTGCGAGCGCCTGCGCGCCGCGATGGCCACGCGTCCCGGCGAGCTGCCACGTGACATGGCGATGACGCTGAGCATCGGCATCGCCGAGACCTGCGCGCCGTGCGCGGAGCACGAGCTCATCCAGCGCGCCGACCTGGCGCTCTACGGCATCAAGACGAAGGGGCGGGACGGCGTCGGGCTGGCGCACGCATCCTGAGCGCGAGCTGACGCGGCAGGACGCCGCGGCCGTGATTTCCTTGGCCGGTGCGCACGCCGTGCCGTCAAGCCGCGGCCTGCTCGTGCCGATATGTCTTGGGATGAGGCGCGATTCCGGCGCCCCGCGCCAGCGCGGCGTACGCGCATCCGGCCTGGAGAAGCCCATGTGGAACTGGTTCGACGATCTGCGGATCGGCACGAAGATGCTGGTCGTGCTGGCGACGGTGCTCGCCCTGACGACGATGGTCGGCGGCCTCGCCGTCGTCGAGCTGGGACACGTCAGCAGCCAGGTGCGCGGCGTCGCCTCCGACGCGTTGCCGCGCGTGCGCATGCTGGGGTCGCTGCGGGCGACCGTCCTGGAGCTGCGCGCGACGCAGTACGCGCACATGGTGTCCGACTCCGAAGACGACCAGAAGCGGCTCAAGGCGCATGTCGCCGAGCTCGCGGCGACGCTCGCGTCCACGAGCGCCCGGTTCCGCGACGCCGCGACGGACGCGGACGAACGAGCGGCTTTCGACGCCTTCGCGCACCAGTGGGACGGCTACCTGCAGGGCAACGAGAAGGTGCTCTCGCTGTCGGGCGACTTCGGCATCAAGGCGATGGAGGGTGACTATCGCAAGCTGTTCGACGCGATGAACGAGAGCCTGAACACGCTGCTCAAGCTCAACGACCGCAGTGCGGACGCGCTGGTGCAGGCGGCCGAGGGCACGGCCAATCGCACGCGCGTCGTCATCTGCGCGGCCGTGGTGCTCAGCGTGGTGGTCGGCCTGGCGCTGGCCCTGGCCGTCGCCCGCCGCATCGCCGGCTCGCTGATGGCGGCCTCGCGGAGCGCGCGCGACGTGGCGCGCGGCAACCTCACCTGCGACATCCCCAGCGGCGGCGCCGACGAGTCGGGCCGGCTCCTGGCCGCGCTGCGGGAGATGCAGGGCGGCCTGCGCGAACTGGTGGGCACGGTGCGCCAGGGCGTCGATTCGGTGGCTACCGCCTCGACCGAGATCGCGAGCGGCAACCTCGACCTGTCGGTGCGCACCGAGAAACAGTCCAGCAGCCTGCAGTTCACCGTGTCGGCGATCCGGCAGATGGCCGACAACATCCGCCACAACACCGAATCGGCCCGCCAGGCGACGCAGCTGGCGACCAGCGCCTCCGAGATCGCCCTGCGCGGTGGCGAGACGGTGCAGGGGGTGGTGCGCACGATGGATGAGATCAGCGCCGCATCGCGCAAGATCGTCGACATCATCGCCGTCATCGACGGCATCGCCTTCCAGACCAATATCCTGGCGCTGAACGCCGCCGTCGAGGCGGCGCGCGCGGGCGAGCAGGGGCGCGGCTTCGCGGTCGTCGCCTCGGAGGTCCGCACGCTGGCCCAGCGCAGCGCGGTCGCCGCCAAGGAGATCAAGTCGCTGATCCAGGCCTCGGTCGACCGGATCGAGGCCGGCGCCACGCTCGTGCAGGACGCGGGTTCGACCATGACCGAGATCGTGCGGGCCGTGCGCGGCGTCAGCGACGTGATCGGTGAGATCGCCACGGCCGCCGGCGCGCAGAACGAAGGCATCGGGCAGATCAGTGTCGCGGTCAGCGACCTCGACCAGATGACGCAGCAGAACGCCGCGCTCGTCGAACAGAGCGCCGCGGCGGCCGAAAGCCTCAAGGAGCAGGGCGTCCGCCTGCACGAGGTGGTGGCCCGGTTCCAGCTCGGCTGAGCGTTCCCCCGCCGCCCCGCGCGTCGCTCGCCCGGCTCACTCGTCCTGCAGGGCGCCTGCGCCTGCGTCTGCGCTGGCGCGGCGCCGGCCCGCGCCCAGCGACTCGATGATGGTGTCGTCCTCGCCGGCCTCGGCACGGAGCGCGAGGTCCGCGGCCGCAGCCATCGGGGCGGCGGCGGATGGCGCGGGGTCGTTCGGGCGCACCAGCTCGAAGATGCCGTCGGCCAGCGGCCGCAGCGTCGCCACGGAGGCATCGAAGATCGGCAGCGTGCCCTGGTCCGTCGCCGCCACGAAGATGCCGCTGCGCGGCGCGACCTGGCCCAGCACATGGTGACAGGCGCGCAACGCGGGCCCGTTCCAGACCCGGCCCGACGCGCGCGCCGTCAGCCGCGCCCGGCCGTGCGCCATGCCGATGCGCAGCGGGGCGCGCAGCCCCTCGATGTCGCCGTGATCCGCCGCCTCGAGGACCTTGCGTGCGAAGCCCAGCGCCAGGCCCAGCTCCGGGCGGTTGCCGACGAACACGGCCGTGATCGAACGCGTGCCGTAGACCGCCACGGAGCCGCGGTGGTGGCTCGCCAGCACCGCCAGGTGGTTGTCCAGCCCGTCGATCAGCGCGTCGATCTCGTCCTCTTCCGGCGATTCGATGAGCTTGACGCACACGGCGGTGACCGTCATGTCCGGCCCGGTGGGCTGCACCAGGTGCCAGTCCGTCAGGGCGTCGGTGCCGGTGGAGCTGGACAGCGCCTGCGTCACCTCCTCGATGCGCGCGCGCTCCATCGCCATGCCGTAGAGCACGCGGTTGGTGGAATCGTCGATCGTGAGTTCGTAGCCTTCGGCGGTCTCGCGCTGAGGATTCGCGATGAAGGCCGCGAAGTTGGCCAGCGGGCCGTCGGGCGAGAAGGCGACGACGTAGGCCGTCATCAGGCGCTGCGCGCCGCGGATGCCGCGCGCCGTCAGTTCGTCGCGGAAGTTCAGCCAGCGCTTCGCGTCGGCATGCGAGCTCAGGAAGTAGGTATAGCGCACGCCGCGCACGAGGTTGCGCTCCATCGCCTGGCCCATCTCGTCGCTCTGGTCGCCCAGGAAGTTGGGCAGCAGCACCCAGAACTCGCGCAGGGCGGGCATGTTGCCCTCCCAGGCGATGAGCTCGCGCACCGGACGATAGCCGCTGCGCAGGATCAGCGGCGCGCGCCAGACCGCCAGCGCCTCCTCGGCCACCAGCCGCAGCTTCGCGTCGCGCAGCGCCGCGATGGGGGAATCGTCGAGCTGGCGCCGCAGGCGCTGCCAGCGCAGGCGCAGCGCCATCGACGACACGCTGGGCACGAAGGCGTTCGACCGATACGCCCAGCGGTGCTCGTCGTGGAACAGGAACCAGCCGCCCTGCTCGACGCCCGCGGCCTGCGCGATCACCCGCAGGTCTTCCAGCGCCACGGGCGGGCGCGGCGGTGCGTCGGGCGTCTTGCGGATGTCGATGGAGAAGTGCAGCTCGTACTTCGCCAGTTTCTGGTCGACCTTGTTGAACGCGATGAACAGCTGCATCGCCGGCTGCGTCTCGAGCGAGCCGTTCGTGCCCCGCATCTCGAGATCGGCGGCCATCAGCGCGGTGCCTTCGGCGTCGACCGTGCCCACGACGCGCTCGAGCTCGACGACGGCGCCCGCGGCCGCCTCGCCCTGGCCGTGCAGGTCGCACAGGATGTCGTGCGCCTCGAGCGCCAGCAGGCGGCGCTGCGCCTGGGTCGGCAGCGCGTCGCCGCTGTGGAAATGCGTGGTGGAGAAGAAGTCGAGTTCGCCGGGATCGTGCAACTGGTAGAAGTCGCGCAGCAGGTGTTCCTCGCGCTGCGGCCCCTGCGTGGCGCGCACCACCCAGGCCAGCTCGGCGTCGAAGCCGGCTTCCTGGTGCCGCGCGACCAGCCCTTCGATGAAGGTGCGAGCCTGGGCGCCGTCGACGTGCAGGTGGATCGAGCCGAGGCGATGCGACAGCCCCGTGCGGCCCTCGGGCGACGGCGGGATGCGGATCGGCTCGAGGCTGGCGTCGGGCGCCAGGGCGACGGCGCGCCCGTCGACGACCGCGCGGATCCACTCCGCCAGCACGTGCAGGGACAGGAAGCGCGCGATGGGCTGGTTCTCGACGCGCCGCGTCATCAGCCCGATCACCACGTTCTCGTGCACCACCGCGCCGCCGCTGTTGCCGCTGGCCACCGTCTCGGCCACCTCGTACTCGTACGTCGCCTGGTCGAACGCCGTCACCGTCAGCGGCACCGGGGTCACGCGGGGCATCACGGGCGTGACGGCGCGCAGTTCCACGGGCTGCCGCGTCAGGGGCAGGTAGGCCTCCAGCAGCGCCGGGAACACGACGTGTTCCGGCGCCTCCCACGAGCCCACGCGCATCACGCACGCGTCGAGCCCGCCCGGGTTCGGGGCCACGGCCTCGATGGCCAGCGGCTCCTCGCAATCGGGCAGCATGCCCACCCACACCTCGGGTCCGAAGCGGGTGGCCTCCTGCCAGACATGCAAGGCGGTCAGCACATGGCAAGGCCCCACCAGGAAGCCCGAGCCGCAGAAGCGCCGGGCCTCGGAGTCGCTCGCCCGGCCCTTGATCGAGACGACGTTCATTCGTTCTTCCACTTGGCGCTGACCTTGACCGCGCCATTGGCCTCGCCGTTGACCACGAACGGGATGCCCGCGCCGCCCTTGAAGCCGAAGCTGAGCTCGACGGTCCATTCCGCCACGCCGAGGCCCTTGCCGGCGCGCTGGATGGGCTCGAGCACGGCTCGCAGCGTGTTCTCCATGCGCCGGGCCGCCTCGACGGCGTCGCTGCTGAGGGACACGTTCTCGAAGCGCACCTGGTCGCGATGCCCGTCGTCGGCGCGACGCGGAGCGGGCGCCGCCTGGTCCGTGACGGGCAGGCGATCGCCTTCTTCCTCGCCCACGACCTCGACGAGGATGGGCTGCCCGCCGATCATGATCGTCTGCACTGCCATGCGGCCTCCTGCGTTGCTGCCGCGCTGCCGGCCGCCGCGGCGAAGCCGACGCGAGCGCGAGCGCTGGCTCAGCGCAAACTAACTCCGGCGGCGGCCGGTGTCCACCACCAACCTGGGGGCGGATGCGGCAGGCCGCACCGGTGCCGGGTCGCCGCGCTACAAGCCGCGCAACTGCGCGATCACCGGCCGCAGCCGGCCATCGACGGCCCGCACCAGCGGCGCGATGGCGGCATCGTCGGCGCCGTCGATGCAGGCGCGTTCCAGGTCGGCGGCGGCCTCGTGCACGGCCACGACGGCCAGCGAGCCGGTGACGCTCTTGAGGTCGTGCGCCATGCGCAGCGCGGCGGCCGCGGCGCCGTTGTCGCGCGCGGCCTCGAAGCGCTGCGCGAAATCGCTCTCGCGATCGCGGAACATGCGCAGCAGGTGGCGGTACAGCGCATCGTCGCCCATCATGGCAGCGACGCCGGCGCGGCAGTCGATGCCGTCCACGCTCGCCAGCGGATCGCGCGCCGCGTCGGCGACGGGCGCGGCGGACGGGCCGGCAGCCGCCGGCGCGGGCCGCACCCAGCGCGCCAGCGTGGCGAACATCTCCTCGATCCTGATCGGCTTGGCGATGTGGTCGTTCATGCCGGCCGCGATCGCCTTGTCGCGGTCGCCCACCATCGCGTTGGCGGTCATCGCGATCACGGGCAGCGTGCCCCAGCGCGCCTGGCGGCGCAGCTCGCGGGTGGCCGCGTAGCCGTCCAGGACGGGCATCTGGCAGTCCATCAGCACGCCGTCGAACGGCTGCGCGGCGAGCATGTCGAGCGCCTCCCGCCCGTCGCGCGCGACGCTCACGCGCACGCCCGCGCGCGTGAGGATCGCCAGCGCGATCTCGCGGTTGATCGCGTTGTCCTCGGCCAGCAGCACGTGGGCACCGCGCAATTGCGCCTGGTGCGCGAGCAGCGCCTCCTCGCGCTTGCTCGCGCGCGTGGGCGGCGGCGCCTCGAGCCCGAGCACGGTGTTGCAGACATCGAACAAGGTCGACGGCGTCACCGGCTTGACCAGCAAGGCACCCACCGACACGCCGCATTCGGCCAGCCGCCGCCGCACCGTGTCGCGGCTGAACGCGGTGAGCATCAGCACCGCCGGCATCGGGTGACGGCGGTCCTCGCGCTGAGCGAGCCGCCGGGCGCATTCGATGCCATCCAGCCCGGGCATCTTCCAATCGAGCAGCACGGCGCGGTAGGGTGCGTCGCCGGCATCGGCGCGGGCCACCGCGAGCAGCGCCTCCTCGCCACCGCACGCGGTATCGGCGTGCAGGCCCAGCGCGGCGCTCATCGCGGCCAGGATCTCGCGGGCGCTCGCGTTGTCGTCGACGATCAGGATCCGGTTGCCGGCGGCCGGGTCGACGGGCAGCGGCGGCTGCTCATGGGCGTCCGACTGCAGCGCGAAGCGCAGCGCGAAATGGAAGCTGCTGCCGGCCCCGGACGTGCTGTCGACGCCGATCTCGCCGCCCATCAGGCGCACCAGCTGGCAGCTGATCGCCAGCCCCAGCCCGGTGCCGCCGTAGCGCCGGCTGGTGGACGCGTCGGCCTGCGAGAACGGCTGGAACAGGCGGCGCTGCTCGGCGGCGGCCATGCCGATGCCGGTGTCGCGCACCTCGAAGCGCAGCACGATCGCCTCGGGCGTGCGCTCGACGATCCCGATGGCCACCACGACCTCGCCGCGCTCGGTGAACTTCACCGCGTTGTAGCCGAGGTTCAGCAGCACCTGGCGCAGCCGGGACGGGTCGCCCACCAGCCCGGCGGGCAGGTGCGGCGGCTCCGCGAAGATCAGCTCCAGGCCCTTCTGCTCCGCGCTCATGCCCACCAGGTTGGCCAGGCTGTCCATCACGTCGCCGAGGTTGAACGGGATGGACTCGATGTCGAGCTTGCCGGCCTCGATCTTCGAGAAGTCGAGGATGTCGTTGATGATGCCCAGCAGCGACTCGGCGGCGCCATGCACCTTCTGCACGTAGTTGACCTGCTCCGGGTTCAGGCCGCTCTGCAGCGCGAGGTAGGCCATGCCGAGGATCGCGTTCATCGGCGTGCGGATCTCGTGGCTCATGTTGGCCAGGAAGTCGCTCTTGGCCTGGCTGGCCGCGTCGGCGGCCTCCTTGGCGACGCGCAGCTCGGCGGTGCGCTCGTGGATCATGTCCTCGAGGTGCTCCCGGTGGCGGCGCAGCTCGCCGTCCGCCCGCTTCTGCTCGGTGATGTCGCGCGAGATCCCCAGCAGGAACGCGGGCTCGCCGCGCTCGTCGAGGATCGGGATCTTCATCGTGTGCACGAGGCGCGGGCCGCGCCGCGTCAGCACCTCCTCCTCCGGGATGTCGACCATCTGGCGCGACTCGAGCACGGCGCGGTCCTTCAGGGCGAAGAAGTCGGCCTCGTGCCTGGGGAACAGGTCGTGCACGTTGTGGCCGATCAGCTCCTCCCGCCCGTAGCCCAGCAACTGCTCTCCCGCGCGGTTGAAGCGCACGAAGCACAGGCTCGCCGCGTCCTTGACGAAGATCATGTCGGGGATGTTCTCGACGATGCTGTCGAGGAAGCGCTCGCTGGCGCGCAGCGCCTTCTCGGCATGCAGGCGCTCGGCGATCTCGCGCGTGCGGTCGTCGAG
>Ga0136846_1209607_pt1 | contig 10800 bp, 8 predicted proteins | sample HopSoiMetagenom2_FD_96841 | JGI IMG/M metagenome (GOLD analysis project Ga0136846, IMG submission 96841) | Grasslands soil microbial communities from Hopland, California, USA - 2 Assembly 2016 (version 4) | ecosystem: Environmental > Terrestrial > Soil > Grasslands | place: USA: Hopland... | reverse complement strand
CGGACGTGCTCCTGCTCGGCGGCGACTACGTGTTCCTGGGCGCGACGCCGGAGCGCGTGCGGGAGCTCAACGAGCGCGTGGCCAACGTCGGCGCGGGCCTGAAGATCGCGGTGCTCGGGAACCACGACTTCTGGGCGCGGCCGCTGCGGCTGGAGGCGGCGCTGAGCGCCGCCGGCACCGTCATCCTCGTCAACGAGGCGCTGCGCCTGCCGCCTCCCCACGACGACGTCGGCATCGCCGGCCTCGACGATCCCTTCACGTCGCTCGACGAGGGCGACCACGAATCGCGGCAGCGCGCGGTGGACGAGGCCCTCGAGAAGATCGCGGATGCGCGGGTCCGCATCGTCCTCTGCCATTCACCGGACGGGCTCTCCTGGGTCCGGGGCCGGGGCGTCCACCTGCTGCTGGCCGGGCACACCCACGGCGGGCACGTGGCCCTCCCCGGCTATCGTCCCCTGTGGGTGCCGAGCCCGGTCGGAAAGATCTATCCCTACGGCCGGCACCAGGTGGACGGGACCACGCTGTTCGTGTCCCGCGGCGTCGGCGGAAGCCTCGTCCCTTTCCGGACCTGGGCCCCCCCGGACGTGGCGTTGTTCACCGTGAGCTGAGGGCTAGCGATTGAACCTCAGCGTGACTCCGAACGTCCGCGGCTGGTTCACGAGGTAGCCGATGCGCGCCCGCGTCCCGCGCTCCTGGTCCAGGGCGAGGAGCGCCTTCTCGTCCGTGAGGTTGGTCGCGTAGAGGGCGACGTCCCAGCTCCGCTTGGTGAGGCCCACCCGCGCATTCACCGTGGTGTAGCTCGGCAGCTCCGGGTCGTAGGCGAAGAGGGTTCCCGTATAAGGAAACCCGGGCGTGGTGGCCCCGAACGGGGGCAGGCCGAGCGTCCCCAGGTTCTGGTCGCCGACCTGGGTGAAGCGCGAGCCGATGTAGGAGAAGCTGCCCGTCACGTAGGCGAGCGAGCCCACGCCGAGATCCCACTGGTAGGTGGCGGCGGCGGCGAGCTGGCCGCGGGGCACCGTCGGCAGACGCTGGCCCTTCTCGATCCCGGAGACCACGCTCACCGCTCCGCTCGGGTCGGTCGAGGTCAGCGTGGACTGCAGGGTGGAGTCGTTGAAGCTGCCGTTGATCGCGAAGTCGAAGTGGCGGCTGGGCACCACCTCCAGCTCGGCCTCCACGCCCTGGCTGCGCGACCTGGGCACGTTGAACACGACGCGCGAGGAGCAGGAACCTGCGGTGACGGTGGCCTGGAGGTCGCTGATGTCCATGTAGAAGGCGGCCACGGACAGCGATCCCTTGTTGTTCGGAAGCCGCGACTTCACGCCCACCTCGTAGTTCCAGGCCTTTTCGTCCTTCCAGGACTCGCGGCCGCCGAAGGTCACGAGGTCCTGGGGCGTGCAGAGGGGCGCGTTGAGCGGATCGTTGATGCCACCGAGCCGGAATCCCTTCGATACCTGGGCGTTGAGGTTGGCCTTGTCGCTGAGCTTGTAGGTGACGATGAGGCGCGGGGCCACGCCGTCGGCCTTGGTGGTGCCCGGCTGCGACACCGGATGGCCATTGCCGTCGTCGCCGAACAGTCCGTCGAAGACCTGCTGCTTGTCCTCGCTGAAGTGGTAGTAGCGCAGGCCGGCGGTCAGGCTCCAGTCACTGGCGATGGACGCCGTGCCTTCCCCGAACAGCGCGAACTGGTCGAGCTTGTAATGGAGGTCGGAGTAGAAGAGGACGTCCGTGGGCGCGAGCTGCTCGTGCACGTGGATGCCCGAGAGGTCCTCGAACCCGGAGACGAGCAGGTTCTGGTTGTAATCGCGCTTGTTGTGGCTGAAGAACCCGCCGCCCACCCAGTGCAGCCGGTTGCGGCCGCCGCTCAGGCGCAGCTCTTCCGTGAACGACTTCGCCTTGGTGGCGTCGTCGAGCGGCGCGTTGAGCGAGTAGATGTTGGCGGGCAGGCCGATGCTGCCGCCGGTGATGCTGGCGGTGAGGGCGGTGGCGTCGCGGATGACGAGCACGTCGCGGTCGGTGTACGAGGTGACGGAGGTCAGGGCCACGTTGTTGCCGAAGTCGTAGGCGAGGTTGACGTCGGCGAGGGCGAACTTGTCGGTGAAGGTCTCCTCGAGCTGGGTGAACTGCTGGCGATCGCCGAGGGACACCGCCGGCCGCGTGGTCGTGAACGGGTTGGCCAGGATGTTGTAGGCGTCGATGCGGTTCCAGCCGTTCATCTTGATGTTCTGGTACACGAACCGCGGCGTGACGGTGAAGCGGCCGGAAGGGGCGATGCGCACGGCCACCCGCCCCCCCGTGCGATGGCCGTCGTTGACGTTCTCGTTCACGCTGAGGTTGGGCTGCACGGCGTCGATCCAGCCCGGGAGCTGGTTGAAGAACCCGAGGGCGCGCACGGCGGCCTTGGTGCCGAGCGGCGCGTTCACGCCGAGCTTCACGTTCCCACCCTGGTTGCCGTCGGTGAGGGTGCTCGCCCCCAGCTCGCCGAACCACTTGGTCGCGCCCAGCTCCGGCTGGTTCGTGATGTAGCGGACCGTCCCCGACTCCGAGCCCGAGCCGAAGAGCGTGCCCTGGGGCCCGCGCAGCACCTCGATGCGGGAGACGTCGAAGAGGTCGAGGTCGGGCGTGAACAGCGACAGCGAGATCACGGAGTCGTCGAGGTAGGCGCCCACCTGCTCCTTCACTCCGGGCTGGTCGCGCACGATCTGGCCGGAGGAGACCCCGCGCATCGCGACCTGGCTCTGTCCCGGGCCCAGGTTCTGGACGGTGAAGCCGGCCACGTTGGCGGCCACGCCCTCGAGGTTCTCGATGTTGCGCGCGCGCAGCACGTCCTCGGTGGGAGCGGCGATGGAGAAGGGCACGTCGCTCACCGCCTGCTCGCGCAGCATGGCCGTGACCGTGACCTCCTCTTCCCGCTGCGGCTCGAGGACGAAGTCCGCGGTGGCGGGAGCCGTCTCCACCTTGACCTCGCGCTTCACCTGGCGGCCGAAGCCCTTGAGGGTCGCGCTCACCGTGTACACGCCGGGGGCCACGGTGGCCGAGAACGTGCCGTCCGTGCCCGAGGTGGAGGTCTGGGTGGCGCCGGTGGCAGCGTTCGCGATGCTGACGGTGACCCCCGGGAGCGGCGCCCCCGTCGCGTCGCGCACGGTGCCGCTGAGCCGCCCGGAGGGTTGCGCATGCGCCATCGCCCCGGTCATCACGGCGGCAAACGCCACCAGCATCGTCAGGGCCCGGCGGAGGGAAGTCATGGAAGCCTCCTCACGTGTGGGCCCTAGTTTCGGTGCTGTCACATCTTTGTCAAGCGCCGCGCACGTGGCCGCGGGCATCCGTCCGGATCATTGGACGCGTGCCGTGGCCAGCCGCTCGCCGATCAGGCGGCGCAGGCTCTCGATCTCCTTCTCCTGCGTGTCGAGCCGCTCCTGCTGGACGGCGATCTCGCGCCGTTGGGCGTCGATCTGGGCCTGCTGCTCCTTGAAGGCGTTGATGAAGACGACGCCGAGGTGGTCGTACTTCACGCCCTCGACTTCGCCTTGGTCGTTGTAGGTCACGAGGCGCGGCTCGACCCTGGCCACGTCCTCCGCGCCCAGGCCCACGTCGGGCCGGCCGCCCGACTTCCAGTTGAAGGAGATCGGCCGCAGGCGGTTGATCAGGGCCATCCCCGCTCCGAATGGCCTGAGGTCCTTCTTGTAGCGCAGGCTCGACGAGCAGAACGCGATCTCGCCGTTTCCGTTCCAGCAGAGCGGGGAGCCACCGGCGCTCCCGAGGGCCAGGAGCCGCAGGGTCCCGCCGCTCGTGATCGTGACCTGCTCGAAATTGTTCTGGCGGAAATGGATGGATCCGCCACTCGGCCGGTTGATGTAGGTGTCGTTGTCCCCGCCGAGGAGCGCGTAGTTGTTGCAGGAGAGGCCCGGGAGGAAGCCGACGGCGCCGAACGAGCCGCCGCAGTTGACCGTGGCCGCCCCCAGGAAGACGTTGCTGGTCCCGTCGGTGATGTGGAGCTTGCTTTGCGGCGCGGTGTTGCCGATGCCGACCCGGGCCCCGGGTTGCCCGAGGACGACCGAGTTGCTCTGCGTCACCTGGGCGTTGGCGCCGATCGCCGTCGCATCGTTGAGACCGGCGGTGACGTTCGCCGATGCGCCCAGGGTCGTGTTGGAGCCGCCGGTCGGATTGGCGGGCAGGGGCGTCGTGAACCCGGCCCGGTCTCCCACGAACGTGTTGAGGCTGGCGCTTCCGTAGGCCGCACCCGCGGAATGGCCCACGAAGACGTTCTCGCTGCCGGAGCCGCTATTGTTGCCCGCCGCCTGGCCGAGGAAGGTGTTGAAGCTGCCCTGGTTGCCGTTACCGGCTGCTTCGCCGAAGAAGGAGTTCTGGTCGCCCGTGTTGCCGAACCCCGAGCCCTGACCGAAGAAGGAATTGAGCTTGCCCGTCGTGTTGGCCAGTCCGGCGTCGGAGCCGAAGAACGAGTTCGACGTGCCCGTCGTGTTGCCGTTGCCGGCGAAGGAGCCAACGAAGGTGTTGGCCCCTGCGGTCGTGTTCGCGGAGCCCGCCCCCGTCCCCACGAACAGGTTCGAGTTTCCAGGGTTGGCCAGCACGCGGCTGCCCGCGAAGTTCACCTGCGATCCGACCACGTTCACGATCCCCGACACCTGGGTGAGGTCTGCCGTCCGTCCCAGCACGATCGTGTTGCTGGCGGTGGCGGCGGCATCGGCGCCGATCGCGGTCGCGTGGTCGAGGCCGCTGGGCGCGCTCGTGTTCGCCCCCATGAGCGTGACCGAGGCCCCGCTGGCCAGGTTGAGGCCGGCGTTGGCGCCGAAGAAGGAGTTCGCCCCACCGCTGGTGGCGTTGGTGCCGGCCTGGGCGCCGACGTACGCGTTGTTGCTGGTGGCGGAGGCGGCCGCTCCCGCGTGAGAGCCGAAGAACGAGTTCGAGCTGCCGGTCGTGTTGCTCCCGCCGGCGCGGTCCCCGAAGAAGGAGTTCTGGCTGCCTGTCGCGTTGAAGCCGGAGAGGGCGCCGAAGTAGGAGTTGCTGACGCCGTTCGTGTTGTTGATGCCGGCGGCGTCGCCGAAGAACGAGTTGTTGCCGCCGGTCGTGGTCGAACGGCCGGCGTTGAAGCCGAAGAACTGGTTCGACGATCCCGTGGTGTTGTTCTGGCCGGCGTTGATGCCGACGAACGAGTTGGCGCTGCCGGTGGTATTGGCCAGGCCGGAGTTGACCCCGAGCACGAGGGTGTTGAGGCCGGGCTGGGCGAGGAAGCGGTTCGTCCCGAGGTTGAACTGGGTGGACGCGGAGAGGGTACCGGCGCTACCGGTGCCATCGATGTTGAAGCTGGCCGCGGTCTGCGCGCTCGTGCCGTTCTGGACGTAGAAGCCGCTGCCCGCGGGCACGCTCGGTACGGGAACGGTGCCCGTGACCTGCGAGCCCTGGATCGACAGGACCTGCGTGCTCGTCACGCAGCTCACGCAGGCCGCGGACAGTCCATCGGCGATGGTCGCGGCCCGGCTGCGGATCGCGTACGGGTCGGAAGTGAGCGGCTGGCGCGGACCCAGCGTGTGGAAGGTGGCCTCCGCCGGCTTCTTCACCGCGATCTCGAGGAACCGATCGGCGCCGGGAAACCCGGCCGCCGCGTAATCGAGCGGGACCGTGAACAGCCCGCCCGACACCTGCACCGAGCCCACCACGATCGCCGGCCCCTGCGCCGTCCCCGTGCCGACGGTGGAGGTGTCGTAGAGCGTGAACTGGAAATCGAAGAGGCCGGTGGCCGGGACACCGTTCTCGACCAGGCGGCCCTGGTAGGTGAAGGTCGTGGTCTGGGCGCGCGCCGCCGCGGACAAGGTGAGAAGGACCAGGACCGCCACCAACGGAATCAGGGAACGTCGACGAGAACGGATGGCGCCCATGGCTTGCGACCTCCTTGGCCGCGGGTGCGGTGCTCTAATGCACCTCGCGGTGCTGGACCTCGCCCTTGGTGGCGAGACTGAATCGCGGCTCCGGCCGCTCCAGGCGGTCGGCCAGCAGGAGGGCGGCGTAGCGTCCGACCGCGGGTCCATGTTTGAACCCATGGCCGGACCCGCCGCCCACGAGCACGACGTTGGGCCACCGCGGATGGCGGTCGATCAGGAAGTCTCCGTTCGAGCTGTTCTCGTATTGGCAGACGCGCGACTCCACCAGCGGGCGCGAGGCCAGGGCGGGGAACCGGCGCGCGAGATAGGCGCGCGCGTCCGCGATCGCGGCCGCCGTGGGCCGGCGGTCGCCGGTGTCGGGATCGAACGCGGGCCCGTGCGCGTCGTGCGCGATCTTGAACCCGCGGCTCTCGAGGTCGGGGAAGCCGTAGTAGATGTCGCCGTCGTTGAAGTCGGCCCAGCCGGGCAGGTGCTCGGGCAGGAAGCGCTCGTCGCCGGCATCCGGCGCCAGGAAGAAGACCTCCTGGCGGGTGGGGAAGATCCGGCGCCCCAGGAGGGACGGGAACATCTTCGGCAGCCAGGGCCCGCAGGCGAACACGTACCGCTCGGCGCGGAGCGTCTCCCCTGCCGTCGTGCGGACGCCGTCGAGTGTCGCGCCCTCCGCCGGAGGCGGCACGGCGGCCAGGCGATACTCGCCGCCCGCGGCCACGTACTCCTGGACCAGCGTCTGGACGGCGCGCCGGGCCATGAGGGCGCCGAGGGCCGGCTCGTACAGGCCGAGGACGACGCCGTCCCAGCTCACCTGCGGCCATCGGCGCTGCAGCTCCGCGCGGTCGAGCTCCTCGAGGGCGAGGCCGAGCCGGCGGTGGGCCTCGAGGCTCTGCACCGCGAACGGCTCGCGCTTGCCGAAGAACATGAGGACGCCGATGGGCTGCAGGACGGGGAGGCCGGCGCGGGAGGAGAGCCACCGCCAGTCCTCGAGCGAGTCCCAGGCCATCCGCGTGTAGACGTCGTCGGCGCCGTAGATCGTGCGCGTCATGCGGGACTCGCCGCCCGACGAGGCCCGCGCGTTGGCGGGACCGGAGGCATCCAGGAGCAGGACGCGCTGCCCCGCTTTTCGGAGATGCCAGGCCGTCCAGGCCCCGAAGACGCCGGCCCCCACCACGATCGAATCCCAGGACCGGTCGGCCCCATCGACCGGAGCCGCCCGCCGGCTCCGGCCGGCGGCGGCCGATCGACGGGCCGCCGCCAGCGACGCCAGGGCCGCACCGCCGGACCGCCGCATCCACTCGCGCCGGCTCAGCCCTCGTCCCTTGTTCCCCATCCCCACCTCCCTTATGTGACGCCGGAACCCCGGACGTGCCGCGACCGTACATCATCGTGAGCGGCGGCATCGAGTGCCGGCCGCGGGCGTGAGGTGACACGATGCTCGCTCTGGTCTTCCTGGCCGTCATCGCCGCCGCCGTCCTGGTCGTCCCCCTGCTGATCCTCAAGATCGCCTTCAAGGTCGTCTTCGGCCTGGTCTTCCTGCCCTTCCAGATCGTGGGGCTGGCCCTGCGGATCGTTTTCGGGGTGGTCGGCGTGCTCTTCCGGGTCCTCTTCTCGGGCCTGGGCCTGCTCTTCGGGATCCTGGCTTTCGTGCTGTTCGTCGTCCTGCTGCCCCTCCTGCCCCTGGCCCTGATCGGCTTCGTCGTGTGGCTGATCGTGCGCGAGACGCGGCCCCGCCAATCGCTCCGGATCGCGTAGCCGCCGCGGGCCGGACCCGCAAGTATTACGTTCTTGTGACAGACGCTCCCGGCGCCGGGTGCTAGCCTCCTCGTTGACTCGCAGCGAGGAGGAACGCTTGGCCCTGACCTGGAACGGCAAGAAGATCGACTGGGTGAACGTCGCCTACTTCGGGACGATCCACGCCGGCGCGCTGTTCGCGCCCTGGTTCTTCTCGTGGACGGCCCTCGGCCTCGCCCTCGTCCTCTACTGGCTGACCGCTTCCGTGGGCATCTGCCTCACGTACCACCGCCTGCTCACCCACCGCGGGTTCAAGGTGCCCAAGCCCCTCGAGTACGTGTTCACCGTGATCGGCATGCTCGCCAGCGAAGGCGGGGCCATCACCTGGGTCGCCATGCACCGCCTGCACCACACGCTGTCCGACCGCGAGGGCCGCGACCTCCACACACCCAAGGACGGGTTCCTGTGGAGCCACCTCGGGTGGATCGTCTCCGACATCGGGATGGACCGCCGGGAGATGGAGGCGCGTCAGGCCCCGGAGCTCGCGGCCGATCCCGTGCACCAGATGCTCAACCGCCTGCACATCTTCCCCAACATCATCGTGGGCCTCGCCCTCTTCGCCTGGGGCGGCTGGGGATACGTGATCTGGGGCATCTTCCTGCGCCTGACCATCGGCCTCAACGCCACCTGGTTCGTGAACTCGGCCGCCCATACGTTCGGCTATCGCACCTACGACACGCCGGAAGGCTCGACCAACTGCTGGTGGGTCGGCCTCGTCGCCTGGGGCGAGGGCTGGCACAACAACCACCACGCCTTCCAGCGCTCGGCACGCCACGGCCACGAGTGGTGGGAGGTGGATGCGACCTGGGCCGTCATCCGCCTGCTCATGGCGCTCGGCCTCGCCCGCGACGTCCAGCTCCTTCCTCGCAACGCGGACCAGTTCCGCCTCGCGCGTCGCGGGCCGGCGGGACCAGGGCTGGTCCCGGCCGCCGTCGAAGCGATGCCGCCGGTGCCGGAGGCCGTGCTCACCGAGGCCTGAGGCCGGGATCTCCGCCGCCGCCGCCCCGCCCGCCGCGTCACCTCGCGTACAATCCGCCCGATGCCGGCGGACGCCGCTCTCCTCGCGGAGATCCCCTTCTTCCATTTCCTCGACGACAGCGAGCGCGTGTCGCTCGCCGCCCAGCTCGAGGAGGTGCAGCTCCCCGAGGGACAGGTCCTCTTCAACTACGGGGAGCCGGGCGACTGCCTGTACGTGATCCGCGCCGGCAAGGCGGAGGTGTTCTTCAAGGACGACACCGGCATCCGCATCGTGCTCGAGGTGGCGGGGCCGGGCGACGTGGTCGGGGAGCTCTCGCTCCTCGACGGCGGGCCGCGATCGGCGTCCGTGCTGGTGACGGAGGCGCTCGATGCCCTGCGCCTCGACCGCGGCGACCTCGACCAGTTCCTGCGGGCCCACCCCGCCGCCGCCATCGACCTGCTCAGCGCCATGGGCCGGCGGCTGCGCGTCTCCGCGGAGCGCCTCCGGCACACCGCATCGCGCAACGTCAACGTCGCCGCCGAGGACAAGCGCACGGCCGTGCAGAAGGTGGCGGACTGGATCGCCGACTTCAGCGGCAGCATCCCGTTCCTCTTCCTCCACCTCCTCTTCTTCGCGGTCTGGATCCTGCTCAACCTGCCCGGCATCCCCGGCGCGCCGATGTTCGACCCCTTCCCCTACGGCCTCCTCACCATGGTCGTCTCCCTGGAGGCGATCATCCTCTCCGTCTTCGTGCTGCTGAGCCAGAACCGGCAGGCGGCCAAGGAGCGGATCCGCGGCGACATCGAGTACGAGGTCAACATCAAGGCCGAGATGGAGGTCGCCCACCTGCACGAGAAGGTGGACCAGCTCAGCCAGGCGGCGGCGGAGACGGCGGCGCGCGTCCGCAGCATCGAGCGGCTCCTCCAGGCCCGCCCGCGCTCCTGAGGCGGCCCTGAGCGCCTGGCGCGACGCGCTCCGGTCCAGCCTGGCCGCCCACCTCTCCGCGGACGACGAGGAGGCCCGCGACCGCGACCGCATCCTCGCGTTCGTCGGGCGACACGAGAACCCCTTCGACCGCTCGATCGGGGAAGGCCACCTCACCGGCAGCGCGTTCGTCCTCTCCAAGGACGGCGCGCGCGTGCTGCTGCTCCACCACCGGAAGCTCCAGCGCTGGCTGCAGCCCGGCGGTCACGCCGATCCCGGCGAGACCACCGGCGAGCAGGTGGCCCTGCGCGAGGCGCGCGAGGAAACGGGGCTGGCCGTCGCCCTGCATCCTTCCGCCCCGCGGCCCCTGGACCTCGACGTTCACGTGATCCCCGCCCGCCCGGGCGAGCCCGCCCACGAGCACCACGACCTGCGTTACCTGGCCGTGGCCGAGGGCACGTTGCGCCCGGCGCAGGAGGAGGCGGCCGACCTCAGGTGGTTCGACTGGGACGCGATGGCCGCGCTGGACCTCGATCCGGGGCTCCGGCGCGGTTTGGCGAAGGCCCGGGGCTACGCGTATCATGGGCGTCGATGAGCGAGCCGCTGAGGCCGGAGCCGCACAAGACGGCCAAGCAGTCCGTCTCCCTGCGCGCCTTGTTCAAGATCCACGTGGCCGCCAACAAGCCCCTGGAGCTGGACTTCCCGAGCGGCAAGGTGAAGATGTCGGTCGCGGAGATGACGCAGGCCCTCAAGGACGACGAGGCGGACGAGAAGTCGCGCAACACGCCGTAGCCGCCCCCCCCCTACAACCCCATGATCGTCTTCGCGATCGAGAAGTAGATCACGAGGCCGGTGGCGTCCACGAGGGTCGTGATGAGCGGCGCGGACAGCACGGTCGGGTCCACCCCGAACCGCTCGGCCAGGATCGGGATCAGGGAGCCCACCGTCGTCGACCACGAGCAGATGGCGAGGATGGTGACGGCCACCGTGGCCGCCAGCGGCATGTGCGCGCCCCAGAGCAGGGCGCGGCCAAAGGCGAAGGCGCCGAGCAGCAGGCCGATGGTGATGCCGGTGCTGGCCTCGCGCGCCAGCACGCGCCAGCCGTCCTTGAGCTTGATCTCCTTCAAGGCCAGGCTGCGGATGATGGTGGTGACGGTCTGCGATCCCGCGTTGCCGCCGGTTCCGATGAGCAACGGGATGAAGAACGAGAGGGCCACCACCGCCGCCAGCTCGTTCTCG
>Ga0136846_1228983_pt1 | contig 10802 bp, 11 predicted proteins | sample HopSoiMetagenom2_FD_96841 | JGI IMG/M metagenome (GOLD analysis project Ga0136846, IMG submission 96841) | Grasslands soil microbial communities from Hopland, California, USA - 2 Assembly 2016 (version 4) | ecosystem: Environmental > Terrestrial > Soil > Grasslands | place: USA: Hopland... | reverse complement strand
GGGCAGGCGCCGGGGTGCGGGAAGGAGGGTTCATGCTCCAAGCGTAGGCCGGCCCCACCGGAGATGGCACCGGAAACGGACGCCGGCGCAGCAGCAAATGTCGAATCAGGCCGGGCTGCAGCAAAAGCTGCGGCCTTAAGAATGTGTCCGCGGTCTAAGCCCCGCTCAGGCATGCGGCTGCATCAACTGCTCAATCGGGTAGTAGTTCTTGACGAAAGGCGTTTTGATCACGATATAGCTGAAGTACTTTTCGATGCCGATGTTGGCCTCCAGCAAGCCCTCGACGATCTCCTGGTAGTGGTTCACGCCGCGCGTGACGAACTTCAGCAGGTAATCGTAGCCGCCGCTGACCAGGTGGCACTCCACGATCTCGTCGATGGGGCGGATGCTCATCTCGAACTTGACGAAGTCCTCGCGCTTGTGGTCTTGCAGCGTGACCTCGGTGAACACCAGCAGCGTGTCGCCGAGCTTCTCAAGGCGGATCTGCGCGCCGTAGCCGCCGATATAACCGGCTTGCTCCAGCCGCTTCACGCGCACCAGGCACGGGCTGGGAGACAGGCCGACAGCGTCGGCGATTTCGACATTCGAGGCCCGCCCATTTTTTTGCAGGTGGCACAGGATTCGCAGGTCAAGGCGGTCAAGCTTGGGGTTGCCGGTGGAAGTGTTCATTGGTAGCCCCATTTAAGCAAGTTCCACGCCCAAGTCAATCAGGTCAAGCCAGTGCGCGCCGCACGTCGGGCTGGCCCAGCACGGTGTCCAGAGTGCGGTTCAGCCGCTCGAACATCTGCTCAAACTCCGAGGGCGTGAAGCACAAGGCCGGCGCGAAACCCAGGATGCCATCGCCGAAAGCGCGGAAGATGAGGCCGTGCTCGTAAGCCGCTTTGGCGATGCGGTCGGGCAGTTGCAGCGCAGGGTCGAAGCCGGCCTTGGTGTATTTGTCGCTCACCAGTTCCAGTGCGCCCAGCAGCCCGCGCGAGCGCGCCTCGCCTACCAGGGGATGGCGCAGCATGGACCGCAATCCCGCCTCGAAGTGGGGCGTGACGCGCTGGCCGTTGGCAAGGATGCCGCCCTCTTCATAGAGCCGTATGACTTCCAGCGCCACGGCGGCGCTCACCGGGTGCGCGGAATAGGTGGCCCCGTGGCCCACCAGCGCGCCGGCCGGCGTGCCGTCGGCAATGCCGGCGTACACGCGTTCGGACATCAGCAGCGCGCCCATGGGCGCATAGCCGGAGGTCAGCCCCTTGGCGACTGTCATCAGGTCCGGCGACACGCCTTCTGCGTCGCAGGCGAACATCGGGCCGGTGCGGCCGAAGCCGGTGATCACCTCGTCGGCCACGAACAGGATGTCCAGCTCGCGGCAGGCCAGGTGCATGGCCCTGAGCCATCCCTCGGGCGGCACGATCACGCCGCCCGATCCCTGGATGGGTTCACAGAAAAAGGCCGCGACGTTTTCCGCGCCCAGCGCGTGGACCTTCTCGCGCAGCGCGGCCACAGAAGCCGCGATCACCGCCTGCGGGTCGCTGCCGGCGGGGTTGCGGTAGGGGTAGGGCGAGGGGATGTAGTGCTGTTCGGGGCGTGGCAGGTCGAAGCCGCGATGGAAAGCGGGCAGGGCCGTCAGGCCGGCGCCGGTGGACGAAGAGCCGTGGTAGCCGCGCTGCAGCGCGATGAAGTGCTTCTTGCTCGGCCGGCCCGTGGCGTTGTAGTACTGCACGATGAGGCGTACGGCCGCATCAATCGCCTCGGAACCGCCCAGCGTCAGGTAGACGTGCTCCAGCCCGGGCGGCGAGATTTCGACGAGCTTGGCGGCCAGGCGTATGGCCGGTTCGCTGGCGTAGCTGAAATAACCGGTCGCGTAGGGCAGTTCGCGCATCTGGCGTGCGGCGGCTTCCACCACGCTTTCGTGGCCGTAGCCGATATTGACGCACCACAAGCCGGCGAAAGCATCGAGCAGCTCGCGGCCGTCGGCGTCGCGCAGCCAGGCGCCCTTGCCGGAACGCAGCACCGTGGCGCCGCGCTGCTCATGGCCGCGCCAGTTGGCTACGGGGTGGATCAGGTGGGCGCGGTCGAGCGCCACAAGCGAAGAATCAAGTGAAAGGGTTTTGGTGGGCATCATGGGAACAAGCTTAGGCGCGAGTGTGCAGCCGGTGCTGCGGCTTGCCCCCCTTGCGCGCGCACGGCCGTGCTGTTGTTTGCGCGCCTACGGTAGAAGATTCTGCGGGTTTCGGGATGCCGTGCGGGAGGGGTGGGCTCAGTACCCGCGCGAGCGGTCCACCACGCCTTCGAGCGGCAGGCCCGCCTCGTAGCGCCGCAGGTTGTCCAGCAGCGCCTCGGCCGCTGTGCCGGCCTGGGTGGCGCTGGCAATGTGGGGCGTGAGCCAGATGCGCGGATGCTCCCAGAACGGGTGGCCCGGCACGGGCGGCTCCGGCTCGCAGACATCCAGGACCGCGGCCGAGAGCCGTCCGCTTTCCAGCGCGGCGAGCAGGTCCGCCTCTACCAGGTGGCCGCCGCGCGCGGCGTTGACCACGCAGGCACCTTCCGGCAGCGCGTCGAACACACGCCGGCCGAGAATGCCGCGTGTTTCGGGCGTGAGCGGCAGCAGGCACACCAGCATGTCGGTACGGGCCAGGAATTCGTCCAGCTCCGCCTCGCCGCTGTAGCAGCGCACGCCCGGTTCGTCGCGACGCGAGCGGTTCCAGCCCGCGCAATCAAAGCCGAGCAGCCGCAGCTGCGCGAGCGCCGCGCGCCCCAGCATGCCCATGCCCATCACACCTACACGCCGCGTGGAGGCCGGCCGCACGGGATGCTCCTTCCACTGGCTCAGGCTTTGTTGCCGCAGATAAAGCGGCATTTCCCGGTGCAGCGACAGCACGGCCCAGCTGACGTATTCGCACATGCAGGCGGTCAGGCCCGGCTCTACCATGCGCACAACAGTCAGTTCGGGCGGCAGCGCCGCGAAATCGAACTGGTCCACGCCGGCCCCCACTGAAAACAGCAGCTCCAGATTGGGAAGGGCCTCGGCGAGGCGCGGCGGCGGCTCCCAGGCCGCGAGGAAGCGCACCTGCGCCGGGTCCCCGATTTCGGGCCAGGTAAAAAATGGGATCTCGGGCATCCTGCGCGCGAACTGCTCGGCCCAGACGGCCCCGCGCTGCGCCGGCCCTTTATAAAGGAAAGTCATCTTTTCTCCGGAATGCCGCGTACGGCCGCGATACGTATAGCCACTGTCTGTGCAAGGGCACGCGCGGAACCGGCTTCGCCAGGCCGCAGAGTGCGCCCCCTGAGGGGGGAGCGCCGAAGGTGCTTCGGGGGGCTCAACCCATCGCTTGGTTGACCAGCGCCCAGCCGCCGACGGCGGGTCCCCGCTCAAGAGGCCCACCGCGCACCATGGTCGTGACCGTGTCCACCCGCGGCAGGCCCTGGGCCTCCAGCCATTCGGGCAGGCCGCTGGCGGCGTCCACGTCGATGCGCAGGAACTTGCCGGCAAAGTGGCTGCACCAATGCCCGACGAGCGCCTGCGCGCTGGTGAGGTCGGGCGCTACGACCGGGCCGATGGCATGGCCGCGCCCGAAGCGCCGCACGATTGAGAACCCCACCGCTTCGCCGCCGCGTGCCAGCACCACCACCTGGCCTTCGGCCAGCAATTGCTGCAGCATGGCCTGGCGCGGCATGCCGGCGGCCCGGGCGTCCAGGGCGACGAGTGCCTTGGCATCGTTGCGGCCCAGCGGGCGCAGGCGTTCGCCTGGCGCCAGCGCCACCAGCTGCGCCGGCGCGGCCATGCCTTGATGCTGCCGGACTTCGCCCACGATCTCGAAGCCCATCCGTTCATACAGGCCGCGACCTTCGGCCGTGGCGTGCAGCAACACGGTGCGGTCTTCCAGGCCCGCCATCACGGCGTGCATGAGGTGCTGGCCCACGCGCTGCCCCTGCATTCGCGGCGACACCATCACATGGCCCACCGACGCGTGCTGCTTGCCCCAGGGCCAGTGCACCGCGGTGCCTATGAGTTCACCGTCGCGCAGCGCCGCCACGCCCTGGCCGTGCGCCAGGCTGAACTGCCAGTCCTCCAGGCGGTGCGGCCACCCGAACTCGCGCGACAGCGCCTGCGCAGATTCCAGGTCATCCGCATTCAGGCGCCGTATCGAGACACCGTCGGGCAGTGGGCGGCCCACTGCCGCAAGCGCGGACTGTGAGGTGAGAACGTGGTCGGGCATAGGGCTTTCCTTCAGAACGTCAAGGGCGGTTTGGGGAAGATGATGCTCGGCGCCGGGGCCTGCGGCTTGTACGATCTTGGCGCCGGACACGGCCACTGGAAGAACGGCACAAAGCGCCTGGAGCCCCCGGCACTCCGGAGGAATGCTGCGTTCGCGCCGCGCAGAACCGCAACAACTGCGGCGGATGCTGCCTAGGATTGCTCCTATCCGAACCACTACGCCGCCTGAATTATTTCTCCATCCCACCATCCACGAGGCAAACCATGATTTTCCGACCCAAGTACATCTCCTTCGACTGCTACGGAACGCTCATCTACTTTCGCATGCACGAGGTGGCCCACAGCATTGTGGGCGACCAGCTGCCGCCAGAGCGCATGCAGCAGTTCCTCAAGGACTTCAGCGCCCTGCGGCTGGATGAGGCCATGGGCGACTGGAAGCCTTACGACCAGGTGCTCAAGTCCGCGTGGGCGCGCACCTGCAAACGCCACGGGGTCACTTACCGCGACGAAGACGGCCGGAAGTTCTACGACGCCGTGCCCACCTGGGGCCCGCACACCGACGTGCCGTTCTCGCTCACCCGCGTGGGCAACAAGATCCCGCTGGTGATCCTGTCCAACGCCATGAACGAGCAGATCGACGCCAACGTCCGCAAGCTGGAAGCGCCTTTCCACAAGGTCTACACGGCGCAAGACGCCGGCGCCTACAAGCCGCGCCTGCAGGCCTTCGAGTACATGTTCGACCAGCTGGGCTGCTCGCCGGACGACATCCTGCACGTGTCCTCCAGCCCGCGCTACGACCTGATGTCGGCCCACGACATGGGCATCAAGAACAAGGTGTTCGTCAACCGCGGCCACGAGCCCAAGCCCAGCGAGTTCTACAGCCACGTGGAGATCCGCGACATCAACGGGCTGCCTGCGCTGGTCGGCCTGTGAACCGGCACGCACCCGGCTTCCGAATTTTCCATTGCAATAGGACCCGACACAGATGAGCAACCTTACTTTCTTCAAACTCGACGATCTCGGTCCCGGCCGCGAGAGCGCCCCTTTGCCCGAGCGCCTGCTCGACGGCGATCCGCGCTTCGCGAACTGGGACGTGGAACAGACGGCCGACGGCAAGCTGCGCACCGGCGTCTGGGAAATCACGCCCGGCACCATCCGGTCGATCAAGGGCGGCGTCTGGGAGTACTGCCACATCCTCTCCGGCGTGTCAGAGCTGATCGAAGACGGCAAGGAGCCCATCCGTATCCAGGCCGGCGACAACTTCGTCATGAAGCCGGACTACGTCGGCAAGTGGCGCTGCATTGAGACTACGCGCAAGATATGGATCGTCTACGGCAACGCATGAGCGTGGCCGAAATTTCCATGCCCAACAATCTCCTCGTCACCTTCAGGCTCGACCAGCTCGGCGAGCCGCGTGAATACCGCCCGCCGGCCGACCGTGTCATCGAAGGTGACATCGTCTGCCGCAGCTGGGACGTCGACAGTGCCAAAGACGGCAAGGTCCGCGCCGGCGTGTTCGAATCGACCCCGGGCGTCAACCGCTCCATCAAGGGCGACACCTGGGAGTTCTGCCTGATCCTCTCCGGCGTGGCCGAGATCACCGAAGACGGGCAGGCCCCAATGACCTACAGGGCCGGCGATTGTTTCATCATGAAGCCCGGCTACACCGGCACCTGGCGCACGCTTGAAACCGTGCGCAAGGTCTGGGTGACGGCATGAGTGAGCCAGCCGTGTTCGGATTCGCGAACCATGCGTTCAAGCAGACAACAATGATCCCGGAGGCGATATGAAACTGACATCCTATTGGCTGGACACATCGGAGCCCTTCAAGGGCGCCACCCCGGGGCCGGTGCAAGGCAGCTGCGACGTTGCGGTGATCGGTGGCGGACTTACCGGTGCTTCAGCCGCGCTGGCACTTGCGAAGAAAGGCGCGCGCGTCGTGCTCCTCGAAGCGGACACAATCGGCAACGCGGCGTCCGGCCGCAACGGCGGCATGTGCAACAACGGCTTTGCCCAGGACTACGGCATGATGTCGGCCAAACTCGGCAAGGACGTCGCGAACCGGCTCTACCGGGCTTTCGATGCCGGGGTCGACATGGTCGAGCGCCTGGTGGCTGAAGAGAACATCGATTGCAGCTTCGCACGCGTCGGCAAAATCAAGCTGGCGGCCAAGCCCGAGCACTACGAAAAGCTGTTGCGCAGCCAGGAACTGCTGGCCTCCACCGTCGACCCCGACACGCATATGGTGAGCCGTGCGGACCTGGCCGGCGAGGTCGGGTCCGATCGCTACTACGGCGGGCTGGTCTACCGTAAAGGCGCCGGCATGCATGTGGGGCGTTTTGTGCGCGGCCTGGCGGAAGCTGCGGCGCGGCGCGGTGCTGAAATCCACGAGCGCTCGCCGATGACGGGTTTGCGACCAGCACCTGGCGGCGGCCACATCGTCGAAACGCCGGCGGGCCGGCTTCATGCCAAGCAGGTGTTGCTGGCGAGCGGAACCTCACAGACCGGACCGCTGGGCTGGATACGGCGCAGGATCGTACCGGTTGGCGCCTTCCTGATCGTCACCGAACCATTGCCGGTCGAAATGCTGGACCGCCTCCTGCCAAAACGCAGGATGGCGGTCGATACGAAGAACCTGGTCAACTACTTTCGCACCACACCCGACAACCGGCTGCTCTTCGGGGGGCGTGCCCGCTTCGCCGTCTCCGACCCAGCCTCGGATGAAAAAAGCGGCGCCATCCTGCGAACCGCATTGCACGAAGTATTTCCCGAACTCCGCAGTGCGCGCATCGACTATTGCTGGGGCGGCATGGTCGACATGACACGCGACCGGCTGCCGCGCGCCGGCGAGCGCAACGGCATCTACTATTCCATGGGTTACAGCGGTCACGGCACCCAGATGTCGACGTTGATGGGAAGCATCATGGCGGAGGTCATGGACGGGCGCACCGACCTGAACCCTTGGAAAGACTTCACCTGGCCGGCCATCCCGGGCCACTTCGGCCCTCCCTGGTTCCTGCCTCTGGTCGGCGCTTACTACCGCCTCAAGGACAAGCTGTCCTGAATTCCCTATCCCGGGCCCGGGCGTGACGCTGGCGTTCGGGCTCAGGCAGCACGAGGGTGCCTGAGCGCTGGTCCTAGAAGTCCGCCACCTTCCCCCACATCGACTCCTTGAACCGGGCAGGGTCGAAAGGCTTCGGATCGAAGATCGGCTTGGCGCCGGACACGATGTCCGCGATCAGGTGGCCCGCGCCGGGGCCGATGCCGAAACCGTGGCCCGAAAAGCCCGCGGCCAGGATGAGTCCGGGCACTTGCGGCAGTTCCCCGATACCGGGTACGCCGTCGGGCGTGCTGTCGATGTAGCCCGCCCAGGTGTTGGCAATGCGGGCCTCGCGCAGCGCGGGCAACAAAGCGACGGCACGGCGGTGGATCTCGCCGACGCCGGCGGGGTCGGGAGTCGGGTTGAGGATGCGCGCGCGTTCCATGGGTGTGGGCGCGTCCAGCTTCCAGCGCGCGCGGGTTTCGTGGCCCCAGCGTATGCCTTCCAGGCCGCCGGGAAACACGTTGCGCCAGCGCTTGGCGAACATCGGGATGAACTGCGGCGCGAAGCGCAGCAGCTGCGCCGTGGGGTCGGCGCGCCCACGGCCGCTGATGGCCAGGACGTAATGGCCGTCGGGACGCCGGGTGACGGCGACGCGCGGGCTGGTCAGCGCCGCCGGCAGTTGCTGCGCCACCGGCGACAGGCGCACGATGGACTGGCGAATCGTGGCGAGCGGAAATTGCACGCCGAGCTGGTTGCAGAACGAAGAGGCCCACGCGCCGCCCGCGAGCACCGCGGTGCGGGTCTTGATAGTCCCCGCTTCGGTCACGACGCCGCTGAGCCGGCCGCCTTCCATCTCGATGCCGCGCGCGGCGCAGTTCTGGTGGACGCTGCCGCCGAGCTTCATGATTGCAGCCGCCACCGCGGGCGCTGCCTTGGCCGGGTCGGCCGTCCCGTCGCTGGGCGAAAAGACGCCGCCCTTCCACGTGCGGCCGGTCGCCGCGCCCCGCTCCGAAGCTTCGCGGCCGCTCAGCATGTGCGTGGTCACGCCGACGGTCGTCGCGAATTCGCGCCACTTGGCCCAGCCTGCAATCTGGGCCTCGTCATCGCTGAGGTACAACAGGCCGCAGCGCGTGAAGCCGGTGTCTTCGCCGCTGTCGGCGGAAAACTGATCCCAGAGTTCGAGGCTTTTGGTGGCCATGGGCAGTTCGCGCGCATCGCGGTTCTGTTGGCGGCACCAACCCCAGTTGCGGCTCGATTGCTCGGCACCGATGTGGCCTTTTTCAACCACGGCAACCGAAAGCCCGCGCTTGGCGAGGTAGTAAGCGGTAAAGACACCGATGATGCCGCCGCCGATCACGACGACGTCGGCGCTGGCCGGCGGGGTGTTGGAAGTCTCAAGGAGGCGCAGGGGCTGGGACATGGATGGACTTTGGTCGTTGTTGGATGTCTGCACTGTCTGTGTTCGTTGCACCAAGGTTGTGTTCATGCTGGCTGCTCCTCCTGCCCGAAGCCCAGAATCGCCTTGGTCTCCAGGTATTCCTCAAGGCCTTCGATGCCATATTCGCGGCCGTTGCCCGAGCGCTTGTAGCCGCCAAAAGGGGCATGGGGACTCCAGGCCGGGTAGTTGATGTGCACCTGCCCGGATCGGATGCGCGCCGCGACCGCCCGCGCCGCGGCGAGGTCGCGGCCCTGCACGTGGGCACCCAGGCCGTAGACCGTGTCGTTGGCGATCTCCACTGCCTCGTCCACACTGTCGTAGGCGATGATCACCAGCACCGGCCCAAAGATCTCTTCCTGCGCGATCTGCATCTGCGAGTTCACGCCGGAGAAGATGGTCGGGCGGCAATAGAAGCCGCGCTCCAGGCCCTCAGGCCGGCCGGGGCCGCCGCAAATGAGGCGCGCACCCTCGGCGATGCCGGTGGCGATCATTTCTTGCACCCGGTTGAACTGGGCACGGTTGGCCACCGGGCCGTGCGTGGTCTGCTCCGAGCTCGGCTTACCCACAACAAAACTCAAGGCCGCTTCCAGCGCGATCCGTTCAACTTCCTGCAGCCGCTCGCGCGGCACGATCATGCGGGTCGGCGCGCTGCAGGACTGGCCGACATTGCGAAATGCTGCCCCCACGCCCGCCGGCACGGCACGCGCCAGGTCTGCATCCGGCAAGATGACATTGGGCGACTTGCCGCCAAGCTCCTGGGCCACGCGCTTGACCGTCGGGGCCGCCGCCTGGGCCACCAGCACGCCTGCCCGGGTCGAGCCGGTGATCGAGATCATGTCCACGTCTGGATGCGCGGACAGCGCCGCGCCGACCTCGGGCCCATTGCCGCTCACCAGGTTGAACACGCCCGGCGGGATGCCGGCGTCTTGAACCACCTCGGCAAAGAGCAGGGCGCTCAGGGGCGACAGCTCGCTGGGCTTGAGGACGACGGTGCATCCGGCGGCAAGGGCGGGGCCGACCTTGGCGGTGATCTGGTAAAGCGGCCAGTTCCAGGGTGTGATCAGGCCGCACACGCCGATGGCCTCGCGCTGGATGGCCACGTCGCCGCGGTGGGAGAGGAAGGGGTAGCTGGCGAGGTTGTCACGGGCCACGCGGATGTGCTCGGCCGCGACGGGCACCTGTGTGCTGCGCGCAAAGCTGATGGCCGCGCCCATCTCCAGCGAGATTGCTTGGGCGAACAGTTCGGCCCGCTCGAGGATCAGGGCGTGGACGCGGTCGAGCAGCGCAGCTCGGCGTTCGGGGGAGCTGGTGGACCAGCTCGCGAAGGCGGAGCGCGCTGCGGCCACGGCTGCCGCGACGTCTTGCGCACTTCCCAGCGCAATCCGCGCGATGGGCTCTTCGCTCGACGGGTCGATGACGCTGGCCCGGGATTGCCCCGCAGGCAGGACCCATTCACCATCTATGAACAGGCGGTCCAGGCGGCCGCTCGCTTTGAGTTGCTCGACAAGGTCGACGTTCATGGGCGCTTGTCCTTTGCCGCGGTGCGGCGGATTTTGCGCTGCCTCGCGATGAAGTTGCCCTTGCGGAACCCGCGCGATGTGTCGTCATATTCCATGCTTTCCCTCTGAAAAGAATCGGATTCATGGTACGCCCTTGCCTGGAATTGATCTGCCGTTTAAGCGTGGCCATTCGGCATGAACGGTGCGCAAGCGGCGCACAACCGCAGCATCTGCCGCGGTGCTTCAATAGCATTCATTGCATGGCGCCGGCGAACCGGTGCCGGCTTTGCACCACCTTTTCCGGGAGGACGCTTTCATGACCCCTTGCCCCGAGTCCAGCGGCTTCGATTGCCGTCGCACGCCGACGGGTTCCGACATGCGCCGGATGGCCCGCACGCGCCGCGGCATCGCAAGGGCAGGGGCCCTGGCAGAGCAGCACAAGCCATCGGGGGGACGCCGCACACCATGCCGCCGGCTATCCGCAAAACCGCAGTTTTAACCAAGCGCCCCGGCGTGATCGAGGTATATCCCCGGTCGCCCGGTGCTCCAATGCCTTTACCCCACCACGAGAAACCAGGAGAAAACCATGGCAGATAACAAGCAGCTGAACGGCCT
>Ga0136846_1214299_pt1 | contig 10803 bp, 12 predicted proteins | sample HopSoiMetagenom2_FD_96841 | JGI IMG/M metagenome (GOLD analysis project Ga0136846, IMG submission 96841) | Grasslands soil microbial communities from Hopland, California, USA - 2 Assembly 2016 (version 4) | ecosystem: Environmental > Terrestrial > Soil > Grasslands | place: USA: Hopland... | reverse complement strand
GACCAGCAGGCCGCCCTGCGCTGGGTACAGCGCAACATCCGCGGGTTCGGCGGCAACCCTGGCAACGTGACCGTGTTCGGCGAGTCGGCGGGCGGCCTGTCTATCCTGTCCCAGCTGGTCTCGCCCGGTGCGCGCGGGCTCTTCCAGAAGGCCATCGTGGAGAGCGGGAGCTACAACCCGGCCCAGCAGTCGCTGTCCGCCGCCGAAGCCGCCGGCGCCGCGTTTGCTGCCAAAGCCGGGTGCGCCAGCAACAGCGCCTCCTGCCTGCGCGGCGTGCCGGCGTCCACCATCCTGGCCAACGAGGACCCCGTCGGCTACACCCCTGACGTCGACGGCACCGTGCTCAAGCAGTCGATCAAGACCGCGCTGGCCAGCGGCCAGTTCAACCGGGTGCCGGTGGTGATCGGCACCAACCACGACGAGTGGCGGCTGTTCGTGGCCGGCTTCGAGCTTCTCGGCGCCAAGGTGACCGCGGCGAACTACCAGGACATGATCGCCTCCACACTTGGTGTGCCCGCGGCCGCCGCGGCCGCCATCGCCGCGCGCTACCCGCTCAGCCATTTCTCCAGCCCGGCGGTCGCTTTCGGCGCAGTCGGCACCGACGCGATCTTCGCCTGTCACTCGCTCTCCTTCGACGAGTCGCTCTCGCGGTACGTGCCCACGTACGCGTACGAGTTCAACGACGAGAAAGCGCCTGAACTCTTCCTGCCCCCGGTCAGCTTTCCTTACGGCGCGGCCCACGCGTCCGAGCTGCAGTACCTGTTCAGCCAGACCGCCGTCCCGCATCCCACCGACCTCACCGCCGCCCAGCAGCGTCTCGCGGAGGCCATGAAGCGGGACTGGACCACCATGGCCAAGACCGGGGTCCCCGCCGTCGGCTGGCCCCGCTTCAGCACCGCCAGCCAGCAGATGCTGTCCCTGGTCCCGCCCCGCCCCCAGACCGAGACGAATTTCTCCGCCCAGCACCAGTGCGATTTCTGGATCCCCGCCGAGGCCAACCGCTAAGCAAATCACCCAGCCAGGGCCGCCGACATTTCCGCAGAGACCCCCTGGCAGTGCCCTCGACGTTTCCGCGGAAACGCCTTGTGAATCCTTTCACATGACCTCCCCGCGGAGATCCCCCGATACAACGCGAGGTGTTACGCCGGGAACAGGAGCGCCAGGACCCGAGTCCCGTGATCCCGCGGCTGGCCTCGGCGGTCACGAGCGACCCCGAATCGTTTTCAGTGGTTGTGGCACCCTACCGAATAGGGAAGGTAGAGTGCCGCAACCACTGAATATTGACAAGTCCGATATGTGGCTTTTATGGATGATCGCGAAGTTCTAGTGCGACTGCACGGCATGGCCGTGCGCTCGGAAGGCTAGCTGGTGAGGGCGTCGCGGGCGGCCTTGATGGCGGCGCGCTGCCCGGAGTCCAGGTACTCCTCGATCCGGGTGATGTGACCGTCACGCACCTGCAGGTACATGGCAGCGTGCAGCGCCACGTCGGAGCCGTCAGGCAGCCGCCCGCGCAGGATGTGCTGCTGCAGCACCCCGTCCGGGGCCGGGACCCGCCGGACGATCTCATAGTGCAGGCCGGACACCACCCGGTGCAGGCCCCGCAGCGTCTTCAGGTTGTCCTCGACCGGCTGCTCGAGCAGGTCGTCGTTGTGCCAGATGACCGCGTCCGGCGCGTAGATCTCCTGCACGGTGCCGATGTCGCCGGCTTCCAGCGCGCTGAAGAAGCGGATGACGAGTTCCTCGCTTATAGCTGCCTCCTTATGTCAGGGCGCCTCGCCGGCGTCACCCTAATGGTGAAGGGCACCATGACGGCGCCACCCGGAAGGTGAAGGGCACCTCGACGGCGCCACCCGGAAGGTGAAGGGCACCATGACGGCGCCACCAGGAATGTCATAACGCCCCGATGGCCCCGCCCAGCACGCTGATCACCTTCTCGTATCCCCAGTCGCCGCCGACCGGCACCGGGAACAGGACCGGCAGGTCCACCCCGGCGGCGCGGTACTCGGCCACCCGCCCCGCGCACCGCGCCGCGTCGCCGTGCGCAACGAACCCGTCGGCCACCCCCTGCGGCACCCGCCCGATAGCACCCGACGGATCACCCGCCAGCAGCAGCTCGCGCACCGGCCCCAGATCGACCCCAGAACCGTCTAGCTCGCCAAATAGCCGCGGCACGGCCGGATGTAGCACGTAACGTAGCACCATGGCCCGTGCCGCCGAGGCCGCCAGAGCCGGATCGGAAGACAGCGCGCAGTGCACCACGCAGGCGATCTCGACCGACGCCGGATCCCGGCCGGCCGAAGCCGCGGCCGCGCGGACCACTCCAGCCGCCGCGCCCGCCTGGGCCGGCGTCATCAGGTTGAGGATCACGCCGTCGGCGATCCGGCCGGCCAGGGCGAGCATCCGCGGCCCGAGCGCGGCCAGGTAGACGGGCAGGCAAGACCGGGCCGGCGGGCTATCGAGCGGCACCATCCCAGTCCTGTAAACCTGGCCGTCGAAGCCTGGCGACCCGCCCAGCACGGCCCGCACGACACCCACGTACTCCTCGATCATCGGCAGCGGCGCGAACGGCGCGATCCCGAACCTGTCGTTCATGATCGTGTTCGCCACACCCAGCCCGAGCACGAACCGGCCGTCGGTCGCGTGATCGAGCTGCGCCGCGGTCTTGGCCGCCAGCACCGGCGGCCGCAGCGCCGCGTTCGCGATCGCCGTCCCCACCCGCACCCGTCGGGTCGCGGCCGCCACCGGATGGCACAGGGCCAGTGCGTCGCCGTGCCCCTCGGCCACAAACACCGCGCCGAACCCGGCCTCCTCCGCCAAGGCGGCCACCGCCCCCACTGCGGCCGGCGGCAGCCCGCTGTGCGATGCAATCGACAAGCCAACCTGCATGCCACGACACCTTTCGCCCGGAACGTATTCTTGCAGAAACGACTTCTGCAAAGCAGACTTCCGGCTGTCATAGCGCAAGCTTCAGCAAGGGGACGCTGATAACCATGATCGACGTTGCCGCCGTGGTCAGCCAGGTGCGGCGGGGCATGATCCCGGCCCACGTCTACGGCGACCCGGAGATCTTCGCGCTGGAACGCGACCGCCTGTTCGCCCGGTCCTGGGTGTACCTGGCGCACGAGTCCGAGATCCCCGATCCCGGCGACTACGTGGTCCGCCGGGTGCTGAACGACTCATTCATCGTGGTCAGGGACGAGGCAGGAACCGTAAGGGTCATGTTCAACATGTGCCTGCACCGCGGCATGCAGGTGTGCCGGGCCGAAATGGGCAACGCGAGCCACTTCCGCTGCCCCTACCACGCCTGGACCTACCGCAACGACGGCCGGCTGGTCGGCCTGCCCTTCCACGAGGACGCCTACGGCGGCGAGGACGGCTTCGCCCGCCAAGGCCAGCGACTGCTGCCCGCGCCAGCAACCGGAAACTACCGCGGGCTGATCTTCGCCAGCCTCGACCCAGCCGCCCCAAAACTCAGCGACTACCTCGGCGACTTCGCGTTCTACCTGGACTTCTACGTCAACCAGAGCCCGGCTGGCATCCAGCTCAGCGGCCCGCAGCGCTGGCGGGTCAAGGCCAACTGGAAGATCGGCGCGGAGAACTTCGCCGGCGACAGCTACCACACGCCGCACACCCACGCCAGCGTGGTCGAGATCGGGCTGTTCCGCGAGCCGAAGGCGAGCAAGCGCAAGGAAGGGGCCCTCTACCAGGCCGGCCCGGGCGCCGGCACCACCTACAAGCTGCCGCCCGGCGGCGACTTCGCCAGCCAGCTGCGCTACGTGGGCTACCCGGACGCGATGATCCCGGCCATGGCAAAGACCTGGTCAGACCAGCAACGAGCCCTCGTAGCGGAAAGCGGCTTCATGGTGTCCGCCGCCACCTTGTTCCCGAACCTGAGCCTGGTCCACAACTGGCCCCAGATCGACGAAAACGGCACCGTCCGGCCGTTCATCTCACTGCGCCAGTGGCAGCCAATCAGCGCAACAGAAACCGAGGTGCTGTCCTGGTTCGCGGTCGACGCCGCGGCCCCGGAGGAGTTCAAGAAAGCCTCCTACAAGGCCTACCTGATGTGCTTCGGCATCTCGGGCATGTTCGAGCAGGACGACGTGGAGAACTGGGTGTCGATCACCGACATGGCCACCGGGTCGATGGCGCGGCGGCTGAACCTCAACAGCCGGATGGGCCTGGCCCCGGACGGAAAGCCGCTCAAGCCGCCGATCGCGAACTTCGCCGGACCCGGCGTCGCCTACCAGGGCTTCGGCGAGTACGGCCAGCGGCACTGGCTGAGCCAGTGGAGCGACCACCTCGAACAAGAACCGGCCGCCCACCAAGCAACCGACCTGGGCGTAGCCCGATGACCACACACAAACCCCTCCCGTACGGCGATCCGGCCCACCAGGCCGCGCACCAGTTCCTGGTCGAGGAAGCGGCCCTGCTCGACGCCGCCGACTACCCGGGCTGGCTGGACCTCCTCACCGAGGACATCCGCTACCTGATGCCGGTCCGGGTGACGACCGCCCGCGGCGCGGGCTTCAGCACGCAGCCCGGCATGGGCCACTTCGACGAGGACATGTACGCGCTGCGCAAGCGCGTCCAGCGGCTGGCCACCGACCACGCCTGGACCGAGGACCCGCCGTCCCGGACCCGGCACTTCGTCACCAACGTCCGCACCTTCCGCCACGACGACGGGCTGAAGGTCGAGTCCGCCCTGCTGCTGTTCCGCAGCCGCGGCGACACCCGCGACGCCGACCTGCTCTCCGCGGGCCGCACCGACCTGCTCAGGGAGACAACTACAGGCCTCAAGCTGGCCCGCCGCGAGATCACCGCCGACGAGGCCGTGATCCGCACCCAGAACCTGGCGGTGTTCCTGTGAACGACGAGGAGATCAGGCTCGGCAACGAGGTCAGCGAGGTCGTCGTGGAGCCGGTAAGAACCCGCAACGGCGTCCGGCTGCGTATCTCGGTCCCCGCCTCGGGCCGCCAGATCCTGCTCTGCCCGCTCGAGCTCGAGGCCCTGACTTGGCAGGACCACGAGTTCTTCACCCGGCTCCTGGCCACCCCGCACGGCCCGGAAGAACCTTGACGGGCTGGCTGGACGGCAAGCGCGCCCTCGTCGCCGGCGCGGGCTCCGGCATCGGCCGGGCCGTCCTGAGTGCATTTCAGGCGGAAGGTGCCCAGGTCGCCGCCCTGGAAATCGACCAGATTAAGGCCGAACGGGTGGCCGCCGACCTACCCGGCACCGTCATCAGCCACGGTGATGCCACCGTCATGGCCGACGCCCGCGCGGCCGTGGACCGTGCCACCGAAGCCTTCGGCGGCCTGGACATCCTGGTCAACTGCGTCGGCATCTTCGACTTCTACCGCGGCCTGGCCGATATCAGTGAAGACCAGCTCGACGCCGCCTTCGACGAGATGTTCGCCGTCAACGTCAAGAGCCAGCTGGTCACCGTGCGCGCGGCGCTGCCCGAGCTGCGCCGGGCGGGCGGCTCGGTGGTGCTGACCGTCTCCACCTCCGGCTTCTATCCCGGCCGCGGCGGCATCCTCTACGTGGCGTCCAAGTTCGCCGTCCGCGGCTGCGTGATCGCCCTGGCTCACGAGCTGGCCCCCGGCGTGCGGGTCAACGGCGTCGCGCCCGGCGGCACGCTCGGCACCGAGCTCACCGGACCCCGCAGCATGGGCCTGGACCAGCAGGTCCTGGGCACGACGGCCGGCCGCGAGGAGGACCTGCGCCGTCGCACGCCGCTGCGGGTCGCGCTCAGCGGCGAGGACCACGCGGGCAGCTACGTGTTCCTGGCCTCGGACCGCGCCCGCGGGATCACCGGCACCGTCGTCCACTCCGACGGCGGCGTCGGCATCACATAGCCCCGGGCGTCAAGCAGCCCCGGGCATCAGGTAGCCCGGGCCAGCTGCGCCGCCAGCCACGACGCCCGCTCCCGCAGCGCAGCCTCGATCCGGCCGATGACCTCCCCGGTCATCCGCGATACCGGCCCGGACACGGCCAGCGCCGCGGCCGGGGCCAGCCGCGGTCCGTGCACCGCGACCGCGACCGAAGCGACGCCCTCCTCGCTCTCCTCGACGTTCACCGCGCACCCCCGCTCGCGGACCCGGCCCAGCTCGGCCAGCAACTGCGGGAGCGCGGTGATCGACCGCCCGGTCAGCGCGGTCAGCCCCGGGCCGGCCGGACCGCCGAACAGCGCCGTCACCTGGGCGCCGGGCAGCTCGGCGAGCAGCGCCTTGCCGGACGCGGTGCAGTTGGCGGCGAGGGTCGTGCCGGTCCGCGCGGCGACCCGCAGCGCCCGCGGGCTCTCCACCGCGTCCAGGTACCGCACGCTGCCGCCCTCGAGCACGGCCAGGTGCACGGTCTCGCCGAGCGCGGCGGCCAGCTGCTCCAGGGCCGGCCGGGCGTGCAGCCGGATGTCGAGCTCGCGCACCGCGGCCAGGCCGATCTCAGTCAGCACCGGGCCCGCCACGTAGGCCCGCGAATCCGCCTCCTGCCGGACGAACCCGTGGAAGGCCAGCATCGCCATCAGCCGGTGCGCGGTGGAGTGCGCGACCCCCAGGTACTCGCTGGCCTCGGACAGCCGGACCCGCGGCCGGTCGCGGAACAGCACCAGCAGCCGCAGCGCGTTGTCCACCGACGCGATCGGATACGCCGGCGCGCCGCTGCCCGACGAGGGCGAAGACCCGGGTTTCTGCACAGCAGAAACCATACTCGCCCTTCCCAAAAACTGAATCTGAGTTTAGATTTAGTTTTAACGAACCTGAGGAGGCTCCCTATGGAGTGGCAGAACCCGGAATTCACCATCGGCGGCGTCAACCACCTGGCGCTGGTCTGCTCGGACATGAAGGAGACCACGGACTTCTACACCGGGGTCCTGGGCATGCGCCTGGTCAAGACGATCGAGCTCTCCGGCAACCGGGGCCAGCACTTCTTCTTCGACATGGGCGGCGGCAACACGCTGGCCTTCTTCTGGTTCCCCGACGCCCCCGAAGCAGTGCCCGGCATCTCCGCGCCGGTGAACGCGCCCGGCCTGGGGGAGTGGACCAGCGCGGTCGGCTCGATGAACCACATCGCGTTCAACGTGCCCGAGGAGAAGTTCCTGGAGTACCGCGCCAAGCTGGTGAACAAGGGCGTGACGGTCAGCCCGATCCTGGACCACGACGACAGCGAGGCCGGCGTGGCGAAGGAACTGCACCCCGGCGTGTTCGTCCGCTCGTTCTACTTCCAGGGCCCGGACGGCATCGTGCTGGAGTTCGCCTGCTGGCGGCGCGCCATGGGCCAGCCCGGCGACGTGGCGCACGAGCCGAAGACCGCGGCCGACCGCACCGGCGTCCCCGTCTAGCAAGGTGCAGCCCCTCGAGAAGGCAGCGACCAAGGGGCAGCGGACCGACGAGGCCTTCCGTGCGGCCGCCCGGCTGGTGTTCGCCCGTGACGGCTACCTCAACGCCAAGATCAGCGACATCGCCGCGGCGGCCGGCCGGTCCGTGGCGTCGTTCTACAACTACTACGACACCAAGGCCGACCTGCTCATCGCGCTGGCTGAGGAGTTCCACGCCGAGGCCACCCAGCTGGCCGCGCTGCCGTACCGGGCCGGCCTGTCCGGTGAGGAGGCGCTGCGCGAGGCGGTGGCCGGCTTCTGGCGCACCTACGCCCGGCGCCGCGGCGAGCTGATCGGGATCTTCCAGGCGGCCATGATCGAGGGCCGCTTCCGGGACCGCTGGCTCGAGCTGCGCGGCGAGGCCATCACCCGGATCGCGGGCGCCGTCCGGGCGGCCCAGGCGGACGGCTACTGCCCGGGCGCCGATCCGGTCATGACCGCCTCGGCCCTGTCCGCCATGCTGGAGCACTTCTGCTACATCTGGCTCGGCCAGGGCGGCGAGAAGGACGTCCCCTTCGACGACGAGCGCGCCCTGGACGCCCTGTGCACCATCTGGGTCAAAGCCGTCTACTGGCGCGCCGAACCCCTCTAATCCGGGTTGTCCTGATCGTCGCGCCGGGTGCGCGGCCGGCCGGGGCGGCGCAGCTCACCCGCCTTGCCCGGCATGCGCCCGGCGTCGGTCAGCGCGTGGCGCAGCAGGAACTCGATCTGGGCATTGGTGCTGCGCAGTTCGTCGCTGGCCCACCGGGCCAGGGCGTCGTGCACCGCCGGGTCCAGCCGCAGCAGAATGCCCTTGCGCTCAGCCATAGTTACGGGGCCATTTACTGGTAGAGCGAGCCGGTGTTGACGACCTGCTGGGTGGCCTGCTCGCTGCACAGCACCACGAGCAGGTTGGACACCATCGCGGCCTTGCGCTCCTCGTCCAGCTCCACCACGTCCTCCTCCTGCAGCCGCCGCAGCGCCAGCTGCACCATGCCGACCGCGCCCTCGACGATCCGCGTCCGCGCGCCGACTACCGCGCTGGCCTGCTGCTGGCGCAGCATGGCCTGGGCGATCTCCGGGGCGTAGGACAGCCGGGTCAGCCGCGACTCGACGATCGTCACGCCGGCCGACCGAACCCGGGCCGCGATCTCCTCCGACAGCCGCTGGGTGATCTCCTCGGCGTTGCCGCGCAGCGAGATGACGCTGTCGTCCGGGCTGGTGTAGGAGTAGCCCGACGCGATGTGGCGGACGGCGGTCTCGGACTGGATGGCGACGAACCGCTCGAAGTCGTCGACCACGTAGAGCGCCTGCGCCGTGTCCTTGACCTGCCAGACCACCACGGCGGCGATCTCTATCGGGTTCCCGTCGAGGTCGTTGACCTTGGCGATCGCCGTCTCCAGGTTCCGGATCCGGGTGGAGACCTTGAGCCGCCGGGCGAACGGGTTGACCCAGTGCAGCCCGGGATCGCGCACCGTGCCCCGGTACCGGCCGAACAGCTGGACCACCCGCGCCTCGCCGGATATCACCGGCGTCAGCCCGCGCAGGGTGAAGTTGGCCGCGATGAACGCCACGATGCCCAGCGCGATTAGCGTCTGCGGGCCCGCGCCGTCCGGGCCCAGGGCCAGGCCCAGGCCGAGCAGCGCGCCGCCGGCCAGGATCAGCACCACGCCGGCCACCAGGACCCGCACGCCGGGTCTCGACCGCGCCTGGTGCTCTGACATCTGCGGGGAACTGCTCAGCTCCGCCGGGACCTCCGCGGCCATGGCCACCACCTCCAGTTGACGCCCTGATACTACTTGTCTATCATAATGATATCAGTTTCCAGGACCAAGGGAGGCGGTCATGGGACTGCCGGCAGTAGAGATCAAGCACCTCCGCAAAACGTACGGTCCGGCCAGATCGTCCGCAATGAGGCCCGGCTGGCCCGCCGGTCTCCTACCGTGAGCTCGGCGTCCTGCCGCTTCTTCCGCTGGGAGTGAGCATGGTCCGCGGCGCGTGAACTCTGGCCGGGGTTGCGGAGAAGAACGGGCGTGCTTTCACTTGACCATGACCTAAGGAAAGGGTCCCGCATGGAGAAGCCCGCCACGCTCGGCCGGGCCGGCCCGCTAGCTGACAGGGACCACCGGGCCGACGACGCGACGCTGATCGCGCGTTCCCGGGCCGAGCCGGAGGCGTTCGCGGCGATCTTCGACCGGCACGCGACCGGCATCCACCGCTACGCCGCCCGGCGCCTCGGGCCCGGCCCGGCCGAGGACGTGGTCGGCGAGACCTTCCTGGTGGCCTTCCGGCACCGGGACCGCTATGACCTGTCCCACCCGAACGCGGCCCCGTGGCTGTTCGGCATCGCCACCAACATGATCAGCCGGCACCGCCAGGCCGAGGTCCGGCTCTACCGGGCGCTCGCCCGGGCCGGCCTCGACCCCGCCGTCGAGTCACCCGCCGACGAGATCGTCGCCCGCGTCGCCGCGACCAGCCAGCGGCGCGTGATCGCGGCCGCCCTGGCCCGGCTGAAACCCGCCGACCGCGACACCTTGCTGCTGGTGGACTGGGCCGAACTGACCTACGACCAGGCCGCCCTGGCCCTGCGGGTGCCCGTGGGCACGGTCCGGTCCCGGCTGAACCGCGCCCGCCGGAAGATCCGCGAGGCGCTCGACGACATCAACTCCCGAGGAGCACAGCCATGACTGACCTGCCCGATCCCGGGGCCGTCCGGGAGCTCAAGGACCTGCGGGCCGAGGTGACCGGCCGCGCTCCGGAGGAACTGCAGCGGGCGCGCGGCCTGCTGCTCGCCGAAATTCAGGCCGAACGGGAGACCGGTGCCAGCTCGCGCTCCGCGTTCCCGTCCCGCGGTGCGTCCCGGCCTCGGCGCTGGCTTCGTCCCGTCATGCTCGGCGCGACGGCCGCCGCGGCGACCGCGGCCGTCACCGTCAGCCTGCTGCCGGGACCTGCGCCCCACCGGCCTCCGGGGGCCGGCTCCGTGCCCGCGTCCTCGCCACCCTCCACGCCAGCCATGCTCACCGCCGCCTACGTGCTGAACCAGGCGGCATCGGCGGCGGCTTCGTCGTCCCAGCCGGTCCCGCGTCCGGACCAGTTCATCTATGTCTCATCGGTGACCACGTACGTCAGCACCGAGATCGGGCGGTCGGGCGACAAGTCCTGGCTGTACCGGATTAGGAGGCAGATCTGGCAGTCGGTCAGCGGCCAGCGAGCCGGGCTGCTGCAGATCGTGGACCGCGGAAACGTCAAGCTGCCCTGGGGCCCGGTTCCGCCCGCGGCCAGCGACCTGCCGGCCGGCTGGACGTCGCTGCCCCCGGCCAGTTGCCCGGGGGCAGCCCCGGCCCGGGGCACCTACGCGTTCCTGGCCGCGCTCCCGGCCGATCCCGGGCGCCTGCGGACATGGATCTACCGGCCCCCGGGCGGCCAGCCGCGGGCCGCCGCCCAGGCCT
>Ga0136846_1235254_pt1 | contig 10804 bp, 10 predicted proteins | sample HopSoiMetagenom2_FD_96841 | JGI IMG/M metagenome (GOLD analysis project Ga0136846, IMG submission 96841) | Grasslands soil microbial communities from Hopland, California, USA - 2 Assembly 2016 (version 4) | ecosystem: Environmental > Terrestrial > Soil > Grasslands | place: USA: Hopland... | reverse complement strand
GGTCCTTCAGGTACTGCGGCATCTCCTCGCCCGCGTCCAGCCGCTCCTTGATCTTGGCGTGCGCGATGTCCCGCGCCACGACCAGCGGCCCGGACAGCGACAGCCGGGTCTTGACCGGGTACTTGGTCAGCTCGGCGAGGATGTCGTCCATGGGCTGGTTGAGGTCGATCCGCACCACGTCACCCGACTCGTCGAGGTGCTCGTCGGTCGTCTCCGGCAGGAATCGCGCCGGATCGGTCTCCAGCTGCTCCAGGAAGACACCCTCCGCCGTGATCTTCGCGACGGCCTGGCGGTCGGCCGAGCAGGACACGGCGATGGCGACGGGACACGAGGCCCCGTGCCGGGGCAGCCGCACCACGCGCACGTCGTGGCAGAAGTACTTGCCGCCGAACTGCGCGCCGATCCCGATCCGCTGCGTCAGCTCGAAGACCTTCTCCTCGAGCTCCTTGTCCCGGAAGCCGTGCCCGAGCTCGGACCCCTCGGCCGGGATCTCGTCGAGGTAGTGCGCGGAGGCGTACTTGGCGGTCTTGAGCGCGTACTCGGCGCTCGTGCCGCCCACCACGATCGCCAGGTGGTACGGCGGACAGGCGGCCGTACCCAGCGAACGGATCTTCTCCTCCAGGAACTTCATCATGGAGGCCTCGTTCAGGACGGCCTTCGTCTCCTGGTAGAGGAACGACTTGTTGGCCGAGCCGCCGCCCTTGGCCATGAAGAGGAACTTGTAGGCGCCGCCGTCGGTGGCGTACAGCTCGATCTGGGCCGGCAGGTTGGACCCGGTGTTCTTCTCCTCCCACATGGTGAGGGGAGCCATCTGCGAGTAACGCAGGTTCAGGTTCAGATACGCGTCGTAGATGCCCTGGGACAGGGCCGCCTCGTCGCCGCCTGACGTGAGGACGTTCTGCCCGCGCTTGCCCATGACGATCGCCGTGCCGGTGTCCTGGCACATGGGGAGCACGCCGGCCGCCGCGATGTTGGCGTTCTTCAGCAGGTCCAGCGCCACGAACTTGTCGTTGCCGGATGCCTCGGGGTCGTCGATGATCCGCCGCAGCTGCGCCAGGTGGGCCGGCCGCAGATAGTGCTGGATGTCGTGGATGGCCTCGGTGGCGAGCTTGCGCAGCGCCTCCGGCTCGACCTTGAGGAACGTGCGCCCGTCGGCCTCGAAGGTGGAGACACCCTCGGAGGTCACCAGCCGGTACGGGGTGGTGTCCTCTCCCATGGGGAGCAGATCGGTGTACGCGAACTCAGGCATCTCGCCCATTCCTCACTCGATGAAGACAGCGGCCTGCCTTCGTTGGCGGGCGCACACCAGCGTATGACTTGCCGGGGCGTGCGACCTTGTTAGGTAAGACTCAGTACCCGCACCCCTAGTCGCGATCTATCGCGTTTGGGTACGCTGCTTCCGTGGACCTTCAGAAGCAACCCGAACCACGCACGGCCGAACCACGCACGGCCGAGCCACGCACGGCAGAACCCCGCACCGCGGAACTCCGTGCCTCGGACGCCGACCGCGACCGCGTCGCGGACCTCCTGCGCGAGGCGCTGGCCGAGGGCCGCCTCACGCCCGACGAGCACGCCGAGCGCGTCGAGGGAGTGCTGAGCGCCAAGACGGTCGGCGAACTGGAGGTCTTCGTACGGGACTTGCCCGCCGGCCAACAGCCCTACCCGCCCTACCGGCCGTACCAGCCCCACGCGGCCCGCGGCGAGGGACGGGGGCACGCCCCCGCACCCCACCACCCCGCCCCGGGCGCGATCCCGCTCGACCCCGACGACAACGTCGTGGCGGTCTTCAGCTCCGCCGCCCGCAGGGGCCGCTGGCGCGCGGGCCGCCGGGTGCACGTGTACGCGATCTTCGGCAGCGTCGAGATCGACCTCAGCGAGGCGATATTCGAGTACCAGCAGGTCGTGATCAAGGCGATCTCGGTGTTCGGCAGCGTCGAGATCCGCGTCCCGGAGAACGTCTCGTTGCGCGGCTCCGGCGCCGGTGTGCTCGGCAACTTCGAGGTACGCGCGCTGGATTCGGGCGAACCGGACGCACCCGTGGTCTACGTGGACGGACTGGCGATACTCGGAAACGTCGACGCGAAGCCCAGGCGGGGCAAGCTGATCGAGGACATCCTCGACCGTGTCTCCCACAAGACCGACAAGGGCTTGCGCAAGCACCTGGACCGTTGACGGCGGTGAAGTCGGTCGCATCCACCCCAGCGGTCGGGAACTCAGTGCATAGGCGCGCGCACAGCGGGTAGGGCTTGCTGCATCGTCTCTTGGAGGGTGCCGTGGGCTTCACGCGGAACCCGGTACGCCCGGCGCGCGCGCACCTCGCGCTCGCACGCCCCGGACGTAGCGGACCCGTCGCCCCGGTCCACGTGGGCCCCACGGCTCCCTCCAGCTCGCGAAGAAGCCGTCGTCAGGAGTAGACCGTGCTGCAATCGCCGCATTCGTCCCTGCAGGTCGCTGCCGTTCCGCCCCAGCGGGTGCCAGTGCGAGATAGGGATCAGGACGCCCCGTGGCACACCGAGGCGGTGTGCCGGCGCGACGAGGCGGGTCTCTTCTTCGCCCCTTCCAAGGAACCGACCGCGGCCCGTCTCTCCCGGGAGGAGGCGGCCAAGCGTGTGTGCGGGGGCTGTCCGGTCATGGTCGAGTGCCGCGAACACGCCCTGCTGCAACCCGAGCCGTACGGAGTGTGGGGCGGCCTCACCGCCGCGGAACGCCGCGTGGTCCTGGCCAGGCGCCGCCGCCGCGAGATGGAACTCAAGAAGACGGCCCACGACACGATAGCCGCGGCGGGCTGACCCGACCCGGCCATGGAGAAGGAGGCGCCTCTCCGCACAGAGAGCGCCCCCTTCTTCGGTCAGGAAGCGCTGACCTACTTGGCGCGATCGAAGTCGATCGCGCTGTACGCCCGCAGCTTGCTGAGCCGGTGCTCGGACGAGATCTGCCGGACCGTCCCCGACTTCGACCGCATCACGATCGACTCGGTCGTGGCCGTCTCCGACCGGTAACGAACGCCCCGCAGCAACTCGCCGTCGGTGATCCCGGTCGCGACGAAGAACACGTTCTCACCGGAGACCAGGTCGTCGGTCAGCAGCACGCGGTCGAGGTCGTGCCCCGCGTCCACCGCCCGCTGCCGCTCCTCGTCGTCCTTGGGCCACAGCTTGCCCTGGATGGTGCCGCCGAGGCACTTCACGGCGCAGGCCGAGATGATGCCCTCGGGCGTGCCGCCGATGCCCAGCAGCAGATCGACGCCGGTGCCCTCGCGCAGGGCGAGGATCGAACCGGCCACGTCGCCGTCGGAGATCAGCTTCATCCGCGCGCCGGTCTCGCGGATCTCCTGGATGATGCCGACGTGGCGCGGCCGGTCGAGGATGACGACGGTGACGTCCTCGGGCGTGACCCGCTTGGCCTTGGCGACCCGGCGGATGTTCACGGCCACGGGCGCGTTGATGTCGACGAAGTCGGCGGCGTCCGGACCGGTGACCAGCTTGTCCATGTAGAAGACGGCGGACGGGTCGAACATCGACCCGCGGTCGGCCGCCGCCAGCACCGCGATGGCGTTCGTCATGCCGTTGGCGGTCAGGGTCGTACCGTCGATCGGGTCGACGGCGATGTCGCACTCCGGGCCTGTCCCGTCGCCGACCTGCTCCCCGTTGAAGAGCATGGGCGCCTCGTCCTTCTCGCCCTCACCGATGACGACGACGCCGTTCATCGAGACGGTCGAGACGAGGGTGCGCATGGCGCGCACCGCGGCACCATCGGCGCCGTTCTTGTCACCGCGGCCGACCCAGCGGCCCGCCGCCATCGCGGCGGCCTCGGTCACTCGGACGAGTTCCAGGGCGAGGTTTCGGTCGGGAGCCTCGGAGGGGACTTCGAGTTCGGACGGCAGATGATGATGCTCGGTCATCGAGACGCACCTTTCTGATACGGCGACGGCCGGACGAGGGTGTTGGCCACGACTCTATCGCCAGACGTGCAGAATGAGCAGGGGGCCCCACGGATGAGCGGACCGGTGCGCCTGCGACGATAGGGGGCGTGGCAGGTTCGAACGGCAAGAACGGCAAGCAGAAGACGGCCCGGGACATGGTTCTCTCCCTGGCCGTCATCAGTCTCGCGGCGGGAGTCATCTACCTCTTCCTCCCGCACGACGACTCCGCTCCCGACCTCAAACGGGTCGACTACCGCGTCGAGTTGCTGACGGCTCGCCGCGCCGCGAGCTACCCGGTGGCCGCACCCCAGGGCCTGTCGGCCGACTGGAAGGCGACCTCGGTGCGCTTCTCGGGCGCGAACTTCGACGCGTGGCACCTCGGTTTCCATGACTCCGAGGGTGATTACGTGGCGGTGGAGCAGTCGGCTCAGAAACCCGCGGTCTTCATCGACGAGGCCACCCAGAGCGCCCGCGAGACGAAGGTCACCCAGCGGATAGGGGAGGCGACGTGGACGCGGTACGAGGGTGAGCGGTACGACGCGCTGGTCCTGCGCGAGAAGGGCTCCACGACGGTGGTGACGGGCACGGCGCCGTTCGACCGCCTGACGAAGATGGCCCAGGCCCTGAGGACCTCGTAGGAAACCCGGCAGCAGATACGGCATCACGTATGACTGAGGCCCCGGCGCGCCGGGGCCTCAGTCATACGTGGATGTCTTGCGCGGTGCCGTGTCTCAGACGGTGGTGATGACGTCGTCGTAGGCGAGACGCGGGGAGCGCGGGTACCAGGCGTCGGCGCCGGGCTTGCCGATGTTGATGACCATCAGCGGGGTGTGGTCGCCGTCCAGGAACTCCTTCTGGACGCCGGCGAAGTCGAGACCGGTCATCGGACCGGTGGCGAGGCCGGCGGCACGCACACCGATGATGAAGTACGCGGCCTGCAGGGCGGCGTTCAGCGCGGCGGCACTCTCACGGGCGGGGCGCTCGGCGAAGAAGAGGTCCTTGGCCTGGGGGAAGGCCGGGAAGAGGGCCGGCAGCTCCTCGTGGAACTCGTTGTCGGCGGAGAGGATCGCGACCAGCGGCGCGGCGGCGGTCTTCGCCTGGTTGCCCTCGGCCATGTGCTTCACGAGGCGCTCACGGGCCTCGGCGGAGCGGACCAGCGTGATGCGCAGCGGGGTCTGGTTGAAGGCGGTGGGGCCGTACTTGACCAGGTCGTAGATCGCCTGGACCTGCTCGTCCGACACCGGCTCGTCGGTGAAGGTGTTCGCGGTGCGGGCCTCGCGGAACAGCAGGTCCTGGGCGGCGGGGTCGAGAACGAGAGACATGGCAAACCTTCTGTAGACGTACACCGGATCCGTCGGGATCGGCTGACTGCGTCGACAGTACAAAGATTAAGTTCAAATTTCAACGAATATCGGGGGATGGTGATCCGCTTCACAACGCTTCACACCGCTTGGCGGATGTGACCTACGTTCCGGAGGCAGCGCCGGAGCCGCCTTCCCGCGCCTCCGCTCCCGCTCCCGCTTCCGAATCCTCGGACCGCTCCCCGGCCAGGGCCGCGTCGAGTCGCTTGCGCGCCCCCTCCAGCCACTGCCGGCACACCTTGGCGAGCTCCTCGCCGCGCTCCCAGAGAGCGAGGGACTCCTCGAGCGTCGTACCGCCGACCTCCAGTCGCCGTACGACGTCGATCAGCTCGTCCCGCGCCTGCTCGTAGCCGAGTGCCTCACTCACGTTGCTGGTCATGCGCCCACCCTAGACATCGACTCGGACAGTGAACTCACCCTCGGCGACCCGCGCCCGCAACGCCTCACCGGCGGCGACCTCGCCCGGATCCCGGACCACCTGCCCGTCGGCCTGCTGCAGCACCGCGTAACCGCGCCGCAGGGTCGCGGCGGGGGAGAGGCCCACCACGCGCGCGTGGGTGTGGGACAGCTCGGAGTCGGCGCGGTCGAGGAGATGGCCCAGGGTGCGCCGCGCCCGATCGGCGAGAGAGGCGACCTGGTCGGCCCGCTCGTCGATCAACCGATGCGGATCCTCCATGACGGGCCGCGCGAGGGTGTGCGCGAGCCCGCGCTCCTCCCGCTCGACGAAGGAGTGGACGGAACGCCGGGCCCGGTCGAGCAGCAACCGCACCCGCTCGTACTCCTCACCCACGTCCGGTACGACCTTCTTGGCGGCGTCGGTGGGAGTGGAGGCCCGTACATCCGCCACGTAGTCGAGCAGCGGCTGGTCGGGCTCGTGCCCGATGGCGGAGACGACGGGCGTACGACAGGCGGCGACCGCCCGGACGAGCTGCTCGTCGGAGAAGGGCAGCAGATCCTCCACGCTCCCGCCGCCCCGGGCCACCACGATCACATCCACGTCGTCGTGATCGTCCAGATCCTTCACGGCCTGGACGACCTGCGTCACGGCGTGCACGCCCTGCACGGCGACGTTGCGCACCTCGAAACGGACGGCCGGCCAGCGGCGCCGGGCGTTCTCCAGAACGTCGCGCTCGGCGGCGGAGGCACGTCCGCACACGAGCCCGATGAGGTGGGGCAGAAAGGGCAGCGCCTTCTTCCGCTCCGTGGCGAACAGTCCCTCGTTACCGAGGGCCTTCTTCAACTGCTCCAGCCGGACGAGCAGTTCCCCGACTCCGACGGGCCGTATCTCGGTGGCCCGCAACGACAACTGCCCCCGAGGCGCGTACCACTCGGGCTTCGCGAGTACGACGACGCGGGCCCCCTCGCTCACCACGTCGGCGACGGCGTCGAACACCTGGCGATAACAGGTGACGGCGACGGAGATGTCGTGCGAGGGATCACGCAACGTCAGAAACACCACACCGGCGCCGGGCCGCCGCGACAACTGAGTGATCTGCCCCTCGACCCACACGGCACCGAGCCGTTCGATCCACCCCCCGATGAGCCGCGACACCTCACCGACAGGCAGCGGAGCGTCAGCGGACGTATTGAGACCCATGGAGCGAGCCTAACGGCCCCCACTGACAGCAGGGGGGCGCCTACAGGCGCGGCATTTCCAGCCACACGGCTGGCCCGTTCGACCCGACGCTCTCTCCCACCCACCGGCCCGCGCTCCAGCCCAGGTCGTGTTTCCCACCCACTCGCCGTTTGCCGCTCGTATCAAGCCCAGACCCGCCATCCCAGCCCGTCCGGCGTTTGAGGACAAGGCCCGTTCAGGGCCGGTAGTGGGGGTCTGGGGGCGCAGCCCCCAGCAACAGGACGGGAAGGGCAAGGGCGGCGGGGGCGCAAACCGCGCAATCATCGCCACCCCGAGCGCGGCCTTACGATGGTTCACATGACCGCTTCGCCTGGCCGCCGTGTCCTGCTCGCCGCCCCCCGAGGCTACTGCGCGGGCGTGGACCGCGCCGTGATCGCCGTCGAGAAGGCCCTCGAACAGTACGGGGCCCCCATCTATGTCCGGCACGAGATCGTGCACAACAAATACGTCGTACAGACCCTCGAAAAGAAGGGTGCGATCTTCGTCGAGCGGACCGCGGAGGTCCCCGAGGGGTCCATCGTCATGTTCTCCGCGCACGGCGTCGCCCCCGTGGTCCACGACGAGGCCGCCGCCGGCAAACTCGCGACCATCGACGCGACCTGCCCCCTCGTCACCAAGGTCCACAAGGAAGCCGTCCGCTTCGCCAGCGAGGACTACGACATCCTCCTGATCGGTCACGAGGGCCACGAAGAGGTCATCGGCACCTCCGGCGAGGCCCCGGACCACATCACGCTGGTCGACGGCCCGAAGGACGTCGCCAAGGTCGAGGTCCGTGACCCGTCGAGGGTCGTCTGGCTGTCCCAGACCACCCTTTCCGTGGACGAGACGATGGAGACCGTCGACGCCCTCAAGGAGAAGTTCCCGCAGCTGATCTCCCCGCCCAGCGACGACATCTGCTACGCCACCCAGAACCGTCAGCTCGCGGTGAAGCGGATGGGCGAGGAGGCGGAACTGGTGATCGTCGTCGGCTCCAAGAACTCCTCCAACTCGGTCCGCCTGGTCGAGGTCGCGAAGCTCGCCGGCTCCCGCGAGGCGTACCTCGTGGACTTCGCCGACGAGATCGACGAGGCATGGCTGGATGGCGTGTCGACGGTCGGCGTCACCTCGGGCGCGTCGGTCCCGGAGATCCTGGTCGAGCAGGTCCTGGAGTGGCTGTCGCAGCGCGGCTTCGAGGACGTGGAGCTCGTCAAGGCGGCCGAGGAGTCGATCACCTTCTCGCTGCCGAAGGAGCTGCGCCGCGACCTGCGGGCGGAGGCGGCGGCGCTGGTGGCCCAGCGCACCGGCACGACACCCTCACCCGCCCCCTCATCCACCCCCTCGGGTGAGTGACTGTCAGTCGTACGCCGTAACGTAGCGCCATGCACATCTTTGGCGTGGACATCGGCGGGTCGGGGATCAAGGGCGCCCCGGTGGATCTGGACAGGGGTGACCTCGCGGAGGAGCGCTTCAAGGTGCTCACCCCGCACCCGGCCACACCCGACGCGGTGGCGGACGGCGTGAAGGAGGTCGTCGGCCACTTCGGCTGGACGGGCCCTGTCGGGATCACCTTCCCGGGCGTGGTCACGGACGGCTCGACGATCCGTACGGCGGCGAACGTCGACAAGAACTGGATCGACACGGACGCGCGCGCGTTGCTGAGCGACCGCCTGGGCGGCCTCCCGGTGACGGTACTGAACGACGCGGACGCGGCGGGCGTCGCCGAGATGCAGTTCGGCGCGGGCCGCGACCGCAAGGGCACGGTCGCCCTCCTCACCTTCGGTACGGGCATCGGCAGCGCCCTCTTCACCGAGGGCGTCCTGGTCCCGAACACGGAACTGGGCCACCTGGAACTGCACGGCCACGACGCGGAGACCAGGGCGTCCACCAAGGCCAAGGAGGACCACGAACTGACGTGGGAGCACTGGGCCCAGCGCGTCCAGAAGTACCTGGCCCATGTGGAGATGCTGTTCTCCCCCGAGCTGTTCATCATCGGCGGCGGTGTCAGCCGCAAGTCCGCCAAGTTCCTGCCGCTGATCGAGGGGATCAGGGCGGAGATCGTCCCGGCGCAGCTGCAGAACAACGCGGGGATCGTGGGCGCGGCGATGCGGGCGGCCGAGAAGGCGTGACGAGGGGCGGCCGGGCAGGGCAACCGGAGACCCGTCGCCTCACACGGGCATACGGGTCCGTCCCGGCCGCCGGTTCATCAGGCGGATCCTCCGTACGACCGAGATGACACCCGCGACGAGCGTCCCTCCGTACAGCCAGCCGGCCTCGGTGGCGAGTGCGGTGACGATGCCCATCAGGCGGGGAAGGAACCCGTCGCCGTCCGCCACCGGCAGCAGGCCCACAGTGAAGGCGATGGGTACGACGACGGGCGCGATCACCAGGTCGGCGCCCCGCACCCAGGCTGCGGTCAGCACGCACACGGGCAGGAACAGCACTCCGTACGCCGTCAGCGACGCCCCGAACAGCAACTGGTCGAGACTGCCGAGCACGAACATCACCGCGGCGCAGAACAGACCACCGCCGAGACCGGTGAGCCGGGGGTTCGGCATCCGCCGCAGGGCCCGCACGACCGGTGGGGCGGACCGTCGGCCGGTGACGGCGGGACGGCCACCGCGGGGCGCCGGCGGGGAGCCGCGCCCGGGCCGGGCCGGGCCGGAGTGCGGGGGACGGTGTCGGATCCTGGGTTGCTCCACTGGACCAACCTAGGTGGGCCTCCGCACGGAACAGCCCCTCAGACACGCCGAACAAAACGCGTAAGACACGCCGACGGACAGCGGACGCGGAACCCCGTACAAGATCTCTCACAACACCACGGACGAGCCGACGAACAGACCGTGGCCACGTGTTCGATACGGCGCCGGGCGGCCCTCACGGCAGCCCGTAGACTGAGGGATCGTCTCCACCCTCCTCACCCTCCTCTCGTACGGGAAGTCGCAACGTGTCGCTCACGATCGGAATCGTCGGTCTGCCGAATGTCGGCAAGTCGACCATGTTCAACGCCCTGACCAAGAACGACGTGCTGGCGGCCAACTACCCGTTCGCCACGATCGAGCCGAACGTCGGCGTGGTCGGCGTCCCGGACGCGCGCCTCACGAAGCTGGCCGAGATCTTCGGCTCGCAGAAGATCCTTCCGGCGACCGTGGACTTCGTCGACATCGCGGGCATCGTGAAGGGCGCTTCGGAGGGCGAGGGCCTGGGCAACAAGTTCCTGGCGAACATCCGCGAGTCGGACGCGATCTGCCAGGTCATCCGTGCCTTCCAGGACGAGAACGTCGTCCATGTCGACGGCAAGGTCTCGCCGAAGGACGACATCGAGACGATCAACACCGAGCTGATCCTCGCCGACCTCCAGACGATCGAGAAGGTCCTGCCGCGCCTCCAGCGGGAGTCGCGCATCAAGAAGGACATCGGTCCGAAGGTCGCGGCGGTCGAGGCGGCGAAGGAGATCCTGGAGAAGGGCGACACCCTGTTCTCCGCGGGCATCGTCCAGGGCTCCGGCAACGAGGAACTCCTCCACGACCTGCACCTCCTCACCACCAAGCCGTTCCTCTACGTCTTCAACGTCGACGAGGACGAGCTGACCGACGAGGACTTCAAGCACGAGCAGCGCGCCCTGGTCGCCCCCGCCGAGGCGATCTTCCTCAACGCCAAGCTGGAGGCGGACCTCGCCGAGCTCGACGAGGAGGAAGCGATGGAGCTCCTGGAGTCGGTCGGCGTCGAGGAGCCCGGCATGGCGACGCTGGCCCGAGTCGGCTTCGACACCCTGGGCCTGCAGACCTATCTGACGGCCGGCCCCAAGGAATCCCGCGCCTGGACCATCAAGAAGGGCGCCACCGCCCCCGAGGCCGCCGGAGTCATCCACACCGACTTCCAGAAGGGCTTCATCAAGGCGGAGGTCATCTC
>Ga0136846_1228161_pt1 | contig 10804 bp, 12 predicted proteins | sample HopSoiMetagenom2_FD_96841 | JGI IMG/M metagenome (GOLD analysis project Ga0136846, IMG submission 96841) | Grasslands soil microbial communities from Hopland, California, USA - 2 Assembly 2016 (version 4) | ecosystem: Environmental > Terrestrial > Soil > Grasslands | place: USA: Hopland... | reverse complement strand
CGCAACACAGCGGGATGTAGAGGCGTGAAGCGCGGTGCGAGGTTGGCAGCACCGCGATCCACGGCAAGCGTGTACTGCACCAGATCGTTGGTGCCGATGCTGAAGAAGTCGACGTCGCGCGTGAGCGTGTCGCCGGCGACCGCGGCCGCCGGTGTCTCGATCATCACGCCGAGCGGGATGTCCACGCGGAACTCGACGCCGCGCGCCTTGAGCTCATCCGCGGACTCCTGCAGCAGCCGGCGCGTGGCCAGCACTTCGTCGAGCGAGACGACCAGCGGCAGCATGATCCGAAGGTCGCCATGCATCGCGGCGCGCAGCAGGGCGCGGAGCTGCACGCGGAACATCTCGGGCTGATCGAGGCACATGCGGATCGCGCGCCACCCGAGGAAGGGATTCGGCTCGGTGGGAAATCCGCCCATCGGAAGCTTGTCGCCGCCAATGTCGAAGGTGCGGATGATCACCGGGTGCCCCTCGAACGCCTCGAGGACGCGACGGTAGGCGCGGTATTGTTCGTCCTCGTCGGGCATCGTGGCGCGACCGATGACGAGGAACTCCGTCCGCATCAGCCCAACGCCCTGCGCGCCACTTCGCGCTCCCGCTTCGGCATCCTCGGGGATGTCGACGTTCGCGCGCAGCGTGACGCGCACGCCGTCGAGGGTGATCGCCTCGAGTGCGGCCAGCTCGGCGAGCGCCGCCTCGGCGACGGCTTCCTCGAGCTGGCGCTCGTGGTACGCGGCGATCTCCTCGTCGGTGGGATTGATCGCGAGCATCCCGGTCCCGCCATCGAGGACGACACGCTCACCCCCCTGCAGCTCCGCGGTCGCCGTGCGGAGCCCGACGACCGCAGGGAGGCCGAGCGAGCGCGCGAGGATGGCGACGTGCGCCGTCCGCGTGCCGGCATCCGTGGCGATGGCCGAGATCGTCGAGCGGTCGAGCTGCACGGTGAGGCTGGGCGTCAGGTCGTGTGTGACGAGGATGGCGTTGGAGCCCGGCGGCAGCGTGACCGGGTCGCGGTCCGGCAGATCGAGCAGCAGCGAGAGGACACGGATGTGCACGTCGGTGAGATCGCCGACCCGCTCGCGCAGCATGGCGGCCGTGTGGCGCGCGAAGCGGTTGCGCCACTCGAGCATGACGACGTCGAACGCCTTCTCGGCGCCGAGGTTCTGGCGAATGAGCTCCTCGACGCCACGGGTGAGCTCCGCGTCGTCGAGAATGGAGAGCTGCACGTCGAAGATCGCCGCTTCCTCGGGGCCGGCGCTCGCCTCGACACGCGCCCGCAGCTGATGGAGGCGCTCGCGGGCGCGATCCAGCGTCGCGTGGAAGCGGGCGATCTCCGCGGGGATCCCTTCGTCGGGGACGATGCGGTGCCGGACGTCCGGCACCTCCCAGCGCAGCAGGTGCGCTTGGCCGACGACGATGCCGGGCGAGGCGGGAATCCCCCTGATCTGTCGCTCCACTAGCGCTCCCCGAACTTGTTGGCGATGAGCGCCGCGATCGCGTCGACGGCCTGTTGCTCGTCGGCGCCGTTCGCGCGGAGGACGACGGATGCCCCGCATTCCGCGGCGAGCATCATGACGCCCATGATGCTCTTGCCGTTGACCTCCGTGCCGTCGCGCGCCAGGGTGATCTCGCTCGTGTACTTGGCGGCGATCTTCACGATCTCCGCGGCGGGGCGGGCATGCAGGCCATTCTTGTTGAGGATCTGCACGGTTCGTTCGACCATCAGCGAGCCACCGAGACGAGGGCGAAGAGAGCGATGAGGACGAGCACGAGCTTCCATCCTTCGACGCGGCCGTGGACGCGCACCAGTCCGACGGCGATCACGGCCCCGACGACGAGCGCGTCCTCGAGCAGAAGGCGGCTCGGGCCGACGACTCTCGCGACGGTGAGCGGGATGGCGATGCCGGCGACGGCTGCCGACGCGCGCGCAATGTACGCCGGTCCGTTGCGGAGCACCGGGTTGGCGAGCGCGCCGGCGACCGCGAGCCCACGCGTCCACCCGACTCGCAGTCCCCAGATGCGCAGCCCGAGGTGCCCCGTGTTGTAGAGGGCGAGAAAGATCAGGAGGACGGCGAGGGGCCGCACGCCGATCCCGAAGGCGATCAGCGCGACGAGCGACGAGAATGGCAGGAGCCCCGCCCACACGAGGCGATCCCCGACGCTCCCGAGGGGACCGCAGAGGGCCGTTCGGAAGCGCTCGATGCGCTCGGGGGGAACGCCCGACAGTTCCGCCTTGGCGAGCGCGCCGATCGCGACGGAGGTGAGATACGGATGCGCGTTGAAGTAGGCGCTCTCGCGCGCGATCGCCGCCTTGAAGGCGTCGCCACGCACGCCGCCAGGCAGACGCCGCAGTGCGGGCTCCAGTGCGAAGCCGACGCCATTGCCGAGCAGCGTCTCGTAGTTCCAGGAGCCCTGGATCGCGAGCGTGCGCACGAACACGCTGACCCATGTCATCGCCGACACGCGAGGAGTCGGGTCAGGGGTCGGAGCGCCGTGCGTCGCGGCAGCGGGAGCCGTCATCGCATCGCGAGGAACATGAGTCCGATCAGCAGGCCGCCGGCGAAGTACCACCGTGCGCCACGGGCGGAGTGGAAGATGGTCCACGCAGCGGCGGCCGCCACCGCGCTCGCCGCGCCCGCCGTCACCGCGCGGGAGAGGTGCTCGTCGAACGACCAGACGGCAACCATGGCTCGCGCGACGGGAAGGATCAGCCCGTAGGCGACCGCGGTGAGGATCATCGCGCGGACGAGGTCCGAGGTGAGGCCCGCGAGCTGGAGGCCCACGACTGCTCCGCGCGATCCATGCTCGAGCGCACCACGCTTGCGACGGGCGAGCCAGGCATTCCACACGCGGAGCTTGACCAGTGTCCAGCCGCCGACCCACGCCGTCGCCAGCGTCGCGAGCACCCCAACGGTGAGGGTGCCCGCCGGCTCCGCGTGCAGCGCCGCCGCGATCGCGCCGCCGACGACGGCGGCGGAGCCCCACTCGGGGTATCGCGACGCACCGAATGGCAGCGTGGCGAGCGCGATCAACTCGAGCGTCGCGCCGACGAGCAGCCCGCTGGCGGTGTCGCCGACGAACGCGCCGGCGACGGTGGCGCCGACGAGGGGACGCGAGATCATCATCTGCGGGAAGCAGACGACGTCGAGCCCGAGGAGCCCGCCGAGCATGGAGAGCGGGAGCAGCTCCCTCACACGTCCTCCGCGTTGGCGAGCATCTCCTCAAGGGGAATGGCGCGCGCGGCGGGAACGTCCTGCGCCGTGACGAGGGCGCCGAGCGATGCGACGGCGCGGAGGTCCTGCTGCTCCTGCGGCGTGAGGAAGACGTAGCGGAGATACTGCCGACGCCCTGCCCGGTGATGGATCCCGCCGATGTTGACCTCGCGAACGCCACCATGCACTACGAGCTCGCGCATCGTGGCGATGTCGCCCGTGAGGAGGATGCCCGGCCGCGGATCGAGGCGGTAGTCGTCCAGGAGGGGCGCCGCCTCGGCGGCGGAGTGGAAGCGGAGGTCCATCTCGGGGGGCACGCCCATCCGATAGAGCTCACGCTCCCAATCACTCGATGCGACGGCATCGTCGACGAGCACGATGAACCCGACGTCGAGCGGCTGCCCCCAGCCGACCACGACCTGGCCGTGAATCAGGCGGTCATCGATCCGGTTGAGCACGAGGGTCACGCAGGCGCCCCGGAGATCGAGATGGCGGCGCGTGCTCGCTCCACCGCGCCGCGCGCCGCCTCGTGCGCATCGTCGGCGCTGGACATGACGAAGTCGAGCAGCATGGGCAGGTTGGTGCCGGACACGAGCGCGACGTCAGGCATCTCGCGAAGCAGGCGGCGCGCCGCCATGGTGCAGCTGCCGGCCTGAAGATCGGTGAAGATGACGCGCGCGCCGATGGCCTGGATCCGCTCGCGGAGGAGGTGCTGGATGTCCTCCCCGCACAGCCCCTTCACCACGATGGGGTCGAGCAACTCGCCGCGGCCGGTGACTGCCTCGACCGCAGAGATCAGGCCGGCGGCGAAGTCGCCATGGCCGGCCACGAGCGCGCGTTTGCCGACTGGCTCACTCATGGTCCTCACGCAGGTAGCGATTGATCTCGGATTTGTCGCGCATCTGCTTGATCAGCGCCTCGTTGAAGCGCTCGGCGGGATCGATGCCGCTCCACTTCAGAAGGTGATGCATCGCGATCACTTCCGCGATCACGGTGATGTTCTTTCCAGGATTGAGCGGAATCGTGATGCGTGGAATCGGAACGCCGAGGATGTCCGTCGTCTCGCCGTCGAGGCCAGTGCGATCGACGATGGCGTCGTGACGCCATTCCTCGAGCTGGACGACGACCTCGATGCGCTTCTGCTGGCGCACCGACCGGATCCCGAAGATGGCCGGGATATCGACGAGCCCCAGCCCGCGGATCTCCATGTAGTGCCGCTGCAGCTCGTGGCCGCGACCGATGAGGATGTCCCCCGCGCGGCGCCGCACGAAGACGAGGTCGTCGGCGACGATGCGGTGACCGCGCTCGACGAGATCGAGCACGCACTCGGACTTGCCGATGCCGCTCTGCCCGATGAAGAGGAGGCCGACGCCGTAGACGTCGGCAAGCGAGCCGTGGATCGTCGTCTGCGGCGCGAAGGCGTCGTCGAGCCATGGCTTGATGCGGTTGTAGAACTCGTTGGTCTTGAGCGCGGAGCGAAGGATCGCGACGTCCGCCTTGGCGGCCTCCTCGACGACGTCCTCCGGGAGCGCGAGCCCCTTGGTGACGAACACGCCCGGCACGGGAAAGCTGAAGAACTGCGCGACGTGGGCGCGACGCGTTTCGGCGTCGAGGGAGAAGAGGTACGTGACCTCCGTCTCGCCGAAAACCTGCAGCCGCTTGGCGACGAAGCGCTTGACGTAGCCCGCGAGCGCGAGCCCGGGACTCGAGATGTCGGAGCCGTCGACGACGCGATCGAGCCCGTTGGTCCCAGGCACGCGCTCGAGCTCGAGCAGATCACGGATCTGCTCGAGGATCGCACCGAGCTTCATCTCAGCCATGAGGAGATCATCGAGGGGTCCGTCGACTGGCGAGAACACGGTAGAGGTGGGCCGCCGTCTCGTTGGCCGCGCGCTCCCAGGTGAACGTCTCGGCGAACGCGCGCGCCGCCACGCCGAGCTGCGTGACGAGCTCCGGATCGTTCGCGATGCGGGACATGGCCGCGGCCATGGCCGGGACGTCGCCGTGCGGCACGAGATAGCCGGTCTCCCCGTGGTGGACCGACTCACGGATGCCGGGCGAGTTCGATGCGACCACCGGCGTGCCGCACGCGGCGGCCTCGAGATTCGTGATGCCCCACCCCTCCTTCGGCGAGGCGAAGACGAGCGCCCAGGCGCGCCGCAGCAAGCGCAGCTTCTCGTCCTCGCTGACGCGCCCAAGAAACCGTACGCGCTCGCCAAGGTCAAGCGAGGCGGCGAGCCGCTCGAGGCTGTGTCGGTAGTCCCCCGCACCGGCGATCTCCAGCCGCGCGGTCGGATGTCGCAGCGCGGCGAAGGCGGCGATGACCTGCTGCACTCCCTTGTATCGCTTGAGCCGGCCGAGGTACGCGAACACCGGCTCGGGCGCACGCTCGGTGGCGCAGGGCGTGTAGCCGACCGTGTCGATACCGGGATAGATCACCTCGACGGCGGATCGCGGGATCCCGCGCTCGGCGAGATCGCTCGCGGTACTGGCGCTGATCGCTTCGAACGGCACGCCGCGATAGACGCGTCCCAGTGGGCGTTCGGCGAGCCAGACGGCGGAGGCGAGTGGCGCGGCGAGCTCCTGGAAGGCCGTGCCTCCGAAGAGATGCGGCACCAGGGCCACCACCGGCGGGCCGCCCCAGCGCGGGGTGTAGAGCGGCACCTTGTTCACGTCTTCGACCAGGAGCTCGAAGCCGGCGCGCGCGAGATGCCGCTTGAAGTAGCGCCGCACGAGAAACGGGAAGGTGTAGCGCGTGCCGACGCGCAGCACCTCCATCCCGTCGAGCGTGACGCGTGACGAACAGCCGGGCCAGCCGCCGCACAGCAGCGTGACCTGATTGCCGTGCGCCGCCAACCGTCCAAAGATCTCGTGTAGATGGATCTCGGCGCCACCCGACAGCGGATTCTCGCGGTCCTGCCAGTTGACGACGAGCAGTCGCACTACATCCGCCCCATGCGTCGCGCCAACGCGTCGAGCACACCGTTGACGAACTTCGCGCTCGCCGCGCTGCCGAAGCGCTCGGCCAGCGTGACCGCTTCCTGGATGACGACGCGAGGCGGCGTCTCGCCGATGGACAGCTCGGCCGCGGCCATGCGCAGGACACAGCGCTCCACGGCGCCGATGCGCTCGAGGCGCCAGTTGGTGGTCACCTCCATGAGCTCCTCGTCGAGCTGCCGCTGCTTCTGCGCGAGGTGGCGCACGATCGGGCCGGCGACGCGACGCTCCTCAGGCGTGATCAGGAGATCGTCCCAGACCTGCGACGCAACTCGCTCGAGATCGACGCCGCCGCGCATGTCCCACGCGTAGAGCGCCTGCAACGCGCGCGCTCGCGCGCGCGTCTCAACCCGCGTCCGCGCCATCGAGCCGTTCGAACAGGTCCGCCATCTCCATCGCGGCGACGGCCGCGTCCCATCCCTTGTTGCCGTACTCACCGCCGGCACGCGCCTCGGCCTGCTCCATCGTGTCCGTCGTGAGCAGTCCGAAGCCGATGGGGATCTCGTACTCCGTGCTCGCCTCGGCGAGCCCGCGCGACGCCTCGCCCGCGACGTAGTCGAAGTGTGGGGTGTCACCGCGCACGACGGCGCCCACGACGACGAGCGCGTTGTACCGCTCGGTGGCGGCGAGGCGTCGCGCGGCGTACGGCAGCTCCCACGCGCCGGGTACCCACACCACGTCCACATCCTCGGCCGCCGCGCCATGGCGGACGAGCGCGTCGAGCGCGCCCTCGGCCAGCTTCTCGGTGACGTGATGGTTGAACCGGGACGCGAGCACGGCGAAGCGCCGTCCCTCCCCGGTCACGATTCCGTTGAACTCCGCCATGTCGATCAGGAAGCGAGGAGGTGCCCGAGCTTGTCGCGCTTGGTGCCGAGGTAGCCGGCGTTCTCGATGTTCTCGGGCTGCACGATCGGCACGCGCTCGTCGACGTGCAGCCCATATCCCTCGAGGCCGACCATCTTGCGCGGGTTGTTGGTGATCGGGCGAATGGAACGCAGTCCGAGGTCGAGGAGGATCTGCGCGCCGATGCCGTAGTTACGAAGATCCGGGGCGAAGCCCAACCGCTCGTTCGCTTCCACAGTATCGGCGCCCGCGTCCTGCAGCTCGTACGCCTTCAGCTTGTTGAGCAGGCCGATCCCGCGCCCTTCCTGATCCAGGTAGACGATCGCGCCGCGTCCTTCCTTCTGGATCATCTGCATCGCCGTCTCGAGCTGCCAGCCGCAGTCGCAGCGCATCGAGTGGAAGACGTCGCCGGTGAGGCACTTCGAGTGCATGCGAACGAGAATGCCTTCGCCCGTCGAGACGTCGCCGAAGGTGAGGGCCACATGCTCGTGCGTGTCGACGTCGTTCTTGTAGCCGAACACCTTCCACTCGCCGAACGGCGTCGGCATGCGAGCCTCGGCGACGCGATGCACGAGGCGCTCGTTGCGCAGCCGGTGAGCGACGAGCTGGGCGACGGTGATGAAGGTGAGCCCATACTCGCGCGCGAACTCCTCGAGCTGCGGGCGCTTCGCCGTCGTGCCATCCTCGTTGAGGATCTCGCACACGACGCCAGCCGGGTAGATCCCGCCGAGCCGCGCGAGATCGATTGCGGCCTCGGTGTGGCCGACGCGCTGGAGGACGCCGCCGTCGCGCGCGCGGAGCGGGAAGACGTGGCCGCCGTGGCGGAGATCGCCCGTCACGGTGGCCGGATCGACGCAGACGCGGATCGTGGTGGCGCGATCCTGCGCGCTGATCCCCGTCGTCACGCCGAATCGCGGACTCGCGTCGACGCTCACCGTGTACGCCGTGCGGTACTCGTCCGGGTTGCTCTCGGCCATCGGTGCGAGCCCGAGCTGGTCGCAGCGCTCGCCGGTCAGGGCAAGACAGATCAAGCCGCCCGCCTTCTTGACCATGAACGTGATGGACTCGGCGGTGACGAGCGACGCAGCGCAGATGACATCGCCTTCGTTCTCGCGGTCCTCGTCGTCGGCGACGATGACGAGCTTGCCCGCGGCGAAGTCGGCGATCGCCTGTTCAACGGTGGAGAATGGCATGAAGGTCAACGAAAGCGGTCAGGACGCGGCACGGCGAGGGTGGTCATCGCGCGGCAGCGTACGGGGTGACGAGCTGGCGAACGTACTTCCCGATCAGGTCCGCCTCGACGTGCACGCCGTCGCCGGCGCGGAGCGTGCCGAGCGTGGTGTGCGTCCAGGTGTACTCGATGAGCGACAGTTGAAGAATCCCCGGAGAGGGGAGCGCGTTCACGGTGAGACTGACCCCGTCGATCGTGACGGATCCATGCGGGACCATGAGCGACTCGAGATCGTCCGGCAGCCGCACGTCCACGAGCAGCGCGTCATCGCGGCGCTGAACGCGCTCGACCACAGCGACGCCGTCCACGTGCCCCTGCACCATGTGCCCCCCCAGCCGATCGCCGAGGCGCAGCGCACGCTCGAGGTTGACACGACGACCGACGTCCCACGAACCGATCGTCGTCCGGTCGAGTGTCGTGACGATCGCCGCCACGGTGAACCCCCCGGGTCCCGGCTCGCGCACGGTGAGGCACGCGCCGTTCACCGCGACGCTCTCGCCCGTGGCGAGGCCGGTGTAGCGAGACGCGATGCGCAGCTCTCGCCCCGCCTCGGTCCGCTCCACTCGCTCGACGACACCGACGTCGTCAATCAGCCCGGTGAACATTCAAATAGCTCCCCCCTCCTCAGCGAGGAGGGGCATAGACCGTCATCACGTCGTCCCCGAACCGTCGCGACTCGACGAGTTGCCACCGTCGCGCATCTCCCGCCTGGGCCGCCTGAGCAGTGCCGAAGGCATTGAGCGAACCGGCCCCGAGAACGAGGGGTGCCCGAAAGATAACCAGCCGGTCGACGAGTGCGTCCTGAACCAACGCCGCGGCCAGCGTGGCGCCGCCCTCGACGAGCAGGGAGCGGATGCCCCGCGCCCGCAGGGCGACGAGCGCGTCGCGGGCCGTGGCGGCATGAATGAGCGTCACCCCGAGGTGCTCCAGCGCCGCGGCGTGCGCCGGCTCGGGTGCCCAGCATACCACGATGACGGGGATGTCCCGGGCGGTCGTGGCGAGGCGCGACGTCCGCGGCAGCCGCGCCGACGTGTCGAAGACCACCCGGGTCGGCGCGACTCGCGGGGCCGGCACATGCCGCACGGTGAGCTCCGGGTCATCGGCGAGGACGGTCCCGATGCCGACGGCGATCGCGTCCGCATCGGCGCGCAGACGGTGCACCTCGTGGCGTGCGGCCTCGCCCGTGAGCCACCCCGGTTGCCGCGTGTGATCGGCGAGCGCGCCATCGAGCGAGAGGGCCAGCTTCAACCGCACGAAGGGCCGGTCGCTCGCCAGCGCGTGGAAGAATGGAGCGTTCAGTTCGCGCGCGGCATCCTCCTCGACGCCGAGCGCGACGTCGACTCCCGCCTCGCGCAGCCGGTGGGCGCCCCCCCGCGCTTCAGGGTTTGGATCCTCGCAGGCGACGACGACGCGACGCACACCGGCGGCGAGGAGCGCTTCCGTGCATGGCGGCGTCTTGCCCTGATGATTGCACGGCTCGAGGGTGACGTACATCGTCGCACCCTTCGCGCGATCCCCCGCCGCACGCAGCGCTTCGACTTCGGCATGCGGGCCGCCGAACTCGGCGTGCCATCCTTCACCAACGACGCGCCCTTCGCGCACGACGACGGCGCCGACCATCGGATTCGGCGCCGTCCGTCCCCATCCGCGTTCGGCCAACGCGAGCGCCCGGCGCATGAATGCGCCGTCGTCCGGCGCCGCCAGCCACTCGCTCGACATGCTAGAAGGCGATGCGGAAGCCCACCGAGCCGTAGGTCCGCGCGTCGTCGGCGCGTCCCGCCTCGAACTCGTTGTACGTGTCGACGGTACCGCCCGTCACCTGACCCAGTTCGGCGATGATCTTGAACAGTGGGAAGTTGAGCGAGAGATCGACGAAATAGTTCGTCCGGGTGAGGTCCTGCGACAGCGCGATGACTTCCGATGTCCCGCCCGCCACGTTCGCGGTACCCTGGACGTTGGCTTCATCGCTGTACCTGTCCTGGCCGATGCCACCGGCGAGCCCGAACAACAGCAGGTTCTTGCTCGCCACGATCCGGTAGGCGGACGTCTTCACCTTGGCGTCACGAACGGAAACGTCGAGAGCGGGCGAGGTCCCGAGCATCGTCGTCGTGGGGAGATCCCGCTTGAGGAAGGTGAACGAGACACCAGGCACGACGATCGATTCCTGCAGCAGCCCGATACGGACGCCGTAGCCGAGCTGCAGATTCCGGTCCGGCCTGACCTGAAGGTCGGACGACGCACTCCCGAAAGTCGGGACGTAGGATGCGCTGAGCAGGAGGTCGATGCCGCCGATGTTCGTGAGCGGCAGCGGCACGCCCCGGAAGATTCCGACCGCGGCGTCGGCGGTCACCAGGCCGACGAGTTGCGACGTCGTGGGAAGCGTCCGCAGTACGCGGCCGGTCACGTTCGGCGTCGGGAACGTCTCGACGTTGGGAAGATCGCCCTGGAAAAAATTCGCGCGCAGGCCGACGGAGAAGTGGCCCGGTCCCCCCAATGTGCTGCCGCTCCCGAGAGTGGCGTT
>Ga0136846_1243333_pt1 | contig 10805 bp, 8 predicted proteins | sample HopSoiMetagenom2_FD_96841 | JGI IMG/M metagenome (GOLD analysis project Ga0136846, IMG submission 96841) | Grasslands soil microbial communities from Hopland, California, USA - 2 Assembly 2016 (version 4) | ecosystem: Environmental > Terrestrial > Soil > Grasslands | place: USA: Hopland... | reverse complement strand
GGCAAGACGATGGACTTCGTCGACAGCTGCTATCTCGTCAAGCACGCCAAGGGCTGGTTCCTGTGGGACACCGGCATCGCCGACGCAGTCGCCGCGATGCCGAATGGACTCACGCCCGCCGATCCCAAAGCGGTGACCTGGCGGCGCCCGAAGACGCTCCAGGCCCAGCTCGAGCAGCTCGGCGTCAAGCCGGATGACGTCAAGGCGATGGCCGTCTCGCATACGCATCCCGATCACACCGGCAATGTCGAGCTGTTCCCGCAGGCCATGCTCTACGTACAGAAGGCCGAATATGACTGGCCCGGAGCCAACAACGAGCCGCGCTTCAAGCCGTCGCATCCGGTCGAGCAGCTCGCGGGCGACAAGGACGTGTTCGGCGACGGCAGCGTCACCATCCTGTCGACCCCAGGTCATACGCCGGGACACCAGTCGCTGCTGGTGAAGCTGCCGAAGACGGGCGCGGTGGTGCTGTCCGGCGATGCAGTGCATTTCAGGGATAATTGGGATAACCGCCGCGTGCCCAGCATGAACGTCAACAAGGACCAGAGCGCGGCCTCGATGCAGAAGATCGCGGACACGCTCACCAGGGAGAAGGCGCAGCTCTGGATCAACCACGACAAGGCCCAGCGTGACAGCCAGAAGATGGCACCGGAGTTTTACGACTGACGCGCGCCGGAGCTGCTGCCATAATGGTGGCAGCAGCGCCGTGCACTAGTGCCCGCGGAGGCTCCGCGACAGGAGGCGATCGTGGGAGAGTGGGCCGGGGTTGCGATCGCGCTTGTCTCGAGCAGCCTTGGCGGTACCGCTGCGGCGATCACCCGCTATCTCGTCGTCGGCGCCGATCCGGTCCTGCTGGCGATTTTGCGTTGGGGCATCGGCTTTCTTTGCCTGTTGCCGTGTGCGCTGATGCTCCGGGTGCGCTGGCCGCAGCGGTCCGACTGGCCGGCTGTGGCGCTGCTCGGCATCTGCTTCTTCGGCCTGTTCTTCATCCTCTACAACATCGCGGTGTCCTACACGACCGCCGCGCGCGCGAGCCTGGCGCTGGCGACATTGCCGCTTCACACCATGGTGGTCGGCGCGATCCTCGGCGTCGAGCGGCTGACGGCGCGCAAGATCATCGGCGTCGGCATCGCCGTGCTCGGCGTGGCAGCGGCGCTCGCCGCGGGCCTCGCGCAGAGCCCGCCAGGGGCCTGGCGCGGCGAGCTGATCATGACCGGCGCCGTGTTCTGCATGGCGTTCTATAACGTATTGTCCCGCCCGCTGATGCAGCGCTCCAGCGCGCTCGGCTTTCTCACCGTCGGCATGGGCGCGGGCGCCGCCGTGCTGGTACTGGCCGGTCTCGTGAAAGGCAGCTTTGCGGCGCTCGATCATTTCACGACGGCGCAGTGGATTGCCGGAATCTATCTCGGCATCGGCGGCGGCGCGCTCGCCTTCATCCTCTGGGTGATGGCGCTGGCGCGGGCGACGCCGACCCGCGTTGCCAATACGATGACGGTCAACCCGATCGCGGCAACCTTGCTGGCAGCGCTGCTGATCGGCGAGCCGGTCACGCCAAATCTTCTGATCGGACTGATTGCCGTCTTTGCCGGCATCTGGATCGCGACCGGCGAAACGAAGACAGCATGATCAGCTTTGTATGACGGCTCAAAGCGTCGCCGGAGTTTTACGGATAGTCGCGGCGCGCCGGAGTACACCGTGCGGCCCAATGCAGGCGAAAGCAGAATAGGGCTATCGCCATGCTCATCGTTTCAGCAGCGACATCGTCGACGCTCTGTCAGGCATGCCGCTCGGAGAGGCGGGCCATGCATTTCTGAAATCCCGATCAGGCTTCCACTTAAGCGTGCTTTAAAGATTCGGCCGATATGCATGCAGACGTGCATCATTCAAACGGACGGCAAGGACATGCGTAATTCGATCGGGCGGCGGCAATTCTTGTGCGGTTGTTGCGCGGTGCTCGGCGCCGCGGTGCTGCCGCGAGAAGCGAGCGCTGTGGGCGATCCCGAAATCGTTCCGATCGAGTTTGCGAGCTTTCACGACCAGACCTTCAGCAACGAATATTTGCAGTTCATGAACGTCACGATCCCGCCCGGACAGATCGCCGCCTATCACCGGCACACCAGGGATTTCGCCCAGGTGTACATGGCCGTCTCGGATGCCGAAGGCACGCCGCTTGGCGGCAAGCCCGTCATCACGCCGCGCAAGGTCGGAGAAGTGTTGTTCACCAACTATGCGAAGCAGCCGGTGGTGCATCAGGTGGCGAATGTCGGCGCCAGCGATTTCCGGATCATGGGGTTCGAGCTTTTCGATTCTCAGCCCGGCCGCTTTGCTCCGCTTGCCCGCCCGACGCCCTATGTCTCGGTCATGGACAACCATCGTGTGCAGGCCTGGCGGTTGATCCTCCAGCCGGGTGAGGTGGCGCCGGCGATGCAGCAGACGGCGCCCGGCATGCGCATCGTGGTGCAGGGCGGCGTGCTGGTCGAGGGCGCGCAGGGCAAGCCGGACCACAAGCTCAACCTGAAATACGGCGATTTCGCCTGGCAGAATGCGGGCCCGGTGCGGACGATGCGAAACGCGGGGACATCGACCGTCGAGCTCGTCGAGTTCGAGCTGAAATAGGGACAGTTGTGGGGCGCGCGGACCGGCGGGGGCCGGCCCTCACCTCACCGGCGGTCGTGCGAATGGGGAGCGGGGCGTGTCTATCAAGCGGTCGGGAATTGCCATTGCGGCACTGATGTCGGGCATCGTCGTACTGACGTCGGGCCTTCAACTGAGCGAGCGCTGGCGCGCTTACCAGAACGCCATCGCGGCGCACGCCCTGGAGACCCGCCTGGCCGCCGGCTTCGATGTCGTCGGTAGCCTGACCATCGAGCGCGGTCCGGTCAATCGGGCGCTGCTCGGGAAGTCCGCCGCGGATGATGCGGTGCTCAAGGAGTTCGCCGCCAATCGCCGAAGCAGCGACGAGGCACTCGAGAAGCTGCAGACGCTTGCCAGCGGCGACGCCGACTTGACGCAGCGGGTCAAGGCGGCCGCAGCGAAGATCGCCGCCACGCGTGACGAGGCCGCCTCTCACTGGCAGAAGCCGCTGAGCGAACGTCCCGGCGGCATCGCTGCCAAGGCCATGCGCGATTACGCCGAGGCGATGGCGAGCCTGAACGAACTGCTGGAGACCGGCATCAAGGCGACGATGCGGCTGAGCACCACCGCGGGAAACCTGCTCGATGTCGCGCAGAAGGGCTGGGTGATCCGGCAGACGGCCGGCCAGGTCTCGCTGTTGATTTCGGGGCTTGTGACCTCAGGCCGTCCGGCCACATTGGCGGAGCGCGACGAATTGAGCGCTGCGAACGGCCAGATGACGCGGCTCTGGGCTGAAATTCTCGACCGCGGCGATGACATTCACGCACCCAGGAACACGCGGGCCAGCGTCGGCGCGGCCCGGGATCGCTACTTCGGTTCGGACAAGCCGCTGCGCGACGGACTGACCAAGGCCGCATTCGACGGCACCGCTTACGCGGTCTCGGTCGATGACTGGCGCAAATCCGCCACCAGCGCGAATGCCTCGCTGCTGGGAATCCGCGACGCCGCCTTGCGCGACGCGCAGGCCGTGGCCGAGCAGGACGAAGCCGACGGGCTCGGGGGCATCCTGTTCGCCGGCGCGGCCATTCTCGTCGTTCTGGGATTGTCCGCGGCGTCCTCGGTGCTGCTGGTGCGCCACTTGCTCACGCCGATCTCCAAGCTTTCGGAGGTGATGACACGGCTTGCCCGCAACGAGGAGGCCGAGGTGCCGTTTGCCGCCCGCAAGGATGAGATCGGCGGCATGGCCGTCGCCGTGCAGGTGTTCAAGGAGGCCATGGCCACCACCAATCGGCTGGCCGGAGAACAGGCCGCCGAGCGGATCGTCAAGGAGAAGCGCGCGGCGCGCCTCGAAGGCCTGGTTCGCGATTTCGAAACCAAGGCGGGCGCGATGGTGGCGCTGCTGGCGTCGGGGGCGACCGAGCTCGAGACCACGGCGCGATCGATGTCCTCGACCGCGACGCAGACCAAGGGGCAGGCGACAACGGTCGCGGCGGCGGCCGAGGAAGCGAGTGTGGGCGCAAGCACGGTGGCCTCCGCGGCCGAGGAACTGACGGCATCGATCAGCGAGATCAGCCGCCAGGTCGCGCAATCGTCGGCGATCACCGGCCGGGCGGTGACGGATGCGCAGCGGACCGACAAGATCGTGCAGACGCTGGCCGAGGGGGCCGAGAAGATCGGCGCGGTGGTCACCCTGATCCAGGCCATCGCCGCACAAACCAACCTGCTGGCCTTGAATGCAACGATCGAGGCGGCGCGGGCCGGCGAGGCCGGAAGAGGGTTTGCCGTGGTCGCCTCCGAAGTGAAGATGCTGGCGACCCAGACCGGGACGGCGACGGCGGAGATCGGGGCCCAGATCGCGCAAATCCAGGCTGCCACCAAGGAGGCAGTCGATGCGATCCGTGGAATTGCCGGGACCATCGAAGAGGTGAGCTCGATCGCGAATGCGATTGCGACGGCAGTGGAAGCACAAGGCGTTGCGACAGCGGAAATCGCCCGCAACGTTCAGCAGACGTCGCAATCGGTCAGGGACGTGACGGCGACCATCGGTGGCGTGAGCAAGGCGGCAACGGAAACCGGCGTCGCGGCGACCGAGGTGCTGAGCGCGGCAGACGGTCTGTCGCGGCAGGCCGAGCAGCTGACAAGCGAGGTGGGCAGCTTTGTCGATGAGGTCCGGGCCGCCTAAGGCGCGATGGCTTCAGCGCGGCGCCGCCACCGTCGGTGGCCCGCTCTCCGGCGTCTTCTTCGGCTTGAGCGTGCCGGCATAGAACGACAGCAGCCACACCAGGGTGATGGCAAGGAGATAGACGCCCCAGGCCTGCGGCGGCGTGATCGCCCAGCGCAGGAGGCCTTTGAATGTGCGGGGCGGGCTGTTGTCGTTGGTCATGGCCCCGCTTGTGCGCGAAAGCGGCGCGACGGTCAATCCGGCCGCCGCTCGGCCCGGATCAGGAACAGTGCAATCAGCGCCGAGAGGCTGAGCGCCGAGGACACCATCAGCACCTTGGCCCCCATCACGTCGATGAGCAGGCCGAAGGCCAGTGGCGCCACCGCCTGCGCCATCCGCGCCGGCGCACCGATGATGCCCAGCCGATAGCCGAAATCCTTCGGGCCGAAGATCGACAGCGGCAGCGTGCCGCGGGCGATCGTTAGGATGCCGTTGCCCGACCCGTGCAGCAGCGCAAAGGCGCTCGCGGCGGCGCCGCCGAAAATGGCGACGACGGCAGCGCCGATCGGATGGGTCACGCAGGCGAGCCGCGTCGACCACAGCGGATGAAAGCGATGGAGAACGCTCGCTTCGAGGATGCGCGCGAGCACCTGCGCCGGACCGATCAGCGCGCCGGCTGCGATCGCCTCGACATGCGTCGCGCCGGTTGCCTCCACGATGCGCGGGAAATGCACGGCCATCGCACCGGTGACGGTCCAGACCGCGGCGAAGACGAAGGCGAGCAGGATCATGGTGCGGTCGAGCGGCAGATGCGGCTTCTCGGCCGTTGCGGCCGCCTGCTTCGCGCCGTTGATCGACGGCAGCATGAAGACGTTCAGCGGCAGGCCGATCAGGATGTTGGCGGCGGCCCAGGCAAAGCAGGTCTCGCGCCAGCCGAGATGGGCGAGGCCCCAGGCGGTGAGCGGCCAGCCGATGGTGGAGGCAAAGCCGGCCATCAGCGTGATGCCGGTGATGGGCCTGCGCGCCTCGGTTCCGTAGATGCGGCCGAGCGCGGCGAAGGCGGCGTCATAAAGTCCCATCGCCATGCCGACGCCGAGCACGAGCCAGGCGATCGCCATCACCGCCGCCGATTGCGAGAGCCCGAGCAGGACAAGGCCGGCGGCGATGATCAGGTTGGAGGCCGACAGCACCTGCCGTCCGCCGAAGAGATCGATCTGCCGTCCGATCCGCGGTCCGAGCATCGCCGAGATCACCAGCGAGGCCGAGAACGCGCCAAAGATCCAGTTGGAGGAGATGCCGAGGTCGTGCGCCATGGGGTCGGCGAGCAGCGCCGGCAGGTAGTAGCTCGAGGCCCAGGCCAGGGTCTGGGTAGTGCCGAGTGCCAGAATGATCGGAAGCTGGCGCTGGCTCATAACTCGGTATGTCTGGTCGGCGGTGTCATCAGTTCCATTTGCAGCTTGCGGCGCGCGTGCGTCAACGGCACCTGCAGCATGTTCGACCTGCTGTGGGCGGGAGCCTTGGTTGCGCCGTATCCGCCCGCGGCCTTTCGCTCGTCACGAATGCACGCCATAATGGCGCATGCAATTGACCTCGCGCCTCGTGCTGATGAACTGGCTGGCCAGCCAGGGGCTCACCGGCCTGCCTGAACCAGAACTGCTCCGTGGGTTTTGTGAGCGCTGCCGCGCCGAGGGACTGGATCTCTCGCGCGGACTCGTGGTCATCGACACCTTGCATCCGATCTACGAGGGCCGCGCGTTCCGCTGGAGCGATATACCGAGCAACGAGAGCGACGTCGTCGAATACGGCTCGACCGCCGAGGGCGACGCGGCCAAGAATTGGCGCCGCTCGGTGTTCTTTCACCTGCTCGAGCATGGCCACGACGAGATGGTGCTCGACCTCGCCGAGGCGCCCTCGCTCGATTTCTCGCAGATCGGTGAGCTCGCCGAAAAGGGGCATCGGCATTTCCTCGCTTTCGTCCACCGCTTCGGCGAGACGGGAGCGCTCGGGCAGATGGACTGTCTCTATTCCTATTGGACAACGCGCCGCGAAGACGGCTTTACCGAAGCGGAATTGACCGCGCTACGCGACCTCGTGCCGGTGCTCGGGCTCGCGATCAAGTCGGCCCAGCAGGTCGACATCGCGCGCACGTTGGGCCGTGTCTATCTCGGCCGCGGCGCCTCCGAGCAGGTGCTGGGCGGGCGCATCTCGCGCGGTGTCACTGAGCGCATCAACGCCGTGTTGTGGTACTCGGATTTGCGTGGCTCGACTGGGATCAGCGAGAGCATCGGCCCGGACGAGATCATCCCGTTCCTCAACGACTATGCGCAGGCCGTGATCGATGCGATCCATGATGCCGGCGGCGATGTCCTGAAGCTGATCGGCGACGGCGTGCTTGCGATGTTCACCGGCGAGGACATGGCGGGCGCCCGCCGCGCCGCGCTACGGGCCGAGCATCTGTTCCGCAAGAACGTCGCGGCGCTGAATGCGCGCCGGGCGGCCGCCGGCCGTCCCTTCACGTCCGCCTATATCGGCCTGCATGTCGGCGAGGTCTTCTACGGCAATATCGGCAGCGAGGACCGGCTCGATTTCACCGTGGTGGGCCCCACGGTGAACGAGGTCAGCCGCATCGCCTCGATGAGCCGTTCGGTCGACCGCGAGCTGTTGGCATCGGCGGAGTTCTACAAGGGCCTCGATGCCGCCGGCCGCCGCTATCTCGTCTCAACCGGCCGCTACGCGCTGCGCGGTATCGGCCGCGCGCAGGATCTCTATACGCTCGATCCGGAGGTCGAGGCGAGCGAGCCGGTGACGGGAAGCTACGAGCGGTATCTGGCGAATTAGCCCGGCTATCTCAACATGCTCCGTCATTGCGATGAGCTCTTGCGACGAAGCAATCCAGACCGTCTCTGCCGACGGATTCTGGATTGCTTCGCTTCGCTCGCAATGACGGAGTGGCTAGCACCGCACGGGCACTTCATCCCCCACCATGTCCGGCTGCCGGTCGAGGGCCGCGGCCGGGGACAGCAGGATCACCAGCGCCTGCACGCCGAACACCGCCGCCGCGAGATAGAGGCACGCTTCAGCGCCGTAAAACCCGCCGACGATCGCGCCGAGCGCCGAGCCGAGCGGGCGGGCGCCATAGCTCATGATGTTGATGGCGGAGACGCGCCCCAACAGGCGCGGCGGCGTCACCGACTGGCGCAGCGTCGTCGTCGAGATCACCCACAGGATCGGGCCGACGCCGAGCAGGAAGAAGCTCAAGGCGGCAAGCCAGGGTGAGGGCACCAGCACCGTCAGCGCCATCACCAGTGAGGCGACGAAGCCGGTGACCGGACCGAGGCCGACGACCGTGCCGAACGCGATCCGCTTCATCACGCGCGTGGCGACCAGCGCGCCGATCACCATGCCGACGCCGTACATCGTCAGCACGGTGCCGACGCCGGCGGCGGTCAGGCCGAGGTGACGCACCGCGTAAGGCACGAACACCGCGATCTGCAGGAACCAGCCGGTGTTGAAGATAAACTGGGTGATGAAGACCGGCCGCAGCAGCGGATGGTGAAACACGAAGGCCGCGCCCTCGCGAATGTCCTGTAACGGATCACGGCGCGGCAAGGGCGCACGCGCGGGTTCGTAGATGCCCGAGAGCAGCGCTACGGCGATGGCTGAGAGCGCCGCGGCAAAGCCGAAGGCCGGGCTTGCGCCCCACCATCCCACCAACGCGCCGCCGACCGCAGGTCCGCTGGCAAAGGCGATGGTGCGCGCAAGCTCGATCCGGGCATTGGCGGCGGGCAGCAGGTCCGAACTCACCAGCGAGGGGACCAGCGCCGGTGCGGCCACACTGTAGACGACGGTGCCGCACACCGCGGCGAAGCCGAGCAGCGCCAGCAGCGGCAGATTGAGCGCGCCGAGCGTGAGCAGCAGCACGATGGTGGCGAGGGCCAGAGCCCGCAGCGCCTCGGCGCCGGCCATCAACGCGCGGCGGGAGATGCGGTCAGCGAGCAGGCCGGCCGGAATGGCGAACAGCACGAAGGGCAGGGTCAGCGCGGTCTGGAGCACGCCGGTCTGGCCTTCAGCGACCCCGAGTGTCAGCACGGCGACGATCGGGGCTGCGGCGAGCGCGATCTGTTCGGCCGATTGCGCGGCGAGGTTGGACCAGGCGAGGCGGCTGAAGGTATCGGGGAGGCGGGGCGTGGTTGACATGGCTCATTTCCTGCAAAAATTGACCCCAGTATCCGCTCCGGGAGGCCGTCAAACCCACCCGCTTCCCGACAGGGCGGCGAATGATGGCCGCAAAAGGAACTGATGCGGCTAGATGCAGTTGCAAATGAGTTGCAATAAGGCTCGACTTCGGTATTCTCGCTTCATGGATGCTCGCTCGCCCGATTTGACCCGAGACGCCGCCGGATGGCGCAATGATGCGCCTGCCACCAAGAGCCTCGCCGAGGTGAATGCCTCGGTCGCCCTCCCTATCGCGGGGGTGTGGTGGCGACGGCTGCTCGCCTTCGTCGGTCCGGGCTATCTGGTGTCGGTCGGCTACATGGACCCCGGCAACTGGGCGACCGACCTCGCTGGCGGCTCGAAGTTCGGCTACACGCTGCTCTCGGTCATCCTGCTCTCGAACCTGATGGCGATCCTGCTTCAGTCGCTGGCGGCGCGACTCGGTATCGTCACCGACCGCGACCTCGCGCAGGCCTGCCGTGCGACCTATTCGCCGGCGGTGAACTTCCTGCTCTGGATCGCCTGCGAGGCGGCGATCATTGCCTGCGATCTCGCCGAGGTAATCGGCACCGCGATCGCGCTAAAACTCCTGTTCGGCATTCCCCTGATCGGCGGCGCGCTGATCGCTGCGCTGGATGCCTTTTTGCTGCTCATCCTGATGAACCGTGGCTTCCGCTTCCTCGAAGCCTTCGTCATCGCGCTGCTCGTCGTGATCGCGATCTGCTTCACGGTCCAGCTTGCCGCGGCAGCACCGCCGGTTGCCGAGATGCTGAGGGGATTTGTGCCGAAGACCGAGATCTTCACCAACCCCGAGATGCTCTACATCGCGATCGGCATCATCGGCGCCACCGTGATGCCGCATAATCTCTATCTGCACTCCTCGATCGTGCAGACGCGCGCCTATGAGCGCAACGACATCGGCCGGCGCGAGGCGATCAAATGGGCGACGACGGACTCGACGATCGCCCTGATGCTGGCGCTGTTCATCAATGCCGCGATCCTCGTGGTGGCTGCCGCGACTTTCCACAAGAGCGGCCATTCGGATGTCGCCGAGATCGGCCAGGCTTTCGAGCTGCTGTCGCCCTTGCTTGGCCTCGGCATCGCTTCGACCCTGTTCGCGGTTGCGCTGCTCGCCTCCGGCCTGAACTCGACGGTGACGGCGACGCTCGCCGGCCAGATCGTGATGGAAGGCTTCCTCGACCTGCGCCTGCCGAGCTGGGCGCGCCGCCTCTTGACGCGCGGCATCGCGATCATTCCCGTGATTATCGTCACCGCGATCTATGGCGAGCGCGGCACGGCCGATCTGCTGGTGTTCAGCCAGGTCGTGCTGTCGATGCAGCTGCCATTCGCGGTCATCCCGCTGGTGCGGTTCGTCTCCGACCGCCGCAAGATGGGCAAGTTCGCGATTCCAACATGGGTCGCGGCGATCGCGTGGATCGTCGCGGGAGTGATCGTGATTTTGAACGTGAAGCTGCTGGTCGATACGCTGTTCGGGTGAGGGCGGCTAATCCTGCGGCTCGGAGGCCGCATCGCCTTGCGCGTCGATGCGCAGCCAGCCTGAGGGCGCGAGGCGCTGCTGCGGCAGGAAGCGGGCCTTGTAATCCATCTTCTTGGAGCCTTCGATCCAGTAGCCGAGATAGACGTAGGGCAGTCCCTGCCGGCGCGCGCGGGCAATGTGGTCGAGGATCATGAAGGTGCCCATCGAGCGGCTGACCTCGCCCGGCTCGAAAAACGAATAGACCATCGACAGGCCGTCGCTGAGAACGTCGGTCAGCGCCACCGCGATGAGTTCCTCGCCGCGGCCGGTGATGCCGCTGTCGGGGCCACGCTTGCGGTACTCGATGATGCGGGTCTC
>Ga0136846_1238469_pt1 | contig 10807 bp, 11 predicted proteins | sample HopSoiMetagenom2_FD_96841 | JGI IMG/M metagenome (GOLD analysis project Ga0136846, IMG submission 96841) | Grasslands soil microbial communities from Hopland, California, USA - 2 Assembly 2016 (version 4) | ecosystem: Environmental > Terrestrial > Soil > Grasslands | place: USA: Hopland... | reverse complement strand
TGCAACGACGAGCAGGGGTCTTTTGGCGTGATGAGCGGGCATGATCGAAATACTCTCAGCCTCTCAGCCTCTCAGCCTCTCAGCCTCTCAGCCTCTCAGCCTCTCAGCCTCTGAGGCCTGAAGGCAAGCCACGAGCAGGCACACCGGCACCGCGGTGAATATTGCCGCACTGGCGATTCTGCTGACTACGGAGCAAACTGCCGAAGCGGCTTTGCCCGACCCACGCCAAACGGTGTTCGTCCCAGATCCGCACCACCGGTCAAGGAGGCTTTCATGTCCATCCCTTCCCACCTCTCCAGCTACCTCGACCAGCGCGGCGCGCGTTACGAAGTCCGCCTGCATGAACACAGCCGCAGCAGCGCGGAAACCGCCCGCACCGCCCACATACCACCGAGCCAACTTGCCAAATCGGTCATCCTGGAAGACGACAGCGGCTGCGTGATGGCCGTCATTCCGTCCGACAAGAACGTGGTCGTGAACGAGTTCGCTCACATGCTCGGCCGCCACCACTTGAAGCTCGCCGACGAAGCCCGAATTGCGGCGTTGTTCGACGACTGCCATCGTGGCGCGATTCCACCAATCGGCATGGCCTGGGGCATTCAGACTGTGGTCGATGACGACCTCGAAGCCAACGAGGTCGTTTTCATGGAAGCTGGCGATCATGAGCGCCTGCTGCAGATGTCGCGCGAGCAGTTTCATGAGCTGATGCGCGCCCAGCCGCACGGGCACTTCTGCCAGTCACCGGTGCATTGAAAGCCGCGGGGAAGTCGCTTTTTCCTCGCGTTCCCAAGCGATGGTCACAGCGACATTCCGGTTCTATGAGGAGCTGAACGCCTTTCTGGCGCCCGATCGGCGGGGTCATGAATTTGCCTGTCGCTGCGCCCGCGCCGCGACCACCAAGCACATGATCGAGGCGCTGGGCGTACCGCACACCGAGGTCGAACTCATCTTGCTCAACGGCGAGTCGGTTGACTTCAGCGTATTGCTGCACGACGGTGATCGGGTCGCCGTGTACCCGAAGTTCGAAGCCCTGGACGTGACCCCGCTGCTGCGCGTTCGCGAGCAGCCTTTGCGGGTGACCCGCTTCGTTGCCGATGCGCATCTGGGCGGGCTGGCGCACCTGCTGCGCATGACCGGCTTCGACACCTTGTACGACAACCACTTCCGCGATGACGAGATCGAGCGCATCGCCGGCGAGCAGGGCCGCATCGTGCTGACACGCGATCGTGATCTGCTCAAGCGCCGAGGCGTGACCCACGGGTGTTACGTGCGCGCCTTGCAATCAGCGCAGCAGTTGCGCGAGGTATTCGACCGGCTCGACCTGGTGCGCAGCGCGCGGCCTTTCACGCTGTGCATGAGCTGCAATGAGCCCCTGCACCCCATTGCCAAGGCGCTGATCGAGCCGACGCTGCCGCCCAGAGTGCGCGAGAGCTACGAGCGCTTCAGCACTTGCGATGTATGCCGTCGCGTGTTTTGGGAAGGTTCGCACTGGCAGCGCATGCGCACGATGGTGGACGACCTGTTCGCGTAAGCCCCCTCCCCTCGGCAAGCGGCACAACGTGCCGCCACCCAGACAAAAATATCAGTGGACCTTTGCCAGGATCTTCTCCATTTCATCCTTGGTGAATGCCCTCAGTGTTTGCGACTTGATGTTGCCCGCACCCGCAAGGCTCAATCCGAATGCCGCCACCGAGGCTTCGTCCGGTGCTTCAACGATCGCCACAACGTCGTACTGCCCTTGCGTCCAGAGGACTTCGCGCAAATTCACGCCCACTTCCTTGGCGGCAGATTTCGCAGCGTCGGCACGCTTGGTGGTTTGCTTGACAGACTTGATTCCTTGATCGGTAAAGGTGCTCAGAACAATGTAAGTAGCCATAGTCGAAACCTCCTCGGAAAATGGGGCCGGCGACCCCAAGCTCTTCAAGAGTAGTTCGCAGTCTCGCGAAGACAAGCTCGATCGGGCAACAAGACCTCTCAGATCGCTCCACCCTCACCCGTTGACGATTCGGCTCACCAGCCACCAGGTCGGACAAGATGTCGCCGAACAGGTTGGTCGTCACCAGCATGCCGAACTGCCAGGGGTTGAGCACGAGCTTCATCGCGCAGGCATCGATGATCACAGAGTCGAGCCTTGTATCTCTGCTCATAGAGCTCCTGCCCCGTCTCCAGGAAGAGGCCTGTCAGTGCCTTCATGAGGTTGGCCGTCCGAAAGAATGACCAACCGATGATAGGCACTCGGGGAGCGTCCCCTGCCCACGGCGTTGCGATCTGTCAGAACGCCCAGGTGAAGGCCGGGAAGGCCGGCACCTCAACGCCCAGGTCAGTGCCGGCACCCCGCTTTGCGACACTGCGGCATTGCTTGCCACCCTACCCCTACCCCCGTTCGGGCCGAGGTATCGAAGCCTCTTCCCGCATTGCATGCGCACTTCGATACCTCAGCGCGAACGGGTTGACGCAACACAGACCTTTTGACCATTGCATCCCCAGTAGCTTCAAGACATTGCTTGCCCCCCTACCCCGACCCCGTTCGGGCTGAGGTATCGAAGCCTCTTCCCGCACTGCATGCGCACTTCGATACCTCAGTGCGAACGGATTGACGCGACTCAGACCTTTTGACCGCCGTATCCCAAATAGCTTCAAGACAGTGCTTGCCACCCCTACCCCGGCCCCCGTTCGGGCTGAGGTATCGAAGGCTCTTCCCGCGCTGCATGCGGACTTCGATACCTCAGTTCGAACGGGTTGACGCAACATAGACCTTTTAACCGCCGTATCCCCAATAGCTTCATGACATTGCTTGCCACCCTACCCCGGCCCCCGTTCGGGCTGAGGTATCGTGAGCCTCTTCCCGCACTGCATGCGCACTTCGATACCTCAGTGCGAACGGATTGACGCAACACAGACCTTTTTACCGTCGCATCCCCAATAGCTTCAAGACATTGCTTGCCACCCTACCCCGGCCCCCGTTCGGACTGAGGTATCGAAGTCTCTTCCCGCGCTGCATGCGCACTTCGATACCTCAATGCGAACGGATTGACGCAACACAGACCTTTTGACCGTCCCATCCCCAATAGCTTCAAGACAGCGGGTGTCCTATGCGGTGACGTCACAATCGGCATCTTTCAAGTTGACAGATCCTTGTCACGCTGCGCTTGCATTCTGAGAAACCTGCATTCACGTTGACACTCCAAATGCAGGGGGATACGTTCAAGCCATGTTTCTGGGCTGCGACACTGAACGGCCAATCCTTGCCTCAATCGCTGCGAATCACGTGCGCCGAGGCCAGCGCCGGTGGCTGAACACCGTGACGCAGGAACTCGTTCAACCGTGCCGGGCGACTCATCGACCACGGAAGGCGCCTGATCCTCGGGCGCATTGGCATCAAGTCGGACGATCGCATTGAGGCTCCGGAAATCGATAACCGGACATCGACGCCACGGATTCAAGATCCTTCACAGAGAAGCCGCCCGGGGATGCATTCATCACGAATGCGTCAAGACACCAATGGAAGGCCGGGTGAATATTTCGACCTCGGTTACTACGGAGGCGACGAAACAAAATCAGTCTAATACGCTGCAATTGTTATCTCAAGACCTTCTTCACATGAAATGAACAGGACGGAACTTATGCGCAAACATCTTCATGCCATATTGGCTGGAATTACATTGTTACTTGCAGCCACAAGCTCGTCGGCGGTGTTGATCACCGTCACCCCGAAGCCGCCCACCAAGCAGATCATGTTTCGGATGCCGGCCGGCGTGTACAGGGGCTGCCTGTGGGTCGATGGGATGGGCCCCTGGGCTTCATACTATCCTGATTGGGTCATGCGAAGGCACGGTCCAGCCGACTGGATCCTCCTTCCCGACACGCGGGCAAAGGTCTTTACGACTTTGAAATTCCATTTTTCTAAAGACTGCGACTACAACAGAGCTGCGATAAGCGTAGTGCAGGTACCGAACGACAGACTTTCCAATCTCTGGGTTGATGTCGCCCCGTGGAGTTATGGAAGGTGATGCCATATCCCAAGTTGGCGTGGTATCAATACGGGATACCACTTTCGAGAGTGAACACGGTGGGTGGTGTACTCGAGGCGAGCGTGAACGAGGGGTCGGAGCAGGCCGTTGGTTGGTGACACTGGCTGGATTCGCAATTGTTCGCGTCCGGCGACGTTTGTATGACCTCATCCCGTGCTCGCAGGCTGTGAGCCACGCTCGCAAAGGACATTGCCATGCAGGCGCTGTCTGGGGATGAACCGGTAGCGCGCCTGGCGCGCCGGCACGGCACGAACCGCAAGTTCGTGCCGTGCGGGAAGCGCGGCGCGTCAAGCTACTTGTCCCCTCATTCATGCAGGCAACGGCTGTTTATGCGAGTGCGTCTTGACGACGCACGCCTCGCGTGTGGCGTGACCAGCGAGCCGGATTGAGCTCGCGTGCACGCGTGTACAGCGCATGACGAGCCGCGAGAACCGCGTGATCCTCGCCTGGCTGGGCGGGCGCACCCCCTGAGAGGCTGAGAGTACTTCGAACGTGGCCGAGCAGCACGCCAAAAGGCGCCTGATCTAGGCGCAAAGCGCAGCCATAGCTTGGCTATGGCGAGCATTTGCAACGACGAGCAGGGGTCTTTTGGCGTAATGAGCGGGCATGATCGAAATACTCTCAGCCTCTGAGAGGCTGAAGCTTTGCCAAGTACGAATTTGCGCAGAAGAAGCGCATGAAGTGACGCGAGAAGTTTCTTGCGGAGATGGACAGGTGGCGCCGTGGGAAGGCGGATGCATCGGTAATGCATTACGCCCACGCCCTTCATCGATCAAGGTGAAGGGCGTGAAACTCAGCAGCGCCAACAAGGGATTCACGATACTGAACTATCTCGGCATCCACGGGGCCTCGTAGAAGTTCCAATTAAATGCTCCGCCATCGGCCCACCCCTTATTGAGAACGGAGCCCCCACACCCTTTTGTAACACGGTATTCATACGCGGCATCTCTCTTAATGTAAAGCGTCCTTTGCGTACGAGGTAATACCGAGAATTTTCTCCCCGCGCCTGAAAAGACAATGCAGAACGGTGTGGCGTTTTTTACAAACAGGTTTCCTAAGCCGCGCTTAATCTGGCCATCATTAGGTCCCTGATAAACAACTTGGTTGGCCGTGGCGTGGGCAGGGGCGACGAAGCCGGCGGCAGCCGACAGGAGCACCATTGCAATGCTGGACTTGGCGATTTTCATGTGCAGTTCCTTTGAACTTTAAAATAAAAAATGCGTTTACGCAGATTGGTTATTACGTCGATGCAGCTGTCTGTACCGTATTCTGTCCTCACAACGTCGAAATGAAATGGTGGTTTTACTCGAATCGAATTTCTTCCTCGGAGTTCATCCCGTACCCCTCGGGATTCCTGCCTTATATTGTGTTTTTGCAAGTCGAATCTGACGTCCCCCACCGGGGGTTTCACGGCGACCTTGACTTCGTCGCCGAAATTCTGGAATCCAGGGCTTATCTCGTTACCGCGATACGCTGTTCAGTTGTATTGTTCTGCCGCGGCCCCTGGATATTGTTGCGAAGGAGTGACCTTTTCATGAACTTTGAAGCAGCATGGATGAGAAATGGGGCACAGGCCGTGCGCGCCCGACTGAACGTCCGCCAAGAGCAGGCGAAACTGTCTTGGGCGGCGCGACCTTGCTGTGTCGCCCGGGGGCAAAGGAGCCAATCAGGTCCATGCCGCGAAGCCCTTTAGATTTAGAGTACCAACGCGGCTGTTCGGCCTTGTCGGCCATGACGGAGCGCCCATCTCGCAACCGAGCCGCGCGAGGATCGACTCGCAACTGGCCATGCTCGCAACAAATCGCTCTTGAACCAAGGACCCCACGTTGATCCCACTCATCATCGATTGCGACCCCGGCATCGACGACGCGCTGGCACTCCTCATTGCCGCGGGAAGCCCGGAGTTCCAAATTCTTGGCGTGACCGCGGTCGCCGGCAACCGCCCAGTAGACATCACGTCGATGAACGCCTGCCGCATCCTCGATGCAGCATCGCGAGAAGACATTCCGGTCTACAGCGGCTGCCCGCGTCCGCTGGCATATCCGCAGGCGCGCTGCAACAGCGTTCACGGCGAGGACGGCCTGGGAGGCGCGCAGATGCCGACCCGGCGAAGCCCCGCCCCGGCACACGCAACGCAATTCATTGTGCAGACCTTGCGCGATGCGCCAGCCGGCAGCATCACAGTGGTGGCGGTGGGCCCGCTCACAAATCTGGCCATGGCCGAGATCATGCATCCGGGAATTTTGAGTCGCGCCCGATCGCTTCTCGTCATGGGCGGCGCAGCGTTTTGCTCCGGCAACATCACGCCCAGCGCCGAATTCAACTTCTACGCTGATCCGCTGGCCGCACACATCGTCATGCAGGCAGGCATCGAAGTGAAGCTCTTCGGACTGGACGTCACGTCGAAGGCAATCATGTCCACCGAGTGGATCGCCTCCTTCCAAGAAATGCATTCAACGTGCGGCACTGCTGCACGCACCATGCTGGACGCGTATGCGAACCGCGACCCGCTTTTGCACGATGCCTGCCCGGTGGCTTATTTGCTGGACCCGGCGCTCTTCTCAGGAGAGTCATGCTCGGTCGCGGTGAGTTGGCAGAACGGTCCTTCAGAAGGCCACACCACAGTCTGGCGAAGCGACCGCAGGAACAAACCGTTCCCTGCGAACGCCGTCGTGTTCACCGACGTGGACAGCGTCCGAATGCTCAGTCTCGTTCGACAGCGAATTGCGCAATTGCCATGAGGCCCACGCATGAGGGCATCTGCGGCTGTGTCGCTGTTGAATAGTCAACAGCTCAAAAGATCGATCGCCCCGTAAGCGTCGTCAGAAGCTCCAGCGCCAGAGTGCCCGCATGAGAATTGCCGGACTCGTCGAGCGATGGAGACCACACGCAGATGCCGCACTCGTTGGGCATCACTGCCACGATCCCGCCACCCACGCCGCTCTTGGCCGGCAAGCCCACGCGAAACGCGAAGTCGCCTGCCGCGTCATACGTTCCGCAGGTCAGCATCACCGCGTTCAATCGCTTGGACAAGCTCGCTCCCAGCACCATCTCGCCGCTCGAAGGAATGCGACCGTGATTCGCCAGAAACGACACCGCCCTTGCCAGATCCACGCAATTCATCTCGATGGCGCAATGGCGGCAATAGGCATCCAGCACCAGTTCCACCGAATTGCGCAGGTTGCCGAAGCTCTTCATGAAGTGCGCCATGGCAGCGTTGCGATCGGCGTGCGTACGTTCAGATCGCGCCACGCGCCGGTCATAGTGGACAGCCTGGTTGCCCGATAGCTTTTGCATGAACTCCGCCAGCGCGTTCTCTGGCACTGCGAATCGTGTACACAGGATGTCAGTGATGACCAAAGCGCCGGCGTTGATGAACGGGTTGCGTGGTTTGCCCGACTCGTGCTCCAACTGCACCAGCGAATTGAACGGCGTCCCGGAGGGTTCACGTCCAACGCGGTCCCACACCGCGTCGCCTTCGGCTTGCAACGCCATCACCAGCGAGAAAAGCTTGGATATGCTCTGAATCGAAAAGGTCGTCAGCGCGTCGCCTACCGTGTAGACCTCGCCTCGCACTGTGACGACGGCCATGCCGAAGCGATCGGGCGGCACACGCGACAGCTCTGGAATGTAGTCGGCTACTCTGCCTCGGCCCACGACCGGCAGCACAGCTGCATGAATCTCTTCCAGAACACTGCGGTAATCCATTGATTGGGGCTCGAGACGCTTCGACGGGCTGCGATTCTGCATGATCGCCTGCGGGTCGCCTTGCGGGACAGCCGAACCACCAGCGTGCGCGCTGCGCAGGCCATGATGGACAGGGTCGAGGCATTGGTCAGCGGCGTGCTGATCGGCATCTCCGAGGCTCTGCAGCCTGGCACCGAATCCATCTCGGGAGGTGGCCGTTCACCCAAGAAGTGATCAGACGTCGAACATCTCTGGCTTCGGCACCATCTCGAAGTCAGTGACGCCGCGCAGATAGTGGCGAGCCCGCATCTTTCCAACGGTGCGCACGATGAACTTGACTTGCGCGCCAAGGCCGCCGTCGTTGATGCCGTTCACGCGGGCGTCGAAGTCCGCGTGCAGCGTCGTGCCGGCGTCAAGCTCTCCGAAACCCGATCTGCGGGCCAGCTCGGCGACCACGTCGCACATGCTGTGCCGCGCTTCATCCGATCCGAGCGAGAGTTCGAGCATGTGATTGAGGCTATCGATCACCGCCCGCTCGCTGCAGGCGTCGTCAAGCAATTGCGTCGCAGCGATGAGTCCGTCGACGCCGATGCCGCGTTCACGGATGAGGGTCAGGGCCCGCCCGATCGCGGTGAGACCGCAGCCATCGCCGGGAACATGGCGGACCAGTTCGGCCACGACGCGTACGAAGCGCGAGCGCTCATCGAGCGACTGCTGGCGTGCTATCGCGTGACAGGGGCCGGAATGGTTGTCCTGTGTGTGACCGCCGGCATCGAGCAGCAGCAAGTCGAAGTAGAGATGGTCGGGGTCGACTTCGGGCAGGTCGTCGAGCTTTGCGATGACGTTGCCCGCTCGATAACCCGGGAGTTCCAGGGTTCCCACCCAACCATCGGTTGGCGCCAGACGCAACGCGAGTTCGTTGCGCATGTCGTCCCCGTCTGGAATCAGCTGGCGCGCTTGGTCCTGGCCGCTGCGTGGGTGGCCTTGGTGACCGACTCGGTTGCGGCGGTGTAGTTGGCTTCCGCAGCATCGGTGGCCTGGCGGGCAGCCTTTTGCAGGCTGTCGAAGGCGCTGGTCGTACCCGCGAATGCCGACTTGAAGAAGGCAATGCCGGCGCTCGAACCTTCGGGGACATTCTTACTTGCCGCTTCGAATGCTGTGAGCACCGATTGCTGGAGGCTGGTTGCCTGCTCCGCAGCAACCTTTTCTACTTCGGCCCTGGTGGACAAGAAGATGCCGTAGACCTGGCGGCCATAAGAGGCGATTCTGTCAGCGCCCGGCTGAATCGCACCGGCCTGAAGTGCCAGGAAAGCTTGGGGGTCTTTTGCGGAGAGCGCTGCAATCCCTGCTTCAGCAGCTTCTTCAATACCCGTCTTGAAGACCTTCAGGTTCAGCGTGGCCAATTGCTCAATGCCTTCAAGGGCCTTGGCGGTGAGGTCCATGACGGCGCTCAGGTTGGCTTTTTGGGCGGCGGTGAATTGCTCGGGGTTCAGCTGCATCAAGTGCTCCAGTGTGTTGGGGGCCGGTGCGGGCTCGCATGCTGCGCTGCACCATATCTCCAGTCTAGAGGTACTTTCGAACAAAGCAAGAAGTATTTGCTGCATTGCAGCAATTGGCTGGCGAGTGACGGCAGCATCGTGCCATTCACCTTCGTGGCGGCGGACCAATCGGGCATGAAGCCTCCCAGAGTGCATTCCCAGGGTTTTTACCTGGTTCACGCAAATCGCGTTCCCGATAAGAGCGCCATGGCTGCGAATGCTGTAAACCAATCCGCGACTTCTTGATCCGCAGCCCGTGCGAAATGACTGGATGAGCGACCGACAAGCTGTGACACCTTACAGCTTGAATCTCGGTCGCCGCAGGGGCAAGCTGCGAATATGAGTGATATCGAAGCCCCTTCGACCCGTTGCAAGCGCAGCGCCGACCTTCTCGCCCACAAGGCGCTGGTTCGGCAAATCGCGCACCGCATACGTGCACGCCTGCCGGCAAGCGTAGGGCTCAACGAGATGGAGCAGGCCGGAATGATCGGATTGAACGAAGCCCTGTCGCGCTTCGAGGAAGGCCGCGGTTCGAGTTTCGAGACCTACGCAGCACGACGAATCGAAGGCGCGATGCTCGATGAGCTGCGAGCCACTGACACTCTCAGCCGCGACACCCGCGCCCTCCTGCGCGCGGTGCGACTTGCGGTGCAGCGGCTGGAGCATCGGCTTGGCCGTGCACCTCGCGCCAAGGAGGTGGCCAACGAGCTGGGCTGGTCGATCGACAAGTTTCACCGCTGCATGGTGGACGCTGGCGCCGGAGCCCTGCGCAGCGACGGTGAAGAACTGGAGAACCGGGCGGACGACTCCGCGCTCTGGGCTTCCGATGACGACGAAGACATGCTCATCGACGAGCACGCCGATCCGCTGCGCACCTTGCAGCAGCGTCAGCGCCACATCGCCCTGAACGCCGCGTTCGATGCACTGGAAGAAGCCGAACGCTTCGTCGTCGAGTCGATCTACAAGCATGGCACGAGCTTGCGCGACATCGGCGAGGTGCTCGGCGTCAGCGAGTCGCGCGTGTCGCGAATGAGTGCCGAGATCGTTGCGAAGCTGAAATTGAGATTGCGCGATTGGTAGCGTCCGAAGAGGATCGACCAATGTGACTCGCCCCCTCGAGCACGATCTCGAACGTGATTGGATTCATTCCATCGGATGGTTCCGCTCCCGATTCAGCTCACAACATCGACTCTGCGCAAGGTCATAAAGCGGCTGCACCACCCGCTGGAAGTGATGCGTGCGCTGGTACGCGGCTTACCCATTGAGCTTGCGTAATCTCGAGGAGATGATGGCCGAGCGCGGAGTGGTCGTCGACCATGCCACGGTGCATCGTTGGGCGCTGAAGATGCTGCCAGTTCTGGCGGCGGTGTTTCGCGCCCGCAAGCGATCGGTCGGTTCCTCTTGGAGGGTGGATGAAACCTACATCCAAGTGGGCGGGCAGTGGAAGTATCTGTACCGGGCCGTTGACCGACTCGGCCAGACGGTGGACTTCCTTCTGACGGCGCACCGCGACGTGGCCGCAGCGCGCAGATTCTTCGAGCGCGCCATCGA
>Ga0136846_1215874_pt1 | contig 10807 bp, 6 predicted proteins | sample HopSoiMetagenom2_FD_96841 | JGI IMG/M metagenome (GOLD analysis project Ga0136846, IMG submission 96841) | Grasslands soil microbial communities from Hopland, California, USA - 2 Assembly 2016 (version 4) | ecosystem: Environmental > Terrestrial > Soil > Grasslands | place: USA: Hopland... | reverse complement strand
CTTCACGTGGCCACGGGTGTCGGCGTACATCGGGCCGATGTGCACCTGGTAGCCGTGTCCCTCGGACGGCACGCTCCCGTCGTAGCGGACGGCGACCGGCAGGAAGTGGAACATCAGGTTGGGGTACGCGACGTCGTCGTTGCTCCGCGCGAACCCGCCGCCTTCGAAGTGGTTGGTCGCGCCGGGCCCCTTCTTGAACAAGAGCCATTGCGCGCCGACGAAGGGGCGGCGCCACATCTTCATGTACGGCGCGACCGAGACGGGTTGCGTGCACGCGTACTGCACGTACACCTCGAGGTGGTCCTGCAGGTTCTCGCCGACGCCTGGGAGGTCGGCGACCACGTCGATCCCATGCTCCTTCAGGTGACGTTCCGGTCCGATGCCCGAAAGCATCAGCGTCTGCGGCGAGTTGATCGCGCCGCCGCTGAGGACGACCTCGCCCGCGCGGACGCGCTTCGGCGCCCCCTTGCCGCCGATCGTGTACTCGACGCCGACGGCACGCGTGCCGTCGAACAGGATCTTGGTGACGAAGGCGCGTGTGCGCACGTCGAGGTTGGGGCGGTGCATCACCGGGTGCAGGTACGCGCGTGCGGCCGACAAGCGCTTGCCGTCGTGGACATTGCGGTCGAACGGCGCGAATCCCTCCTGGCGGAAGCCGTTGACGTCGTCGGTGAGGTGATAGCCGGCTTGCTGGCACGCCTCGAAGAACGCGCCGAACAACGGGTTGGTCGCGGGACCACGCTCGAGCACGAGCGGGCCGGAGTGGCCGCGCCACGGGTCGTCGCGGTCGGCCGCCAGGCACGTTTCCATCCGCTTGAAGTAGGGGAGGCAGTGCGCGTAGTCCCATGTCTCCATGCCGGCGTCGGCTCCCCAGCGCTCGTAGTCGAGCGGGTTGCCGCGCTGGAAGATCATCCCGTTGATGCTCGAGGAGCCGCCGAGCACCTTGCCGCGCGCGTGGTAGATCCGCCGCCCGTTCATGAAGGGCTCGGGCTCCGACTCGTACTTCCAGTCGTAGAGACGGTTTCCGATCGGGAACGCAAGCGCGGCCGGCATCTGGATGAAGAAGTCCCACGGATAGTCGGAGCGGCCGGCTTCGAGGACGAGGACGCGGTTGCTCTTGTCTGAGGAGAGGCGGTTGCCGAGGCAGCTGCCGGCCGACCCGCCGCCGATGATCACGAAGTCGAACGTTTCGGTCATGCTCGCCCCCTCGTCCGCTTCCGCGAGTCTGCCACGACCGTGGCGCGCTCTGCGCGCCGGGCGTTGTCCAGGCGGCAACTGCCGTGTTGCGGAGTTCGCGCCTGTGGCCCACCATCCACCGGTCGGCTCGAGGTGAGGGGGTCACGTGAGCGACGACGCACAGGCCACGGTGTCGTGCCGCAACGTCTGGAAGATCTACGGCCCCAACGCCGACAAGATCATCGGCACCCCGACGGCCGATCTGCCCCGCGCCGAGCTACTCGAGACGACCGGCTGCGTGGCGGCCGTGCGTGACGTGTCGTTCGATGTCGCGCAGGGCGAGGTCTTCGTCGTGATGGGCCTGTCCGGTTCGGGCAAGTCGACGCTCGTGCGGATGCTCAACCGGATCCATGACCCGACGGCGGGCGAGGTCGTGCTCGACGGCGACGACATCATGAAGCTTGACGAGGACCGGTTGCGTGAGGTGCGACGCACCAAGATGTCGATGGTGTTCCAACACTTCGGGCTGTTGCCGCACCGGAGGATCGTCGACAACGTCGCGTTCGGACTCGAGATCCGCGGCGTCGAGAAGGACGCGCGCGAAGCGAAGGCCAACGAGGTGCTCGAGACCGTCGGGCTCGGCGGGTGGGGCAACTCGTACCCGGACGAGCTGTCGGGCGGGATGCAGCAGCGTGTCGGTTTGGCGCGCGCGCTCGCGACCGACCCCGAGATCATGCTGTTCGACGAGCCGTTCTCGGCGCTGGACCCGCTGATCCGCCGTGACATGCAGGACGAGGTCATCCGCCTCCAGCGCGACGTCCGCAAGACGATGATCTTCATCACCCACGACCTGGCCGAGGCGCTCAAGCTCGGCGATCGGATCGCGATCATGAAGGACGGCAAGTTCGTCCAGGTCGGGACGCCGGAAGAGGTCGTCGCGCATCCGGCGGACGACTACGTGGCCGACTTCACGCGCGACGTGCCGCGCGCCCACGTGCTGACGGTCCGTTCCATCATGCGCCGTACGAACGGCGACGGCGAGTACGCGGGCGACGTCGCGGCGTCGACGATCGTGCAGGACCTGCTTGCGAAGGTCGCCGAGGAGCACCGGCCGTTCCGGGTCGTCGACGACGGGCAGCAGGTCGGCGTGGTGGATCGGACCGCCGTTCTTGCCGCGATGATCGAGGATCGCTGATGGCGGTCGTTCGCGACGAGCGATCGCTCCTCGAGGTCCAGGCCGCAGCCGGAACGATCCACCAAGCGGAGCACCCGTGGCGAGGGCGCCTGCTGTGGGCCGCCGCGATCGTGGTCGCCGTCGCGATCGGGCTGGTGGCGTTCCCCAGCGGGTTCCCGAGCGGGCTCACCATCGACGTCGCCACGCCACTGAACAACGCGAACAACTGGGTGATCGCGCACCAGTTGACCAACCCCGTGTTCGTGCACGTTCTCAACCCCACGAAGAACGGGATCAACGCGGCCTCCGACCAGCTCGTCAAGGGGATGGCCCGCCTTACGTGGCTGGGCATGTTGACGTTGGTCGTCGCCGTCGCCGGCTACTTCGCGGGCTGGCGAAAGGCGGTGCTGGCAGGGGTCGGCTTCCTCGCGATCGGGGTCTTGGGCTACTGGTCTGAGAACCTCGAGATGCTGACGTTGGTCCTTCTGTCGGTGTTGGTCGCGTTGGCGATCGGGATCCCCGTCGGGATCCTCTCCGCGCGGCACCGGCGCCTGGAGCAGGTGCTCCGGCCCGTGCTCGACGCGATGCAGACGGTGCCGGCGTTCTCGTACTTGATCATCGTGGTGCTGCTGTTCAGCATCGGGATGACGAGCGGCCTGATCGCGACGGTCATCTTCGCGTTGCCGCCAGCGATCCGGCTCACGAGCCTCGGCATCAGGCAGGTGCCGGCGGACGCGGTCGAGGCAGGCCTTGCGTTCGGTGTGACGAAGCGCCAACTCCTGCGCAAGGTGCAGCTCCCGTTGGCCAAGCCCGCGATCATGGTTGGCGTCAACCAGACGATCATGATGGCCCTCGGCATCGTCGTGATCGCGGCGACGATCGGTGTCCCGGGCCTGGGCGCGGAGGTGCTTGAGGCGCTCCAGCGCCTCCAAGTCGGCAGGGCCCTCGCCGCGGGACTCGCGATCGTCGCGGTCGCGATCGTGCTCGACCGCGTCACCTTCGGCTGGAGCGAGGCCCAGCGCTCCCGCCGCGGTTCTCACAGCGTCCACATCTTCGGGTGGACGGTCTCGCGCCGTGTGCTCGCGATCGCCCTCGGTGTCACCGTGATCGGCGCGGTCTTCGTGGGGCGGCAGGTGCTCCGACAGCAGGACTTCCCGGATCAGTGGGTCGTCTCGATCGCACAGCCGGTCGACCACGTGGAGGAGTCGATCACCCGGTCGATCGGCACGTACACGCGGTCGATCTCGGACGGCGCGACGCGATGGGGTCTCGTCCCGTTGCGAGATCTATTGCAGGACCTGCCGTGGTGGATGGTCTGTTTCGGCGCTGCGGTGGGGGCGTACGCCGCCGCCCGGCGGATCCCGCTTGCGATCGCCTCGTTCGTGCTGATCGCCGCGATCGGGGTGATGGGCCAATGGGCGAACGCGATGGACACGCTGAGTCAGGTGATCATCGGCGTGATCTTCAGCGTCGCGATCGGCATCCCGCTGGGGATCTGGGCCGCACGCAGCGATCGGGTGCAACGGATCATGAAGCCGATCCTCGACGCGATGCAGACGCTGCCGCAGTTCGTCTATCTGGTGCCGGTGATCGCGTTGTTCCACGTCGGTCGCATCCCGGGGATCATCGCGGCGCTGATCTACGCGCTGCCGCCGTGCATCCGGCTCACGGATCTGGGGATCCGGCAGGTACCCCACGATCGGGTGGAAGCGGCGGTCGCGTTCGGCGCGACCAAGAACCAAGTGTTACGAAAAGTGCAGCTCCCTTTGGCGAAGCCTTCGATCATGCTCGGCGTGAACCAGACGATCATGATGGTGCTGTCCGTGGTGATCATCGCCGGCCTCGTGGGCGGCGAGGGGCTCGGTTATCAGGTGATCAACGGGCTGTCGCACGACTTCGGCACCGGCCTCGTCGCGGGCATCTGCATCCTGCTGCTCGCCATCGTGATCGACCGGATCACGCAGGCCATGGGCCAGCCCGCGGGACGCGCAACGAAGACCGCGCACGGGGTCGGTTGGTTCTTCGGACCATCCCGAACCCGCCGCGTGGCCGTAGAGATAGGCGGAGAAGAGATTCCGGGGGAGATCCCGGCCGGAAAGGGGGAGGCATGAGGTTCGGCAAGCGGGCGTTCCTATGGAGCGCTCTCGCATCGCTGGCGCTTGTTGCCGCGGCCTGTAGCGACGTTTCGAGCAGTTCGGCAGGAGGGGGCGGCTCCGTCCCGGACAACTCCGCGACGACCATCAACTTCTCGATCAGCCCATGGGACGGCTCGGCGGCCAACGTCGCCGTCGCCGAGTACCTGTTGGAGAACAAGCTCGGCTACTCGGTGGGCGACAAGGACATCGACGAGTACGCGCAGTTCAAGGCGCTGGCCAACGGCGACCTCGATGCGACGCTCGAGGTGTGGCCGTCCGGTCACGCCGCCGACTACAAGAAGTACATCGCGTCGGACAACGGCGTGGTCGACGGTGGCCCGCTCGGGATCACGGGACGGATCGGGTGGTACATCCCGACGTACATGCTGCAGGACCACCCCGAGCTCGCGACCTGGGAAGGCCTGAAGCAGGACGCGACGCTCTTCAAGACGGCCGACTCGGGCGATGCGGGGCAGATCCTCGATGGTGCGCCCAGCTACGTGACGTACGACCAGACGATCGCCGACAACCTCGGCCTGAACCTGAAGGTGGCGTACGCGGGATCCGAGGCCGCTGAGCTCACCGAGCTCGACACGGCCTACCAGGACCAGAAGCCCATCCTGATGTACTTCTGGACGCCTCACTGGGCGCACGCGAAGTACGACCTGACGCAGATCAAGCTGCCCGAGGTCTCCGACCAGTGCAAGCAGATCTACTCGACCGGCGACAACGCCGACCAGTACAACTGCGACTATCCGCCGGACACGCTGTACAAGGCGTTCAACGACCAGCTGTCGACGAAGGCACCTGCGGCGTTCGCGCTCCTTTCGGCGATGCAGTGGGACGACCAGGCGCAGGACGGCGTCGGCGCCGACATCCACGACGGCATGGACCCGCAGGACGCGGCGAAGAAGTGGGTCGACGCGAACCCGTCGGTGTGGCAGCCGTGGGTCGACGCCGGTATGGCGGCTCAGAACGGGAGCCCGGTGGCCAACGCGTCACCGTCGCCGGCCGCGTAGCGGACGGCGTCGTTCACTGACCCTTCGCGAGGGGGCGGGCCGAAGGCCCGCCCCCTCGTGCGTCAGCCCGTCGGCGGGGGAACGATCGTCGGGTCGCAGCCGGCCGCGTACGCGGCATCGCGGAGCAGCTGCGCCTGCGCCGGGAGCGTCGCGGCGATGTTCGTCAGCTCGAAGGGATCCTTGCGCAGGTTGTAGAGCTCTTCCTCTTGCACGCCGGCGCCGTCGTCGGCGTAGCGGGTGAACATGTATCGGTTGGTCCGGAAGCCGCAGTAGGACGGCACGGTGTCCTTCGTCGTCGGGTTGCCCATGTGCTCCAGCAAGATCCCTGAGCGGCGCAGCTTCCCGCCGGCGAGAACGCCGGACAGCGACAGCCCGTCGGTGGTGATCGGCGTGACGCCGGCGAGGTCGAGGATCGTCGGCGCCAGATCGACGTTCGAGACCACCTGACCGACCAGGCGGTGCTGCACCGTCGGCCCGGCGATCACCATCGGCACGCGGATCGATCGTTCGTACGGCACCTCCTTCCCGGTCCACCGGTGGTCGCCCCACGTGATGCTGTTGTCCGACAGGAAGATGAAGTACGTGCTGTCGAGCGTCCCCGCGGTGGCCAGCGTGTCCCGGAAGGCGCCGATCCAGCGGTCGACCGAGAGCAGGGTGGCGTATTGCTGGTTCCACATGTTCTGCAGCTTCGTGGTCTCGCCGACCCGGAACAGCGGCCGAGCTTGGATGTACGCGGGCTTGTCGGTGACGTCCGCTTCGTTGTACGCCGGCGTCGAGAACGACGTCGTGGTCGTCGCCCCCACGTCTTGCGGCGCGGGCGTCCTCGGCCGGTGGGGACCGTACGGCGCGAAGTACAGGAAGAAGGGCTGGCTGGAGTCGAGCGAACCGAGCCACGCGTTCGCCTCGCTTCCCGCGACGTCCGTCGAGTAGTCCGTCGCGTCGGACCCATGATGCACGGGCGTCGCCCCATCGATCGTCCAGTCGTAGTCGTAGTAGCGGGCGTTGCTGCCGACGAACGCGTGGAACTCGGTCCAGCCGGGCTGGGTCGACCCGTCGTAGTGGTTCAGGTACTTGCCGAACAGCCCGGTCGTGTATCCCGCTTGTTGGAGCGCGAGCGGGAACGTTCGGTCTTGATCGCCATGGGTGCTGAAGGCGGGGTACCCGCCGTTCGGATCTTCGCCATCGCCGTTGGTGTACACGCCGTTGTTGTGGCTGTAGAGGCCGGTCAGGATCGCCGCCCGAGACGGACAGCAGAGCGGGTTGGAGATGATGGCGTTGTCGAACTTCGCGCCCGCTTGCGACAGCGCCGTGACGTTGGCCATCCCGGCGAGCGTGTTGACCGATTGGTCGTCGCTGAGGACGAAGACGAAGTTGGGCGGCGGCGCGGTCTGCGCTGTGGCGACGCGGGAGGGGGCGGTCAGCGTCAGCGTGATCAGCGCTGCGGATCCGACGAGCACGCCGCGTCGCAGCATCATCGGAGGCTAGGCGTGTGTATCGCTTGCGGTCAATAGGCGGACCTAGACTGCCCCAGTGCCGCTCGAACGAGACGCCGATGACGGGCTCCTGTCGGAACAGATCAGGTACTACGAGGCGCGGGCGCCGATCTATGAGCAGCTGTACTTCCGGCAGGGCCGGTACGCCGTCGACGACGACGCCTGGACCAGGAACTGGGAGCGGGAAACCGGCGAGCTCGAACGGTTCGTGTCGTCGCTCCCTGCCGATGGGTCGGTCTTGGAGCTCGCGTGCGGGAACGGACTTTGGACACGGTTCCTTGCGCCCCGGGCGGACAGGTTCGTCGCGGTCGACGCTTCGCCGACGATGCTCGCGCGGAACCGCGAATGGATCGATGACGACCGGGCGCGGTATGTGCAGGCGGACCTCTTCGCTTGGGAGCAGGACGAGCGGTTCGACGTGATCTTCGGCGGGTTCTTCCTGTCGCACGTCCCGCCGGGTCGATGGTCTTCGTTCTGGGGGAAGGTGCGCGGATGGCTCACGCCGGGGGGCACGCTTGCGTTCGTCGACGACTGCTGGGCGCCCGATCGGCCAAGGTCCAGCGACCGGGTGGCCGACGGTCCCGATCACGCGCACATCCGGCGGCTCGGCGACGAGGCCTTCACGATCGTGAAGCGGTTCTTCCGGCCTGAGGAGCTCGAGGCCGAGTTCGCGGCGGTCGGGCTGGTGGCCCACGTCGGCTCGACAGGCGAGCACTTCCTGTACGGGACCGCCCGCGTCTAGCGTTGTCCGCCGCGCAACCCGCGCGTTGCGTCTGCAACACGGTGCGGCATCATCGTGACCGTGGCCGACCTGCCCACCCGCGCTCAGACCGTGATCGTCGGCGCCGGCATCGTCGGCGCGTCGGCCGCCCACCACCTGGCCGACCTCGGCGTGACCGACGTGCTGGTGATCGACCAGGGTCCGTTGTTCGCGACCGGGGGCTCGACGTCGCACGCACCGGGCCTCGTCTTCCAGACGAACGGCTCACGCACGATGTGCCGCATCGCGCAGGATTCCGTCGCGCTGTACGACACGCTCGAGGTCGATGGGGAACCGGCCTGGTACGGCGTCGGCGGTCTCGAGCTCGCGACGACGCCGGAGCGGATCGCTGAGCTCAAGCGACGTCAGGGGTTCGCGCGCTCATGGGGTATCGACGGGACCGAGCTGCTCTCACCGGCCGAGTGCGCAGAGCGCGCACCGCTGCTCGATCCGTCGACGGTGCTCGGTGGCTACTGGATCCCGAGTGACGGCGCCGGCAAGGGTGTGAAGATCGTCGAGGCGCTCGCCCGGCGGGCGCAGGACGCCGGCGTCCGGTTCGAAGGCGGCGTCACGGTGACCGGTTTCGACACGAGTAGCGGCCGCGTGCACGCGGTCGAGACGGCCCAGGGCCGGATCGAATGCGAACGAGTGTTGCTGTGCGCCGGGCTGTGGGGACCGACCGTCGGCGCGATGGCCGGCGTGCCGATCCCGCTCGTCGCCGTGCAACACCAGCTCGTGTGGACCGATCCGGTTCCCGAGCTTGCGGATCTGCAGGGCGATACGTGGGCACAGCAGCCGATCGTGCGGCACCAGGACATGTCCTTGTACTTCCGTCAGCGCGACGATCACTACGGGGTCGGCAACTACCGCCATGAGCCGATCGTCACGTCGCAGGCCGACATCCGTGCGCCGGGCGGCTCGATGCAACCCTCGTTGATGCCGTTCACGCCGGAAGACTTCGACCTCTGCGAGGCAGAGACGTCGCGGCTGTTCCCGGCGCTCACCGGCCGGATGCGTCCGAGCGACCCGGCACGCTCGCTGAACGGGATGTTCTCGTTCACGCCCGATGCGGGCTCGGTGGTCGGCGAGAGCGCGACCGTCCGGGGATTCTGGGTGTGCGAAGCGGTGTGGGTCACGCATGCGGCAGGCATGGCGCGCCAAGCCGTGGAGTGGATGGTCGAGGGGGAACCGACCTACGACCTCGCCGAGGCCGACGCGAACCGCTTCTACCTGTTCCAGACGACGGCGCCCTATGTCGTCGAGCGCGGCAAACAGCAGTACCGCGAGGTGTACGACATCCTGCACCCGCGCCAGCAGCTGTCGAGGCCGAGGAACCTGCGGCTCACGCCGTTCTTTGAGCGCCACGTGGCGCTCGGCGCGTCGTTCGTCACGGGGGCCGGCTGGGAACGGCCGCAGTGGTTCGAGGCGAATCGCGACTTGGTTGGCGGCGTCACCCACGAGTGGGCGCGCCGGTCGGGGTGGGCCGCACGCGAGTGGTCGCCGATCGAGGGTGCGGAGCACCTGGCCGTCCGTGCGGATGCCGGCCTCTTCGATCTCACGCCGTACGTGAAGCTCCGGGTCCAAGGCCCCGACGCGCTGTCGTTCCTCGAGCGCGTCTGCGCGAACCGGATCGACCGCCCGGTCGGCACGGTGGTGTACACGGCGATGCTGACGCCTCGGGGCGGGATCCGCTGCGACCTCACGGTGACGCGCCACGACGAGGACGCGTTCCTCGTGGTCACCGGTGGCGGTTCGGGGATGCACGACATGGCGTGGCTTCGTGCACAGGTGCGCGACGACGAACGCGTGCGGATCTACGACGGGTCGAGCCGGTCGTTCGTGCTCGGGCTGTTCGGCCCGCGGGCGCGTGACGTGCTTGCCGCCGCGAGCGGCGCTGACGTCTCCAACGACGCGATGCCCTACATGACCGGCCGCGAGATCGAGATCGGCGAGGTCCCGGTGTTCGCCCAGCGGATCAGCTACGTCGGCGAGCTCGGCTGGGAGCTGTACGGGCCGTTCGACATGGGCGCGCGGGTCTGGGACGTGTTGTGGGAGGCCGGCCGCGAGCACGGCCTCGTCGCGGCAGGGCTGGGCGCGTTCGACTCGCTGCGGCTCGAGAAGGGGTACCGCCTCTGGGGCCAGGACATCGGCACCGAGTACGACCCGCTGTCGGCCGGCCTCGGCTTCGCGGTCAAGTGGGACAAGGACTTCCAGGGCAAGGAGGCGCTCGAGGCGATCCGCGACGAGGGCCCGGCCAAGCGCCTCAGCGCGATGACGCTCGACGATTCCCGCGCCGTCGTGCTCGGCAAGGAACCCATCTGGCACGGCGACGACGTCGTGAGCTACGTCACGAGCGCGAACTACGGTTTCTCGATCGGGCGCGGGATCGTCTACGGCTACCTTCCGTCGGCGATCGCGCACGAGGGCACGCCGGTCGAGGTGGAGTACTTCGACAAGCGGATCGCCGCGACCGTCGCGGCCGACCCGCTGTTCGATCCCAAGGGCGCACGCCTCAAAGGCTGAGTGAAGGGCTGAAGCGATGAGTGACCAAGAGATCGTGTTGGCGGAGCTTCCCGACGAGGAGCTGGTCAAGCAGATGCACGACGACCTCTACGACGGGCTCGCCGACGAGATCGCGGAGGGAACGCAGATCCTGCTGGACCGCGAATGGGCCGCCGACAAGGTGCTCAACGAGGCGCTCGTCGAGGGGATGCGGATCGTCGGGATCGACTTCCGCGACGGGATCCTTTTCGTTCCGGAGGTGCTGCTCGCCGCGAACGCGATGAAGGCCGGGATGGAGCTGTTGCGGCCGCTGCTCGCTGAGACTGGCGCCGAGCGGATGGGCAAGGTCGTGATCGGCACCGTCAAGGGCGATATCCACGACATCGGGAAGAATCTGGTCGCGATGATGCTCGAGGGCGCCGGCTTCGAAGTGGTCGACCTCGGCATCAACAACCCGGTCGAGGACTATCTCGCCGCGCTCGAGGAGCACCAGCCCGACATCCTCGGGATGAGCGCGCTGCTGACGACGACGATGCCGTATATGAAGG
>Ga0136846_1212202_pt1 | contig 10807 bp, 10 predicted proteins | sample HopSoiMetagenom2_FD_96841 | JGI IMG/M metagenome (GOLD analysis project Ga0136846, IMG submission 96841) | Grasslands soil microbial communities from Hopland, California, USA - 2 Assembly 2016 (version 4) | ecosystem: Environmental > Terrestrial > Soil > Grasslands | place: USA: Hopland... | reverse complement strand
CTGCGCGGGCTTGACCACCATCGTGCAGCCGGCGGCGACCGCCGGTCCGATCTTCCGCGTGCCCATGGCCAGCGGGAAGTTCCACGGTGTGACGAACAGGCACGGGCCGACCGGCTTCTTGATCGTGAGCAGCCGGCTGCCGCCGCCGGGCGCCTGCATCCAGCGGCCGTGGATGCGGACGGCCTCCTCGGAGAACCAGCGCAGGAACTCGTTGCCGTAGGTGACCTCCCCCGCGGCCTCCTTGATGGTCTTGCCCATCTCGAGGCTCATCAGCGCGGCGAACTGGTCGCTGCGCGAGGCCACCAGCTCGAACGCCCCGCGCAGGATCTCGCCCCGGTCGCGGGGGTTGGTGCGCGCCCAGTCCTCCTGCGCCGCGACCGCGGCCTCGAGGGCGCGCTCGCCGTCCGCGACGGTGGCGTCGGCCACCTGGCAGAGGACAGAGCCGTCGGCCGGGTCGAGGACGTCGAAGGTTCCCCCGCCCTCCGCGTCGGTCCATTTGCCGCCGATGAACAAGCGGCGCTGCTCGCTGGGGAGGAAGTCCAGACCACTCATGACGCCACTCTGTCACCCGCGACAAGGCGGGTGCCACGACGTCTCTCGTACTGGGTACGCCTCTTGGCCCGGGGACATGACAGGCCCACGCGGTTGTGCTTTCCTAGTTCAGTCGACTTCGGAGGTAGCACTGCGAAATCGGCAAGGGCCCCTCGTTGACCCCATGCAACGGGGGGTCCGCTCTCGTCTCGGCCGCGATCGCCCACGAGGGCCGCCCAGACGGAGCTCGAGGGCCGGCCGGCGCCGGGCCCATTCGGTCACCGTCAGCGGGTCCTGCCCGGGCGAAACTCCTGCTTCCCCGACGAAGTTCCACGAGGGAAGGAGGAGTTTCACCGGGCACCCGGTGAAACTCACCCAGCCGGGTCAGCCGGCCCGCGCCGCCCGGAGGAACGCCTCGATGATCGGGCAAGCGGTGCCGCTGCCGGAGGCGCCGACGTCGACGAAGACGCAGACCGCGAGGTCACCCTGTGCGGCGATCATCCACGCGTGGGTCTTCAGGTCGTCGCCGGTGCCGAACTCGGCCGTGCCGGTCTTGGCGATCACCGGCGGACCGGGTACGTCGGCCAGGCCGCGGCCACTCCCGTCGGTGACCACGCCGCGCAGCATCGACCGGAGTGCGGACACCTCGGCGGGAGCGAGCGGCGCGGCACCGTCGGGAGGGGTGTCCTGGTGACCCTGGACCAGCCAGGGCACCACGAGCGACCCCTTCTGCACCGAGGCGATCACGGTGGCCATCACCATCGGCGAGGCGAGGATCGTGCCCTGGCCGATCAGCTGGGCGGCCGCACCGGTCTCGCCGGAGGTGTCGGGGTCGGTCTTGCCGAAGAACGCCGGGAAGCCGAGGTCGTGGTCCAGCCCGATGCCCAGCGAGACCCCGGCGTCGAACAGGTTGGTGCCGGACAGCTTCGAGGCCTGGGAGATGAACGCGGTGTTGCACGAGTTCGCCACCGCGGTCTTGAGCGGGATGTCGCCGAGTGCGCTGCTCGGGTAGTCGCTGTAGTTCTTGAACACCTTGCCGTCGACGGTAATCGTGGGCGTGCACGGGACCACCGTGTCGGGGGTCAGCCCGGCGCGGAGCAGGGCGAGGCTGCTGACGGTCTTGAACGTCGACCCCGGCGCGAACTGGCCGAACGTCGCCAGGTTCTGCCCGCCGTTCGCGGGACCGTTCGCGGCGGCGAGGATCTCGCCGGTGCTGGGCCGGATGGCGACCAGCGCGCTGGCCGGACCGACGCCGGCCAGTGCCTGCTCGGCCTTGGTCTGAAGGCCGGCGTCGAGGGAGAGCACCAGCGGGTCGCCCGGCGTCGCCTCGGTACGGAACAGCTCGCGGGGGTTGCCCTTCTCGGGCACCGCCTGGACCAGGACGCCGGGCGTGCCGCGCAGCTGGTCGTCGTACCGCGCCTCGAGGCCGGACAGCCCGGCGGTGTCGCCCGGGTGGTACTCCGGGTGCTCCTTGATGATCTCCGCGGTCACCGCGCCGACCCGCCCGAGCAGCGGAGCCGCGAAGTCGCGGGTGGGCGCGAGCGGCAGGGTTCCGGCGATGATCCGGGCGCCCGGGATCGCGGTGACGCCGCTGCTGACCGCAGCGGGGAGCTCCTCGCGCCGGAAGACGATGGCCTCGACGAACGCCTGGGCGCCGACCGCCTTGACCGCCTTCACGTACGGCGCGACGTCGATGCCGACCAGCCGGGCCAGGGCGCGGGCGGACTGGGCGGGGTCGCCGCCGTCGAGCTGGGTCTTGTCGATGCCGAGCCGGGAGACCTCCCGCTCCGTGACGAGCTGCTGACCGCCGGCGCCGAGGATGTCGCCCCGGTCGGCCAGCACCGACGAGACGCCGAGGTTCTCGCCCTCCTTCAGCGACGGCTCGACCACCGAGGGCGCCCAGGCCACCTGCCACGCGTCGCCGACCAGCTTCAGGTCGGCCTTGGCGTCGTACTCCCACGTCGCGGCGCTCAGGTCCCAGCTCCAGTGCAGCGTTGCGACCGCCGACGTGCCGGTCTGCCTCACTCCGGCGGTGTCGACCCTCAGCGTGGCGGACCCCAGCTCCTGGGTGATCCGGTCGTACGACGCCTGCGCCGTGGTCGCGGTGTCCGGCGTGAACGTCACCTTCGACAGGTCCTTCGCGGTCAGTCCCGAAGCCAGCGCCGTGGCAGCCTGCTGCGGGTCGGGCTGGTCGGACTTCTCGTCGCCGGAGCCGCCGGAGCAGCCGGCCGCAACCAGGACGAGGGCGAGCGCGAGCGCGGCGGCCCGAGGTCGAAGCATGCCGACCTTTGTACAGGTCCGCCCCTGACCGGGCCGGCGAGGCCTGCGAGCAGCCGTCCTGTGAACATGCATGTGGTGGAAGACGAGCGGAGCCGCCAGTTGGTTATCGGGCAGGCCGACCCCGGTCAGACGTGCTGTCCAGAGTGGACGCCGGGAAATGCCGGCAGTGCACCCGAGAGCAGGTCCGCGACGATCGCGCTGAACCGCGGGCAGGTTGCGACGTCGTGGGCTCGGCAGCGGAGCGCGTGCTCGGTCATCTCGCGGCTGCGTCTCATCTCCTCCATCCGGCGGTCGAGGTCGGCGATGTGCGCCTCGAGGACCTCGTGCCGTTCGGGTGCCCCGGCATCGAGCAGCACCAGGATCTGGTCGAGGCTCATCCCGGCGGCCTTGCTCCGGATCACGGTCGCCACCCGGACGACGTCGTCACGGCCGTACCGCCGGCGGCCGGCCGGGTCGCGTGCCGGCGCCAGCAGCCCGACGTCCTCCCAGTGCCGCAGGACGTGGGTCTCGAGAGCGAACCGTTCAGCCACCTCACCGATGGACCAGTCGAGAGTTGACTTCATGTCAACATGAAGTCACATCCTCATGGTCGAGGCAAGTTCGACGACGAGGAGCGCACAGATGAGCAGCAGCTACGAACCCGCGTACGACGCAGTGGTGGTCGGCGGCGGACCGGCCGGTCTGCAGGCCACCCTGACGCTGGCCCGGGTGCACCGGCCGGTCCTGATGGTCGACTCCGGCTCCTACCGGAACGACGCCGCCGACCACATGCACAACGTGGTCACCCACGACGGCACCCAGCCGGCCGAGTTCCGCGCCGCCGGGCGCAAGGAGCTGGCGGCCTACGACACCGTCACCGTGCGCGATGGTGCGGTCTCGTCGATCACGCCCGACGGCGACGCGGGCTTCGTCGTGACCATGGGCGACGAGCAGGTCCGCACCCTTGGCGTCGTGCTGGCCACCGGCGTGGTGGACACGCTGCCGGACAAGCCCGGTCTCGCAGCGCTGTTCGGCTCGGTGGTCGCGCACTGTCCGTTCTGCCACGGCCACGAGCTCGCCGGAGGCCACATCGGGATCCTCGGCACCTCAGGAGCTGGTCACCTGCCCGGCCTCGTCGCCCCGCTCGCCTCCCGCGTCTCGGTGTTCACCGACGGCGAGGAGCTCACCGAGGCACTGCCGGCCGAGGTGGCGGTGCGGACCGAGCCGGTCACCGGCGTGTGTCCCAGCTCGGTCGGCGCGACGGTCACCTTCGCGGACGGCCCGCCCGAGGAGGTGGCCGGTGTGTTCGTGCGGACGACCTTCGCCCAGCGCGCGCCGTTCGCCGAGCAGCTCGGGCTGACGCTCAACCCGTCGGGGTGCGTCGAGGTCGACGCGTTCGGTCGCACCAGCCTGCCCGGCGTGTACGCGGCCGGTGACATGGCACATCTCGCCGCCCTGCCGATGCCGATGCAGTCGGTGGTCGCCGCCGCCGCCTCGGGACAGACGGCAGCCGCCTCGCTGGTCGCGTTCGCGCACTGATCCTCGTCCTCGATGGCGACCCGGCAGCGGACAGTCAGCCCTTCTTGCGCCGTGGCTTCTTGCCCGGCGGGCGCGAGGAGGACGAGGACCGGACGGGCGGGCCGTCGTCCTTCTTCAGGTCGATCAGCTTCCCGGAGATCCGGGTGGACCGAAGTGCGTCCCACGTCTCGGCGGAGAGCTCGGCCGGCAGCTCGACCAGTGAGAAGTCCGGGCGGATCGTGATCGCACCGAAGTCCTGGCGGCCCAGCCCGCCCTCGTTGGCGATGGCGCCGACGATCTGGCGCGGCTCGACGCGGTGCCGCTTGCCGACGGCGATGCGGTACGTCGCCAGCGGGCTGCCGTCGCGAGCCACCCGCGGACCTCGTTCACCGCGATCGGGCCGGTCACCGCGCGGCGGCCGGGCCGCCGGCGGCGGCTCGGCCGAGAGGAGCAGCGGCTCGTCGCCCTGGGCGACCACCGCGAGCGCTGCCGCGACGTCGACCTCGGGGACGTCGTACTCCTGCACGTAGTGGGCGATGATCTCGCGGAACCCCTCGATCCGCGACCGAGCCTCGAGCGCCTGGGTGATCTGGTCGTCGAACCGGGCCAGGCGGGTGCTGTTCACGTCCCCGACGCTCGGCAGGCCCATCTGCTCGAGGGCGACACCGTTCGCCTTCTCGAGGTGGCGCAGCAGGTAGCGCTCGCGTGGCGTGACGAACGAGATCGCGTCGCCGCTGCGTCCGGCCCGCCCGGTGCGGCCGATGCGGTGGACGTAGGACTCGGTGTCGGTGGGGATGTCGTAGTTGACGACGTGGCTGATCCGCTGCACGTCGAGTCCGCGCGCGGCCACGTCGGTGGCGACGAGGACGTCGAGCTCGGCCTTCTTGAGCTGGTTGACGGTCCGCTCCCGGACCGGTTGCGGCACGTCGCCGTTGATGGCGGCGGCGCTGAAGCCGCGCGCCCGCAGCTTCTCCGCCAGGGTCTCGGTCTCGTTCTTGGTGCGGACGAAGACGATCATCCCCTCGAAGTTCTCGACCTCGAGGATGCGGGTGAGGGCGTCGACCTTCTGCGGGTAGGAGACCAGCAGGTAGCGCTGGCGGATGTTGGCCGCCGTCGCAGTCTTCGACTCGACCTTGATCTCGACCGGGTCGTGCAGGTACTGCTTCGAGAGCCGCCGGATCTGGACCGGCATGGTGGCGGAGAAGAGCGCGACCTGCTTGTCGTCCGGAGTCTCGGCCAGGATCGTCTCGACGTCCTCGGCGAAGCCCATGTTCAGCATCTCGTCGGCCTCGTCGAGCACGAGGAACCGGAGGTGCCCGAGGTCGAGGGTGCCCTTGTCGAGGTGGTCCATGATCCGGCCGGGCGTGCCGACGACGACGTGGACGCCTCTGCGCAGCGCGGAGAGCTGCACGCCGTAGCCCTGTCCGCCGTAGATCGGCAGCACGCGCACGCCGGGCAGGTCGACGGCGTACCGCTCGAAGGCCTCGGCGACCTGGACCGCGAGCTCGCGGGTCGGCGCGAGCACCAGCGCCTGCGGCTCCCGCTGGTCGAGGTCGAGCCGCGAGAGGATCGGCAGCGCGAACGCCGCGGTCTTGCCGGTCCCGGTCTGCGCGAGCCCGACGACGTCGCGTCCGGACAGCAGCGGCGGGATCGTCGCGGCCTGGATCGGGGAGGGTGCCTCGTAGCCCACGCCGGCCACGGCGGCCAGCACGCCGTCGGCCAGGCCCAGCTCGGCGAACCCCTGATCAGCGCTGCTCATCGGTCAACGGTAGTGACTGCGCCCACGGCTGTCCGATTCCCCGTCGCGGTGGGCTCCATCACGCGGGCAGACTCGGACCATGTCAGTACGCCGCGTGCGGGACGCCCTCGCCGCCGTCCTCGGCCCCGACGCCCACGTCGAGCACCGGGTCAACCACACCGGCACCGACAAGCTGTCGTTCGCGGTCCAGGTCGGCGGGCAGCGGCTCTGGGCCAAGGTGGCGGCCGACGCCGACGAGGAGGACTCGATGGCGACCTGGGCGGAGGTGGCCGGACTGCTGGCCCTGCGCCACGCCGCTCCCGAGGTGCTCGACGTGCTGTCCGTCGACGGCCGGACCGCGCTTCTGTTCCCGTACATCGACGCGCGGCCGGCCACCCGGTCCACGCTGCACGAACGGTACGACGAGGCGGCCGAGCTGCTTGCGGGGCTGCACGCCGACCGCGAGCTGGCCGAACGGCTGGGCCAGCCCACCACGACGGCGGCGTGCTTCCGCACGGTGTGGCTGGAGCGGTTCGAGGCCGACCTCGACGTGGTGGAGGGCTACGTGGCCAAGGACCTGCACGCCTACCTCGAGGACCAGGTCGACCTGCTCGGGAGCCTGGTCGCCGCCCTGGACGACGAGGTGCACGCCGCGGTGCACGGTGACCCGTGGCACGAGAACTTCCTGCTGGAGCCGGAGCGGCTCTGGCTGCTCGACTGGGAGGACCTGGCGGTCGGTGACCCGGTGGTCGACGACGCGATCCTCCGCCACGACGCCGTCGGCACCGACCTCCACCACTGGCCCGAGGAGCCGACGTACGAGGTCGCCCGCCGCGCGCTCATGCTCGATGACGTCGTCGACGTCGCCGCTGACTGGGTGGAGAACGCCGAGCCGCTGGTGCGCCGGCAGAAGGAGGCGGCCTACCTCGCGGGGCTCGAGGGCTACCGGGACGAGTTCAGCTGACCTCTACGAGAACAGCCGCTTGAAGAACCCCTGCTTCCTCTCCCAGCCGTGCTGCTCGAGGAAGGCGAACAACGGCTCCTTGATCCGGTCGGTGTCGAAGGAGTAGACGACCGGGTTCAGGGAGACACCGTCGTCGGTCTTGTTGACCCCGCCGAACTCGAGGTGGAACTCCTTCTTCTCCTTGCCCTTGAACAGCTCCTTCTCGAGGTGGAGGCGGTCGCCGTCGACGCTGGCGTGCGTCTCGGACTCGTCGTCCTCGTAGTCGTAGGAGTGCTCGTCCTCGTCGAGGGCGACCTCGAGCCGGTACTCCTTGTCGATGTGGCTGACCTCGGTCGGGTAGAGCGAGGTGGCCTTCACGATGTCCCACGTGCCGACGATCTTCGCGCCGTCGACGGCGTACGTGAAGGGCTGGTCAGGGACGTTCAGGGAAGGTACGCCGGCGAGCAGCTCGGCGAGCGGAGTGGCAGTCACGCCCGGACGCTAACCCGGGAGCTCTGGAAACTCACTCGACCGTCACGGACTTCGCCAGGTTCCGCGGCTTGTCGATGTCGAGACCGAGCGACTGCGCGGCGTGGTAGGCCAGCATCTGGAGCACCACCGTCATCAGCAGCGGGTCCAGCTCGCGCTCGCTGCGGGGAACGTCGATGCGGTCCACGGACGCCTGGGACGGCAGGTCCCCAAGGTCCACGGCCGGGTGGGTGACCACGACGAGCGGGCCGCCGCGCGCGGCGACCTCGTGCAGGGCGGCCACGTTGCGCTCGGTGAGCTCGTCGTCGGGGACCACTGCGACGGTCGGGACCGAGGGCTCGATCAGGGCCAGCGGGCCGTGCTTCAGCTCGGAGGTCTGGTAGGCCTCCGCGTGCCGATAGCTGATCTCCTTGAACTTCTGGGCGCCTTCGCGCGCCACCGGGTAGCCGCGGACCCGGCCGACGAAGAACAGGCTCTGGGCCTCGGCCAGCCGGGCGGCCAGCTCGATCACCTCGGGCTCGAGCGCCAGCACCTCGCCGATCTGCGCAGGCAACCGCTGGAGCCCCGTCACCAGACGGCGGCCGTCGGCGATCGACAGGTCGCGGACCCGGCCCAGCTGCAGGGCGAGCAGCGCGAAGCCCAGGAACATGTTCGTCAGCGCCTTGGTCGAGGCGACCGCGACCTCGGGGCCGGCGTGGAGGTAGATGCCCCGGCCGCACTCGCGGGCGATCGCCGAGCCCACGACGTTGACCAGCCCCACGACCTGGCCGCCCTTGCGCCGGATCTCCTGGACAGCCAGCAGGGTGTCGATGGTCTCGCCGGACTGGCTCACCGCGACGTACAGCGTGTCCGGCTCCACGATCGGGTTGCGGTAGCGGAACTCGCTCGCCGCCTCCGCGTCCGCGGGGATCCGCGCGAGCTCCTCGATCAGCCCGGCGCCCATCTCCCCGACGTAGTAGGCCGACCCGCAGCCGAGGATCTTCACCCGCCGGATGGCGCGCAGCTCACGGGCGTCGAGGTCCAGGCCACCGAGGTGCGAGGTGCCGAACCGCTCGTCGAGCCGGCCGCGGAGCACCCGCTCGGCGGCATCCGGCTGCTCGAGCAGCTCCTTGCGCATGAAGGACTCGTGCTCGCCGGCGTCGTACGCCGCCGGGTCGACCTCGAGGTCGGTCGCGGCTCGCACCACCTTGGTGAGGTCCTGCCGGTACGTCGAGAACCCGTCCGCGGTGAGCGTGGCCAGCTCGCCGTCGTCGAGGTGTGCGACCCGCGTCGTGTAACGCACCAGTGCGGCCAGGTCGGAGGCCACGAACATCTCGTGGTCGCCGATGCCGATGATGAGCGGGCTGCCGTTGCGGGCGACCACGATCCGATCCGGGTAGGCCGCGTGCAGGACCGCCAGGCCGTAGGTGCCCTCCACCCGGGACAGCGCCTCGGCCACCTTGCCCTCGAGGGTGTCCGCTTCTGAACGGCCGATCAGGTGCGCCAGGACCTCGGTGTCGGTGTCGGAGACCAGGTCGACGCCCGCCCCCGCGAGGTCGGCCCTCAGCACGGCGGCGTTGTCGATGATCCCGTTGTGCACGATGGCCACGTCGCCCTTGGTGTCGACGTGCGGGTGCGCGTTGACGTCGTTGGCCGGCCCATGCGTGGCCCAGCGCGTGTGGCCGATCCCGACCTTGCCCGAGAAGCGCTTGGGCAGCTCGTCGACCAGGTCACGGACCCGGCCCGCCTTCTTCGCCACGCGCAGGCGGCTCTCCTTGCCCGGCCCCAGGACGGCGATGCCGGCCGAGTCGTACCCACGATGCTCGAGCCGGCTCAGCCCTTCCACGAGCAGTGGCGCCGCCTGCTGCGGCCCGACGTACCCAACGATCCCGCACATTGTTCAGTCCCTGCCTTCCCTGTGGTGGTCACGACGAGCCCGACCGACCCGCTATCCGTAGACGATCCGGCGCAGCTGCCGCTCGCTGAGCGCGGGGGCGGCGACGACGCGGTGGACGAGCTCCTCGCCGAGGCGCGCGAAGATCTCGGAGTTGCGAGCGCCATAGGTCTTCAGCTCCGCGTGCCGGCGCCGGACGTAGGCCTCCACCGGCTCGGCGTGGAAGGCGACCACGTCGTCCACGACCCGGGCCGCCTCGGTCTCGGTCAGCTCGGTGGTCGCGACCAGATGGTCCACGAGCGAGCGATCGGCGGGCACGGCGTCCACGGTGGGACTTTCGCGGCCGAAAAGCAACTTCCTGCCCGCTGTCGGGCAGAACTACCCAGTTTTGGTCTGATCCAACGTCCGACTGAGCCAGGTGTCCGGCCGTGGTATTTTGGGTGAACAGAAGGTGAACGGGAGGTGTCCCACGATGAACGAAACCTCGGCTGACCGCCTGGAGATGCGCTGGCTGCCGGTGGCCGACGAGTCCGGGCGCACCCGCATGGAGGCGACCTGGGTCCTGGTGGCCGCCGCGACCTCCCCCCAGCAGCCGGCGGTCACGCACGCCGCGTAGGTCCCGTTCCGACGCGACCGGGCGCACCCACTGGCCGCGTACCCCAGCTACTCACCCATTCGGCCGAGCGCACCGCGCTCGGCCGAACGCCTGCGTCCGCCGAAGTTTCTCGATTTGGTCGGAATAGAACCGGACCGCGGTCCGTTATGTCGTCGTTGAATCTTGCACCACGACCCGCGAGGAGCACACCATGACCGACTTCGACTTCGACCCCGCCACCGCCGTCCTGACCGACATCACCGGCGACTACACCCTCGACCCGGCTCACACCCGGCTCGGTTTCAGCGCCCGGCACGCGATGGTCGCCACCGTGCGCGGCCAGTTCACCGAGTTCAGCGGCACGGCTCACGTCGACACCGCCGACCCCGCGAGCTCGAAGGTCGAGCTGAGCATCGTCGCCAACAGCATCAGCACCGGCCAGCAGCAGCGCGACGACCACCTGCGCTCGGGCGACTTCTTCGAGAGCGAGCAGTACCCGGACATCACCTTCACGTCCACGAACGTGACGCGCGACGGTGACGACTGGACGATCACCGGCGACCTGACCATCAAGGGCGTCACCCACTCGGTCGACGTCCCCTTCGAGTTCACCGGCTCCGCCCAGGACCCGTTCGGCAACACCCGGATCGGCTTCGAGGGCGCCGCCACCCTGCTCCGCAAGGACTGGGGGCTGAGCTGGAACGCCGCGCTGGAGACCGGCGGCGTGCTGGGCTCGGACAACATCAAGCTCGAGTTCGACATCTCGGCGATCAAGAACGCTCCGGAGCAGAGCGCCTGACCGCAGCTCCACCCGCGTCTGTGTGACACACGACGGGGCCGCCCCGGAAATGGGCGGCCCCG
>Ga0136846_1214636_pt1 | contig 10808 bp, 8 predicted proteins | sample HopSoiMetagenom2_FD_96841 | JGI IMG/M metagenome (GOLD analysis project Ga0136846, IMG submission 96841) | Grasslands soil microbial communities from Hopland, California, USA - 2 Assembly 2016 (version 4) | ecosystem: Environmental > Terrestrial > Soil > Grasslands | place: USA: Hopland... | reverse complement strand
TTTATGCAAAATGCAGCTTTGTATAATAACAGGAGGGAATTATTTGATAAAGAAATATACTTGTCAAAATGGTGTAAGAGTGGTATTAGAAAATATTCCAACGGTTCGTTCTGTTGCAATCGGTATATGGATTGGGACAGGTTCACGATATGAGACATCTGACAATAATGGCATTTCTCACTTTTTAGAGCATATGTTTTTTAAGGGAACCAAAACGAAAAATGCAAAAGAAATTGCTGAAGCTTTTGATAGTATTGGTGGACAAGTAAATGCATTTACCTCTAAAGAATATACTTGTTATTACGCAAAAGTACTTGATAATCATTCTCAGTTTGCGTTAGAAGTATTAGCAGATATGTTTTTTAATTCAACTTTTGAAGAAGAAGAATTAGTAAAAGAAAAGAATGTTGTTTATGAAGAGATCAAAATGTATGAAGATACGCCTGATGATATCGTTCATGATCTTTTAAGTAAAGCAATATATGAAAATCATTCGCTTGGCTACCCCATATTAGGTACTGAAGAAACCTTGTCTACATTTACTGGAGATACGCTAAAGGAGTATATGCATAATATGTATATACCTGAACAGGTAGTAGTTTCTATTGCTGGAAATATATCTGAATCATTTATTAAACAGGTTGAAGCACTGTTTGGATCATATGAGGGCGGGAAAAGGGAAAAAGTTGAAGAAACACCAATTTTCCATATGAAACAAATTTCTCGCAAAAAAGAAACTGAGCAAGCGCATCTATGCCTTGGTTTTGAAGGCTTGCAAGTTGGACATAAAGATATTTATAGTTTAATCACATTAAATAATATTCTAGGTGGCAGTATGAGTAGTCGTTTGTTTCAAGATGTTCGTGAACAAAGAGGGCTAGCATACTCGATCTTCTCTTATCATTCTGCATTTGAAGATAATGGGATTGTAACCATTTATGGTGGGACAGGGGCAAAACAACTTGATTTACTATTTGAAACCATTCAAGAAACACTCACTGTCTTAAAACGGGATGGTATTACTGAAAAAGAATTACTAAATAGTAAAGAACAGCTTAAAGGAAGCTTGATGCTAAGTCTTGAAAGTACGAATAGTCGTATGAGCCGTAATGGGAAAAATGAATTGTTGCTTGGACAACATCGTTCACTCGACGATATTATTGAGCTTATTGATTCAGTAACAAAGCAAAATGTTGATGAAATGGCAGATAAAGTATTCACAGATAAATATTCAGTTTCACTAGTTAGTCCAGATGGAGTACTACCAAAAAGAAAATAAAGAGAACAGTCTGTGAAAAGCAGGCTGTTTTTGCTTTTTAGAAGTCTAAACCTGATTGGATTCTAGTAAGAATAAAAGGAGGACAATAAATGAAGTGGAGATGAGGAACTTTGAGATTAAGCGAATTAAGTGGAAAAGAGATTGTGGATATAAATCAGGCGGTGCGTTTAGGTGTACTTGGTCAAACAGATCTAGAAATAAATGAAAAGAATGGTCAAATTGAAGCTATGCTCATACCAACTTTAAAATGGTTCGGAATGAAAAGACATGGTGGGGAAATTCGAGTTGAGTGGACGCAAATAAAGAAAATTGGCAATGATATGATGATTATTGACATGGAGCCTAATGGAGATGAATAAGGACAAAGGTGATTGCCGTTAAACTTGCACACATACAGAAGGATTATTAAAAGAGTAGAATAACAAAAAGATGATTCCTATAGTAACTAGGGGTCATTTTTTTATTTAAAGAACAGAAAATATAGCTTTTTGAAGTTAGATAGATGTCTTGCTCTAGCGCTTTTCTTTTTGCTCCTTTCGAATTTATATACAAGGGGATTACGTCAGTGCGTCACCTATTGGGTGAATGCTACATATGATGTTGAAGTAGTTCTTCAGTATAAGTTTTGTAGTCGCTTGACATAAGGCTAAGTTAAAAGGGCAAATGGAACATCTATTATGATTGTCATGATCTTAGAAACCAAATAGAAATGACAAAATAAAAGTTCATCCAAAATATGGATTGATTTTAACTTAGCCACTAAGAAAAGAAGGTGAATATTTCATGCTGACAAATATGCAAATTGCAGTAATCGGCGGTGATGCAAGACAGCTCGAAATAATCCGTAAATTAATAGAGATGGATGTAAAGCTATCTTTAATTGGCTTTGAACAGCTTGACCACGCTTTTTCAGGAGCCACGAAAGAAAAAATTGCGGAGATTAATTTTTCTCAAATAGATGCCATCATACTGCCGGTGGCTGGCACAAGTCTTGAAGGTCAAGTGGATTCAATATTTTCAAATGAGAAAGTTGTTCTATTAGAAGAGATGCTACGAAATACTCCACCACATTGTGTTGTTTTTTCTGGTATAACAAATGCCTATCTAACTGGGATTACAGATGGTGCAAACAGAAAATTAGTTCAACTGTTCAAACGGGACGATGTAGCCATTTATAACTCAATTCCCACTGTGGAGGGCACGATCATGATGGCCATTCAGCATACGGATTTTACGATTCATGGTTCTAATGTCGCTGTACTAGGATTAGGTAGAGTAGGCATGAGTGTAGCGAGAACGTTTCATTTATTAGGATCTAAAGTAACTGTAGGTGCAAGAAAAACAGCACATATAGCTCGAATTGTAGAAATGGGATTAACACCTTTTCATTTAGATGAAATTACTCATTGGGTAAAAAATACAGATATTTGTATTAATACGATTCCATTTCCAATTGTAACGGCATCTGTTATTTCGAAAATGCCTACCCATACACTCATTATTGATCTAGCATCAAAGCCAGGTGGTACTGATTTTCGATATGCTGAAAAAAGAGGTATTAAAGCATTATTAGCTCCAAGTCTGCCTGGGATCGTAGCCCCCAAAACAGCAGGAAATATACTTGCAAATGTTCTTTCTCAACTACTTCAAGAGGATTTTGATAAGCGAAAGGAGACAAAATCATGAGTTTACATGGAAAACGTATTGGTTTTGGTTTAACAGGATCTCACTGCACATATGACGCTGTTTTTCCTGAAATTGAAAAGTTAGTTAAAGCAGGAGCGGAGGTTCTTCCAGTTGTGACATACACTGTGAAAAGTACAGAAACCAGGTTCGGCAAGGGAGAAGATTGGATTGAAAGAATCGAAATTGTAACAGGAAATAAAGCAATTGATTCAATTGTAAGTGCCGAACCACTTGGCCCTAAAATCCCTCTAGATTGCATGGTTATCGCCCCAATAACAGGCAGTTCTATGAGTAAGTTTGCGAATGCAATGACAGACTCCCCTGTCTTAATGGCAGCTAAAGCAACATTAAGAAATCAAAAACCTGTTGTATTGGGAATTTCAACGAATGATGCATTAGGGTTAAATGGTGTAAATTTAATGAAATTAATGGCAACTAAAAATATATATTTTATCCCCTTTGGTCAGGATGATCCAATTAAAAAACCGAATTCAATGGTTGCACGTATGACCATGTTATCTGAAGCGATTGAGTCAGCGATAATTGGAAAACAGTTACAACCTATAATTGTAGAACGATATAAAGACGGAAATTAGTTTTTCAGAAAAAGTATGTTGGTTTAGTGATTGAATGTGATAAAATAAATGTTAATATAATAGAAAGATGGCGAGAGGTTAAATAAAAACCGCGCCTTCTTTTATATAAAGGTATTTGGAAGAATGCCAAAAATAAAGTAGTAGTCAATAATAATTGATTAATCTAGAAATGAAAAGCAACTTTACAATGGTAAGAAAAGAGAAAGTTGTTAAAGTAATTTCCAGAAATAAAAGTGATTTTTTTACCGATTGAAAGGGGAACAACAGATGACGCAGAAATCAGGATTTCATGTAGCAGTAGTCGGAGCAACAGGGGCAGTAGGACAACAAATTATCAAAACATTGGAGAATAGAGAATTTCCGATCTCTCAACTAACGTTATTATCTTCCGCACGTTCAGCAGGTATAAAAGTACAAGTGAATGGGACTGAATATACAGTTCAAGAAGCAAAACCGGAAAGTTTTAAGGGAGTAGATATTGCTTTATTCAGTGCTGGTGGTAGTGTATCAAAAGAACTTGCACCACATGCAGTAAAACATGGGGCCATTGTAGTGGATAATACCAGTGCTTTCAGAATGGATGAAAATGTTCCGCTTGTTGTACCAGAAGTGAACGAAAAGGATCTTTTGAAACATAATGGAATTATTGCAAATCCAAACTGTTCAACGATCCAGATGGTTGTAGCTCTTGAACCAATCCGTAAAAAGTACGGGTTGAATAAAATAATTGTATCGACTTATCAGGCGGTTTCAGGATCTGGTGTAGCTGCTGTGAAGGAATTGGAAGAACAGTCACAATCAATCTTAAATGGTGAAGAATTTGTACCAGCAATTCTACCTGTAAAAGGTGACAAAAAGCATTATCAAATTGCTTTTAATGCCATTCCACAAATTGATGTCTTCCAAGAGAATGGTTTTACGTATGAAGAAATGAAAATGATTAATGAAACAAAAAAGATCATGCATGAACCAAAAATGAGTGTAGCTGCAACGTGCGTTCGCATTCCAATAGCAGTTGGTCATTCTGAATCTGTTTATATCAAAGTTGATCAGGCTGGTGTATCTGCAGAGGATCTGAAGAATATTCTAAAAGACGCACCAGGAGTTGTTTTACAAGATGATCCAAATAATCAAGTATATCCAATGCCTGCTGATTGCGTTGGAAGTAATGATGTATTTGTCGGACGTATTCGTAAAGATTTAGATGTAGAAAAAGGCTTCCATTTATGGGTTGTTTCTGACAACTTATTAAAAGGAGCAGCTTGGAATTCTGTACAAATAGCAGAAAGCTTAGTTAAACTTGGGTTAGTAAAATAATTCCAATTTTCTTTTTGTATTGCGCCAGGTTAGTCGATGTTGTTTTATATCTTTTTTGACTCATCCGATTGATGTGTACGATTCATGATCACATCTAAGATGAGTCAAAAATCAAAATGAATAGATAACAAGGTCTTATAAAGGGTAAAAAAGTATTTAGTGTACCTTTAGGACGAAATGTGTTTATATTATGTATCTGGTTTTGGACACTTAATGGAGAAGAATCACATCTAGAAGAATTTTCAAAATATGAAAAAATTCATTCCATTAATGAATTTTAGAGGTGCGACAATGAAAATAATCGTCCAAAAGTACGGTGGGACATCTGTTCGTGATGAGGGGAGCAGGCAACATGCAAAAAAACATATTCAATTTGCGTTGGCTGATCAATATAAAATAGTTGTCGTTGTTTCAGCTATGGGCCGTAAGGGTGATCCATATGCTACAGATACACTATTTTCACTTATCAATGGCTCAAAGAGTTCAATAAGTAAGCGTGAAACGGATTTATTATTATCATGCGGTGAGATTATTTCAAGTATTGTTTTTACAGATATGTTGTTGCAAGCAGGTATAAAAGCGACATCATTGACTGGAGCACAGGCAGGTTTTTGTACAAATGATGATCATACAAATGCAAAAATAGTAGAAATGAATTGTGAGAGACTGTTGGATGCCTTGGAGTCAAATGATGTTGTCGTTGTAGCAGGGTTTCAAGGGCAAGCGAAGAATGGAGACGTAACAACGATCGGTAGAGGTGGCAGCGATACATCGGCGGCTGCGCTTGGAGCAGCGTTGAATGCAGAGTCGATTGATATCTTTACTGATGTGGATGGTATCATGACTGCAGACCCGCGAATTGCGGATCATGCAAGGCCATTGACTTTTGTTACCTATACGGAAGTTTGCAATATGGCATATCAAGGTGCAAAGGTGATTCACCCACGTGCTGTAGAAATTGCTATGCAAGCAAAAGTACCTATTCGTATTCGTTCAACGTATTCTGATAATCCTGGTACATTAGTAACGATGGCTTCACATTTGGAAAAGGGAAACATGATTAAAGAACGACTGATAACTGGAATTGCCCATTTATCCAATATTACTCAAATTAAAGTGTTTGCAAAAAAAAATCAATATGATTTGCAGTCCGAAGTTTTTAAGGCAATGGCCAATGAAAGTATTAGTGTGGACTTTATTAATATTTCTCCGAACCAAGTAATCTACACCGTTACAGAAGAAATGGCAAAAAAGGCTATTTCTATTCTTCATAGTCTTGGTTACGAGCCATCTATTGAATATGATTGCGCCAAGGTATCTGTTGTTGGAGCAGGCATGGCAGGTGTCCCTGGTGTAACGTCTAAAATAGTGGGAGCCTTATCGGAAAATGGTATTCGGATCCTACAATCTGCTGATAGCCATACAACGATTTGGGTACTCATTAAACAAGCAGATTTAGCAACTGCAGTTAATTCACTGCATGATGCGTTTGAACTTGAAAAAGAATAGTTAAATATAAAATAGATCGGATTTATGATTTTGAAGGAGTGGTCTTATGGCTTTTTTTGGTCGAGTTGCAACAGCAATGGTAACCCCATTTGATAGTAAGGGACATATTGATTTTTTAAAGACAACTCAACTCGTTAATTATTTAATTGAAAATGGTACTGAATCTCTAGTTGTGGCAGGAACGACTGGGGAGTCTCCTACGTTATCAAAAGAAGAAAAAATTGCTTTATTTGAACATGTTGTTAAAGTTGTTGATAAACGTGTTCGAGTTATTGCAGGTACTGGCAACTATAATACTTATGCATCAATGGAACTAACCAAAAAGGCTGAACAAATTGGTGTGGACGGTATTATGATTGTTGCCCCGTACTATAATAAGCCTAACCAAGAAGGGCTTTACCAGCATTTTAAAGCTATTGCGGAGATAACGACTTTACCTATCCTTTTATATAATATTCCAGGTCGATCGGTTGTAAATATTGAACCAGAAACAATTATTAGGCTCTCGAAAATTAGCAATATTGTCGCAGTAAAAGAAGCTAGCGGTAATTTGAATAATATGACGAAAATAATTGCTAATACATCGGATGATTTTGAGCTTTATACAGGTGATGACGGGGTTACGCTTCCAGTACTTTCAATTGGTGGTGTAGGAGTTATTTCAGTAGCATCTCATGTGATTGGAAATGAAATGCAGGAAATGATTACTAAGTTTTTAAACGGGGATATTTATGGTGCAGCAAAGCTCCATCAACAACTTTTGCCCATCATGGAAGAATTATTTAAAGCTCCGAACCCAGTACCAGTAAAAACTGCGTTACAATTAAAAGGTTTAGATGTAGGATCTGTTCGACTTCCTCTTGTTCCTTTAACGGAAGAAGAAAGAGCCCGCTTGTCAAGTCTTTTGATAGAATGCTAACAAAAAAAGAAACCCACAGATTTATCTTGGGTTTCTTTTTTTGTATGTTTTCGCTTTAATCTTGCGTGAGAAGATGTGGCAATTTTAGTCAACATTCCTCGGGATCAAGACATTTCCGTATTTAGTGGTTGTAATGGTTTTCTTAATTCAAGTATAATAAGAATAACTGATTTAGGTCGGAATGATAAACATAGGAGGAAGCTTGATTTGAATAGAATAGAAAATGAAAGCATTAAACTTATAGCTTTAGGAGGAGTCGGAGAGCTTGGGAAAAATATGTACGTGGTCGAAGTAGATGAGGATCTATTTGTTATCGATGCGGGGCTAATGTTTCCTGAAAATGAAATGTTTGGAATTGATATTGTGATTCCCGATATAAGCTATCTGGTTCAAAATCAAAGTAGGGTAAAAGGAATCTTTTTAACTCATGGTCATGAAGACCATATTGGGGCACTTTCCTATGTATTGAGCAGAATGGATGTTCCAATCTTTGGGACACGGTTAACAATTGAGTTGGCAAAGGTGAAAATGGAAGAACAGGATTTCCATCAGAAAGTACAGTTTATGGAGATTACTTCTGATTCCGTTGTTGAATTTGACTCGGCAAAAGTCACTTTTTTCAAAACTAATCATAGTATTCCGGATTCGGTTGCGATTTGTATTCATACCTCAGCGGGTGTTATTGTTCATACTGGAGATTTTAAGTTTGATCAGGCTGCAGGGAAATTATACAAACCAGAAATTGGAAAAATGGTGAAAATAGGCGAAGAAGGAGTTCTATGTTTATTATCTGATAGTACGGACGCCGAAAAGCCAGGGTACACGAAGTCGGAAGCAGTTGTTGCTAGAGAATTAGCTGACGCATTTTATAATGCAGATGGTCGGGTTATCGCAGCTTGCTTCGCTTCGGATTTAAACCGTATTCAGCATATTTTTGATGCTGCATATGGAACGAATCGGAAGGTAGCAATTGTAGGGAAAAGCTTACAAAAAGTCTTTGATATTGTGATCAAACATGAGTATCTACAAGTACATGATGAAATTATTATCCCAGTCTCTGAAATTAATAAGTACCCAGCAAACGAGATTGTCGTTTTGACAACAGGTAGTCAAGGTGAACCAATAGAGGTTCTACAAAAAATGGCGAAACAAACGCATAAATTCGTGAACATTCAAAAAGGGGATACCGTGGTATTTGCTGTTTCTGCTATTAAAGGAAATGAAATTTTTATTAATCGGACAGTGGACATGCTATTCCGTGCCGGAGCGAATGTGCTAGGTGGTAAGAATTCATATCATACTTCTAGTCATGGAAGTCAAGAAGAATTAAAATTTATGATCAACTTGATGAATCCAAAATTATTTATTCCTGTACATGGTGAGTTTAAAACATTGAAAGCCCATGCAAAAGTGGCTAAGGAATGTGGATTAACGAATGATCGTATTTATATTAGTGAAAAAGGCGAAGTTATAGAATTAAAAAATGACCGCTTCCGTCCTGCTGGAAAAGTCCCAGCTGGAAATGTGTTGATTGATGGAATTGGCGTTGGTGATGTGGGAAATATTGTCTTAAGAGATCGTAAGCTATTATCACAAGATGGTATTCTCATTGTTGTTGTAACATTAAATAGAAGAGAAAAGAAAATTGCATCTGGTCCTGAAATTATTTCAAGAGGTTTTGTATATGTTAGAGAATCAGAAAAACTACTTGAGGATGCATCACAGAGAGTACGAGAAATTGTTGAACAAACCATTTCAAGGGATTCATTTGATTGGGCTGTAATTAAACAAGAAATGCGAGACAGTTTAAATCAATTTTTATATGAAAAAACAAAACGCAGACCGATGATCTTGCCAATTATTATGGAAGTGAAATAAGATTAACTAACTGTTTAACGATCAATTAATAAAGCTGTGACCTATTCGTTTTCATGAATAGGTCATTTGTTTATTATTTTTTCAAAGAACCGAGTATACTTAAAACAACAATATCATCATAAGCAAACTTTGTGTTCGAGGTGACTAAATGGAGATTTCAAAAGTAATTGAAAAATTGGCTGGTAGGCAGCCAGAAATTCTTGGACATGAACAACTTCTAAAATATGCTGTGCTCCTCCCACTAATTGAAGTTCATAACGAAACACATATTTTATTTGAAGTGAGATCCATGAGTTTACGCAGACAACCAGGAGAAATCTGTTTTCCAGGTGGAAAAGTCGATCCAGAAGATTTAGATCAGAAACAATGTGCGATTCGTGAAACATCGGAAGAGTTAGGTATAAATAAACAGGACATCGCGAATGTAATTCCCCTGGATTTTATGATGTCAACTACTCATAATATCATTTATCCATTTATCGGTACGATTACAAAGCCAAAACAGATTAATCCTAATTTATCTGAAGTAGGTGAAGTATTTACAGTGCCCTTATCTTATTTTCGTAAAACAAAGCCAAGAATTCACAATATTAATTTTCAAATTGTTCCTGAAGAAGGATTTCCTTTTGATTTAATTATTGGAGGAGAAAATTATCAGTGGCAACAACGGCCAATAGAAGAGTATTTTTATCAATATGATGGAAAAGTGATCTGGGGGTTAACAGCAAGGATATTGGCCCATTTTTTGGAATTATTGGATTTGGAAAAGTGAACATATCGATTTCTTTTTAATAGATTTTGTAAAAATGTATCGAACGGATAAGGTAATGATAAACATTCCATTGATAAAAGGATGAAATACAATCCTCATTGAATGAAATGGCTTTCTCTCTCTCATACTATTCATAAGCTATAAAATGAAGGGAGTACATGAGATGGATAAATTATTTTTTCAAAATAGTAATAATGAAGGAGAGGAGCAAGAAGCACCAAAAGAAGATCGACCGCCAAGCTTAATGGAGAAAATCCAGCAGTTAGGACAAACGAACGTTCCACAACTTTCACAGGATTCAAAAATTCATTGCTTAACAATTATCGGTCAAATTGAAGGTCACCTTCAGCTTCCACCACAAAATAAAACAACAAAGTATGAACATATCATTCCGCAATTAGTAGCGATTGAACAAAATCCTAAGATAGAAGGACTGTTAATAATCTTAAACACGGTAGGTGGTGACGTTGAAGCAGGGCTGGCGATCTCAGAAATGATTGCCTCTTTATCGAAGCCAACTGTATCAATTGTATTGGGTGGTGGTCATTCAATTGGGGTACCAATTGCCGTTTCATGTGACTACTCGTTTATTGCGGATACAGCAACGATGACTATACACCCAATCCGTCTAACGGGTCTTGTTATTAGTGTTCCACAAACCTTTGAATATTTGGATAAAATGCAGGATCGAGTCGTCAGGTTTGTGACAAAGCATTCAAAAATAAGCGAAGAAAAATTTAAAGATTTAATGTTTGAAAAAGGAAATTTAACGAGAGATATCGGTACAAATGTTATGGGAACGGATGCGGTAGAATATGGATTGATCGATGAAATCGGTGGCGTCGGAAAAGC
>Ga0136846_1226562_pt1 | contig 10809 bp, 12 predicted proteins | sample HopSoiMetagenom2_FD_96841 | JGI IMG/M metagenome (GOLD analysis project Ga0136846, IMG submission 96841) | Grasslands soil microbial communities from Hopland, California, USA - 2 Assembly 2016 (version 4) | ecosystem: Environmental > Terrestrial > Soil > Grasslands | place: USA: Hopland... | reverse complement strand
TGCACCGCCGCGATGCGGGTGCCGGGCTGGATGGCCATCAACGCGCGCGCCGCACGAGCGTCCAGAGAAGGGCCAGCGTGAGGATCGTGAACCAGACGGCCGACCACTGTGGCACGTTCAGGCCGAATACCGTCTCTTGCGCCGCTTCGCACAGGCCGTCGGCGCGGAACAGCCAGGGCAGCATGGTCGCGGTGGGGATCTTGTTGAGCGTCGTCTCCATCGGATCGATGCCGCACGAAAAGCCCGGGTGCGCGAGCACATATAAATGCTTGCCCACGACGGCGAGCCCGCCCAGCCCGCACAGCAGCGCGAGCCCGGCACCGGCGCGGATCTTGCCGGCGAGCGCACCGATCAGGCTGAAGATGGCGATGCCGAGGAACAGATAGCGCTGGATGACGCACAGCGGGCCGGGCAGCATGTCCTTGGCGTGCTGGAGGTACAGGGCGGCGCCGATCAGGCCGAGGCTGGCGGCGGCGATGGCGAGCAGGAGATTGCGGGACGAGGACATGGGCTTCCTGTGGACGTTATCGAAGAGGGTATTTTCAGTCTAGCAACTTATAACCATCTTAATTCTAGTCGCCCAGCGCTGCCAGCTGTTCGGCCTGGTGCTCGGCCGACAGCGCGCTCGTCAGCTCGCCGAGATCGCCGTCCATGATCATGTCCAGCTTGTACAACGTCAGGTTGATGCGGTGGTCGGTCAGGCGCCCCTGCGGGAAGTTATAGGTGCGGATACGCTCGCTGCGGTCGCCCGAGCCGATCAGGCTCTTGCGGGTCGCTGCTTCCTTGCTCTGCTGCTCGCGCAACTGCACGTCCTTGATGCGCGCGGCCAGCACTTTCATGGCCTGGGCCTTGTTCTTGTGCTGGCTGCGATCGTCCTGGCATTCGACGACGATGCCGGTCGGCAAGTGCGTCAGCCGGACGGCGGAGTCGGTCTTGTTGATGTGCTGGCCGCCGGCGCCCGAGGCGCGGTAGGTGTCGATGCGCAGGTCGGCCGGGTTGATCTGCACGTCCTCGACCTCGTCCGCCTCGGGCATCACGGCGACGGTGCAGGCCGACGTGTGGATGCGGCCCTGCGTTTCCGTCGCCGGCACGCGCTGCACGCGGTGGCCGCCCGATTCGAATTTCAGCTTCGAATAGGCGCCCTGGCCGACGATGCGCACGATGACTTCGCGGTAGCCGCCCAGGTCGGACGGCGATTCCGACACCATTTCCACCTGCCAGCGGTTGCGCTCGGCATAACGGGTGTACATGCGCAGCAGGTCGCCCGCGAACAGCGCGGATTCATCGCCGCCCGTGCCGGCGCGGATCTCGAGGAAGATGTTGCGTTCGTCGTTCTCGTCCTTGGGCAGCAGCATCTTCTGCAGCTCGATGTCGAGTTCCGCCATGCGCGCCCTGGCCGCGTCGATCTCGTCCTGGGCGAAATCCTTCATGTCCGCGTCGGTGAGCATCTCTTGCGCGGCGGCAATGTCGCCCTGCGCGGTCTGGTACTGGCGATAAACGGCGACCAGCGGACTCAGCTCGGCATGTTCGCGGTTGAGCTTGCGAAAGCTGTCCATGTTCGCGGTGGCGCCTTCGGACATCAGGAGTTCGTCCAGTTCGACGAGGCGGTTGGCCAGTTGGTCCAGCTTGGCCAGCATGGATGGTTTCATAGTGTTCTTATCAGGAATAACGACGGACAAGCCGCACGGCGTCAGGCAAGCCGCGGCGGCGCAGACGAAGGATAGCAGGCCGCTAACGGCGACTGCGGAACAGCTGGGGCAGGAGGCTTGCCAGGCGCGCGCGTTCGTCGCCCTGGGCACGGTGCAGGGCCTGTTGCGGGCCGTGCAGGAATTTCGCGGTGAGACCCTTCGACAGGGCTTCGAGCACCGTGTCGATGTCTTCGCCTTTCGCGAGCAGCTTGCGGGCCCGTTCCAGCTCGGCCAGGCGCATCGCTTCGCTCGATTCGTGCAGGTCGCGGATCACGGGCACGACGGCGCGGTCGCCGATCCAGTGCATGAACGATTGCACACGCGTCTCGATGATGGCTTCGGCCTGGGCGACGGCGGCCTGGCGGCTTTCGACGCCGCTGCGCACCACCTCGGCGAGGTCGTCGACCGTGTACAGGAACACGTCGTTCAGGCGGCCGACTTCCGGTTCGATGTCGCGCGGGACCGCCAGGTCGACCATGAACATCGGGCGATGGCGGCGTGCCTTGATGGCGCGTTCGACGAGGCCCTTGCCGATCAGCGGCAGGGTCGACGCGGTGGACGAGATGACGATGTCGTATTGCGGCAGGCGTTCGGTGAGGTCGGCGAGGCCGATCGCCTGGCCGTTGAAGCGCGCGGCCAGCACCTCGCCGCGCGTCAGCGTGCGGTTGGCGATCGTGATCGACTTCGGACGATGGGCGGCGAAGTGTGTGGCGCACAGCTCGATCATCTCGCCGGCGCCGATGAACAGCACGTTCTGCTCGCTGACGCGGTCAAAAATGCGTTCCGACAGGCGCACGGCGGCGGCGGCCATCGATACGCTGTGCGCGCCGATCTCGGTGGTGGTGCGCACTTCCTTCGCCACGGCGAAGCTGCGCTGGAACAGCTGGTGCAGATAGGTGCCGAGGCCGCCCGCCTCGTCGGCGACGCGCACGGCATCCTTCATCTGGCCCAGGATCTGCGCTTCGCCCAGCACCATCGAGTCGAGGCCGGAGGCGACACGGAACGCATGGCGCACGGCGTCATGCTGCGGCAGCATGTACAGGTGCGGACGCAGCTCGGCGAAATTCAGGTCGTGATAATCCGCAAGGAAGCGCGCGGATGCGTCGAGCGGATCGGGCGCGCAGCTCGCCGCATACATCTCGGTGCGGTTGCAGGTCGAGAGCAGCGCGGCTTCGTCCTCGCCGCGGGTGTCAAATCTTGTAAACCAGCCGCGCGCCGCCTGCACCGCCGCCCCGAGCTGGTCGGGCGCCAACGCCAGTTGCTCGCGCAGCGAGACCGGTGCGGTGGTGTGATTGAGGCCGACGGCGAGCAGTTGCATGGGTGATCAAAAAATGGGCAGCGCTCCCATTATAACCCCAACCGGGGCAGGGTTTCACGCGCCCAGTTTTTCCAGCCGATAGCCATAGCTGTAGACCGGCACGAGGCGGAATCCGTTCTCCGGACGCAGGCGCAGTTTATTGCGGACGCGCGAAACGTGGGTGTCCATCGTGCGCGACGGGACGGCCGTCTCGCGTACCCAGATCGATTCGTGTATATATGCGCGCGACAACGGACGGCCCAGGTTGCGGAAGAACAGCAACGCCAGGTTGAATTCCTTGTGCGTGACGTCGATCTGCTCGCCGTCCATCAACAGACGGCCCGGGCGCGTTTCGAAGACGTACGGGCCGAATTGCAGCTGTTCGGCGCCGTTCTGCGACGGATACGCTCGGCGCAGCAGGGCTTGCGTGCGCGCGACCAGTTCGCCGCGGCGCAGCGGCTTGACGAGGTAGTCGTCGGCGCCGGCCGTGACGCCGGCGACGATGTCATCCTCGGCCGCGCTGCCGGCGAGGAACATCGTCGGTGTGTTCGGCGCGAGCTTTTCCTTGGCACGGCGCAGCAGTTCGGCCGCCGGAACGTCGGTCACTTGCCAGTCGACGATCAGAAGGTCGGTACTGTCTTTGCGCAATTGCCCCAGTAAGTCTTTACCGCTGTCATAAGCTTGACAGCTATGTCCAGCGCCGTTCAGAACTTGGCAGATGAGTTCTGCCTGGGTCGTGTCGTTGTCCAGTACGGATATTCTCATGATGTTCACGCTGTCTCGGGCTGTGGGACTGTAAAACCTTGATGTAGGAACATTCCTACAATGTCACTAAATATATCAGACTTTTAAAACGCAAAGCTACCAATGCCGCAGATAAATTCACATTTTCGTTGGGTAATTACGTCATAGTCGTGGCGGCTCAGCGACAAACTCACGGTTACACTGTGACCAACCCATGGTTCAGGAGTAAATATGTTCAATAAGAAAGGGAAGGCCGAGGTGCAGGTCATGCTGCCGGTTTCCAGCGAGGACATAGAACGCGTGCGCGACCGTTGCCGCGCCCTCGTGCGCAAGCGTGCGGCCATGTCGGCAGGCGTATCCGTGATTCCATTGCCGGGCGTGGATGTCGTGGCCGACCTGTCCAGCTTTGCCGTCATGGTGGAAGAGATCAACAAGGCGTTCGGCCTGTCGCCCGACCAGATCGACCGGTTGCAACCGCGCATGCGCGTCGCCGCCTACCAGGCCGTGGCCGCGTTGGGCGGCACGCTGGTAGGTAAAATCGTGACAAAGGAACTCGTCCTGAAACTGTTGCAGAAATCGGGGGCCAGGCTGGCGGCCAGGTCGGCGGCGAAGATCGTGCCGCTGGCGGGGCAGATCGCCTCGGCGGCGATCGGTTTCGCGTTATTCAGGCAGATGGGATACCAGCATATCGACGCCTGCACGCGCGTCGCGCGCGAGGTGGCGTCCGCGCCGGCGTGAGACACCGGCGCGGCGGGCGACGGATCAGGCGTCCGGCAGAACGACGTTGACGTCGAGCACTTCCAGGTTGCCCTGGCGGTCGAGGGAGATCTTGATGTCCTCGGCGTTGACCTTGGTGTACTTGGAGATCACTTCGATCAGCTCGCGGTGCAGGGCCGGCAGGAAATCCGGACCGGCGCGGCCGCCGCGCTCGCGGGCGATGATGATCTGCAGCCTTTCCTTGGCCGCTGTCGCGCTTTTCTGATTCTTGGGAAACAGGAATGAAAGCAAGGGCATATCACTTTGCTCCGAACAGACGCTGCAGGAAGCCCGGCTTCTCGTAATTGGTAAAGCGCAGCGGGATTTCTTCGCCGAGGAAGCGGGCGACCACGTCCTGGTAGGCCAGGGCCACGTCCGTGTCCTTGAAATGGATGGCCGGGTTGCCCTGGTTCGACGCGTGCAGCACGGCTTCCGATTCCGGAACGATGCCGAGCAGGGGGATACGCAGGATTTCCTGCACGTCCTGGAACGACAGCATCTCGTCGTTTTCCACGCGGCGCGGCGAATAACGGGTGATCAACAGGTGCTCCTTGACCGGCTCGCCACCGCTCTGGGCGCGGCGCGACTTGGCCTGCAGGATGCCGAGGATGCGGTCGGAGTCGCGCACCGACGACACTTCCGGATTGGTGACGATCAGCGCCTCGTCGGCGAAGGTCAGCGCCATCAGGGCGCCGTGCTCGATGCCGGCCGGCGAGTCGCAGATGATGTAGTCGAAGCCCATCTTGATGAGCTCGTTCAATACGTTTTCCACGCCTTCCTCGGTCAGCGCGTCCTTGTCGCGCGTCTGCGAGGCCGGCAGGATGAACAGGTTGTCGCAGTGCTTGTCCTTGATCAGGGCCTGGTTCAGGCTTGCTTCGCCATTGATCACGTTGATCAGGTCGTACACGACGCGGCGTTCGCAGCCCATGATGAGGTCGAGGTTGCGCAGGCCGACGTCGAAGTCGATGACGACGGTCTTGTGGCCGCGCAATGCGAGGCCAGTCGAGAAGCTTGCGCTCGAGGTGGTCTTGCCCACACCGCCCTTACCGGACGTTACAACGATAATTCTTGCCATAGAAAAAAATGTGTCCTTTTCAATATCTGGTCAGTGCTGGTACCGGAGGCGCTCAGTTGCGGGTCGCCGAACCCAGCGATGATATATCGATTCGGTCGCCGACCAAACGGATTTGTGCCGGCTGGCGCGCTACTTCCGCCGGGAAACCTTCGTCGAACGTACGATAAACACCCGCGATCGACACCAGTTCCGGCTGCAACTGCAGCGCGAAGATGCGCGCGCCCGCATTGCCCGAGGCGCCGGCCAGTGCGCGGCCGTGCAGCGGCGCATATACGTGGATGCTGCCGTCGGCGATGAGCTCGGCGCCATTGTTCACGACGGCGGTCACGATCAGGTCGGTGCCGCGCGCATAGATGCGCTGGCCGGCGCGCACGGGCGTATCGACGATCATCGCCTGGATCGGCGCGGCGGGCGCGGGGGCCGGTGTGGGCGCCGGCATCGGGGCCGCCGCTTCTATCGGCACGGTAGCGGCCGCGGGCATCTCGCGCTCGCGGTTGCCGGCCTGCAGGCCACTGGAACCGTCGTCCAGGAACAGGTCGTGCGCACGGATCACGTCGTGCATGGCGGCCGGGGCGCCGCGCACGGCGACGGCGTTCAGGCGGTACTTGCGGAGCAGCGCGACGAGCGACTCCCAATCGATGCGCCCGGCCTCCTCGGCGATGCCGGCGATGTCGATGACGGCGAATTCATCCTCGAAGAAATCCGATACACCCCCGGTCATCTGCTTCAGCGCGGCATCGATCGCAATCGGATCGGCCGAGTGCAGGATGGTCGAAATGGCCACGACCGTGGAGATCTTGATTTCGATGGGCAGGGAGCTCGGGCTTTTGGACATAAATCAATGAGGTTGGCTTAGCCCATGCATTCTACTGTGAAATTTCACCCAAAGGAAAAGGCTTTCGGACCCTATCTAGACAGGCGGCAACCCCTGTTTCCAGAACAAAAAAAACGCACAAAAAGACGCTCATCATTAAGCAAAATCAAAAAAGAGGCTGTTTTTTCCGTTGCATAAGCTGATAAGATTGATTTTGCTTAAACAAACTTTAAGCGAGGTCACTAATATTGTTGGCTTTCCGTCCAAGCCTGAGCTGAGATTGTGATTCATCAAGCGCACGACATGGTTGACCTACCACGCGTATCGGTGTTTGACGCTTCCCATGCGAATCCCGCGTGCGAAACCGGCACCGTATTGACGCAAGTGTTGCGCTGGTTTTTTGCATCTTCCAGGCCTGGTCGGAACAAGACCGACAGCAGGGCTGTCCACTCATTGAACCCCGGCCGCTGGGGCCGGGATACCGGAGATTGATATGGAAGATGTCGTAATCGTGGCCGCAGGCCGTACTGCAATCGGCAAGTTCGGTGGCGCGCTCGCAAAAGTTCCGGCTGCCGAGTTAGGCGCCCAGGTCATCAAGCACCTGCTGGCCAAGTCGGGCATCGCCCCGGATGCGGTCAGCGAAGTCATCCTGGGCCAGGTCCTGACGGCCGGCGTCGGCCAGAACCCGGCCCGCCAGGCCGTCATCAAGAGCGGCCTGCCGGACACCGTCCCGGCCTTCACCCTGAACATGGTGTGCGGCTCCGGCCTGCGCGCCACCCACCTGGCGGCCCAGGCCATCAAGTGCGGCGATGCCGACATCGTGATCGCCGGCGGCCAGGAAAACATGAGCGCGTCGCCGCACGTGCTGAACGGTTCGCGCGACGGCTTCCGCATGGGCGATGCCAAGCTGACGGACACGATGATCGTCGACGGCCTGTGGGACGTCTATAACCAGTACCACATGGGCGTGACGGCCGAGAACGTCGCGCGCAAGTACGAGATCTCGCGCCAGGAACAGGACGAATTCGCGCTGCAGTCGCAGCTCAAGGCCGAGGCCGCGCAAAAGGCCGGCAAGTTCAAGGACGAGATCATCCCGATCGAGATCGCCTCCAAGAAGGGCACCACCGTCGTCGATACCGACGAGTATCCGAAGCATGGCGCCACGCTGGAAGGCCTGACCAGCCTGCGTCCGGCCTTCAACAAGGAGGGTTCCGTGACCGCCGGTAACGCTTCCGGCCTGAACGACGGCGCCGCCGCCGTCATCATGATGTCGGCCTCGAAGGCCAAGGCCCTGGGCCTGACCCCGCTGGCACGCATCAAGGCCTATTCGTCGGCCGGCCTGGACCCGGCCATCATGGGCATGGGCCCGGTCGACGCCGCCCGCCAGTGCCTGGAAAAGGCCGGCTGGAAGCATGAAGACGTCGACCTGATGGAAATCAACGAAGCGTTCGCCGCCCAGGCCGTCGCCGTCAACAAGCAGATGGGCTGGGATACGTCGAAGATCAACGTCAACGGCGGCGCCATCGCACTGGGCCACCCGATCGGCGCCTCGGGCGCGCGCGTGCTGGTGACCCTGCTGCACGAAATGATCCGCCGCGACGCCAAGAAGGGCCTGGCCGCCCTGTGCATCGGCGGCGGCATGGGCGTGGCCCTGGCGGTCGAGCGCTGACAAACACGACGCGGCGCCGGCCATGGCGGCGCCGCGTCCGCAATAGCAGTTTCCGTAGTTAAAACAAACGTGTGTGCGCTATTAAAGCGAAAAACTAGGAGAAGACGATGGCTAGAGTGGCATTAGTGACCGGCGGCATGGGCGGCCTGGGTGAAGCGATCTGCATCAAGCTGGCGGCGCTCGGCTATAAAGTCGTGACGACGTACTCGCCGGGCAGCAAGAAGGCCGAAGGCTGGCTCGCTGCGATGCGCGAACAGGGTCATGATTTCAAGGCCTATGAATGCGACGTGTCCGACTACGATTCGGCCCAGGCCTGCGTGGCCAAGGTCGTGCAGGATGTCGGCCCGGTCGACGTGCTGGTCAACAACGCCGGTATCACCCGCGACATGACCTTCAAGAAGATGGACAAGCCGAACTGGGACGCGGTCATGAAGACCAACCTCGATTCCGTGTTCAACATGACCAAACCGGTCACGGATGGCATGGTCGAGCGCAACTGGGGCCGCATCATCAACATCTCGTCCGTCAACGGCCAGAAGGGCGCGTTCGGCCAGACCAACTATTCGGCGGCCAAGGCCGGCATCCACGGCTTCACGAAAGCCCTGGCGCTGGAAGTGGCGCGCAAGGGCGTCACCGTGAACACCATCTCGCCGGGCTACATCGGCACCAAGATGGTCACCGACATCCCGGCCGAAGTGCTGGAATCGAAGATCCTGCCGCAGATCCCGATGGGCCGCCTGGGCAAGCCGGAAGAAGTGGCTGGCCTGGTTGCCTACCTGGCTTCGGACGAGGCAGCCTTCGTTACCGGCGCCAACATCGCCATCAACGGCGGCCAGCACATGCAATAAGCCATGGCTTAGCCATGCGAACCGCCTCCGGGCGGTTTTTTTTTGCCGGACGGTTAGGCCGCGCCATGCGGCGGCCATGTGTCGTATCCTCGTGTCGACGGCCGCCGTCGGGCGCGCGTGGGAAAAGGCGATGATCGATGCTGAACAGGTGAAAGCCGTGGTGCGCATGCCGGCGCCGCAGCGCTATGAATATTTCGTCAAGCGCGTGGCATCCTCGGGCACCGTGTGGGGCCTGTACCGCAATGGCTGGGCGCTGGCGAAGAAGGATGACGGCACGCTCGTGTTCGCCATGTGGCCGGACGAGGAATTCGCCCGGCTGTGCGCGGAATTCGAGTGGGAGGATTATGAGCCGCATGCGTTTTCCCTGGACGAGCTGCTCGGCGAGTTGCTGCCCCAGCTGCAGCAGGATGGCCTCGTGCCCGGCATTTTCCGCACGCCGGGCTCGATGGGCGTGATGCCGACGCCGGGCCTCTTGCGCGTCGACATCGAGGACGAATTGCGCAGCCTCGACGCTTAGCAAACAGGAAGGGAACCATCATGAACGCATTGCCGCACGGTGCGCTGGCCTTGTCCAGCCTGGAAGAACAGATGCTGCAGCCCGGCGTGAAGGGCCTGCCGCTGACGGCGCCGCTGCGCCAGGGCGCCATCGGCGTGCAGGGCTGGAACGTGCTGCATGGCGACACCAGTTATCCCGTCGCCGTGCTTAAAACATCGGCGCTGCGCCACAACCTCGACTGGATGCGCGATTTCTGCGAGCGCCACGGCGTGCGCATCGCGCCGCACGGCAAGACGACGATGTGCCCGCAGCTGTTCGGCGCCCAGCTCGCGAACGGCGCCTGGGGCATCACGCTGGCGAACGCCGTGCAGGTGCGGGTGGCGCACCGCTTCGGCGTGCGCCGCGTGCTCGTCGCCAACCAGCTCGTCGCACGCAGCGACGTGCGCATGGTGCTCCAATTGCTGCACGAGGATCCCGGCTTCGAATGCGTGGTACTGGCCGATTCGCTCGCGGGCGTGGCGCGCCTGGCCGAGGAAGTCGAGGCACATCCGCTCGGTTATCCGCTTATGCGGCCACTGTCCGTCCTGGTCGAACTGGGTTTGTCCGGCAAGCGCGCCGGCTGCCGCACGCCGGAGGAAGCGCTGACGGTGGCGCGCGCCATCGAACGGGCGCCGGGCCTCGTGCTGGCCGGCTTCGAAGTCTACGAAGGCTTGCTCGTGTCGGACGACCGCGATGCCGACCTGCGTGCGGTGTCCAGCTTCGTCGCGCGCCTGTGCGCGCTCGTGCGCGAGGCCGACGACGAAGGCCTGTTCGGCACGCGCGAGATCCTCGTGACGGCCGGCGGCTCGTCGTACTTCGACCTGGTCGCGCGCGGGTTCCAGGAATTGCACGGGCTGTCGCTGCCGCTCGTGCCCGTGCTGCGCAGCGGCTGCTACCTGACGAGCGACCACGGCATGTACCGGCGCCACATCGAGGAGCTCGATGCGCGCGAGGGCACGGCGCCGGGCGAAGGGTTGCTGCCGGCGCTGGAGATCTGGAGCGTCGTGCAGTCGCGCCCCGAACCGGGGCTCGCGATCCTCACGATGGGCAAGCGCGACGCGTCGCACGATGCCGGCCTGCCGCTGCCCCTGTGGCATCACCGGCCCGGTCCCGGCGCCGCGCACGCGCTGCCGGACGGCTGCGAGATCGTCAAATTGAACGACCAGCACGCCTACCTGCGCCTGCCGGAAGGGCCGGTGCGCGAGATGCTTGCGGTGGGCGACCTGGTCGGTTGCGGCATCTCGCATCCGTGCACGACGTTCGACCGCTGGCCGCTGCTGCTCGCGGTGGACGACGACTATGCTGTGGGTTTCGCGCTCAACACTTTCTTCTAGTCCGGCCGGGCGGTAGGCTACAATCGGTTGTCGTTATTGCAGACCGATT
>Ga0136846_1216422_pt1 | contig 10809 bp, 8 predicted proteins | sample HopSoiMetagenom2_FD_96841 | JGI IMG/M metagenome (GOLD analysis project Ga0136846, IMG submission 96841) | Grasslands soil microbial communities from Hopland, California, USA - 2 Assembly 2016 (version 4) | ecosystem: Environmental > Terrestrial > Soil > Grasslands | place: USA: Hopland... | reverse complement strand
GCGGTTCTCCGCGGCCAATGGGGCGAGGCGCTTGCGCAGCGGTTCGATCTCATCCTGTCGAACCCGCCCTACATCCGCTCCGGCGATATCGCGGCGCTCACCCCGGAGGTGCGCGACCACGATCCCCGGGCGGCGCTCGATGGCGGCCCGGACGGGCTCGCCGCCTACCGGGCGATCGCCGCCGACCTCTCCCGCCTCTGCGCGCCTGACGCGGTCGCCCTCCTGGAAATCGGCTTCGACCAAGCCGAATCGGCGGCTGACTGCTTCCGCGAGGCCGGCTGGACCTCGATCGCGCTCAAGCGCGACCTCGAAAACCAGCCCAGAGCTTTGCTGCTGCGGCGATGAGACAGCCAAGGTTCCTGTGATAAATGAACCACGGGCGAAAATATTCATGGCAGCCGCCTTGGCGGCGCGGCGCTGATCGTCTATGTCTACGGGCGAATACCACTCGCCCTCAGCGCGCAGACGATATGCGGCGCGGGCGATGGAAGCTCCCGAGATCTGGATCGTTTCGGCAAAGATCAGGGTGCTCGAGCTCTCGCCTCATTGATCCAGCGCATAGCGCAGCGATGAGGCTCTGCTTCAAGGTTCCCGGGACCGTTAGGGAGAGGTCTTGGGACGGCGGCCGTGGCGCTTCGCCCGGCCTGATGAATCCGGCCGGAGACTATTGGTCCCTTCGAGCCCGACATGCTCAAGCCCATCGGCCGGCGCCGGTCCGCGGTGACGCGGACGGCCCAACGCGAGAAGATGATGTCACTTAAGGATCATCGATGAGACCTGGTCAGAATAAGCGCATGCGCGGCCGCAATCCCGGCCGCAAAGGGCCCAATCCGCTGACGCGGAGCTACGAATCGAACGGGCCCGACGTGAAAATCCGCGGCACCGCCCAGCATGTCGCCGAGAAATATTTGCAGCTGGCGCGCGACGCGCAGTCCTCCGGCGATCCGGTCATGGCGGAAAGCTACCTGCAGCACGCCGAGCATTATTTCCGCATCATCGCCGCCGCCCACCAGGCGCAGCAGCAGGCGCAGATGGGCGGCGCCCCGCGCCCGCCCGGCGAGACCGACGACGACAACGACGACGACGTCGATTTCGGCCTGTCCGACCGCTTCGCCTCGGTCGCCGAGCGGCTGCCGCCGCAGCCGGTCTATCAGGCGCAGAATTTGCAGCCGCAGGGCAATTTCGGCGGCCAGCAGCCGCAGCCCTATGGCGAGCGGCCGCGCTTCAATAATAATAATGATAGGCAGGACCGCCAGAATTATAATGGTGGCGACCGCAACGAGCGCTGGCGCAATGATCGTCAGCCGCAAGATCGTCCGTACGGCGATCGCCCGTACCAGGATCGCAACGCAGAGCGGCCGAATTACCAAGGCCAGCCGTACCAGGATCGCGGCAATCGCCATGATCAGCGCCGCTTCCGTGGCGATCGCCCGGAGCGCGGCGAGGGTCAGAACGAGGGCCGGGGCGCCGGTGATCGCGAGCCGGCCGAATTGCCGGCCTTCATTACCGCGCCCGGGCCGCGCCCGAACTTCCCAGAAGCCGAGCAAAATTCTCAAAGCGAGACGCCGCGCGACTTCCCCGGCGAAGGCGGCAACTTCCACCTGCGTTCTCGTCGTCGTCGTCGGGGTCGTCCGGGCGAAGGCGAGGGCCGCTCCCCAAATGATGTGCCCGATGCCGACGAGGTTCCGGCCGGCGAGTAAGCTTTAGGCCTCGATCTGCAATTCGTCGGCCAGACCAAGCTCGCCGCCCGTGAGGACGCGGGCGTAGATGCCGCAATCGTGGTGGCCGAAGACGTGCTCCATCAGCGGCAGCAGGCTCGTGTCGCGTACACCTTCGCCCGGCTCGACATCGATGGCAAAGCAGCGGTCGATGGGCTTCACCGGCTCAAGAAATAACGGGCCCACACGCAGCTTTTTGCCGACAAGCGAAAATTCTTCCCACGCCTGCAAGCCGGTCACATAAATATTGGCGCGAAAGCGCAGCGGATCGAGGCTGCGCCCGACCGTGTGGGCGATCGTGCGAACACTCGCAAGATTGATTAACGAAACGAAGCCTGAGCGCGAATCGGTAAACCGGAATCCGTCCGCTGCACTCAGCACACGTGCCGGCCCGCGCATTTCGTCCGCGCAAGTGGCTTCGACAAAGCGCGCGATTGCAGTACGGCCCGCCTCTGTCGCGAGTTCGGCCGACGCGACAATCCTGCCGTCTCGCTCAATCGTGAGCGCGGTCGTCACGTCGTCGTAGCGCGTCGTCAATCCGGCGAGGCGAGCATTGCGCGCCAGCATCAGGAACTTGATTTTCGGCTGATGCACCGGCGACGCCGGATCGTAGCCCGACGGCCCGTTCTCGATCGCATAAAGCCGGTCGCCGGGGAAAAACTCCCCGGCCTTCAGGCTCACGCGCTCGAGCGGCTCGGGCGAGAGACCTTTGAACGGATACCTGTAGAGCGCCGCAACCCGCATCCGGCGAACGTTTGCCTCAGCTCTTCACCTCATCGCTGACGATCGGTCCAAACAGAATCCAGCGGGTGCCGTCGAAGCGCTGCATCTGGAATTGCTTGATGACGCGATAATCGTCGGGCGTCGTCGTGATCGTGATGCCGGGGAGACCAAGCGTGCCGGCGAAATTCTTGATGTTGGTCACCTGCTTCATCAGGTTCTCGCGGGTAAGATCGTCGCCGCATTGCTTTAGTACGTGGACCATCAGTTCCGCCGTGCCGTACCCATAGGTATTGAACACGCTGTCCTTCACCCCGGCCGGATAATACTTCTCCATGAACTGGAAATATGTCTTCATGCCGGGATCGTCTTTCCATTGCGGGTCGGTCGGGTCCTTGCCGTAATTTATCGTGATCAGGCCCTTGGAATTCTCTAGTCCGGCCGGTTGCAGCACTTCGCTCACCGAGATCGAATTGATGTTGAGGATCTGCAGCGGCGTCCAGCCGAGTTCGGCAGCTTTCTTGATTGTTTGGGCGGCGAATTTCGGCGTTCCGCCGTTGAAAAGCACATCGGCGCCTGATGCCTTCAACTTGAGCATCTGTGAATCGACCGTCGGATCGGTCACTTCATATGTGGCTTCCGCGACGATCATGTTGGCCTTGCTGCCCAGCCCCTCCTTCAGCCCCTTCACGTAATCGCGGCCGAAATCGTCGTTTTGCGTGAGGATCGCGATTTTGGCGTCGGGTTTTTCCCTCACAATATATTGCGCATAGACATGCGCCTCAGTGAGGTAGCTTGGATTGTAGCCGATCGTCCACGGGAAGCTCTTCGGATCGGTGAATTTTGCCGCGCCGGTCGCGACGAACAGCATCGGCACTTTCTTGGCATTCATATATTTCATGATCGCCGTGTTCGACGCGGTACCGAGCGTCTGAAATGTCGCCAGCACCTCGTCGCTCTCCACAAGTTTGCGGATCTGCTCGACGGTCTTCGGCGGGCTGTAGCCGTCGTCATAGCTGATCAGATTGATCTTGCGGCCGTTGACCCCGCCCTGATCGTTGATCATCTGGAAAAAGGCGGCTTCCGCTTTGCCGATCGTGCCGTAGGCCGAAGCTGGCCCGCTATAGGGCATGGTCTGGCCAAGCTTGATCTCCGTGTCGCTGGCACCTGGCCCATATTTCTTCTGTGCCTGCGCGCCGGTCATTCCCGCTGCGAGCGCCGCGAGCGTCATACCTGTCGCCAACCAAGCTCTCTGCGCCGATCCGGTCGTCATCGTTCTCTCCTGTCGCCAAGGCGGCCAATTTCACCCGCTAAATCGAGTCGTGCAAGCAATCGCCGCGGGCATTGCCAAGCTTTGACTGTTCAAATGCGTTTTTGCGCAAACAGATTGACCACCATGTAAGAGGGGAAGGTTGCGTTCCACTCCTCCTGATAGCTCGGCGCGATGAACTCGGCCGGCGCGGTGATCTTGGCGCGGTGCTCGTAGCCCACCTCCTCCACATGCAGTCCGGCGTCGCGGAAGATCAGCGCCAGCGCCTCCTTGCTGAAGCGGAAGAAGTCGGAGGGGTAGCCGTGCAGCGGAAAGGTCTGGTGCGTGCTGATGTAGCACCAGCCGCCGGGCGCGAGCACGCGCGCGACCTCCTTCGCCGCGATCCACGGGCGCTCGAGATGCTCGAACACCGCAACGGCGACTAGCGCGTTGAAGCGGTTCGTCCAATCCTGTGGGAGATTATGTACGTCAGCGATCATATCGACGTCGGCGCCGGCTTCCACGTCCGCCATCAGATAATTTTGCCGCTTCACGTTCGGGAAGATGTTGAGTGTGTGCGTCGAACGGCCCTCAATCGCTTGTTTCGTGCCGATTTCGAGCACGCGCGCGTCCGCGCCAAGCGTCGCCGCCGCGGCGGCGAATCGGTCATGCGGCGCGCTGGTCGAAATATCGGGCGCGGCGATCTTCGCGCGCGCCGCGCTTCGTCCGGTGATCGCATCGCGGAATTTTGAGAGGGCGGTGAGCGCCATGTAAGTCCACGTGGGAGTGTCTGGTTAGCATCGCCGGCGAGGCGGTCCAAGCAGCGAGTCGCTGGGCTTGAGCGAGTCGCTCCATGCAGGCGCGCGCCATCGCCGCCGCACGCCAACGCGTACCAGAAAAAGAAACCATGAGGACACGGGCGCCGAGCGGCCGTTCCTAAAATTAAAAAACCGGTCGCCCGGCGTCCGTGTGCGGCGATTTCTGTCTTTCGCGTCCCGCATCTTCGGGGGCCCGGTTTTGGCTTGACGCCACCTTGGCCCGCTTAAGCCCATGGTGAGGCGGACCGGTCGTATTGCCAGACGGGCGGGTTACTCGGCGGCTCACCTCCTCCTCGTCGCAGGTTTCGCCGCGCGGGTCTCGGCTTGCCGCCGTTTGCGAAAGCCTCCCGAGGCGCGGGGTTAGGTGGACCCCACGCCGCAGGCGCCGCTCCCCGCCCGCACTTTTCAAGACCACTCGAGAAAAGCCCTCAGGTGGGCGGGGATGCGGGCAAGATACGAGCGGCCGGGGAGACGGGGATAACTTTTCGAAGATTGAATTTTTGCGGCAGCGTGAGCTGATGGTTAGCGCCCCTTCTCCCTTGCGGGAGAAGGTGGCCCTCGCCTCTGGCGAGGGCCGGATGAGGGGTATGTTCGTGCTATCCTCGATCTATGGCGACAGACGAACGCCTTCTGCGTCTTGCGCGCGCGCAACGCGCCAACAACGTCAACGCCGAAAAAGCGATGATCTGGCGTATCGTCCGCGACCGCCACTGCGCCGGCGAGAAATTTCGCCGCCAGATGCCGCTTGGCGGGTACATCGTCGATTTCATGTGCTTGGAGGGCAGGCTCGTTGTCGAAATCGACGGGCCGTCGCATGTCACCGACGAGCAGCGCGCACGAGATAACAAGCGCGATGCATGGCTGCTTGCGAATGACTTTCGCGTTCTGCGTTTGAGCAATGATCTGGTGATCGGTTCGCCTGAAGTCGCCGAGCAGCGCATTTTGGAGGCGCTTCGCGACTAACCGCTAGCTCCCCCTCTCCCCACGCGGGAGAGGGTGGCCCGCGACGCAGGCAAGTTTACGCAGCCTGCGTACACTGCGCTGCGCAGCGCGGGTCGGGTGAGGGGGTCGTTCGCGGCACCCCTCATCCGTAGTTGCTTCGCATCTCCCGCAAGGGGAGAGAAGCAATTTTCGTCCGCCGCATTTTACCCTTAGATTACAGTTTCTTATGTCCACCTTCGGGATCAATGCCCATTGTAGGCTGCAAATAGGTAGCAGGATCCAGCTCAACTTTTTCAGGCGGCGTCAGCAGGTGCCGCAAATGGCGCAGCCGGCTAAACGACAAGGTCCCCTTTTGGCCGTCAGCCGACCGGCAGCTTTCGGCGGCAGAAATGCGGAAGCGGACAATCACGTAATATCCCACCGGGCACATTCCTAAAGCGGCCCAGGTGGTCCGATTGTGGACAGCGTAATCCTTCAGTTTTGGTAAGGCTCTGGCCACTCCGTGATGTCATCGATCACGAGTTGATTGAACGCGCAAATGAATGACGGGAGCATGTATCCATCGTGGCGCGAGAGAACATCATCCGAGGCGCGGATGTTCCAAAACGGATCAGTGGGTCGCGCGATCGGTTCGATACCTGCCAGAGACGGTTCGTGAAAAAATCGAACCGCAGGGCTTCCTCCTGTTTCGGGGTGCCATCCGAGCGGAGCGGCTAGATTCTCACTATCCCAATATTTCCCAAAATCTTTCTTTCTTTCGCGCTGAGCGCGACTGAGCCAGTAGCGACTAGAGCTACATTGCGGCGCCCTTTTAGCCACCATCTCATAAGCAATCGGAAACTCAGCCGTGTCCGATACGGCGATAATTTCGTGGGTAGTGCCGAAGGGCTTGGCCGAAAGCCACCTCGCGGTCAGATCTCCTTGGCTATATCGCGGTGGGTCGAGGTGCCCTATCGTTCGAGTATCTTCCAAATCTGTGTTTTGAAACGGGAGGTCACGTATGAATTCGGCAAACAGTCCGGACCGCCTCGACGCACTTTGCTCTCTCGTCGGACCCTCACCGCACCACTCCTCCGAGGACCGAGCAGCGCTACGCAAAAGGCGATCGGCAAACGGCCGAAGGTCGAACTTGAACAACGGAAATAGTTCATATGTCGCCTCGTCGTAGTTGACACCGGCGGCGTGCTTACGCTGTGCATCGAGAACAGCTCGATGTAGATTTCTTAAGTCCTCGCGCCTTTCGGCTAGCTTGTCAGAACGCGCAGTTTCCTGGTCGCGAAAGTCGCCCTCAGGACGATCGAATGCGGCGCAATCTTCCACGCGCAAGCCTCCGGGAGGCCACGCAAAGGCCGATGTTACTGAGATAAGGACTGGCCGTTGGTGCGGAGGAAACAACTTTCGGCCGCTATCGACGGTGTGCACCCCCTCCTCAATCGCCCTGAATGGAATCTCGTACCACAAAGCCTTCTGAATAGCGGTCCACTTGCCGGCTTCTGAAGCCGGATTCACGAGCACAATGAGATTGCCGATTATAGAATCATAATACGTGCCATCAACATGATTATTGATCCTTTTCAATATATCTTCTTTTAACGCGGTCATCAGCAAATTGCCACCAAGACTGTGGCCAAAGACAATCAACTTGTTTTTCACAAGGCGTCTTTTCTCTCGTTCGTCTAAATCCAAAGCAGCCTCAATAGATCTAAGCGTGGTTAGTACATGTGGTGGTATTGCCTCGCTAACCGGCTTACGATCGAATAGCGTAATGGCAGCGGTGGTATTCGCGACGATCTGACCGAGCTCACTGAATGAAGCCCCCCAACAATCTCTGTTGATTGAGCGATCTCCCGAGTTTCTGCAGCGATTAGCGATTGCATTGAAGGGATATTTAATTTTGTTTTCGTCCAGACGCGCCCCGCGCCACCCAATGTAAACCGCCGTTACGACTCGATCGCAGTGGTCCGTTTCACCAGCTTCGCACCTTTCGGCAAGCCATTTGGCCAGGTGCGCTGCATAGACCCTCAGATCTCTGACGTTCCCGTCGCCGATTCGCGCATCATGTCTCCAGCCATGCACCCAGACGATCACATAGTTATGCTCGACATGAGCGCGGAGATGAGAAGAAAGCGCGCGAAGCTGAATGATAGGGTCATTCCTCAGAGGGTCGACGAAATTGACTCTGTTCGCAAGCTCGGCAGGCGTGAAGGGCTGACCAGGAGATGCGTTCAAAGGGTAGGGAGCCCCGGATTCTCTAAATTCGATAAAAGACAGGTAATACTGCAGCGGCTTACCGTCTGCTCGAGGGATGGAATGGTTTTGCAATGAGCATCGTAACTTGCTGAGCCAATCCGTTGTCCTCTCTTGCTGAATGAGTTGCTCTTCGTCGTTCCTATACCGCGCCAGTAAAGTCCAACTTGGTTCTGCTGGCCGAGGCTTCAGCATTGCCGCGATTCGACCGTGTATGTCGCTCTCGCGAGCGAGATCAAAGCCGCATAATGCGGATGTCGGGTCAACATCGCGGTAAGCAACATCTCGGTCAGTTGAAAAATACGTACCGAGTAGCAGAGTGATGAGTGCAGCAAACAAAATCAGCCCAAAAGCCAAATGCACTGACCGCCAAAGCAACTTGGCGGGGACTATAAGGAGCCGAACGAGTCCTCGTAAGATCGCGCGTATGTACTGCATCTGCGAAAGCCCTTTCCGCCAATTAGCACACGGTTTTCAGACCTAATTTGAAATGTTTTCGAAATGTGCCGCCCAAAATAGCTTTATGATGCGTCTGACACAAGCTCGTGACACACTCCTCCGCTTGGCACTTGATCTCGGCGACTCGCCGCCTGGCCGGCTCTGTGTGCCATCTTCACCTATGCTCGCAAGATGTCGCTCGTACCCCTGGAACCTCGTAAGGTGGCGGCGAGTGCATTGTTTCGTGCATTGTATGCTCAAAGGTGTTTCGAGGGGCACCATCATGAGGCCGCTTCTATGGCGAAAAAGATCATTATCTTGGCCGACGGAAGTGGCAACGCGTTCACGCGACAGGAATCGAACATTTGGCGACTCTATGACGCCTTAGATTTAACGCAAGCCGACCACCTCGCCCATTATGTGCAGGGCGTTGGCACTTCGTCATTCCGGCCATGGGCCACGATCGATGCGGCGACTGGCCTGGGAGTGCCTGAGAATGTCCGCAGAGCCTACGAGTATCTGTGCCGGAACTGGTCCCCAGACGATCAAATATATATGTTCGGGTTCAGTCGCGGCGCATTCACCGTCCGCACGCTTATCGGCATGATCCACCACGAAGGCCTGCTTCCGACCGAACGGGAAGATGGACTGGTGCCGCTCCCAGAGCTCCGCGAGGACATTCGAGCCGCCTGGCGATCGTACCGCGCCAAGACAGCGCCATTCCGGATCAGGGAGATGTCCCCGATCATCGCGGTCGTGCGCGCTATACGTGACATCGTTATGGGCGCCTGGCGGTTCATGCGCTTACGGCCCCCTCTACTCCACTCTCGCAGACGACCATCCGAGGCGGCGGCCAGAGATCGGCTTCGTGGGTCTTTTCGACACTGTGGAGGCCTATGGTGTTCCAATCGAGGAGTTCCGGCGGGCAATTAACTGGGGAATTTGGCCGATATCCTTCCGCAACAATCGAATCAGTCCCCTGGTGCGTAAAGCCTGCCACGCACTCGCTCTCGACGACGAGCGGCTGACCTTCCATCCCCTTCGAATTGAGCTCCCTGAGGGCGACCCCCCACCTCGGAGCGGGTGGAGGAAGTTTGGTTTCCAGGCGTTCATTCTGATGTGGGCGGCGGCTATCCCGAGGCCGGCCTTGCGCACATACCATTGGCCTGGATGATTGATCGTATGCGCGCGGCGGCGGTCGCCGCTTCTACCACCCCGCTGCGCCTGGCGGAGAGAGCCTTGGACGGTTTCAGATTGCGCGCATGCGCCTTCGAACCGATCCACGACTCTCGCGCGGGCTTAGGAACCTTCTACCGCTATGGCCCGCGCATCTTTGGCAAACATCTCGCCGCCGACAAGATGCCATTTGTTCATCCCTCCGTACTGGAGAAGATGCGGGTTGGCGCGAATCTCTACGTACCTCTTACCTTGCCGATCGAGGCCAAGGTGTGGGCGGATCGGCCGAACTTGGCGACTCCCATTTCTCAGGCGTTCAGGGCAGTGGACCAGGCGACGTTGTCCCAACTCCACGACCTCGTCTGGTGGCGACGCACCAATTACTTCCTTACGCTGTTTGCCACCGCGCTAACCATGTCCTTACCCTGGACAGCTGACCCAATCATGCGAGGTATTCGCGGATTATTTCGTATTGGACATTTGCCATGGGACACGCTTGCCTCAGCATCGGAAGGGACGTCGGTCGTACTCGGCCTGCTTCGCGCGCCCGCCGGTTTACTTCCGTCCTACGTCCAGCCGTGGGCGGAAGCTGTGATCGCGCTGCCGCTTATTTGCGTCCCGATCGCGATGAGCGCCATCAGCCTATATTTATGGGGGGGTCGGCTGCGCGATAAGACGACTCGTGCCGGGCGTCTCGCCTGGTTCCCGCTGACAACCCACCAACCGACGGACCAGCGGCGCGGCATCGCCTACGTCATGCGCCACTCTGCGGTCGCAAAGGGCATCAAGACAGCCGTCGCTGAGAGAATCGCGTCAGGCCTGATCGTTATCGCGCTTTACTTCGTAGCGCTCGTCTTCCTCAATCACGTATTCCTTAGCTACGAACAGGGAGCTGGGCAGCTCTGCCCGATTGCGCGCGACAACGATGCCTCACGCCACGCGCCGGTCGGTCGAGGCCCAGATCGCACTAGCTCGCCGTTTTCGTTTCGCCCGTCCGAGCGCTGCCACGCGACCGGGCTACGGGTGGAGAAAAATGTGCCGTACCGGATCGAACTGGCAGTCATTGAACCTTTTGAAGAAGGCGGCGAGCCGATCAAGCTTCCCTTCGTGGGTAAAGTCGATTGGCGGTCGCTTGTGTTCTGGCCATTTCGGCGATGGTGGACTGCCGGCTGGTGGCAGCCGGTCGCGCGTATTGAACCGGACGGCACAGAGGAATGGCCCCTGCTCCCCGTAAAGGGCGGTGCAACTTCTGTTGAAGGTTTGAAAGCGGGCGAGAGCTACGCCGCGGAGTTCACTGCTACAAGAGACGGAGAGGTCTTCGTTTTTGTCAATGACGCGTTTGGCGCGATTCCGTTCTGGGGTACAGTTGAAGGCGCTTATGCCAATAACATGGGCTTGGCGACCGTCGCCATCGTTCCAGTTGAGTATACGTTGCCAATTCCGAAATGACGCCGGCATCCCTTTGCAACCCGGCATAGGCCACTTTCCTCTGCTTTGTGGG
>Ga0136846_1231530_pt1 | contig 10810 bp, 7 predicted proteins | sample HopSoiMetagenom2_FD_96841 | JGI IMG/M metagenome (GOLD analysis project Ga0136846, IMG submission 96841) | Grasslands soil microbial communities from Hopland, California, USA - 2 Assembly 2016 (version 4) | ecosystem: Environmental > Terrestrial > Soil > Grasslands | place: USA: Hopland... | reverse complement strand
GAAGCAAACGTATCAAGCACGTGCAGCAGCATCGGCTTGCCGGCAATCGGCAGATACTGCTTGGGAGATACGGCACCGATGCGCGCGCCAATGCCGGCGGCAGGTATCAGAGCAAAAAAGCGTGGTGGAATCATTCTGCGCAAAAATAGAGTTTGCCAATAAGCAAGCGTGATTTGTTAAATACCCACTCAGCACTCAGGAATAATTGATGAGTAGGTATTCACATTAACCAGCCTGACCACATTCACAGCAAGCTGCAACAGCTTAACCGCCGGATCATACCGCATGAGACCATGTGGATAGGCGGCCCAAAGCGATGCATCGTTTATAATCCAAAAATATCTTTTACCGTTAAATTGCCCAAAAAATGGTGCATTTTAAGCAATGTGACATTTTAAATGTCATTACTTGATGTCATTCGATCCCAAAAAATTCCTCCCCAAGCTCGGCAACCGCTTCGCATTGCCCGCCCTGCATGGCTCGGCAGACGCATATGTACTGGCGCAAGCTGCGGCTGAGCTAAAGTCCCAGCAGCGCATGCTGACTGTCGCCGTCGCCAATGCAGCCGATGCGCAACGCCTGCTGGCTGAAATTCCGTGGTTTGGCAACAAGGAGCACCCTGCGCTACGCTGCCATTTGCTGCCGGATTGGGAAACCCTGCCGTACGACGCGTTTTCGCCGCACCAGGACCTGGTGTCCGAGCGCTTGGCAACACTGTATGAAGTGCAGAATGGCCAATGCGATGTGCTGATCGTGCCCGCAACCACCGCGCTGGTGCGCATGGCGCCACCGTCTTTTCTGGCTGCCTATACTTTCTTTTTCAAGCAGGGCGAAACGCTCGATGAAACGCGCCTGAAATCGCAATTGACGCTGGCCGGCTACACCCATGTCACGCAAGTCATGTCGCCCGGCGAGTATTCGGTGCGCGGCGGCCTGATCGACCTGTTCCCGATGGGCTCCGCGCTGCCTTACCGTATTGACCTGTTCGGCGACACGATCGAAACCATCCGCACCTTTGACGCCGACACCCAGCGTTCGCTCTATCCGGTCAAGGAAGTACGCATGTTGCCGGGCCGCGAATTCCCGATGGATGAAGTGGCGCGCACGGCATTCCGCAGCCGTTGGCGCGAAGTGTTTGAAGGCGATCCGTCGAAATCCTCGATCTACAAGGATATCGGCCACGGCATTGCTTCCGCCGGTATCGAATATTACCTGCCGCTGTTTTTTGAAGAAACCGCCACCCTGTTTCAGTACTTGCCGCAAAACACCATGTTCGCTTTGATCGGCGACATCGAAGGTGCCATCACGCGCTTCTGGAGCGAAACGCAGTCCCGTTATAAATTTTTGAAAGCGGACCGCGAGCGGCCATTGCTCGCGCCGGAAACCCTGTTCTTGAAAGACGAAGAGTTTTTCACGCTGGCGAAGCCCTTTGGCCGCTGGGTGATAAAACATGATGATGTCGCATCGGAATTGTCGGCGCCGCTGCCCAACATCGCGGTCAATCGACGTGCCGATGATCCGCTGACCAACCTGCGGTCCTATGTGCTGCAAACTGGCAGGCGCGTGATGATCTGCGCCGAATCCAACGGCCGCCGCGAAACGCTGCAGCAATACTTCAATGAATATGATCTGACGCTGGCGTCCTGCGACGGCTTCGCAGACTTTGAAACCGCGTCGGCAAAACTGATGCTGGGCGTCGCGCCTCTACATGCAGGCTTTGAACTGAACGCGGTGCCAGGCAACCTCGTCTTCATTACCGAAACCGAGTTATATGCAGGTTCGGGACGCCGCATCGGCAAGAAAAAGCAGGAAGGCGCCACGCAGGTCGAGTCGATGGTGCGCGATCTGTCCGAACTCAAAATCGGCGATCCGGTCGTGCATGTCAATCACGGCATCGGCCGTTACATGGGCTTGGTCAGCATGGATCTGGGCGAAGGCGAAACCGAATTCCTGCATCTCGAATATGCGAAAGATACCAAACTGTATGTGCCGGTATCGCAGTTGCATGTGATCTCGCGCTATTCGGGCGCCTCGCCGGAAGACGCGCCGCTGCATGCGCTCGGATCGGGCCAATGGGAAAAGGCCAAGCGCCGTGCCGCGCAACAGATCCGCGACACCGCAGCCGAACTGCTCAATCTGTATGCGCGCCGCGCGATTCGCCAAGGCCATTCGTTCGACTATTCTGCGCACGATTATGAAGCGTTCGCCGACAGCTTCGGTTTCGAAGAAACGCCCGATCAAGCTGCAGCGATCAATGCGGTGATCAAGGACATGACTGGCGGCAAACCGATGGATCGACTGATTTGCGGCGACGTCGGTTTCGGCAAGACGGAAGTTGCGTTGCGCGCCGCGTTTGTCGCGGTGCTGGGCGGCAAGCAGGTCGCCATTCTCGCACCGACCACGCTGTTGGCCGAACAACATGCGACAACGTTTGCCGACCGTTTCGCCGACTGGCCAGTGAAGATCGCCGAATTGTCGCGCTTCCGATCAAGCAAGGAAATCACGCAAGCGATCAAAGGCATGGCAGATGGCACGCTCGACATCGTGATCGGCACGCACAAATTGCTGTCGAACGATATCAAGTTTTCCCGTCTGGGCCTCGTGATCATTGATGAAGAACACCGATTCGGCGTGCGCCAGAAAGAAGCATTGAAGGCATTGCGCGCCGAAGTCGATGTATTAACGCTGACAGCAACACCGATCCCGCGAACTCTGGGCATGGCGCTGGAAGGCTTGCGAGATTTCTCGATTATTGCCACCGCGCCGCAGAAGCGCCTGGCGATCAAGACCTTCGTGCGCAACGAAGGCGAATCGGTGATCCGCGAAGCCTGCCTGCGCGAATTGAAGCGCGGCGGCCAGGTATATTTCCTGCACAACGAAGTCGAAACCATCCAGAATCGCAAGGCCATGCTGGAAGCGCTGTTGCCCGAAGCACGGATCGCCGTCGCGCACGGCCAGATGCACGAACGCGATCTGGAAAAGGTAATGCGTGATTTCGTTGCGCAGCGTTTCAACATTCTGCTATGCACGACCATCATCGAAACCGGTATCGACGTGCCGACCGCGAACACGATCATCATGCACCGCGCCGACAAATTCGGCCTCGCGCAATTGCATCAATTGCGCGGGCGCGTCGGCCGCTCCCATCACCAAGCCTATGCCTACTTGCTGGTAAATGACGTACAAGGCCTGACCAAACAGGCGAACCGCCGCCTGGAAGCGATTCAGCAAATGGAAGAACTCGGCAGCGGCTTCTACCTCGCCATGCACGACCTGGAAATTCGTGGCGCTGGTGAAGTGCTGGGCGAACATCAATCGGGCGAGATGCATGAGATCGGCTTCCAGCTCTATTCCGACATGCTCAATGAAGCGGTACGGTCGCTGAAGAATGGCAAGGAACCCGATCTCGCGGCGCCGCTATCGACCACGACCGAAATCAATCTGCACGTACCGGCGCTATTGCCCAACGATTATTGTGGCGATGTGCATGAACGCCTGTCGCTGTACAAGCGCTTCGCCAACTGCAACACACCGGAATCGATCGACGACATGCAGGAAGAGTTGATCGATCGTTTCGGCAAAATGCCGGACCCCGCAAAAGCCTTGATCGAAACGCATCGCTTGCGGGTGGCCGCGAAACCGGTCGGCATTGTAAAAATCGATGCACACGGCGAATCGGCACTGCTGCAATTCCAGCCTGATCCGCCGATCGATGCGATGCGCATCATCGATCTAATCCAAAAGAACCGGCATATTCGCCTGAACGGCCAGGATAAGCTGCGCATCACCGCCAACATGCCGGACCTCGCTGCACGCGTGTCGCAAATCAAATCCACGATTCGGGCACTGATAGCATGAAAATTTCAAATACACGGTACAACAAACAATGAATCTGATTCTGCAAGGCCTGACGACTGACCGGTCCACCATCGAACGCATTGCCGCAATGGCCGGCGCCAAGCGCATTACGCCCATTCATCCCCATGCGTTCCGCTGTGAAAACATCGACTATTCCGATGCGCTCAAGGCGCAGCTGGATGCCGAATGTCTCGCTGCCAAACTCGACTGCACATTCATTGCGCCCGGATGCAAGCTCGCCGAGTTCAAACTGGTCGTGATGGATATGGATTCGACCTTGATCACGATTGAATGCATCGATGAGATCGCGGATATGCAAGGCTTGAAGCCGCAAGTTGCAGAAATCACTGAAGCGGCGATGCGCGGTGAAATCGAATTCCGTGAAAGTCTGACGCGTCGCGTGTCGCTGCTGAAAGGACTGGATGCAACGGCGCTACAGCGCGTGTACGACGAACGCTTGCGTTTGTCGCCAGGTGCGGAAAACATGCTGACGTCGATCAAGGCCGCCGGACTGAAGACGCTACTCGTATCCGGTGGCTTCACCTTCTTCACTGATCGCATGAAGCAGCGGCTCGGGCTCGATTACACCCACGCCAATGTGCTGGAGATCGTCGATGGCAAGCTGACCGGTCGTGTCATTGGCGGCATTGTCGATGCCGACGAGAAAAAGCATACCGTGGAGCGCGTGTGCGCCGAACTCGGGATATTGAGCACGCAAGCAATCGTAATGGGTGACGGCGCGAACGATCTCAAAATGATGGCGATTGCGGGCATGTCGGTCGCATTCCGTGCCAAGCCGATTGTGCGCGCTCAAGCCGACGTTGCCTTGAATTTCGTCGGACTGGACGGCATCTTGGCATTGTTCTAATAAAACTGCAGCTCTTTTGCAAAGCGCAAGAGTAATACAGGCACGGAGGCCTGCATTGCTCTCATCCCGGCTCAAAAATTCATTGCAAGAGGAGTAACATGCCTCAGGAACTCATTTTCGATACCAAGCTGCAATCCGACAAGAACCTTGCGTGGTGGCTCTACCTTTTTCATGCGGTGAGCTTTTTCTTTTCTTTGGGAGCATTTTCATGGATCCCTCTGATCCTCAATTACATCAAGCGCGACGATACTGCCGGCACTTTCGTTTATAGCCATCACACTTGGCAAATCCGGTCGTTCTGGTGGTATTTGGTCTGGATGGTGATCGGCGGCATCCTGTTCATGACCGTTATCGGCATACCGCTGGCGTGGCTAACCTGGACAGCGGCATGGGTGTGGAAAGCATATCGACTGATCAAAGGAATGCTATACCTGAACGACAACAAGCCAATGCTGATTTGAATGGCAAAATTTTAAAAATGCCTCTTTAGGCGACTTCCGGGAAAGAACATACCCGCTGGAGGCATTAGCGGGATGCGATGCAAGGAGCCCGGAGCACCGTGTAACGGGGTTACCCAATGCGACGGGCAACGCGGCAGTGCGCCCGCCAATGGCGTCAGCGGGTATGTTCATTCCCGGAAGTCGCCTTATGTATCAAGCCTTATGTATCAAGCTTCGAGACCTGTCCGGCACAAATGCTGTGGGCAATGTGGGCCGCATCTTCGGCTACCCCGGCCAACAGCCCGGATTTCTGTTTGTGCAGCCACGGCAAGCCGACAAAGTACAGACCCGGTTGCTTGGTGAGGCCGCGCTTCTGAATCGGATAGCCGTCTTCGTCGAAGACCGGGAATTTGACCATGCCGAAGTCGAAGGTATAGCCGATGGCCCAGATCACGCTGCGAATGCCGCGAACCTCCAAGTCCAGCTCACCGATTAACTCCAGTGCATAGCCGTCCTTGATCTGAGCTACCTGCTCGGCAGGCTGATCCAGACCGGCTTTTTCGATATAGGTGTCGATGTTGTGCAGCATGTCAGCCTCAAACTTGTCAACCTTGGCGAGGTTATCATGCAGGTCGGGCGCGAGCACGGCCTTGCCGTTGCGCACGTCCTGCAGGCGACCTAGCAGTTGAATGCCGTCACGCGCGAACTGGTGCAAGTTGATGCTGCCACTATCGGTTTTGCCTGCCATGTGCGGGTTGGCGGCGAATTTCGCCTTAGGCGAAGGCAACATGTCTACGGTACGTTCGGAAATACCAAGCAACTCCGCCCACGCCATGATGTCCTTGCCTCGGTAGCTGCGCGGGATGCGGCCGGCGCAGCTGACGCATAAATATACCGAGCGGCCGCTCTTGTGGATTTCCTGGGCAATCTGGCAGCCCGACTGAGAACTACCCACTACCAACACGCCGCCTTCGGGCAACTGGTTCGGATTTCGATATGCGGCTGAATGTAGCTGGGTAATGCTGCTCGATATGCGATCGGCAAACGCGGGTACCTTGGGTGTCTGGAACAGTCCGGTGGCTACCACCACGTTGTTCGCTTGGTAGGTGATGTCCTGGGTACGAACCAGGAATCCGCCCGACGGACTTGCTTCCACGGCACTTACCCGAGCATGCGTGCGCAGCGGCAGTCCGAACTTGTCGGCGTAGCGAGAAAAAATTTCTACCACTTCGTCCCGACCAAGAAAGCCGCCGGGTTGATCGCCGGTGTACTCGGCACCAGGTAGATGGAACATCCTGTTTGGCGTAACCAGAGTGAATGAATCCCAACGGCCGTCGCGCCAGGCCGAACCCGGCTGGTCGGACTGTTCCAGCATCAGGTGTTCGCGGCCCTGCTGTTTCAGGTAGTAGCTGGTGGCTAGGCCACCTTGCCCACCGCCGATAATAATGGTGTCGAGGGTTTGAATCATGTTGTGTTGCTCGTAGTAGTGATAACAGAAGCTGTTGCGGGCCGGTCAGCGGCGACTACTTCTTCTTGGCGTCCAGCTTTCGGCCGACCATCGCGCACATCGGGCAAAAGCCGATGAAGCCGAAGAACGTGAAGGTGGCCGCGCCAGCAATGATTAGCGCGCGCACCCAACCATCGAGAGACAGCGAAAGGGTTACAGCAATCACAATGATCCCGATGAGTACGCGCAATGCCCGCTCCCAGAGTGGGAGATTTTTCTGATAGAACATGGTTTTAACCTTATATAAGTAAACGCAGGTAGGTGGTTTTGGTGGAGGTCTTTGCCAGATGACGCTGCTAAGGAACGTGCTCCTCAGACGCCTCGTCATGCCAGCCGCCCCCCAACACATAAACGAGTTGGGTAGAGGCCAGCAGTCCCTTCAAGTGGTTACGATGGAACTTGATCTCGGCGGTCGACAGATCACGCTCGGCATTGGCAACTTCCAAATAATTGACCGAGCCCTTGTCATAACGTGCCTTGACTATGCGCGACAGGCGTCGGGCCGATTCCAGCGCCGCCTGCAGTAGCTCAGCCTGGCTCCGGTATGCCTGTACTTCAGTCAGCGCGTCATCCACTTCGCGCAGTGCGATCAGCAGCTGGACTTTGTGGACATTGATGGCCTCTTGGTAGCGCGCGTCGGCAATCTTCTGGTTTGCACGTATCCGGCCACCGTCGAGAATCGGCAACGAAATGGCAATAGGACCCAGCGAGAACTGGCGCGAATCGCTATTGATCAGATTGTGCAGGCCCATCGAGGCAAAGCCGAAATTGCCGGTCAGGCTGATCGACGGATAGAACGCGGTGTCGGCAATTTCCTTCTGTGCCAACAAGGCGCGGATGTTCTGCGCTGTCTGTGCAAGATCCGGACGGTGCCGCAGAATCGAGGCTGGCAAGCCGGGGCTGATGGTGGGTACTTCCGGCAGGCGGTAGTTCAGGTCATGAGGCACTGAGAATTGCGCCAGCGGCTTAACTGTCAGCGTAGCTAGCTCGTGTTCTGCCTGGCTCAGGTGCTTGCGCGCGTCTTCGATATCCGCCTCAGCGTTGCGCAGCTCAAGGCGCGCCCGAGCCAAGTCGAGCTCGCTGATCAGCCCGGCGTCAAAGCGCGCGGCCAGCACGCTTTCGGCTTCGATGCGCTGCTGGCGAATCGTGGTGAGTAGCGCCAGATCGGACTCGGCCAGCCGGTACTGCCAGTAGGTGATCGCCACTTCCCAGCTCAGCACCTGCTCGACCATCTTGCCAAATGCGTGCTCGGCCTCCACACCGGCATTGGCCGCTTCCACAGCATGTGCCACGCGGTTCCACACGTCAACCTGCCAAGCGGCTTCGACGCCGGTGGTGTATTTGTTACCACTGATGCTGTTGTACCCCAGAGCCTTGCCCAGCGGAGTGTTAGCCGAAGTTCGCAAGTTACTGAACCCGACGCCAGCCCCCACCTGCGGCAAACGGTCGGCGTTAGCCAACTGAGTTTGCGCACGGGCGGCGATCATGCGTAGATGGGCCACCTGGGTATAGGGGTTATCGCGCAACGTTGTTTCCACCAGCTCGTTCAGCGTGGCGTCGTTAAACATTCGCCACCATTGGCGCGGTACATTGTTATCCGATTGCGCAGTAGCGTTCTTGTAACTTGGCGGTACCAACGCATCCGGAGAAGGTGCCTTTACCGTCACATTGGCACAGCCAGCCAGCAGCGAAGCTAGCAGCGTGCAGATCATGTTTTTTTTAAAAGTACTCATTCTCTTGAACCTTTGCACCAGGTAATCATTTGCCACCAGCCACCACCCGGTCGGCCATCCACATTACGGCAATCGAACCCAGCAGCACGCAGCCCAGCATGAAGAAACTGTCTGCGTAAGCCATGACATAGGCTTCGCGACGTACGACATGGTCGAGCGTCACAAGCGCCTGCTGCTGAGCTGCGACTGGGTCGCCGCTATGCGTCAAAAAGTAGCCAGTCAACACGCCTAACTGCTCCTGCACGGCGCTGGAAAACAGCGAAACCGATTCGCCGATGCGTGCCGAATGAAAGTGTTCGCGCAAGGTGATGGTGGTTGCCAGAACGGCGGTGCCGATCGCCCCACCAAGTATTCGCGACATGTTGTACAGACTGGAAGCCGACGACAGGTTGGCCGCTTCAATGCGGTAGATGGCGAAGTTCGACAGCGTCAGCACGATCAGCGGTTGGCCAAGAGCGCGCAGTACCTGCGACACAATCAGTTGGTCGAAGCCGGTCGTAGCGTCCATAGTGGAGTTCATGAAACACGACGCGGCAAAGAGCAGCAGTCCCAGTGAGCAGATAATACGGTTGTCGAACTGTTTTGCGTACTTGGCAGTCAGCGGCATCACAACAATCTGCGGCAAACCCATCCACATGATTACCGCACCGATCTGTAGCGAGTTGTAGCCGGCGATTTCCGAGAGAAACAACGGCAGTACGAAGGTCGAGCCGTACAGTCCCATGCCCGCCGCCGCACCGACCAGCGAAGACACGCCAAAGGTGCGGCGCGCAAATAGTGCCAGGTTGATAAATGGCTTGTCACGTAGTTGTAGGATCGCCACCCATGCCACGACCCCCACTACAGCCAGGAAGAAGCAAGTACGCATGAGATCGGAGGCGAACCAGTCCTTGCTATTGCCCTCTTCCAGGAAAACGATCAACGAACCCAGCCCGATCGTCATCGAACCGATCGCCGGCCAATCGGCCTCGCGCAGCAGCTTCAACTGCATCGGCTCACGGCTCAAGCCATAGGCTAATCCGGCCAGCATCAGCACTCCCGGCACCCAATTGATAAAGAAAATTGATGGCCAGCCGTAGAAGTTGGTGAGAATGCCTCCCAACGTCGGGCCAAACGCCGGCGCCATGGTGCTCGCCAGCATGAGCCAAGCCAAGCCCACAGTACGCTTGCTTGGTGGCAGCCGTGTCAGAATCAAGGTCATCGCCGTGGGAATAAGTGCGCCGCCGGTAAAGCCCTGCAATGCCCGGAATATGATCATGGACTGCAAGTTCCACGCGTAGCCGCAAAGCGTGGAAAACGCCAGAAACAGCGCGGCGTTGCTCAACATGTAGGTGCGCGCGCCAAACACCCGGACAAAGAACGCAGTCAGCGGAATCACCACCACCTCCGCCGCCAAGTAGGCGGTAGTCATCCACGCCCCCTCTTCCTGAGTTACAGAAAGCGAACCGCGGATCTCGCGCAACGAAGCGTTAGTGACCTGGATGTCCAGGATCGCCATGAACGCCCCCAGAATGGCGGCGAAAATGGCGACCCAGGTACGAGTACCGATGGCGGGCTCTAATGCCGGCAGCGCAGCAGCGGGATGCGTCATTGCTTGCCAGAGGCCGGATCACCCTGGCGCAGGTCAATTTCCACAATCGCCGACATGCCAGGCGCCAATCGTCCCCCCATCGCGTTGACCTCCTTGGGATCGAGCACCACTTTTACCGGAATGCGCTGCACGATCTTGGTGAAATTGCCAGTGGCGTTATCCGGCGGCAGCAGTGAGAACTGTGCACCAGAAGCCGGCGAGAAGCTATCGACCTTGCCGGTGAATTCCCGCCCCGGGAAAGCATCGATCTTCACCCGTGCCTGCTGGAGCACGTACAGGCCGTGCAACTGGGTTTCCTTGAAGTTGGCGGTTACCCATACCCCGTCCTGGACGATCGCCAACAATTGCTGGCCAGCCTGCACCCGTGTGCCCACCTCCACGCTCTTCTTGCCGACTCGGCCACTGACAGGGGCAACGATGCTGGTGTACTTGAACTGAAGTTCGGCATCGCGCAGCTGGGCAGCAAGCACCTTTTTCTGTGCCAGTGCTGCAGCGCGTGAGACTTCGACTGTGCTGCTCTTGGCGCTGGCTGCCTTGGACAGATACTGCTGCGCCTGTACCTCGGCAGAAGCAGTATTACGCGCAGCAAGGGCGCTCTCCAGTTCAGATTGCGATACCGACTTGAGCTGCACGTCATGCAGCGAACTCACCCGCTTGGCTTCGGCCTCGTTACGCTGGAGCTGTACCTTGGCACGCGCCACTAGTGCCTGGGCAGCCTGCGCTTCAGCTTGGGCCTGCTTCACCTGTTCGTCAATCTGGCGGATCTGCTCGTCAGCCTGGGCGATCTGGGCCTTGACATGGACGATTCGAACT